>JABAOG010022488.1_pt1 | contig 10339 bp, 11 predicted proteins | sample 7062131 | NCBI WGS metagenome assembly JABAOG01 (sample SAMN14538629, study PRJNA623070) | marine sediment metagenome | biome: marine biome [ENVO:00000428]; feature: marine pelagic biome [ENVO:01000023]; material: deep marine sediment [ENVO:00002113] | place: India: Arabian Sea | collected... | reverse complement strand
GATCAAAGGGATGTCCGCGCACAATTGTCATGCCTTCTTTTTCGAAGGCTAGTTGAAGCTGCTCTTCCATCTCCTTTTGCGCCGGCCAACAGTTCTGATTTGCAGACAACCGCAGATCCCCACTGGCTACTAGTACAGCCGTATTCGCTGGGACGGGTTCAATTTCCTTCAATTCGGGTAGATGATATTTATCCATTTTTCTTTCCTTGCCTTCTCTATAGTCTTAATTCCCTTATTCTCTTCAAGGGTAAATTTTCCTCANNCCACTAAACACTCAATAATGTCTGAATCTTGCTCACCATCTCGCGTGTTTCTGTGGCGGTCAGCAAACCGACATGTAGCACTGTGGAAAACTTTTCGCCAGGGCCTAAAACTTTCAGATTCCCTTTATCCTTCTCAGCTGTGTATCCTTCTGCCTCAGCTGTAGCTGGCAAAACAATCCCAAGAGCATCCTGGTCACTAGTTCTTGAGATCCACCGCACACCCTTTTCAAGCTCTTTAGGGCGATGAGCTACATAATCCGATGTCCCATCTGGATGAATTTGAAGGCTGTGGGCCCAACCTTGTCCATCAGCAAGATAGTCAATATTGAATACAACCTCGGGATCAAATGTCAAACCGGGTTCGAGAACATGGTGAATTTCTGGATTCTTTGCTAACTGCGCTAAAAGCTGCTCGTATCCAGAAGGCGGTTGGATATGAGAAGGAATGCTCAGGCGAACGCGCACATCATTCGGGGTCTTCTTTGCAGAATACACCAGCTCAGCATAGTCTTGGGGTCTGAAATTGATGTGGGTCATGTACATCATTTCCATCTCAGAGCGTTTTAAATTCGCAATCTCGATACTGACTTCGAATACTGCGCTCTCTTCATACAGTTTGATGCATGGCCGGGCTAAATAGTTATGTGCAAAAGCAACAGTGTATTGAAATGCCCCGCTTACGCCTAAATAACGCCCGCGCGAATCTTCGCCGAGGATCAAATACGCCTCGTCATACGATGCATTGGGTAACTCGCCATGCAATGGATGATTGTCGTGTTCTCCCGGGACACCCATTGCAGTAGCACCACAATGCAGTAAAAAACCGCCGTAATTCTCCAGATAGTTTTGCGTTTGTTTGGGTTGTGAAAACATCGACTTCATCGTCAGTTCTCGGTCGTCAAATACTGCGGACCAGNNAGATTTGCTGTCCCTGATATGGAAGGACGACTAGCTCACCCCGGGAGTTTTTCAGAGAAAGGGCATGCACCCCGCTGGAATACTGAAAGAGAGATGCTTTCAACTCATTGGATTCAATAAAAGTTTTCTCCAATTGAGCGAAATAGCTTTTCTCTAGGAAAATGGTTGTCTCTGTCATCAGTATTTCTCTGTGGATCAGTACCCGGAATTAAAAGGAAGTCACTCTATTTTGGAAGTCTAGATTCTTCTCCCGGGGCCAACGACATCTCGGCCACATAAAGGCCATCGGCTTCTGTTTTCCAGGAAGGGTACCGTTCCCAAGTCTTAGCATCATGACCAACAATGATTTTTCCGGTATTGAAATTGGTGACTTTCATCATCTCTTCAAGGCCCAGCATCATGTTTACCTGACTGCCTACCCCAAATCCTAACGGGACATAAAAACCATCTCCGTCCAGGCCTTCAAGATTAGCATATTGAAAAGCATTATCCCCAGCTACAACCCAGTTCCCATCGAAATTATCAATTACGACAAATTGCGATCCAAATGTGTGCCCATCGTATACCGGCCGCATATGGATCCCCGGCAAAACATTATCAAAATTACCATCATAGAGGCTGAACCGGCCTTCAGTAGTAAGCTGCACAGCTTTCAACACATCTGCCGGGTCCGTTGCCTGCGTAAGGAATTTAAACCGCTTGGGTAGAGAAAAAGCCCAAAGCCATTCATTAATCTCGCGCTTTTGCATATGAAAATGGGCGTTAGGGAAAGCCATCAAATTCCCCATATGGTCATAGTGCGCATGCGTAAGAATAATCGTATCAACATCCGCCGGCTTCAATCCAATCTTTGCAAGGACGGTCTCGGGGGATTGCCAGTCAACCACCCCAAATGCATCTGCCAGGTCACGGCCATAATCCTCATAGTTGTATCCTACGTCAACCATCGCAATGTGACCTTCACCTTTTATGACTACATAGCTATAGGTCAGCAGCTGCGTTCCGGCATTAAACTGCCCTGCAAGTTGAACCCCAACAGCCTGCGTAAAGCAATGAGCGTATTCCAGCATCCAAATCGAATAATTTGCCATGTTGACCTCCTCTGGTCAGCTTTACAATATAAAAATCTTTTCCTACAACCTGTCATCCTGCATGGTTGTGATGCAGATGCCCCGATTCAGCAACCAGTTCCAATCTCCAATAATCTAAAGCGATGGTGCGCAGCTGCTGATATGCGGCCAAAAGATCTGTTGTCATCGAACCGACCAGTTTTTCAGAAACTATTGGAGCAGACTGCAGAAGCGCCTCTATGGTTTCAGCAATCATCATGAAAGCATCTTGAACTAAACCATAGTGCTTTTTCAGATTTTGGGATGGCTCGTACGATTCCCAGAGTCTAATATTTAGGTTGAACTCTGCAGAGATTTTTTCTATCGAAGCCAGGAGGTCGGATGATAGGGCTCGGTCTTCTTCGAGTAAAAGAACTATGCCAGCAATCATCAAAACACTGGACTTCAGATCATCAAAGATTGGATACAGGGTATCTGCGAATTCCTTCTGATCTGGTGCCAAACCTGGTAGATATTCCATATCTTCCTTTCAGCTAATTGGTTGCGAATCTCCGAGCTACCGAGCTCAGACCAACCGCCAGGATCAAGATAGCACCTTGAAAAACAAACTGATAGAAGGTGGGAACGCCAAAGATCGCCAGGCCATTGAAACCGATCTGAATGATCAACACCCCAATCAGGGTACCAACGATATGAAATTCTCCATCTCGCAAAGTTGCGGATCCAAGGAAAACAGCAGCAAAAGCATTCAACAAATAGTTATCTGCAGCCCGACTGGTTCCCGACCCAATCAAGGAAGCGAGCAAGATACCTGTTATCGCTGCACAAATCCCCGTGACGATCAAGGCAATGCTTTTGACTTGATCGACGCGCACACCCGAAAGACGGGCGGCCTCGATATTTCCACCGACCGCCTGGATTCGCTGTCCCAAATCCGTCCGGTTAATCAGGACCCAAAGAATACCAAGCACAACGAGCATGATTATGATGTTGTTAGGTATTCCTGCAGTTTTTCCTAAGGCGATATTGGTGAAGCTTTTTGGCACACCAGCAGCAATTGGGACGCCTTGGGAATATGCAAAATTCAACCCCACAATCACAGTCCCTGTTCCCAGTGTTGCAATGACGGAATTCACCCTCAATTTGGTCACAACTAGACTGTTGATGTATCCAATAACTGCGCCTACAAGCAGCACAAGTAAAATCGACAACCCGACAGGAATATTATTGTCAACCATAAAGCCGGTTACCAATACACCTGCAAAGCTCGCAGCATACGCGATACTCAAATCCATTTCGGCCACGATTAAGGCCACTGTTAAACCGCCAGAAATGATGGCGGTCAATGAGGCCTGGTTCACGATATTGACAAAGTTGTTGAAGCGGAAAAAAGAGTTTGGCCGCAAAGCCGAAAATATTCCGATCATCAAAAACATGCCGATAATCGTGCCGTACTTTGCAATAAACTGCAATATTGCTCTGCGTCGGTCTTTCCTTGACATCAAATCTTTTTGAGACATGGTTTGAATTTTCTCACTCATTTGATTTCACCTGCTTTTTGCTCGTGAGCATAACTTAGCTGTAAGATGTTTCCTTTGGTGATATTTTCACCTTCCAAAGCGCCAACAATGTGGCCTTCAACCATTACCAATACTCGATCGCAGAGTCCCGGCAATTCTTCCACCTCAGATGAGATAAGAATTACGCCTACTCCCTGATCTGCCAGCCCGCGAATAATTCCGTGAATTTCAGCGCGGGCACCAACATCTACTCCTCGGGAAGGCTCGTCAAGAATCAAGATTTTCATCTCCCGGGTAAGCCATTTACCAATAACCACTTTTTGTTGATTGCCACCACTCAGATTAGCAATTACGGTGTTTACATTTTCGGCTTTGACCTTCATACGTTGTGAAATCTGCTCAGTTTCAGAAGTTGCGGTTCCTAAATTGATAAACGGAAGCATCTTATTGAAGCGGAATTTTTCTAGTGCCGGCAAGATGGTGTTGAATGTAATTGTCTTCTCCAGGATTAAACCCTGAGACCTGCGCTCTTCGGGAATAAAAGCGATGCCTTTTTCTACGGCATCATGAGGCCCCTTAGGCACCCACCTCTTTTCTTCTAAAAGGATCTCACCACTATCAGCTTTATCAGCGCCAAAAATCAGCCGGACCAGCTCAGTTCTGCCCGCCCCCACCAAACCAGCTATCCCTAGAATCTCGCCTTCTTGCAGCGAAAAGGAAGCGTTGTGTACAACATCCCCGCGAGAAAGGTTTTTCGTTTCCAGCAAAACCNNTGAAACCATCGGCAGAGGAACTTCTCCGCCTACAATCGATTCAACCAGCAGATTTTTATCGACTTGTTTTCGATCTGTGGCAAGAACCCTTGAACCATCTTTTAGAACGGTAACCCAATCACAGATTTCAAGGATCTCATCCAATCTGTGAGACACATATAAAATTGAAATACCATCTGAAGAAAGCTCTCTGATGATATTAAATAATCTCTCGCTCTCAACATCTGAAAGCGACGCGGTCGGCTCATCCATTGCGATGAACTGAGCGTCGTAGACCAATGCTCTGGCAATTGNNAGGGGAAAATCGATGCCAACTCGTTCAGCTGCAGTGGCCACCTTTTTTCTGGTCGCTTTCCAATCAATCAATCCCCATTTGGTCACTTTAGGAAAACCCAGGGTCAAATTTTGCAAAACACTGAACTTCTGCACCAGATTTAGCTCCTGGTGTATGAAATTAAATCCCAGGCGGGTTGCGTGCTGAGGGTCTGTGATCACAATTTCTTGATCGTTTACGACAATCCTTCCGGCATCAGGCTGATGAACTCCAGCTAATATTCTGATAAGTGTTGACTTCCCTGCTCCATTAGCCCCAATCAGTCCATGAACTTCTCCCGAATAGGCATCAAGGTCAACCCCCTTCAATGCCTGAACACCTCCAAAATTTTTCACTACCCCGCGGACTTTAATTATTGGCTTCTTTTGATGATGATTACTCATGATAATTGCTCTTTCAAACTTCTTCTACTTAAGTAACCAGGGGTGAAAGATGAGGAGCAAACAATGTTTGCTCCTCATCTAAGGGTGACAAAAAATTTACTCGCCGGCAGCTTCTGGATGTTCTGCCAGGAAACCATCAAGGGTTTCGGCATTTACAAGGATCACCGGCACCTCGACGGCTTTGGGTTCCCACGACTCACCGGCTTCGATCGCCTCAGCAAGCGTCTGAACCATCACGCGGCCTTCTTCCTCAGCATATGCCCAGGCGGTTGCAGTCATCCAACCCTCCTGCACAGCCAGAATCGCATCAACGTTACCATTGGTTCCATACACGAAGACATCATCACGCCCTTGCTGCTTGAGGGTTGAGATCGCGCCCAATGCAGGGTCGTCCCAGCAGCCCCAAACTGCTAGCGGTTCTTCGCCGGCAGGATGCCCGGCTAACCAAGCGGCAGCAAAGTCAGCGCCGTCCTGCAGGTAACCAGGAATGCGGACTTCGTTCTTTTCTACGGAGATATCAGGGTATTGAGCAACGATATCGTCAAAGACCTCTTCGCGCTGGCGGCAAACCTCGCCTGTGTGATAGGTCAATGCCAGGATAGCGCCTTTTCCGCCCATATCCTCAATCATCTGTTCAACGACTGGCTGNNCATTGGTCGCAACAACGGCCGTCCCCATGCCACCTCCCCATGTTCCGACTGGCACACCGGCTTCCACAGCTGCCTGTAGGCCAGCGCCGAGGGAAGTTGTCGGGAACACTAAGTCAATAATGGCATCAGCACCGCTGGTGATCAGGTTTTGAATTGCAGCATTGGCTTCATCTGCATTGCCGTGTGCATCAACGACAGAGACTTCCCAGCCAAGTTCTTCAGCGGCTTCTGTCGCGCCATTGATAAACCGAGCGTTGCCNNATACAGTGATAGAAACAATACCCAGCATGAACGGTTCGTCTTCGGCTTGCTCTGCCCCTCCACAGGCACTCAAGATCAGGGCCACGATCAGCAAGATCCCAAGGGTCCAAACTTTCTTCGACATTTCTTTCTCCTTTTGATTTGGATGGATATTTCTTCCCCGACTACAAATGAGTATTTGTTAATCATTATGTAATCGATTACATTCACAGTGTATACGATTACAACTGCTTTGTCAACACCCAATTTCTAAATTTGCCTAGTGTATTGTGTTATTTTCTTCTCTTTGTTGACAAAATGGATAAAAAACTATAATATATTTGTAATCCATTACATTAATGTGAGTTAAATATGAAAAATCGAAACACACAAAATATCACGATGAAAGACGTAGCAGACTACGCCGGCGTATCAACAGCTTCTGTCTCCAGAGTACTTACCGGCAAGGATTCGGTCACACCCGAACTTCGTCAGCGGGTTGAGAACGCTATTAGAGAGCTTGGTTACCGCCCCAACCGGGCTGCTCGTGAGCTTCGAATTGGGGTCGTTCTAAAGATAGGTGTTGTTCTTTCTGATATCCAAAACCCCTTCTTCACCAGTTGTCTTGCTGGTGCAGAAAGCATTCTTCAAAACTCAGAATATGAATTACTGCTAGGAAATTCCAACGAAAAACCGGAAATCGAGAAGTTGCATCTTTCTTCTTTTGTGAATGAGGGCGTCGCAGGAATCATCCTGGCGATGACGGGTCCCAATCAAGATATTTACCGCAAAATCATCGAACTCGAAATCCCAATCGTAGCCATTGACCGCGAACTCCCCTTCGTCTCGGTAGATACAATCACGATCGACAATATCAAAGCTGCTCGGATGGCAACTGAACATCTTGTTTCATTGGGGCATAAACGAATCGCTTTTATTGGTGGCCCAAATCAAATTTCAACCTCAGAACATCGCTTACAGGGATACCGTGAGGTGCTGACAGCACACGATCTCTCGATTGACCCTACCCTGATTGTTGATGGCAAGTTTCAACAAACTGGCGGCAGAAAAGCAATGGAACAACTGCTTGACCTGCCCGATCCCCCTACGAGCGTATTAATAGCAAATAACCTGATGACTCTCGGCGCGTTACAGGTTATCCACCAAAGAAATGTAATTATTCCAGATCAACTAGCTTTAATCGGATTCGATGACACGCCCTGGAATATTGCGATGCAAACCCCACTGACGGTAGTCGCCCAACCAACATACCAGCTCGGAGAATACGCAGCCAAATTACTTATCGAACGAATCAAAAATCCCGATTTACCCAGACAAAAAATCATGTTAGAAGCAGAACTGATCATTCGCGAATCGTGTGGCTTTAAAAAACATAATCCAGCAGTATAGAGCAATGCACCCCCAATAAATGATTTTGGGGCTTCGTGGCTGAAAGGCTGCAATCATTGGATATTGTGATAACTCGCCCTCCCCTAAATCTACTGGAAACGCTTCTCTATGGNNAATCCATTGCAATTGATAAAACTGAGAAATTCTAACGAGTCTTTCGGGGTGCAATCGGGATGATAAAACTTAGCTACAGCACTTTCGGGTTAACTAATCTGAGCTTTTTGGATGCGATTGATGTCGTAGACAAAGCCGGTTACCCAGGTATTGAGTTGTCTTTTCACCGCGATCAATTTAACCCGTTCAACCTCACCGAAGAAGATCTTGATGCAGTCAAACGCTCGCTGCAGAACAGGCGAGTTAAGGCCGCCTGTGTCGCAACTGCTTCACACTTCTTCACCCCTTCCCGCCCGCATGAACCTTCCTTAATGAGCCCGGACCTGGCCGGGCGCAAGCGCCGGATTGACCTGGTCAAGCGGGGCATCCAAGTGGCTAGGAAGTTGGACGTACCGCTCGTAACCTTTGGCAGCGGTTTCATCCGGGATGAGCATGTTTCCAATCCTTCGGTGGATCCGCGTGAGCTGCTGGTAGACAGTATCCAGCGCTGCCTGGGCGAAATCCGGGAGGATGAGGATATCACCCTGCTAATCGAACCGGAACCGGGAATGTTCATCGAGACCGTGGAACAGGGTATGAGCCTGGTAAACGAAATCAATTCTCCCCGATTCCGCCTGCACCTGGATATCTGCCACATGTACTGCTCGGAGCACAACTATATCGAGGCGTTAGGCGAAGCAGCCCCGCATACACGCTACCTGCATCTATCCGATGCGCAGGAAGGCTACAACCTAAAATTTGTAAAAATGACTGATGAACTGAAGATGGATCTTGATTTCGCCAAATACCTGATCTACTTCCCTGAATCGGCCGATTATCTGCTGGTTGATCCGGATCATCCGATGTATTTCTATGACGACCNNTATGACGATCCGGTAACTGCAGACCAGAAAAAGCAGGCCGCCCAAATTCTGGCGTCGGTCAAAATTGATCGAGAGATAACCTATGTGGATTACAATAATCTGTATGCCGGGGCAACTCCGATCGACAACGAGATCTTTGTCTACCTGATCTCTGTTCCGGGCCTGAGCTACGATGTTCTGGAGAGGGCAAAACCGATCATTGTCTATCTCCGCACGACAAAAGATGAAAACGGCAAACCCTATATGGACAAAATGGTGGCAAACACGCTGACCGGCATCGTCCATTTCCATGAAATCCCAGGAGAGGGGACGCTCGATTTTAAAGCCAGCTTCAACGCCCTGACCAATAACGGCTTTTCTGGGTATGCCTCTGTAGAACTTTACCACCACGTCCAATCCTGGGAACAAGCGCTGGATGACAGTATCACGCATTTATCTCAATTCGTGTAACGGGTTTTAAAGCTGTATGCCACTGGAAAAGGAGTAAAACTATGGTGGATGTTGTCGCACTGGGTTGGGAGCCAGATACGGTAGGAGAGCTAGACCATCAGCTGCTGAAAGCCCCGCATGTCAAACTGCGTTCATATACCATTGGACCCAAAGGTGATGTGGTTTATGCGATCGACCTTCGGATCAACCAACCAAATAAAGAGTTTTTAAACTCGACAGAAATGCATTCGTTTGAACATTTCTTGCTGGAAGGATTTTTAAAGTACCTGCCGCAGCATTTTATTTCCATTATTGGACTGATGGGCTGCCAGACCGGCTTTTACCTTGTCCTGTATAACGAAGGGCGGGCAGAAAAGGTTATTGAGGTATACGAGAAAATCTTGAACGACGTGCTGACGGCGACAGAAGTGCCTTATGCCAATATTCAACAATGTGGGAACTATAAGAATCACAGCATTGAAATGGCTCAGAATGTGGCAAGCAGGGTACTGGCAGCAAAGAAGAATTGGCGGCAGGTAGTATGACTTCTAACACAAAAAACTGGTGTGTGACGCACCATCGAAAAATTGAATACGAAGTAATCAATTCTCCCAACCTGTTCGATCTGCAAAATACGGACCTGCTTTTTCCCGGAGTGACCTCCAATACTCAGCGCTTTGTTGTGGTAGACAGCAATGTGCAAAAATTTTACGATCTCGAGATCAGGGCGTATTTCATCCATCATGGTGTAGACGCCAAGATCGTCACGTATCCCAGCGGAGAAGAGCACAAAAACATCGATGAGTTTCTTGCTCTTGCCAGAGAATTGGAGACCTTCCNNTGCGATCGGCGGAGGCACCCTGACAGATGTGGTTGGTTACCTGGCCAGCAGCTACCGGCGCAGCGTCCCGCATATCAAAGTCCCGACTACCTTGATGGGCTATGTGGATGCCGCAATTGGGATCAAGAACGGGATCAACTTTAACGGGCATAAAAACCGATTGGGCTCATTTGAGGCGCCGCTTAAAGTCTTTCTGGACAAAGCATTTTTAAAAACGCTTCCCCAGAAATACATCCTGGATGGCGTATGCGAGATCATCAAATTGGCCGTGATTAAGGATATTGGATTGTTTGACCTTCTAGAACAACATGGGCCTTGCAGCGTGGAGGCCAAGTTCCAAAATGAGATCGGTGGCGTGATCCTGGACCGTGCCATTACCGGGATGCTGGAAGAGTTGGAACCCAATCTTTTTGAAGACGATCTGCAGCGCAAGGTAGACTTCGGACATACTTTCAGCTACGGGCTGGAGATCCAAAATGCCGGCATTTTACATGGTGAAGCGGTTTTGCTCGATATTATCTTTTCGATCAT
>JABAOG010005646.1_pt2 | contig 10342 bp, 10 predicted proteins | sample 7062131 | NCBI WGS metagenome assembly JABAOG01 (sample SAMN14538629, study PRJNA623070) | marine sediment metagenome | biome: marine biome [ENVO:00000428]; feature: marine pelagic biome [ENVO:01000023]; material: deep marine sediment [ENVO:00002113] | place: India: Arabian Sea | collected... | reverse complement strand
TTCTTCTCGTACTTCAGGTGCATGAAGTACGCGCCCACCAGGGAGGACTTCCCCATCGCGATCAGGACCGCGACGAAGAGGTTCCACTCGCCGAGGCGAATGTTGTAGGCGGCCACCGTGAGGCCGGTGAGGAAGATGAGCGCCCCGAAGATGACGATGTACGTCTTGATCGAGGTGATGTGGGCATGGACGAGGTAGTCGTCGCCGTGCTCGTCGTGCGCGTGTGCGTCAGCCATCGTCAGAATCTCAGTCGATCAGGTAGAGGAGCGGGAAGAGGAAGATCCAGATCAGGTCGACCAAGTGCCAGTAGAGGCCGACGATGTCGACCGGGGTGTAGTACTCGGCGCTGAAGTCACCGCGCTGGTTCTTGCGGATGATCCAGAGGCAGAGGCCCATGCCGATGAGCACGTGGAGACCGTGGAGGCCGGTCATCACGAAGTAGATGCCGAAGAAGGTGCGCAGGTGGTAGGGCACCACCGCCGCGCCGCCGCTCTCGTAGGCCACCTGGCCGGCGCGCTGCATCTCCTCGTAGAACTCGGCGCCGGCGATGGCGCCCATGTCGAAGCCCGGGTGACCGAAGAACTGCCCGGGGAGCGTGCCGACGTGGATCTTGTGGGAGTACTCGAAGTACTTCACGACCATGAAGCCGGCGGCGCAGAAGAAGGTGATCCAGAGGAAGATGCTGGTCCACTTCTTCCCGCCGAGAGCGAGCTTGTCCTTCTCGGGGACGCCCTCCTGCTCACCGACCTGAGCCGCTCGGACGGCCATCGCCGCCGTGAAGCTCGAGAAGAGGAGCACCACGGTGTTGATGGCGCCCATCTTCCAGTCGAGCAGGTGGGAGCCCACGCTGAACGACTCCGGATACCAGGTCCGGAAGATGCCGTAGGCGACGAAGAGACCGCTGAAGAAGAGGATCTCCTGCGCCAGGAAGAGCCACATCCCGAGCTTCGCAGCGTCGAACTGCTGCTGGGGTGTGTCGAAGTGGTGGGCCAGNNCTCCTCCTTGCAGAGGTGGTAGTCGTAGGGACCGCGCGTCATGACGGGCGGCTCGGCGAAGTTGTGCGGGTGGACCGGCGTGGTGGTCATCCACTCGTAGCCAGCGCTGCCCCACGGGTTGGGCGGAGCCTTCTCGCCACTCATGAGCGACTTCACGAACATCCAGAGCATGATCAGGAAGCCGACGCCGAGGATGTAAGCGCCGCCGGAGCTGGCCATGTGCAGCGGCTGGAACTGGTCCAGGTAGTCGTAGTAGCGCCGCGGCATGCCCTGGCTGCCCATGATGAACTGGGTGAAGAACGTCACGTTGAAGCCGACGAAGACGAAGACGAACGCGATCCGAGCCAGCGTCTCGTTGTACATCCGGCCGGTCATCTTCGGCCACCAGTAGTAGAACCCGGAGAAGACGCCCATGAGGAGCCCACCGATGAGGACGTAGTGGAAGTGGGCCACGACGAAGTAGGTGTCGTGCAGGTGGATGTCCACGCCGAGGGTGCCCAGGAAGAGGCCGGTCAGACCGCCGATGGTGAACAGGGCGATGAAGCCGAGCGAGTAGAGCATCGGCGAGGCGAAGCTGATCGACCCCTGGTAGAGGGTGGCGACCCAGTTGAAGACCTTCACGCCCGAGGGGATGGCGACGAGGAAGGTCAGCGCCGAGAAGACCATCGTCGCGTACTCGCTCATGCCCGCGGTGAACATGTGGTGGCCCCAGACGAGGAAGCCGAGGAGCGCCAGCGCGATGGAGCTCATCGCGACGAACATGTAGCCGAAGATCTTCCGGTGGGTGAAGGTCGCGATGACCTCGCTCACCACCCCCATGCCCGGCAGGATCATGATGTAGACGGCCGGGTGCGAGTAGAACCAGAAGAAGTGCTGGAACAGCACCGGGTCGCCGCCGAGGGCCGGGTCGAAGATGCCGATCGTGAGCGTCTTCTCGATCGTGAGGAGGAAGAGCGTGATGGCCAGGACCGGCGTCGCGAGCACCTGGATGATGCTCGTGGCGTAGATGCCCCAGATGAAGAGCGGCAGCCGCTTCCAGTGCAGGCCGGGCGCCCGCATCTTGTGCACCGTCGCGATGAAGTTCACGCCGGTGAGGATCGAGCTGAAGCCCAGGATGAACACACCCATGGTCATCCACACGACCGAGTTGTCCGCGCGGGCGCTGTAGGGGGTGTAGAAGGTCCAGCCGGTGTCCACGTGGCCGACCAGGATGGCGACCACGGTGAAGACCGTGCCCAGCAGGTAGATGTAGAAGCTCCCGAGGTTCAGCTTCGGGAAGGCCACGTCCTTCGCACCCAGCATGATGGGCAGGAAGAAGTTGCCGAGCGCCGCGGGCACGGACGGGATGATGAAGAGGAAGACCATGATCGCCCCGTGGAGGGTGAACACCTGGTTGTAGGTGTCCGCCTCCATCATCGTCTCGCCCGGGAAGAGCAGCTCGGTGCGGACCAGGAGCGCCATGATGCCGCCCAGCAGGAACGCCGCGAGGACGCTCCCGAGGTACATCAAACCGATGCGCTTGTGGTCGAGGGTGAGGAGCCACGACTTGAGGCCGCGCTCGTGGGTCAGGTAGCCCTCGCTCTCGTCGTGAGCGGAGGAATGGGGCTGGGGTGCAACTTCAGCAGTCATGGTTCTTCGTCACTCCTCGTTGAGGGAGCGCATGTAGGCGATGAGGGCGTCGAGCTGGTTATCCGAGAAGCGGAACGGGGGCATGTTCACGTTGGAGAAGCCCTGCACGATCTGCGACTGCGGCTGGAGGATCGACTGCCGGATGTAGTTCTCGTCGGCCTCGGCCGACGAGCCGTCGGCGAACTGGCGCTGGCTGCCGAAGAGGCCCTTCCAGTTCGGGGCGGGCGCCTGGGTCACACCGTCGACGGAGTGGCAGGCCACGCAGTACTGGCCGTGGAGGTTCTCACCCCAGCAGGCGGCCTGGTTCTCGGCGCCCTCGCACTCCGGCGGCGGCGGCGGCCCCTCGTCGATGAAGCGGTCGTAGGCCTCGGTGGTCACGACGGCCAGGTCGCCCATCATGGTCGAGTGGTTGGTGTTGCGGCCGCCCTCGCTGAATGCGCTGGCGGTGATGCCCTCGGGGGCGCCGCAGTACTCGGTGCAGAAGATGGGTAGCGCGCACTTCCGCTCGGTCTGGCCGGGCGGGACCTTGCCGCACCACATGGCCTCCGGACAGTCGGAGTCCTGCTCGCAGGTGACGTCCGGGGTCAGGTGCGTCGCCTCGAACCACATGGTCGAGTACATGCCCGGCACGACATCGCGCTTCACGCGGAAGGTGGGCACGAAAAACGAGTGCAGCACGTCCGACGAGCTCATCACGAGCCGCACGGGCTCGTTCACCGGCACGCGGAGGTAGTTGAGGTCGTCGATGACCCCACCGCGGTGCTCGAACTCCCAGTTCCACTGCATGGCGCGGACTCGAATCTCGAGCGAGTCCTCCGGGGCGACGGCGCCCTTCACGTACCCGGTGAAGCCCTCGTGGAAGAGGATCACCAGGAGGATCAGGGGCGCGAAGGTCCAGGTGATCTCCAGGGCCGTGGCGTGACCGGTGGGCTTGGCCTTGACGCCGGGGCGCCGCCGGTACTTCCACATGAACCAGATCATCGCCACGAAGATCGCGACGGTGAACGCCACGCTCACCCAGTAGATGAAGTAGTACATGGCGTCGACCTCGGGGGCGAGGGTCGACCACTGGGGCGGGAGCTGGAGCGTTCCTTCGGGAAGAGTCTCGTCCATGGCTTTGTGCTCGTTAGGTGCTGCTCAGAGGTCCGCTTCGCGGAGCTTTGGGGAAGAAGAAGGCGGGGTCGAGCGGGGGTTGCTACCCCGGCTCGCTCGCTCGGCGGCCGCTCGACGACGCTCGCGTCGCCACAGCAGGGTCAGAAATCCCCCGAGGAGGAGAACCGTCGCCACGCCGCCCAGCTTCATGATGTTCATGGCGACCGGGACGTAGCTCTGCTCGTCGGGATCGTAGGTGTAGCAGTAGAGGAGGATCTGCTCGGTGGTGCTGATCGAATTGCCGTCGGCGGCCTCGAGCAGACCGAAGCGCAGGTCGCCCGGATCGAAGCGCAGCCCGTAGAGGTAGCGGGCCATGTGCCCTTCCGGGGTCGCGATCATCAGGGCCGCCGGGTGCGCGTACTGATCGACGCGCTCGTCGAAGAAGTAGCGGAAGCCAGCGGCGTGGGTGACGCGAGTGATCGCCTCTTCGTCGTCGGTGACCAGGAAGTGCCACTCGCCGCCCGTCTCGCGGCCGTACTTGCCGAGGATCTCCCGTTGCTTCTCCGCGGCCTTTGCGGGGGTGTCGCGCGGGTCGATGGAGATGTTCACCGCGACGTACTCGTCGCCGATGGTCCACTCCTGCTCCTTGGCGCTCGCCACCGTGGCGTCGAGGACCATCGAGCAGAGCGTCGGACAGGAGTGGTAGCTGAAGGTCACCAGCACCGGGCGCTCGCCGTCGAAGAAGTCCCCGAGGCGAACCTTCCGTCCGTCCGCGGTGGTGAACTCGGCGTCCAGCGGCAGCGGGTCGTCCAGATGCTCGTCCACCCCCACGCGGTCCAGCCCGGGCACCTCACGGGAGGGCTCGGCCGTCTGGAAACGCTGCGCCTGCGCCTGCGGCACCATGCCGGCGGCGAGGAGAATCAGCAGTGGGAGGGAGAAACGCATCGGGGGGAGTGCTCGGGTCCTAGGGTCGGGAAGATTCGTTCGACAGAAAACGCTCGGGTGGGCTCACTCGCCCGCTTCGGCGGCCATCGTGGGCGCCATGGTCGGGGCCATCGTGGGCGCCATCGCGCCGGCGACCATCGCGGTCGGGCGGCGGAGCTGAGCCGAAGGCGGCTCGACCGGCTCTTCGGCGGGGACCGGCTCGATGCCGGTCTCCACCTCACCGGAGGGCGCGTCGGCGCTCTCGGTCTCGATGTCCTCGAGGCTGGTCTCGTCCGGCTCCTCGGGCTCCTCGACGATGCCGAGCTGCTGACGGCGCCAGCGCATGGCGCGGCGGACGTCCTCGGCGCTTCGCTCGTGCTGGAGCTGAGCCCAGCCGACGACCGGCGCGAGGCTGGCCTCGTACTCGTCCGCCGGGAGGGTCGGAGCGTCGTTCGGGCGCGGCATCACGGGCGTGTTCGCGCGACCGCGCGCCGCGAGCTGCTCCATGGCCTGACCGACGGAGATCGGCGCGGTCCGGAGCTCCGCTCGCTGAGCGTCCCGAAGCTCCTCATAGGGCGTGTTGGGCACGGCGTAGACCTTCTCCGAGAGCTCGGCGCCGAAGGTGACGCCGAAGTAGCTGTGGAAGACCGGCACCAGGGCGAAGAGGGTGATCACGGAGACCACTCCCCAGAGGAGGATCTGGTTGTTGCGAGGCTCGGTTTTCTCGTAGGCCATGGCGTTCTCAGTGGCTCTGGTGGTGGTCGAGGCTGCGCTGCAGTCGCGGGTCACCCACCGGAACGAGGGGCACGCGACCGAGCTGCCAGAAGACGTAGGCGAAGAAGATCCCGCCCACGAGGAAGAGGGCGCCGAAGTCGACGGGGCGGAGCGTGAGCGGCCCGAACTGGGGCATCACGTACCAGTAGATGTCGGCGACGTGCATGATGAGCAGCCAGACGGCGCCGATCATCATCATCGGCAGCCGGCGCTTCACCATGCGCGAAATCAGGTAGTAGAAGGGCAGCGCGAAGTGGCCGAGCATCAGCACGATGCTCCAGAACTGCCAGCCGCCTTCCCAGCGCTTGTGGAACCAGGCCGCCTCTTCGGGAATGCCGGCGTACCAGATGAGCATCCACTGCGAGAAGCTGGTGTAGGCCCAGAAGCACATGAAGCCGAAGAGCAGCTTGCCCAGGTCGTGGACGTGCTCGACGTTCATGGCCTTCCCGACCATGCCCCGCTGAATCAGGCTGATGGCGATGATGGTGGTGAGGGCCAGGATGCCCACCGCCGATCCGGCGAAGATCACCACGCCGAAGATGGTGGAGTACCAGGTCGGCTCGAGGGCCATGACCCAGTCGAAGGCGGCGAAGGTGAGCGTCAGGCCGAAGGCGATGGCCGAGAGCGGCGACCACTTCTTCATCTTGTTGGTGAGCTCGAGGTCCTTGGTCTCGTCCTGCTTCCGCGAGGTGCGGAAGTAGAAGACCGCGAGGACGATCCAGATCAGGAAGTAGAAGACCGCGCGACCGCCCCAGCCCGTCGGGGCCAGGTAGCCGCTCTTGTGCTCGAGGACCGAGTGGTGGAGCGCCTCGAACTGCGGGGTGTGGTGCACCTCGTGCTCACCCTCGGCCTCGGCCTCGCCGTGCTGAGCGTGGGCGACCGACGTGCCGAAGAGGCTGGCCTCTTCGCCCGCGCCCTCTTCTTCGTCACCCTCGGGGGCGTCGCCCTCCTCGTGCTCGCCCTCCCCTTCCTCGTGCTCGGCGCCGTGCTCGTGCACGTGCATCCACTCGTCGTACATGGAGAAGGAGCCGCTGTAGACGCCCGCGAAGAGCGGGATGGCCAGCACCGCGACGAGCGGCGCCGCGCTCATCACCACTTCGGGGATGCGGCGGGTGGTGACTCCCCAGTGACCGGCCGTCAGATGCTGAGCGATGACCAGGAAGAGACCACCGAAGACCAGCGTCAGGACGGTGATCAGGGAGAAGAGGTAGGCGTAGCCGAGGCGCTCGACGTTGCCCATCAGGCCGAAGACCACCGTGATGATCAGGCCGAGGCCGGCGAGGACCGCCGGGAGGGTCCAGGCCTTCGCCCAGAAGCTCCCCTCGGGGGCCATGTATTCGCCCTTGCTCTTCTTCGGAGCGGGCTTCTTGCTTTCGTCGCTCATCGGTTCGGCCTCGATGCCTGGCTGAGCTGGAGCGCCCGCACGTAGCTGACGATGGCCCAGCGGTCTTCCATCGGGATGCTCTGGGAGTAGGCGGGCATGTTGCGCACGCCGTGGGTGATGGTGGAGTAGATCTGCCCGTCCGGGAGCGCCCGGAAGTTGGCGTCGTGGAGGCTCGGCGGCAGCAGCTGGGCCGACCCGGGGTCGGTGCCGTCGTTGGCCAGCTGCTCGGCGCGGCTGGTGACCATCCCGCGGCCGGCGGCGTCGAAGCCGTGGCAGGGCGCGCAGTAGATGTCGTAGCGCTGCTGGCCTCGCTCCATCATCGCCTTGCGAGCGACGGTCTTCTCATCCGGCAGCATCTGGTCCCAGGTGCGAGTCGCGCGCCGAGGGCTCTGGCTGGTGCGCTCGTAGTCTTCCTGGGCGATGCCCGGGTGGAAGTCGCGGATGACCTCGCCGGGGACCTCCAGGAGCCACTGCGTGCCGTCGTCGGTGCGGCCGGTCAGCAGGCTCTCGTTGACGGGCATCTCGCGAGCGACGGTGCCCTCGACGGGCGGACGCATCGTCCGGCCGTCGGCGAAGAAGGCGCCCTTCTCCTGGTTGTCGTAGCGCGGCTGGTTGTACATGCCCCGGATGGGCACGACCGGCGGCTCCTCGGAGACGCCGCCGCGGCAGGCGGTGCCCAGGATGGCGCTCAGGCCGACCATCAGGGCGAGGGGTGCGTTGAGACGGGTCACGCGATCTCCTCCTCGACGAGCTCGAGGTGGCTCGGGTGGGTGTTCTCGAGCAGGGCCCGGGTCTTCTTCACGTCGAACTTCGGGTCCTCGACCTCGATGCTGATGAAGAAGCGGTCGTCCGTGGACGCCTCGAATCGGTCGCTCTCGAAGATGGGGTGGTGATGCCGGGGCAGCCGGCAGAGGTGGAAGAGACCGAAGAGGGTCCCGAAGCCACACAGCAGGACGGTCAGCTCGAACATGATGGGGACCATCGACGGGAACGCGCCGGGCGGCTTGCCACCGATGATGATCGGGTAGTCCCAGTTGTTCATGTACTGAATCATCAGCACGGCGCTGACGAGACCGACCATGCCGCAGACGAAGCTGATGTAGCCGATCTTGGTCTCCGGCAGGCCCATCGCCTGGTCGAGGCCGTGGACCGGGTACGGCGTGTGGCAGTCCCACTTCTCGTAGCCGGCGTCACGCACGGTCTCCGCGGCGTGGGCGAGGTCGTCCGGGCTCTCGTACTCGGCGAGGAAGAGCGCCGGGCGGGTCTCCGGGAGCGCTTCCTCGTCCGAATCGCTCTCATCGTCGGAGTCGCCTTCGCCCGACTCGTCCTCGTCGGAGCCCTCGCTGGTGTCGGCCTCGGCCTCCGCCGCCTTGGCAGCCTTGGCCTCCGCCTCCTGGATCTCGGCCTCCGCTTCCGCGGCGGTCTCGAGCGCCTCGGCGCGGGTCTTCTCCGCCTCGGCCGCGGTCATCTCGGCGGCGGCGGCGGTGCTCTCGTCACCGGCCTCCTCCGCCGCTTCCTCGGCGTCCTGCGCGTCCTTCTTGGCGCGCTCGGCTTCCTCGGCCGCGACCTCGGCTTCGATCTTGCGCTCGTCGGGATCGGCCTCGGCCTTCGCCTTGGCCAGCTCGCCCTTGGCGGCCGCCTCTTCGGCGGCGGCCTTGGCGAGCTTCTCGCTCGCGCTCTTCTCCGAACCGCTCTCGGGCGGCTTGGAGGAGGGTCGCTTGCCCGTCTTGGTGTCTTCGTCGTCGTTCGCCATCGTTCAGCTCTCGAAAGTCACTCGGCGGGAGCCGGGCCGTCGACCATGCCGGCGCCGGCCGGGTGGGCCTCTTCGCCATGGTCGTCGTCGTGGAAGTGGGGGTGGGCGTGGGGAAGCGTCGCCTTCACCTCGGCGATGGCGATCATCGGCACCCACCGGATGAAGAGGAGGAAGAGAGTGAAGAAGAGACCGAAGGTGCCCGCGTAGAGGCAGATGTCGACCCAGGTCGCTTCGAAGCTGCCCCAGGAGCCGGGCAGGAAGTCGCGGTGGAGCGAGGTCACGATGATGACGAAGCGCTCGAACCACATGCCGATGTTGATGAAGATCGAGATGACGAACAGCGCCGGGATGCTCGTCCGGACCTTCTTGAACCAGAAGAGCTGCGGGGCGATGACGTTGCAGCTCACCATCGCGTAGTAGCTCCACCAGAGCGGACCCCAGTTACCTTCCTGGTCCAGGTAGCCCCAGCCGAGCCGGTTGTGGAAGAAGACCCACGACTCGTAGGGGTTGCCCGAGTACCAGGCGATGAAGAACTCCATCGCGTAGGCGTAGCCGACCATGATGCCGGTCCCGAGCATGAACTTGTTCATGAGGTCGAGGTGCTTGAGCGTGACCAGCGAGTGCATCTTGAAGACCGACCGCGTGATCAGCATCAGGGTGAGCACCATCGCGAAGCCGCTGAAGATCGCGCCGGCGACGAAGTACGGCGGGAAGATCGTCGTGTGCCAGCCGGGCAGCAGCGAGATCGCGAAGTCGAAGGACACGACCGAGTGCACCGAGAGCACCAGCGGCGTCGAGATGGCCGCGAAGATCAGGTACGCGCGCTCGTAGTGCTGCCAGTGGCGGTGCGAGCCGCGCCAGCCGAGGCAGAGCGCGCCGTAGATGCGCTTGCGCCGCAGGCTCTTGGAGCGGTCGCGCAGGGTCGCCAGGTCCGGAATCAGGCCGACGTACCAGAAGATGACCGAGATCGTCAGGTAGGTGCTGACCGCGAACACGTCCCACATCAGCGGGCTCTTGAAGTTCGGCCACATGTCCATCTGGTTCGGGATCGGGAACAGGTAGTAGTCGAACCAGGGGCGACCGGTGTGCAGCGCCGGGAAGATGCCCGCGCACATCACCGCGAAGATGGTCATCGCCTCGGCGAAGCGGTTGATGCTCGTGCGCCACTTCTGCCGGAACAGGAAGAGGATGGCGGAGATCAGCGTCCCGGCGTGGCCGATACCGATCCACCAGACGAAGTTGGTGATGTCCCAGGCCCAGTACGCCGGGGCGTTGTTGCCCCAGACGCCGATGCCCATCGCGAGCAGGTAGACGATGCAGGCGACCATCAGCCCGAGGAGGCCGACGGAGGGGAGGAAGAGCATCCACCAACCGCGGGGCGCCTTCTCCTCCGTCACCCGGGCGACGGCCTCGGTGATGTCGTTGAAGGTGGTACCCGGCGGCAGGAGGCTGCGCTCGCCAAGCTCTTGAATCGGTGCGCTTGCGGAAGCCATCTCAGTGCGCCTCCTCGTCGCCGGCGGCGGTCGCCGGTGCCTCGAGGGCGGGGTTCGGGTTTCGGATCTTGCCGAGGAAGGTCGTCCGCGGCTGGGTGCCGAGCTCCGCCAGCAGCTTGTAGCGGCGGTTCAGGGCGTCGAGACGAGCCACGCGGCTCGTCGGGTCGTTGAGGTCACCGAAGGTGATCGCGTTGGCCGGGCAGGCCTGCTGGCAGCCGGTCACGATGTCGCCATCGCGGACCGTGCGGTGCTCGCGGCGCGCGGTGAACTTGGCCTCCTGGATGCGCTGCACGCAGTA
>JABAOG010028345.1_pt1 | contig 10350 bp, 2 predicted proteins | sample 7062131 | NCBI WGS metagenome assembly JABAOG01 (sample SAMN14538629, study PRJNA623070) | marine sediment metagenome | biome: marine biome [ENVO:00000428]; feature: marine pelagic biome [ENVO:01000023]; material: deep marine sediment [ENVO:00002113] | place: India: Arabian Sea | collected... | reverse complement strand
CAGGGAGCGGTTCCGATGTCGTGCGCGCCTATGCGTCGAGTGACGCCTATACGCTTTCGGGCGGCGCGGGCGACGATGAAGTGACGGGCGGTGCAGGCAACGACACGCTGGCAGGCGACGGCTTCCAGGTGCTGTCCGGCACGGACAACATAACGTTCTCGCAGCCCGAGCCGGGCACGAGCCTGTTCTACATAGCAGGGCTCGACTCCGTCTCGTTGACGCTCGACTACAAGTCCGGGGGCCCTGACTTCGATAACTCACACGGCTGGTATGTGGCCGATGAAACCGGCGCGCCCCTGGCGGGCGGCATTGTGCGCGCGAATTCGAAGGATGGCGGAACGGAGATCTTTAACCTGGCAATGGCCGATCTCCCTGCCGGGGCGACGACCTTGGGCTTTTTCATCATCCCCAACGGCGCCACTCTGAACGCCGGTGTTATCGCCAACGGTCTGGCGGTGGATTTCGAGCTGATAAACGGCAACTGGACACCGACCGTAAACGGAACACCGTTGCTGGGCGAGACCGTACCCGCCCTGTTCAGTGAATCCGCCCTCAATCCCGATGGCGGCGACTATGAAGCCGACGGTTCGGCGCAAGGCAATTCCAACTGGGAGGATTCCTACAGCACGCCGAACCCTGGCTATAATGATGTCAATCTCGATGTGACCGTTATTGGGACCCGCAATCTGGATGGAATTGTTGCCGCCATAAGCGGAACCGGCGACGGTGCGGATTACTTGCGCGGCGGCGCCGGATCGGACGCTTACGTCTTCGCCAGCGGCAATGGCCGGGATGTCATCGAGGACCGTGGCCTGGCGTCCGATACCGACCGGCTCACGATTCATGGATACAGCGCCGGCGACGTGACCGTGCGCCGCGCGGCGAGCGGCAGCGATTCGGTCGTGCTCTCCTTCGCCGGCACGGAAGACGAAATTCTGATCGTTGACGCCCTTTCCGCCGATGCCGCCCTGCGCCTTGAGGAAGTCGTTTTCTTCGATGACCGCACGGTCTGGGACCCGGCGGACCTGCCGGCGAAACTCAGCCCGCTGCAGGTGCTGACGGGTGCCGACGCCTATACCTTCACGCAGGGAGATGGCCGTGTCGTTCTCGAGGATACGGACGCCGGTCAGACCGATACGTTGGATATTTCCGGGTATCTATCCACGGATGCGACATTGCGCCGGGAAACGCCCGAGAGCGATACCCTGATCCTAAATTTCGCGGGCACCACGGACGAAATCCGGATACCCGGGGCCTTGGACGGCAGCAGTCTTACGGGCGTCGACTCCATCGCTTTCGGCGGAACGCCCACCTGGACCATGGCCGATGTNNCGGACGACACGCTTGCGGGCGGTACGGGTACGGATGTTCTCGACGGTCTCGACGGGGCGGACAGCTATGCCTATGTCGTTGGCGACGGCCATGACGTTATCGAGGACACGGGTACTTCCGGCACCGATGTAGTGAACATTGCGGGCTATACGCCCGATGACGCCACATTGCGGCGCGACGGCGACTCGGTGGTCATGGACTTTGGCGCCGACACACTCACACTCGTGAACGTGCTGGGCAATACGGGGCCGTCCATAGAACAGATCGGTTTTTCCGACGGCACGGTATGGACGCCCGACGACGTGCGCGCTCAACTGCTCGCCCAGGAGCAGGCTTCCGGCTATCAGATCGGCTTCGACACGCCGGATACGCTGATCGGCACGTCAGGCGATGATTACCTCGAAGGCCGTGGTGGATCGGATCTTTATATCTTCGAGCGCGGCGGCAGGCAGGATACGATTCGGGACAATGGTTCGGGTACAGCGGATGTCCTGGAGATCAGGGGATACATTCCGGACGAAGTTACGGCCAGGCGCTTTGTTCAGGGTGGATCGGACCTGCTCCTGACCTTTGCGGGGACGGATGACCGCATCACCCTTATCGACACGCTGAACGGCAATGCGGCAAATACGATCGAGTCGATCCGCTTCGATGACGGAACCGTGTGGAGCACAACGGATCTGGCTGCGAGTGCCGTTGCCGGCGTGCCCACGGACGGAGACGACGCCCTCTTCGGTTCCGATTTCGATGACACGCTGGCCGGTGGCAAGGGTTCCGACCTTCTGGTGGGCGGCGATGGCGCCGATACCTACACCTATTGGCGGGGCGATGGTGACGACCGCATCGAGGATCTTGCCTCGGCCGGGGACCGGCTGCAGATCGAAGGCTACACGCCAGGCGAAGTGACCGTCCGGCGCAGTCCGCCCAACGGAGACGATCTCATCCTGACCTTTGCCGATGCGGGCGACCGGATCGTGATTGCCGATTCGCTTGAAACCGATTTGGGCGGCGTCGAGGAGATTGCGTTTGACGACGGAACGTCCTGGACAATGGCCGATCTGCGCGCCCGGATCGTATCGGAAGCGGCGACGGACGGCGATGACCGCATCTGGGGATTCAGCAGCGACGATACCATCAGCGGCGGCCTGGGCAACGACAGGCTTCAAGGTGGCGACGGTTCGGATGCCTATGTGTTCACGGCTGGAGACGGACGGGACATCATCGAGGATAATGGCTCCGGCGACGTGGACCGATTGACGATCCACGGTTATGCGCCCGGCGATGTATCCGTCGGCCGCTGGTACAAGGGTGACGACGGGCTCAGGCTGACTTTCGCCGGCAGCAACGACCAGATCATTTTGATCAATGCCATCAGTGGCGCGGCGGACGATACGATCGAAGAAATCGCCTTCGACGACGGGACGGTCTGGACCCAGAGCGACCTCGCCCTGCTGCTTGACAATGAAGCGCCCGTTGCCTTCGCCGATTTCGGCTTCACGGCCCTGCAGTCGCGGGACACCGTGATCGAGGCGGACCGTCTGCTGGCAAACGATTTCGATCCTGACGGCGATACGCTGACCATCACCGCAGTCAAGAATGCCGAACATGGCACGGTTCAGCTCAATGCCGATGGTGATGTGGTTTTCTCTATTGATGACAGTTATGCCGGCAATACGAGCTTTACCTATACAGTCTCGGACGGCAGTGGATTCACCGATGCGCAGGTCAATGTGCGCGTCGAGCCGGTTCCGGTGGCCGTGGACGATACCGGATTTGAGGTGGCGGAAGACAACACACTGCTTATTTCCGGAGAGGTGCTGCGGGCCAACGACCTTGACGGCGATCTGCTGACCATCGACTCGCTTTCCGGCGTCATCAACGGAACGGCGGCGCTCAACAGTAATGGCGACGTTCTGTTTACACCGCGTTTGAACTTCAACGGTACGGCGAGCTTCGTCTACGAAGCCTCGGCGCAGTTCGGCGGGCAGACGTCGGCCACAGTCACTGTGACAGTCACGCCCGAAAACGACGCGCCGACGGCGCGTGACGATAGCGGTTTTTCCACCAATGAAAACGAGGCGATGACAATTGCGGCGTCGGCTCTTCTGTCCAATGACGGCGATGTCGACGGCGACGCCCTGACACTCGATGCGGTGCTCAATGCCACCAACGGAACCGTGGCGCTCGATACTGAAGGCAACGTCGTTTTTACGCCCAATGCAACCTATTTTGGAACCGCGAGCTTCGATTACACGATTTCTGACGACAGCGGCTTGACGTCCCAAGCGACGGTCTCGCTTTTTGTCAATCCGGTCAATGATGCACCCACCGCGGTGGATGATACCGGCTTCACGACCGTTGAAGACGAAGGCGTCACCATCCTCACAAGCGAACTGCTCGCCAATGACAGCGACCCGGAAGGCGACAGCCTGCGCGTTTCCCGCATCCTCTGGGGAAGCGGAGTGAGTGCCGAACTGCGACTCAACGATACCGTCCGGATCACGCCCAACCGTGATTTCAATGGCGCCGCCGTCTTTGTGTATGAAATTACGGACGATCAGGGCGGATACGCTCAGGCTGCGGCTCATGTGACCGTCTCCGCGGTCAACGATGCGCCCTATGTGCGCGCGGACAAAGTGACGGCCATTGAAAATCAGACACTCGTCATCTCTCCGGCAACCCTGCTTGCGAATGACACGGATGTGGAGGGTGACGCCCTTACCCTCTCATCGGTTTCGTTTCCTGAGAACGGCGATGTCACCATCGATGTTAATGGCGACGTTCTGTTTACGCCGGATCTGGAATACTGGGGTAATGCGTCCTTCCATTATGTCGCCAATGACGGCAATGGCGGGGTCGGTGCGGGGAAGGTAAACGTTTGGGTTGTTCCCGTGAGCGACGCGCCGCCGGTGGCGGTCGACGACAGTGGCTTCCAGACGGTCGAGGATACGCCTCTCACGATATTGGCGGCGGACATTCTGGCGAATGACTGGGACATCGACAACCATCCGCTGGAAATTATTTCCATCTATGTCGTGAAGGGCGACGATGGCACGACAGTCGACATACAGGAATCAAACGGCGTCTTCACGGGCGCCATTGTTCCGGGCGCCCAGGGTTCCGTTTCCTACGACGCCGCTACAGGAGAAATCCTGTTCACGCCCGGCGAGAACTTCACAGACACCGCCAAGATTGAGTACGTGATTTCCGATGGGGTCGACGGCACCGACACCGCGTCGATCGCCATCGAAGTAACGCCTGTCAACGACGCGCCGTTCGCCCTCGACCACAATCTGACGACTTCCTATGGCGTGCCCTCGGTCGTGCGAATATCGGAGCTTCTGGCAAATGATCTGGACATTGAATACCAGGAGTTGACTTTCCTCTCCGTTCAGGATGCGACCGCGGGTACGCTGACGATCTATGATGATACCTGGGTGGTTCTGACACTGCCGGACGGCTTCAGCGGCCCGGCTTCCTATACTTATACAATGACGGATTCGCAGGGCGCCACGGCGACGGGCACGGTCTCCGTGGAGGTGGGAACGGACTATGTTTCACCGCTCGTCGGCACGGCAGATGTCGACCTCCTTTACGGTAGCAGCCAGGGCGAAACCATACAGGGTCTCGATGCGGACGACCTCATTTACGCCGAAGCAGGCGACGACACCATCATGGGCGGTCCGGGCGGTGACCGGATCGACGGCGGTGACGGCTTCGATATTGTCGATTATTCCGACTCTACTATCGGTATTCGCCTCGATCTTGATACAAGGATCGGCCAGGGCGGTACGGCCGAGCGCGATATCCTGATCAGCATTGAAGGCATTACCGGCACGGATTTCGGCGACTGGCTCTTCGGAGATTTCCAGAACAATCTGGTGCGGGGCGGCGGCGGTGCGGACTCGCTTGATGGGGCGTCGGGAGACGACCTCCTCGAAGGCGGCGCGGGCGATGACAGCCTGATCGGCGGGGCGGGTGCCGATGTGCTGGACGNNATATCCCTGAGCGACAATATCGCCTATGGCGGCGATGCCTGGGGCGATACATTCGTCAGCATCGAGAACATCATTGGATCGTTCTACGGTGATGAAATCACGGGTGATGAGCTCGACAACAAACTCACGGGCGGCCGCGGCGATGACCAGCTTTACGGCGCAGGCGGCAATGATACCCTCGAAGGCGGCCGGGGCGCGGATGTGCTGGACGGCGGCACGGGCCGGGACACGGCAATCTACCGGCAGGCGACAGTGGGCGTCTATGTGGATCTCACCACGGGCGTTGCCGCCTATGGTGAGGCACAGGGCGATCAGCTTACGGCCATCGAGAATCTCACGGGCTCCTTCCATGCCGACGAACTGCGCGGTGATGGCGCCGACAACGTGCTTGAGGGCGGTGCGGGCGCCGATATCCTCGACGGCGCGGGCGGACAGGACACGGCCGCTTACGGAACGTCCCTTGCCGCTGTTACCGTTTCGCTGGTGACGGGAACCGGCACGGGCGGTGACGCCGAGGGCGACACACTCGCCAACATCGAAAACCTTTCGGGCTCGGTCCAGGCGGACGATCTGACGGGCGATGACGGCGACAATGAACTGGAAGGTAGCCTGGGCGCCGATACGCTGCAAGGCGGGGCGGGATTCGATACGCTGGTCTATCGGAATTCCGCGCAGGCCGTCACTGTCGATCTGGAGCTGGAAACGGCCTCGGGCGGCGAGGCGGAAGGCGATGTCTTTTTTGGCATGGAAGGCGTCATCGGCTCGGCATACGCGGACACATTGAGAGGCGACGGCGGCGCGAACCGGCTGCACGGCGGCGGCGGCGACGACATACTGGAAGGCGGCGCCGGGGCCGACGATCTGGACGGCGGTACGGGGACGGACATTGCGGATTACAGCGCGTCTTCCGCCGGTGTCACCGTGGATCTTTCGGTCGGAACCGGAATGGGCGGCGATGCGCAGGGCGACACGCTGGCCGGAATCGAGGTGCTTGTTGGTNNNNAGCGGCGGCGAGGCCCAGGGCGATACGGTAACCGGCATCGAGAATGTGACGGGTTCCTCCGGCGACGACGTACTCATCGGCAACGACGCACAAAACCGACTCGACGGCGGCGCGGGTGACGACTGGCTCAGCGGCGGCGCGGGGTCCGACGAACTTGTCGGCGGCACAGGTACGGACACTGCGGATTATGGCGGATCGGCCAGCGGCGTCACCGCAGACCTCTCGACCGGAACCGGAACGGGGGGCGACGCCGAGGGCGACAGCCTTGCGGGAATCGAAAATCTGACCGGTTCCGCTTTCGGTGATCAGCTCACGGGCGATGACTCCGACAATGTGCTCACGGGCGGTTCGGGTGCGGACAGTCTGGCCGGCGGCCTGGGTATCGATACGGCGTCCTATGCCGGTTCCTCGGCAGGCGTGACCGTGTCGCTGGCCTCGGGCAGCGCGGCGGGCGGCGACGCGGAAGGCGATATACTCACAGGAATCGAAAACCTCAGCGGCTCGAATCAAGCCGACACGCTGACCGGAGACGGCAATGCCAATCGCCTGTCCGGCGGCGGCGGCGACGACCGTCTTGCCGGTGATGCGGGTGCGGACGTTCTCGAAGGCGGTTCGGGACTTGATATCGCGGACTACAGCGCCTCCGACGCCGCCGTCACGGTCGACCTTGCTGCGGGAAGCGGTACGGGCGGCCATGCCCAGAGCGATACGCTCAGCGATATTGAAGTCGTGGTCGGTTCGAGCTTCGACGACATCCTTACCGGCAACGACGCGGACAATATTCTGGAAGGCGGGGCGGGCGCCGATATGCTCGATGGGGGGGCGGGAATTGACACGGCTGACTACAGCAATTCATCTGCAGGCGTCACGATTTCCCTTCTGTCGGGTACCGGCTCCGGGGGAGACGCCGCGGGCGACACGCTGGTCAATATCGAGAGTCTCGTCGGATCGGCCTTCGCGGACGATTTGACAGGAGATGACACCGACAATCNNCGACCGTCTCGACGGCGGCGGCGGATTTGATGAGGCGCGCTTCGCAGGTCTCGCGGCCGATTATGAAATTCTGCGTACCAGCGAAGGACTTTCGATCCGCGATCTCAATGCGGCGGATGGTGATGAAGGTGTTGACATCCTGATCAACATGGAGCAGGCGCGCTTCGCCGATCAAACGGTCCTGCTCGAATATAACAAGGCGCCTGTCGCCACCGCGCAGACCGTAACGCTTTCCGAGGATACCCCGCTTGGCCTCGTTCTGGGCGGAACGGACGCCAATCTGGATCCGCTGACAGTTGCACTGGGTACGGCTCCCTCGTACGGCACACTGAGCGCATTCGATCCGGTGACCGGTGCAGTCACCTACACGCCGGACGCCAATTTCAATGGAACGGACAGCTTCACCTTTACCGTCAACGACGGCTTTGAAGACTCCGCGGAGGCGGCGGTAACCCTTACCGTCGAAAACGTCAACGACACACCTGAGGCCCTCCCGGTAAGCCGGAACTTTGTGAGCGGCGTAGAACGCACATTTACCCTTCAGGGTACCGACATAGATGGGGACGCACTTACCTTCGCGATCACCGGCGGACCGGTAAACGGCACGGTCACGGCGTTCGATCCGCTCACGGGCGAGGCTACCTATATATCCGATCCGACGTTTGCAGGCACGGACAGCCTGACCTTTACCGCCTCGGACGGGACAGCAACGTCCACTGCGGCGACGGCGACGTTCGACGTGTTCGATCCCGCCGATCTTCTTGTTGAAGGGACGGCGGGCGACGACGTCCTGACGGGGAACGATCTTCCCAATACGCTGATCGGTTATGGCGGGAACGATACCCTGATCGGCGGCCTGGGCGACGACCTCTATATCTTCGGGCAGGGAGACGGACAGGATACGATCCAGAATTTCGCCGTCGGCGAAGCCTCCGTCGGGGAGGACACGCTCCGATTCAAAGCTACGGTCGAACTGGCGAATGTCACTTTCGCCCTGAACTGGGATGACCTGGTGATCACCTTCCTGGACGCTCCCGACGACCAGGTCGTCATCGAGGATTATCTGTGGCGCGGCGTGGTGGACATCGAGTTCCACGACGGAACGGCGGTCACCGACACCCTCACCCAGGCTGATGTTATCAGTATCATGTTCCCGGGCCGCGAAGGCGACAACACCGTCTCCGAAGGCACTGGAGACGATACGGTCTTCGGCAGTACGGGTACAGATAGCCTGCATGGTAATGATTATAATGACTCTTATTTCTTCAATATCGGTGACGGTCAGGACCTGGTTCGCGATGAGGCCACCGACGGCTATGTCGGCTATCCGGCTTATGGCTGGCAACGGTCCGAGTCGGACCGGGTGGTGTTCGGTGCGGGAATCACGCTGGATTCCCTGACGATTACCCAGCAAGCCGTGTCAGGCGAGTGGGACGACATCTTCATCGACATTTCCGGCACGACGGATCAGCTCCATCTGGATGAGCAAAATAACCAGCTTCACGATATCGAATATTTCGACTTTGCCGACGGCACGGTTCTGAGCGCCCAACAATTCTACAATTTCATGCATGAGCAGCGCCGGGATGCGGGCGCCGACTGGTTCCATGGTCACCGTTGGAACGATGTGATCGACGGCGGCAGCGGGAACGATACGATTTACGGTGCCGACGGCACCGATACGCTGATCGGCGGTGACGGCGACGATACGCTTTACGGTCAGTACCATGACGACCATTTGAAGGGCGGCACCGGAAACGACGTCCTGCATGGCAATGACCACAACGACACCTACTATTTCAACATCGGCGACGGTCAGGACCGGATCAGGGACGAAGCCACCAACGGCTTTGTCGGCTATCCTTCTTATGGCTGGGAGCGGTCCCAGTCGGACCGGGTGGTGTTCGGGGAAGACATTGCACCGGAGACGATTACCGTCCTCAAATCTGCTGCGGATTCGGATGACTACGTCATCTGGATCAATGGCACGAACGACCGGCTTTTGCTGGACGATCAAAACAGCGAACTTCACGATGTTGAGTATTATGATTTCACAAGCGGACAGACCTGGACGAAATCCGACATGTTCAACCAGACAAGCGGGACGGCTTATCTGGGAACGGAACAGGACGACAAGCTTGCGGCGGGCAGCGGAAACGGGCNNACCGCGGAATTTTCCGGCACCTTCGCAGAGTATGAAATAGTTCAGGATAGCGACGGCCTGTTCGTGCGCCATATTTCCACGGGAAGCATCAACCGGCTGAGCAATATTGAGAGCATTGAATTTTCTGACCGGTCCCTGGTCCTGGCGGATGCTCCGTACGGAAACGCCGTCATCTCGGTTGGCAGTGCCGGCCTGCATCCCGATACCGTAATGTCTTTGAATTTCTCGGAAGGCACGGGCACGGTCGCCGCGGATTCCAGCGGAACCGGGAATGATGCGTTCCTGGCCCGGGGGGCCGAATGGGCCACGGGGCCCGCGGGCCGCGGCACGGCGCTCAGCCTTTCGGGTGGCACACTGGAAAGCCATCCCTATGCGGATCTTGGCGCGATTGAACTCGGCGGCGCCCTGACGATCTCCGCCTGGGTAAAACTCGACAGTCTGGATTATTATTCCCGTATTTTCGATTTTGGTGACGGCCCTGCCCAGAATGCCATCGTGCTCAACCATGTTGATACGACCGATATGGCCCGTTTCGCAATCGATCAGACCTATCTCGATGTGGCGAATTTCTGGGAAGTCGGCGAATGGATCCACGTAGCGGCGACCGTGGACGATACCGGCGTCATGCGCATCTACAAGAACGGTGTCCTGGCGGGTGAACGAACNNCGATTTCAACTGGCTGGGGCGCAGTCAGTACACGACAAACCCCGGTTTCAACGGGGAGATGGACGATGTAAGAATCATTCGGGCCGCGCTGTCGCCCGAAGAGGTCCAGGCTCTCTACGAAGAGGTGCATACCGAATCCGTTCCGGCACTGCTGGAATCGGCACAGGCGGGAACTGCCGTCGTAACTCTTTCC
>JABAOG010000214.1_pt3 | contig 10354 bp, 11 predicted proteins | sample 7062131 | NCBI WGS metagenome assembly JABAOG01 (sample SAMN14538629, study PRJNA623070) | marine sediment metagenome | biome: marine biome [ENVO:00000428]; feature: marine pelagic biome [ENVO:01000023]; material: deep marine sediment [ENVO:00002113] | place: India: Arabian Sea | collected... | reverse complement strand
CTCCGCCAGGACCAGTTCCTCTACGAGGACGAGCCGATCCTGGGCGTCGCCATGCGCGGCAACCCCGAGCTCTGGGCCGCGCTGGTGGAGAAAGAACAGATCCTGGCCAAGGCCGCGGACCACTTCGACGCGAAGCGCTACGGCATCGTGGAGGAGACGATCGAGCGACACGACGGCTACGCCGCGGAGGCGCGGGCGGCGGAGATCCTGGAGGGTCTCGGGATCCCGACCGCGGTTCACCACCAGCCGCTGTCGACGCTCTCCGGCGGGTTCAAGCTCCGGGTCCTGCTGNNCTGCTCCTCGACGAGCCGACGAACCACCTGGACATCCTGTCGATCCGCTGGCTGGAGAAGTTCCTGCGCGACTTCGCCGGGCCCGTGGTGGTGATCTCCCACGACCACCGGTTCCTGGACAACGTGGCCACGCACATCCTCGACGTGGACTACCGCACGGTCACGCTCTACCACGGCGACTACAGCGCGTTCGTGGAGTCGAAGAAGGAGGAGCGGGAGCGGCGGGAGAAGGAGATCGAGACCCGGGAGAAGGAGATCGCCCACCACCAGCAGTTCGTGGACCGGTTCCGGGCCAAGGCGAGCAAGGCGCGGCAGGCCCAGAGCAAGCTGCGGCTGATCGAGAAGAAGGCGGAGGAGCTGGAGCCGCTGCCGCCCAGCTCCCGTCGCTATCCGACGTTCCGGTTCGAGCAGCGCCGTCCCAGCGGCCGGGAGGTGCTGGAGATCGACCGGATCGAGAAATCGTTCGGCGACAACCGGGTCCTTCACGGCGTAGACCTCGAGGTCCGGCGGGGCGACCGGCTGGCCATCATGGGCCCGAACGGGATCGGCAAGTCGACGCTCCTGAAGATCCTCGTCGGCCGGCTGGAGCCCGACGCCGGGACCGTCGAGTGGGGTCACGCCACCCACCCGGGCTACTTCGCCCAGGACCACCACGAGCAGCTCGACGACCCGGGCATCACGGCGGAGCAGTGGATCGGCCACCGGCACCCGGGCCTGTCGACCAGTCACCTCCGGGGCGCGCTGGGCCTGGTGCTGTTCTCCGGTGAGGAGGCCGAGAAGCGGTTGAGCGCGCTGTCGGGCGGGGAAGCCGCGCGCCTGGTCTTCTGCGGCCTGGCGCTGGAGCGGCCGAACGTCCTGGTGCTGGACGAGCCGACCAACCACCTGGACCTGGAGGCCATCGAGGCGCTGGTCGAGGGCCTCGAGGCGTACGACGGCACGCTGATCTTCGTCTCCCACGACCGCTGGTTCGTCGGCCGGCTCGCCAACCGGATCGTGGAGATCACCGCGGACGGGATCCGGGACTACCGGGGGACCTACGAGGAGTACGTCCACTGGTGCGGCGACGACCACCTGGACGTGGACACGGTACTGGAGAAGGAGCGGAAGAAGGGCCGGAAGGCCGGGGCGTCGAAGTCGGCCGGTGCGTCGAAGTCGACCGGGGAGCCCACGGAGGGCCGCGATTCCGGCGGGGGGGCACCCTCGCGGCCGTCCCGGAACCCGTTCCGGCTCCGGCAGCGGCGGGACGAGATCGAGGCCCGGATCGACGCGGTGGAGACGCGGCTCGTGGCCATCGCGGAGACGTTCGCGGACCCGACGCTCTACGCCGCCGGGCGGGTGGACGAGGTCCGGGCGCTCGAGGCGGAGCGCGAAAATCTGCAGCGCGAGCTCGAGCACCTGATGGGGGAATGGGAGGGAGTCGAACGGGAGCTTCAGTCGGTGGAGTAGGGGGGCGCTGCGGGAGCGGAGAGGCTCCGGGGCGCGGGCCCATGCGGTCGAGTCCACCCCCGCGGCTGCCGTCGCCGGAGCGAGACGCGTCGGCGCGACCTATCTTGGCTCCATGGACGCCACACACCTGGCCGCCCGCACGCCACGGCTCGATCCCGACGACGCGGCGCGGATCGCCCGGACGCTCTGGGGCGTCACCGGTGAGGTCCGGGAGCTGCCCAGCGAGCGGGACCGGAACTTCCTGCTGGAGACCGAAGACGGGCGTCGCGTCCTGAAGGTCGCCCGGCGCGGCGAGGAGCGGGGACTGATCGAGGCGCAGAACGCCCTGCTCCACCGACTGACCGGGGCCGTCGTCCGCTACCGCTTCCCCCGGGTGGTTCCGTCGCTGGCCGGCCGGGCCATCGAGACCGTGGAGGCCGGCGGGGTCCGGCACCTGGCCCGGCTCGTCGCGTGGGTCCCGGGCGTGCCGCTGGCGGAGGTGGGGGACCGGCCGGCGGCGCTGCTCGGGGATCTCGGTCGACTCCTGGGTACCGTGGACCGCGTGCTGGCGGGGCTCGAGCCGCCCGCGCTGGACCGGGACTTCTACTGGGACCCCGCCGGGGGCGCCGCGCTGGTGACGACGCACCTCGACGCGCTCCCGGAAGCCCGACGGGCGGCGGTGGCGCGCCGGATCGAGGCCGTGCGTCGGGTCGTCGAGCCACGGGGAGCCCGCCTGCGCCGCGGAGTGATCCACGGCGATGGCAACGACTGGAACGTGCTGGTGGAGCCCGGTGCCCCGGCCGGGCCGCGGGTGACCGGGCTTCTGGATTTCGGCGACGCCGTCCGATCCTGGTACGCGGCGGAGCCCGCCATCGCGGCGGCCTACGCGATGATGGGGGCGGACGACCCGGTGGCGGTCGCGGCCCTCGTCGTGGCCGGGTACCAGGCGGAGCACCCGCTGACCCGCCCGGAGCTCGAAGCGGTCTGGCCGCTGATCGGGCTGCGTCTGGCCATGAGCGTGACCATCGCGGCCATCCAGCGGTCGCAGCGCCCCGACGATGCGTACTTGACGGTGAGCGAGGAGGAGGCGTGGTCGCTGCTGGAGCGGCTCGAGGGTGTCGATCCGGACCACGCGACGGAGCGCATCATGGGGGCCGCCGGGCCCGGGTCCGTTCCCGCGCTGCTGGAGCGCCGTCGCGCGCGCATCGGCCCATCGCTGAGCGTCTCGTACGACCGGCCGCTGCACATCGTGCGCGGGTGGATGCAGCACCTGTACGACGCCGATGGGAACGAGTACCTGGACTGCGTCAACAACGTGGCCCACGTGGGGCACGCCCATCCCGGGGTCTCGGACGCCCTGTCCCGACAGGCGGCACTGCTGAACACCAATACCCGGTACCTGCACGAGAATCTGCTCCGGCTCGCCGAGGACCTGGCCGGGCGGCTGCCGGACCCGCTGGAGGTCTGCTACTTCGTCAACTCCGGCAGCGAGGCCACGGAGCTGGCGCTCCGGCTCGCCCGGGCCGCCACGGGCCGCCGCGATGCCGTCGTCCTGGATGCCGCGTACCACGGCAACACCAGCGCGGCCATCGGATTGAGCCCGTACAAGTTCGACGGTGCCGGCGGCGCTGGGGCGCCGTCCTGGGTCCACGTGGCGCCGCTACCGGATCCCTACCGGGGCCGGTATCGGGCCCCGATGCCGGAGCTGGGTCGCCGCTACGCCCAGCGCGTGGCCGAGTCCGTGGTCGAGGCGGAGCCCCGGGGGGGCGTGGCGGCGTTCTTCGCCGAGTCGCTGGCCAGCTGCGGCGGGCAGGTCGAGTACCCGGAGGGCTTCCTCACCGCGGCGTTCACAGCCGTACGAGCGGCCGGCGGCGTGTGCGTCGCCGACGAGGTCCAGGTCGGATTCGGGCGGGTCGGCAGTCACTTCTGGGGCTTCGAGACGCAGGGGGCGGTGCCCGACATCGTCACGCTGGGCAAGCCCATGGGCAACGGCCACCCGCTGGGGGCCGTGGTCACCACCCGGGCCATCGCCGAGGCCTTCGACAACGGCATGGAATACTTCAACACCTTCGGCGGCAATCCCGTGAGCTGCGCCGTGGGGCTGGCCGTGCTGGAGGTCATCGACGACGAAGCCCTCCAGGCACACGCGGCCAGCGTGGGCGACCGTCTCCTGGCCGGGCTCCGGGAGCTCGCCGGTCGCTATCCAGCCATTGGCGATGTCCGGGGTCGGGGGCTCTTCCTGGGCGTCGAGCTGGTGACCGACCCGGACGAGCGGACGCCCGCCACCCGGCTGGCCAAACGGGTGGTCGAGGGCATGCGGGACCGCAGGATTCTCCTCAGCACCGACGGGCCCGATGCCAACGTGATCAAGATCAAGCCGCCGCTGCCGTTCTCCGCTGCGGATGCCGACCGGGTGGTCACGGAGCTGGACGCCGTGCTGCGTGAGCGGGTCGGGTAGGCCCGGGTCCCACGGCCGGGCACCTCACCGGCCCCCCGCGCCTCAGCGCTCCCGGACCCGGATCGAGCCGGAGTAGCTCCTCGCGGTGACCTCGGCGAGCCCCGCCCCCGTCTCGAACGTCAGCGTCGTCCGGGCGGTCCCCCGGGTCGGGGCCGGCAGGCCACGGAGCTCCGGATCGATCCGCCCCCGGAAAGTGGACAGGTCGAAGGCGGCCTCCAGCGACGCCGCCAGCACGAGCTCGACATCGCCGGAGTGGGTCTCGAAGGTCAAGGCCCCGCCGGACCGCACGCCGCCGGTGAACCGGACGTCGCCCTGAACGGTGGTGAACCGACCGCGAAGCAGGTCGTCCGCCTCGACGTCCAGGGCCCCATCGATGGTGGATGTGGTGAGGTCCACCGCGGATCCGGTGAAGGAGATCCCGCCCGAGGCCGTCCGCACCCGGGCGATCCCGGCCTCCAGGTCGAGGGCCACGTCGCCACCCATGGACTCGGCGTACGCGTTGGACGGGCGGCCGGCGATGTCGATGGCGCCGCTGACGCTGTGGACGTCGACGGCGCCCACCAACCCGCGCACGGTCACGCCGGCGCTCCCCGTCCGGATCCAGACGGTGGCGGTCGCGGGCACCCGGACCACCAGCTCGCCGTACGCCGCGTCCGGCGCCCCCTGCAGACCGAGCTTGACCGCCCGTTCGTCGGAGTGGAGGAAGAACGCGTCCGGGCCGCCCCGGACCCGGCCCTCCACCCCGACGGAGTCGGCGGACCACCCCTCGACGCGGACGGATCCACCTCCGTTCCAGACCTTGATGTAGGCCTCCGGGTGGACCGCCGCGCCGGCGTCCACGGGCCGCTGCGCCGCCGCGGGCGCGGGGGCCACCTGGAGGGAGACGAGTGCGATCACGGCCGCCGGGTATCTCATGTCGTATCTCCCCTCAACCCTCTTCGATCTGCGCGATCGCCCCGCGCAGCAGCTCCAGCCTGAGCCGGTACCGGTCCTCCAGCATGCGGGCGAGCTGCCGGTCCCCGGGGTCCTTCTCGAGCGCTCGTTCGAGGTCCAGGATCGCGGCGTCCACGGCCTCCAGGCTCCGGGCCGCCAGGCGGACGACTTCCGGCGACGCCGCTCGTCTCGCCGTCAGCTCCGCCTCCAGGTCCCGGCCCGCCCGGGCGTACGACGCGATCGGGGCCCCGGCCTCCCGCCCACCGGCGGCTCCCGGCACGGGCGGCCCCATCCCGGGCTCCGCCCCGGGCCGTACCAGGCCCAGCCACGTCAGCGCGGCGGCTCCCGCGACCGCGAGGACCACGGCGGCGGCCCGCCGCCAGTCGATGGCCCCTGTGGACGTCCGCCCCGGAGCGGGCACGGGCGGCCGGAGGTCGTGGGGTGGAGCGATCTCCCTGGGCAGAGCACGGAGCCGCGCGTCGAGGCGCCGCAGCGCCTCGACCCGGCCCCGGCAGCCGGGGCAGCCGGCCAGGTGCGTGCCCATCGCCGCGGCGCCCGCGGGGTCGAGCCGGTCGTCGACGTAGTCGTTCAGCCGGGCGTCGTCAGGGTGTGTCATCTCGCCTCCAGTCTCTCGAGCAGCAGCGCCCGGGCCCGGTGGATGTGCGACTTGACCGCGCCGACGGTGATCCCCATCCGCCCGGCCACCTCCTCGTACCGGTAGCCCTCGATGGCGTGCAGGACGAGCGCGGTGCGGGCCCGGTCCGGCAGCGACGCCAGCGCCCGCTCCAGGGCGAGCCGCCCCACGGGATCGCCCGTGGCGGGATCGGCGCCGCCGGCCAGCGCTTCGTCCGGCACCGTGGAGAGCTGGGCGGGCCGGCGTCGTCGCCGTTTCTGCGCGTCGAGCACGACGTTCACGGTGACGCGGTGCAGCCAGCTCGAGAACGCCGCCGCGTGTCGGAACGTCCCGATCCGGCGCCAGGCCCGGACGAACACGTCCTGCACCAGCTCCGCGGCCAGGCCCGGGTCCGCGGTCATGCGCAGGCACAGGGCGTACACGCGTCCCACGTGCGCCTCGTAGAGCTCGTCGAACGCGGTCCGCTCCCCCGCCTGCGCCCGGCGGACGGCGTCGCCGGTCGCGTCCGCGGGCTCGGTCTTTCGACCCTGGGCCATGCGCGTTTCCGGAGCTGGGTTCGCCACTGTGGGGATGGGACGTCGGCGGCGTCCGGATTGTTCAAACGTCTCTGAACAATTCCGGGGACCGCGTCGTCGTATGGGTGCCCATGGAACCCGACCCGAGGAAGGTAGGACGCCGATGAGGATGCTCGAAACCCTGGCGGCGGTCGTCGCCGCGGCCGCCCTCGCCGCCGCTCCCGTCACGGCCCAGTCGGAGCGGCTCCCGGCCTGCGAATGGTGCGGGACCGGGGAAGCGCCGGCCGGCCTCGACTGGCGCGTGACGATCGCCGGAGCGGAGGAGTCGGGCGAGCGGCTCGTCGTGCGCGGGGTCGTATACGAACCGGACGGACGGACCCCCGCGGACGACGTCCTCCTCTACCTGTATCATACCAACGCCGAGGGTGTCTACGAGACGCTGGGAGACGAGACGGGGAACGGGCGGCGGCACGGCCACCTCCGGGGCTGGCTGCGGACCGACGAGCGGGGCCGCTACGAGATCGACACCATCCGGCCCGGCAGCTACCCCGGTCGGGAGGCGGCCGCCCACATCCACGTGACCGTGCAGGAGCCCGACGGCACGACGGAGTACTGGCTTCCCAGCTTCAAGTTCGCCGACGACCCGTTCCTCGACGCGGACCCGGCGGCCCCCAACGTCCTGGCCCTGGAGCGGGGACGGGACGGGGTCTGGCGTGGTAGTCGCGACATCGTCCTGCCCGCTGAGCCCCGCCGATGAGCGCCCGCCGGGCGCCGTCGTTCATCGCCCTCCTGGCCCCGACGATCCTCGCCGCCTGCGGCGACGCCCCCTCCGGCTTCGCGGCGGACCGGGCCGAGATCCGGCCCCTGGCCGTCGCGGCGGTCGGCGCCGCCGCGACCCCGCTGTGCGTCGACACCGCGCGGTCCGTCGTCCGGTGGCGCGGGACGAAGGTGGGCGGCAAGCACGAGGGGATCGTGAAGCTGGCCGGCGGCCGGCTGCATCTGCGAGAGGACTCGGTGGTGGGCGGCGACCTCACCGTGGACATGCGCACCATCGCCGTCACCGACATCCCACCCCACGAGGCGGAGGCCCGCCGGCAGCTCCGCAGCCACCTCGCCCACGAGGAGTTCTTCGCCGTCGACCGGTTCCCCTTCGCCACGTTCACGATCACCGGCGTCGAGGGCGGCGAGCACGGGATCTACGACGTCTCCGGGAACCTGACCGTCCGGGACAGCGTCGGGAACATCACCTTCCAGGCGACCGCGCCGCGGGCGGGCTCCGATGGCGTCTGGGCCACCGCCGCCTTCACCCTCGACCGCCAGCGCTGGGGCGTCCGCTTCGACGGCGCCACGTCCGCCCTCCGGGATGCCATCGTCCACGACGAGATCCAGCTCCAGCTCGTGCTGGCGGCGGATCCCGGGAGCTGCCGGGCGGCGGGGGACGAACGGGGAGCGTAGACCGGCCGCCATGCAACGGCAGGGCCAGCGAGGGGGTGAGCGCCCGCGGGGGGACGCGGGAAGACGCGGACACCCCGCCGTCTCGAGACGGCGGGGGGTCCGCTCCTCCAGGTCTTCCGGAGGGTGGGGCGTCAGTTGGACAGCTGGAAGCCCTCTACCCGGACGTCCAGGTTGTGGTTGATGCGGACGCCGGCGATGCCGTAGGCGTCGAGCTCCGCCACCGGGTGCGTGGCCACCTCGGTCCCGTTGACGGAGAAGTGGGCCTGGTCGCCCCGGACCTCGATGGCGAGCGTGTTGGTCACATCGCCGCCCTCGGCGGCGCCGTTCACCGCCTCGGAGTCGACCCAGCCGTCGGAGACGTCGGACATCTCGCCGCCATCGCGCTTCTTGATGAGGTAGCGACCGTCGGCCCGGACCAAGAAATAGGTGTAGCGCTGGGCCTCACCCTCGAGATCGGACCCACCGATGAAGAGGCCGAAGGCCTCCCGGTGGTTCGGCGGCGCGCCGACCTCGGTGAACGTCGCCGAAACCGAGTAGTCGCCGGACTCCACGGCGGTCGCCTCTTCGTACAGGATGCCCGCCGGCCCGGTCCGGACATGCAGCCCGCCGTCCTCCGCCGTGACCCGGTAGTCATCGGTGCTCGCGCTGGGCTGGTCGAGCCGGACCGCGTACCCGGCCGGGAGCGCCGTGGCCTCGCCCTCCGGGGCGATATCCGGGTCGGCCTCCATGGCGGGTGCGGTCTCCTCCGCCGCGCTCGCTGCGGGCTCCGCGTCCTCGGTCTCCTCCGTCTCGCCGGCGCAAGCCGCGAAGGCGAATACGGCGGCGAGCGTAAAGATCCAGCGTCGTTTCATGCGTGCCTCCCATTGGGTAGGGTAGGGTATGGGGGTTTCGGTGAAGGCTAGCCCATCGACCGGGCGCCATGCAACCGGGGCGACACCTGCAGACCGCGCTTTCGGCCCCCTCCGTCGGGGCATGGGGTGGGATTGTCCGCAAGGCGGCCTCCCACCCGGATCGGCGTAACGTGGAGGGGAGCGACGCCTCACGCCGGTGGAGAGGACCCTCACTCCGGTCGCGGTCCAGCCAGCGGTGGAGCGTCCGGACTGGTCGGTGGCGGGTGGCGAATCGGCTGCCCGGTCGCGTGATGCTCCAGCAGCGCGCGGGATCCCGCCCGCCGTCGCTACTTGGAGGGCGGCGGAGGCTCCCCGCCGTCGCCGCCGCCGATAGCGGTGCGCAGCCCCAGCTGGATGAGGTAGCCGGCGCCGGCCAGGACGGCTCCGGCGAGGGCCGTGCGCGTGGCCGAGATGCGCTTCTCCTCGATCTGCCCGAGGGCGTCCCGGGGGATGAGCACGGTCTCTCCGGCCGCCAGGTGCTCATACTGGCTCACCGACTCCAGCGCGAAGGCCGACATCAGCAGCCGATCCGGTCGGTTCGCCACGACCTCGCCGCGGACCTGCACGATGTTGTTCGCCGTGACCTCGGTCAGATCCACCGAGATGGGACGCGTCAGATACGCGCGGACCGGGGTCCCCTGTGGTGGGATCTCCGCCACGGGGACGTAGTGGAAGCAGCCGGTCAGCAGGGCGACCAGCGCCATCGGGGCGAGTCGGGAAGCGAGTCTCATATCAGAAAGGTAGTCGAGCCGGGCCCGTCGTCCAGTCCATGGCCGGCGAACGGGGGACGGCAGCGACCCGAGTGGCTGACCCGACCGGTTCAGGGCCCCAGGCCGGTCACGACCTCCGCGTCCACGACCTGGAGCACGTTGCGCTGGAGCTGCCAGATCACGCCGGCGCCGGGAAAGAGGGTGAAGGGCCGGGACCGGATGACGCGGCCATCGCCCGTGCGGGCGGTGAGCCGGTAGTTCCCGGAGAACATCCCCTCGCGGTAGTCGAAGATCCGTGCGCTGCCCGGCGCCGCGCCCCCGAGGAACGCGGAGGCGCCGTTGCTGGCGACGATCCGGATGGTCACGTCGCCGCGGGCGGTGAGGTCGTTCTCGACCTGGATGGGCACGTGCAGCGTGCCCTCGTCCGACCCCTCACCGGTGCTCGCGCAGGCCGGGAGGACGAGGAGGGCCAGGGCCAGAATCCAACGAGGTATGGTCATCATCGGTTCGAAACGCGCGAAACGCCCCACCCGATTTCGGGCGGGGCGCTCGTGCGCGGTGTGGCCCGCGCGGGTCGACGCCCGCGCGGGCCCGGACCGCCGCTACATGCAGTCCCCGTTGTGGGCGGACCAGAACCCGTCGAGGTTCTCCATGTCCGCCACGGTGAGCGTGTTGCCCGACGTTCCGGCCGTCGGGATGTTCTCGTTGTTCTGCGTCTCGTCATCGGCGTAGTAGAGACGCGCCGGGTAGTCCTTCGGCCCGGTCGAGGTCACCCGCCCGGTCGCCGGCGTCTCCGTGGAGCGGACCGCGGGCAGACAGGTGCGCCGGTAGTCCATCCACGTCTCGATGTTCAGGAAGTTGGCGATGTACTTCTGGGTCATGATCTCGGTCTCGAGATCCGCCGAGTAGGTGGGCACCGTGATGTCCCACCGCGCTTCCTGACACGCGATGCCGGCCGCCAGCGCCGCCGCCGGATCGCCACCGGACCGCAGCTGCGCCTCCGCCATGATGAACTGCGTCTCCGCACAGGAGATGATGGCG
>JABAOG010025312.1_pt1 | contig 10356 bp, 13 predicted proteins | sample 7062131 | NCBI WGS metagenome assembly JABAOG01 (sample SAMN14538629, study PRJNA623070) | marine sediment metagenome | biome: marine biome [ENVO:00000428]; feature: marine pelagic biome [ENVO:01000023]; material: deep marine sediment [ENVO:00002113] | place: India: Arabian Sea | collected... | reverse complement strand
AGGACTGGAACACGAATCCGACGGACTGCTGTCGGTATTCCGCCAGCTCGTTCTCGTCCAGCGTCGAGATATCGCGCCCGTTGACGATGATCGTGCCGTCGTCGGGCGTGTCCAGCCCGCCGAGCAGGTTCAGCAGCGTGGTCTTCCCGCTGCCCGACGGGCCCATCAGGCACAGCAACTCGCCGGGCACGACTTCCAGATCCACCCCGTCGAGGGCGCGCACCACGGTATCGCCCATGTAGTAGTAGCGTTTCAGGTTGGTGATCTCGATCAACGGGCGCGGTTCCGCCATCAGCCGCCGAACCCCATCGACTGCGCGAGCGACTGGCCCAGCGCGGCGAACCCGGCGGCAGCCGCCACGGTCAGCAGCCAGTATACCACCGCGGAGATCGCGCCCTTGACGCGGCTGACCTGCGCGGTCGCGGTCACGCCCAGCGCCACCAGCGCCAGCCCCCAGACCATGTACAGGTCGATGTTGCGCAGCACGGTCGTCACGAAGGCCGACATCGCGGAGAGCTCCGCCGGGTGATACATGAACGCCAGCCCGCGCTCCGGCATGCCGCCCGTCGCGAACACCGCCACCGCGGAAACCAGGTTCCGCACCACGTTGGGGAGGGTGGTCCACACCGCCATGCGCCATACCTGCTTGAAGCTCGCCCGCCCGCCGAGCGCGATGCCCAGCAGGTACAGGATCACCGCGCGCAGCACGTAGCCAGCCAGCAGGCCGACCGTGCCCGTCGCGGTGCCGATGCCGCCCAGTACCGCGGTCGAGGACATGATGCGCTGCGTCTGCTCGACCTGCGCGCGCTGCGCCTCGGGCATGTCCTCCAGCATCTCCTGCTGCGCGGCGAGGGCTTCCTCAGCGGCCTCGACCTCCAGCGGGATCAGCGCCACGGTCGAGATCACCAGCGAGACGAACGCCAGCACGAACAGCAGCCACCAGTGGCCGCGCTCCGCGCTGCGCATCGTCTTGAAGGTCGCGCGAGGTTTCAGCAGCACGCCGAACAGCGTGCCGAACGGAGTCAGCGATGGGCGTTTTTCGTCGCGGGTGGGGGGCGCGGAGTCCAGAGTTGCAGCGTCAGCCATTTTGATCTCCTGAGCCAGCAAGGCTATTGAAACATACCGCAGCCACAAGGCCGCTGCCAGCGGACGGCTCCGTGCCAGTACACCATAACACCACCGCCTGCCGGGTTGTGACAGCACGGCACCTGCACCCCGCGGGTGCCGTGCGATCGATCGTTAGTCTGCGGCCACCGGCTGCGCGATGGGCGGGTGCGCCGCCGCCTCGACCGGCGGGGTGGGCTTCATGCCGCGCACCAGCAGCCAGAGCGTCAGCGCCGCCCACGGCAGCGCGGCGACCACCCCCGTTGCCATCGGGCCGATGATCGGGTTGGCGTCGGCGCTCATGAACAGCGCGCCCAGCGCCGCGATGCCGTTGATCGCGGCGTGGCCGATCACGGCGGGCCATACGCTGCCGCCACGGATCGTGACCCACGCCAGGAACGTGCCGACCACGAAGGTGAACCACACCATCGCCAGCGGGCCGAGGAACGGCGCGCCGGGGTAGCTCAGCCCGTAGTTGTGGCCCATCAGGATCACCGGCCAGTGCCACACGCCCCAGATCACGCCCATCAGCAGCATGGCCGGGGTGGTGCCCATCGGCAGCAGCTTGGGCAGCAGGTAGCCGCGCCAGCCGAACTCCTCGCCGAAGGTGAACAGGCTGTTGATGAACGGTGCGATCAGCACCGCCGAGAACGTCTGCGCGAGCACGAACGGCCACATGTTATCCGGCGCGGTCAGCCCCTGCGCCGCGAACTGCGCGCGCAGCCCGGTGAGCGACGGGTCGAAGAAGCTGGNNGACCGGCAGCAGCCACGCGGCGGCCCAGAACGGCCAGCCGCGCTTGAGATACGGGCGCAGCAGGGTGTTCCGCCACCCCTCGCCGGTGAGCGCGCGCGTCAGCACGTGGGCCAGCGCAGGCGCGAACATGTACCCGACCGCGATCAGCGCGGTCGCCACGGTCACGCCGGGCAGGCCGGGGATCAGCGCGGGGCTGTCCACCAGCCCGCCGGTCAGGTAGACGACCAGCCCGACCAGCCACGCGATGCCGAAGGCAAACGCCAGAAAGACCAGCACGCGCCGGGTGTCAACTCGAGTCTCTTGCATGATACAGTCTCAATTCTCACGTTTAAAAAGGGATACAACGGTCTATTCTACACCCGGATGCGCGTGCCCGTACCCCCAAATTTCGGGCTTTATCCGCGGTCGAGCAGGTGGCGCATCTGGCGGCGGTACGTCTCGAAGGCGCTCTCGCCTGCTGCGGTCAGCCGTGCCACGGTATGCGGCTTCTTGCCGAGGTACGTTTTCTCGATCTCGACGTACCCGGCGTCCTCCAGCCGAGACAGGTGCGAGGACAGGTTGCCCTTCGTCAGCCCGGTCTCGCGCAGCAGGTAGAGGAAGTCCGCGCTCTCGGCGGCGGCCAGGATCGACACGATCGCCAGCCGCGCAGGTTCGTGGATCGTCCGGTCTAGGTCGGCGGCACCGTCACTCATCGCCCCCCCCTTCGGGGGGCGGCGCATGCCGCAGGTACCCGGCCAGCGCCAGCAGCCCGGAGGCCACCAGCGCCAGACCCGCCGCGCCGAATGCGACCGCGACCCCAGCGGTTTCCGGCACGTCGAGCAGCGCCGCCGCCACCCCGCCTGCCAGCCCCGCCACGCCTGCCAGTGCCAGCCGTGGCGGCGCGCCGCGCAGCACCAGCGCGCCCAGGATCACGATCAGCAGCGCGCCAACCGCGAACGGCATCTGCGTGAAGGGGTCGGGCAGCACGAACGTCAGCACGACCAGCAGGAGGGCACCCGCGATCACCAGCCAGCGGCTGGGCGAGGGACGGTCGTGACGGTAGCTCACGTAGCCGGTGCGCGGGTAGGTGACGCGCGTCTTCGCGGCCTGCACGATGCGCTGCACCGCGAACGCGCCGCCCAGCACCACCACGACTAACCCCAGCGAGGACGCGACGATCGCGCCGGGGCTGGCCGTTTGTGCGGCGCGCATCAGCATTACCGCGCACGCTACCAGCCCGAACAGCGCGCCCACCGCGATCTCGACGAACCCATCCTCGTAATAGTACGCCATCGTGCGGCGCATCGTGCGCCCGATCTCGTCGGCCATATCCCACCTCGTTCTGCTATGACAAACTGGTTTGTCATGCAAACCATATTTCTATCATGCAGCAGAACTCGGGGGGAGTCAACCCTCAGTTTTCAGGGGTGGGGGCGTCGGTCTGATCCCAGGTGTGGCGGATCGCGAGGCCAGGGTGCTCACGGAGGGTCTGCGCCAGCGCGCCCAGCGACGCGCCCTCGACGCGCAGCGTCAGGTTGACGCGCTCGGGGTCGGCTGCCGGGTGTGAGGCAATTGAGAGGATGTTGCCGCCCAGCGCCGCGACCCGCCCGGACACCGCCGCGAACTCGCCGGGGACGTTCGCTACCTCGACGCCGATGCGCACCGTGTGGCTGCCGCCGCCGAGCATCGCGACCAGCGTGCGGAACAGGTCGGTCTCGGTGACGATGCCCGCCACACGCCCGGCCTCGACCACCGGCAGGCAGCTGATGCGGTGGGCGAGCATCAGGCTGGCGGCTTCCTCTAGCGGGTAGTCGGGCGGCACGCTGACCACGTCCACCGTCATCACGTCCGCCACGCGCTGGCGCACCCCGTCGGCGAGAAGCGCCTGCTCGGCNNGGCGTGCGGCTGGCGGAGATGTCCACGCTGGTCACGATCCCGACCAGCGCGTCATCCGCCACCACCGGGAGGTGGCGGCAGCGGCGGGCGCGCATGAGCGCAACGGCGGCGAGCACGTCGCTCGCCGGGCTGATCGTGATCGGGTTGGCGGTCATCACATCGCGTACCAGCATCAGGCATCTCCGAACCAGACAGTACCGTCGCCCGTATTATAAGGTAAAGGTGATGAATCGTGATGCAGTTCACAAAATTCGTGATCGTCATCAGACCTTTTTGTGACAAACCGCACAATCAACCCGCACGGCATCGTTATACACTGTGTCCGGGACCACAGAGTTGCCCCCCGCTAATGTGAGGAGTAAACGTACCACATGGGTTTCAAAGTCATCCCCCATACGGCCTTCCCGGGCTGGGTGGAGCGCCTGATCGGCAGCGCCCGCGTGATCGGCCCGAAGCCGCTTCGCGACCGCTACCTGTTCGGCGAGATCACCTCGCCTGATGAGCTGGCGCTGGACTACACCACCACGACCCTGCCGCCCAAGAAGATCCTGCTGCCCCAGCGCGAAGAGCTGTTCCGCTTCGACCTGGCGCAGGACAGTGTCGAGCCGACCATTCAGGCCGAGCGTACCGTGCTGCTGGGCGTGCACACGTGCGACCTGCATGCGATCAGCCTGCTCGACTCGGTCTATCAGGGCGGCTACGCGGATCAGCACTATATCGCCCGGCGCGAGAACATGCTGATCGTCAGCGTGGAGTGCCTGAAGCCGTGCAGCGAGCATTCGTTCTGCAAGAGCATGGGCACCGCCAGCGTGACCGAGGGCTTCGACCTGCACCTGACCGACATGGGCGACGCCTACGCGGTGGACATCGGCAGCGATCGGGGCGCCGAGCTCTTGCGCGGCGTCGAGGGTGTGCGGGATGCCACCGGCGAGGACATCGACCGGCTGAACCAGACCCTCAGCGACAAGTGGCCGCACTTCCCCTACCGCCTCGACGCCGACCTGACCGAGCTCTCCAGCCTGCTCTCGGTGAGCTACGACAGCGACCTGTGGCAGGAGCTCGGCGACAAGTGCCTGGCCTGCGGCGCGTGCACCATCGTCTGCCCGACGTGCTACTGCTTCAACGTGGTGGACGAGGTGGACTTCACGCTCGAAGCCGGGCGGCGCGTGCGCGAGTGGGACGGCTGCCCGCTGACCGAGTTCGCGCTGGTGGCGGGCGGGCACAACTTCCGTGAGGCCAACGCCGCGCGCCAGCGGCACCGCTTCTTCCGCAAGGGCAAATACCAGATGGACGGCTACGGTTTGGCCGGGTGTGTGGGCTGCGGGCGCTGCGCCGAGGCGTGCCTCGTCGGGATCAACCCGGTGCTGACCTACAACGAACTGGTGCGCCGCCGCGTGCCGCTGACCCGCCGCCGCCAGGAGGCGATGTCATGACCGTCATCACACTGCAAGAGAAACTCGAACGCGCCTCGATCTACCTGCCGACCCCGGCCGAGATTACCGCCATCGAGACGCTGACCGATTTCGAGAAGGTATTCACGCTGCGGCTGCCGAGCAGCACGTCGCTCGCCCACGAGCCGGGGCAGTTCGTCGAGCTCTCGGTGTTCGGGGTGGGGGAAGCGCCGATCAGCATCTCCTCCTCGCCCAGCCGGTCGAACGGCACCTTCGAGCTGTGCGTGCGGCGCGTCGGCGACCTGACGAACGTGCTGCACGGCATGGAAGTCGGCCAGCGCGTCGGCGTGCGCGGCCCGTTCGGGCGGCCCTTCCCGCTGAAGGCGTTTCAGGGCAAGGACATCGTGTTCGCGGTCGGCGGGCTCGGGATGGCCCCGGCGCGCTCGGTGATCAACCAGATGCTCGACGAGCGCGGGAAGTACGGGCGCATCACGGTGCTGTACGGCGCGCGCACCCCGGCTGACCTGCTGTTCACCCGCGAGCTGGACGAGTGGGCCGGGCGCGACGACGTGGACTTCCGCGTGACGGTCGACCGCCCCGCCGAGGGCTGGGCGGGCAACGTCGGCGTGATCACCACGCTGTTCCCCGGCTTGCAGGTGTACGGGCGCAACACCGTCGCGATCATCATCGGCCCGCCGGTGATGTACCGCTACGTGCTGATGGAGGCGCTCGGCAAGGGCATCCCGGAAGGCAACATCTGGTTCAGCTTCGAGCGCCGGATGAAGTGCGGCGTCGGCAAGTGCGGGCACTGCCAGATCAACCACGTCTACTGCTGCAAGGATGGCCCGTCCTTCGCCTACAACGAGATTAAGCACCTCGAGGAGGCCTTCTCATGACCCGACCCAAAGTGGCGTTCTTCGACTTCACGGGGTGCGAGGGCTGCCAGCTCACCGTGGTGGACTCGCTGCAAACCCACCTCGACCTGCTCGAAGCCGTCGAGATCGTGAACTTCCGCGAGGCGATCAGCCGCCGCGACGACGATTATCAGATCGCGTTCATCGAAGGCTCGTGCTCCCGCCCCGCCGACGAAGAACGGCTGCGCGGCATCCGCGAGCAGGCCGCGCTGGTGGTGGCGCTCGGTGCGTGCGCCCACATGGGCGGCGTGAACGCGATCCGCAACCGCCAGCCGCTTCAGGACGTGCGCGAGTACGTCTACGGGGAGCGCGCGGGCTGGTACGACACCTACCCGGTGCGGCCCATCGGCGAAGTGATCGACGTGGACGCGATCATCCCCGGCTGCCCGATCGACGGCGAGGAGTTCATCGCCGCGGTCAAGATGATGCTTCAGGGGCGCATGCCGGAATTGCCCGAGATGCCGATGTGCGTCGAGTGCAAGATGTCCGAGAACATCTGCGTGTTCACGCAGGGTGGGGCCTGCCTCGGGCCGGTGGTGCGCGGCGGGTGTGACTCCCGCTGCCCGTCGGTTGGGGTGGGGTGCGAGGGCTGCCGCGGGCTGCTCGAGGAGCCGAACATGCCCGGCTACGTCGAGATGCTGGCCCAGCACGGCCTGACGCCCACCGACATTGAGCACCGCATGACGCTGTTCCTCAGCCACCCGCTGGCCCAGCTAGAACGCGAGGGGAGTTAGCATGGCGACCGTGATTCGCCCGGACGTAAAGATTGACGTGCACCACATCACCCGAGTCGAGGGGCACGGGAACATCGTGGTGGACGTGGAAAACGGCGAGTTGAAGAAGTGCGACCTGGAGATCGTCGAGGCCCCGCGCTTCTTCGAGGCCATGCTGCGCGGGCGGCCCTACCAGCAGGCGTCGCACCTGACCTCGCGCATTTGCGGCATCTGCGCGGTCGGCCATGCCACCGCGTCGCTGCGCGCCACCGAAACCGCGCTCGGCGTCGAACTCTCCGAGCAGAGCAAGCTGCTGCGGCAGCTCAACTTCTACGGCGAGATCCTCGACAGCCACGTGCTGCACACCTACATGCTGGCTGCCCCGGACTTCCTCGGGGTGGGGAGCGTGATCCCGCTGGCGAGCGCCGCGCCTGACGTGGTGCTGCGCGCGCTGCGCATGAAGAAGCTCGCCGGTGACCTGTGCGCCGCGCTCGTCGGGCGGCACACGCACCCGATCGCGATGGTCGTGGGCGGCTTCGCGCACTTCCCGACCGCCGCGCAGCTCAGCGACCTGCGCGAGCGGCTGGACGCGATGCGCGCCGACGTGGCGGCGACGGTCGAGCTGTTCATGACGCTGAACGTGCCCGCTTTCGAGCGCGAGACCGAGCACGTCGCGCTGCACAGGCCCGACGAGTACGCGTGGATCGACGGGGTGATCAAGAGCACCGACGGCGGCGAGTGGCCGCTCGATGCCTACCGCGAAATCACGAATGAATACCTGGTGCCGCACTCGACCGCCAAGCGCACGCGCAACCAGCGCGAGTCGTACGCGGTCGGCGCGCTGGCCCGCTTCAACGTCAACCACGACCAGCTTCACCCGGTTGCGAAGGAGGCGGCGGCGGCGCTCGGCCTGAAGCCGGTGGCGCACAACCCGTACCTGATCACGGTGGCGCAGGTGGTCGAGATCGCGCATGCGGTCGAGGACTCGATCCGCATCATCGACGAGCTGCTGGCGCGCGGCGTCGAGTGGGAGGCACCCGCCCCGCCCGCCCGCCTGACCGGTGAGGGCGTCGGCGCGGCGGAGGTGCCGCGCGGCGTGCTGTTCCACCACTATCGCATCGAGGACGGGTTGATCACGCAGGCTAACGCCATCATCCCGACCACGCAGAACCTGCAAAACATCGAGGACGACATGCGCGCACTGGTGCCGTCCATCCTCGACCGTCCGCAGGAGGACATCACGCTGGCGCTGGAGATGCTGGTGCGCGCCTACGACCCGTGCATCTCGTGCTCGACGCACCTGCTGGATGTGAAGTTCGAGTAAGATGGAAGAAAACTGGGAGGCCGCCCGCCCGCGCACGCTGGTGCTGGCGCTGGGCAACCCCCTGCGCGGCGACGACGGCGTGGGGGCGGCGGTGCTCGCCGCGCTGGCCGAGTCCGGCGGCCTGCCCCCCGGTGTGACGCTGCTGGAAGGCGGCACGCCGGGGCTGGAAACCGTGCTGCTGCTGGAAGGCTACGCCCGCGCCATCGTGGTGGACGCGGCTGACATGGGCCGCCCGCCCGGCGCGTGGGCGCGCTTCACCCCGGCGGATGTGTCGCCGGGAACCGGTGCGGGCGGCAACCTGCACAGCGCAGGGCTGGCCGAGGCGCTGGCGCTCGGCGGCGCGCTGGGCATCCTCCCGGCAGAGATCGTGATCTATGGCGTGCAGCCCGCCTTGGTTGGATGGGAACCGGGCCTGAGCGACGACGTGAGGGCGGCTGTCCCGGAGGTTTGCCGGGCGATCCGGCAGGAAGTGAGTACCCGATGAGCAAGAAGAACATCGCGGCCGGTTGTTTGTTCGGAGTGGGGCTGCTGGGCAGTGCCGCAGCGGCGTTGTACGCGTATAAGGTGCGCCCGATGATGCACCGCTGGGGGGCCGACGACGACGAAGTCGGCGCGGACCTCCCCGGCGACGAGCTGCTGCCCGATGCCAAGCTCCGCATGACGCACGCCGTCACCATCGGCGCGCCGCCGGAGCAGGTCTGGCCGTGGCTGGTGCAGATCGGGCAGGGCCGCGGCGGCTTCTACAGCTACGAGTGGATCGAGAACTCGATGGGGGCAGAGATCCAGAATGCGGATTCGATCCTCCCGGAGTTCCAGCAGCTTGAGCCCGGCGACACCATCCCGCTGGCGGAGGATGGCCCGGCGCTCCCGGTCGCGCAGGTCGAGGCGCCGCACACGCTGGTGCTGTACGGCGACACCCGTGACGACCCCGCTGCCGGCGAGGCGTTTGGCTTCGAAGAAGGCGACTATCTCGCGACGGTGTGGGCGTTCACGCTGGAGGACGGCGCGGACGGCACCACCCGGCTGGTCGAGCGCTGGCTGGCCGATTGGAACGCCACGCCGAAGAACTGGGTGCTCTACCGGCTGTTTCTGGAACCCGGCGCGTTCATCATGGAGCGCGGCATGCTGCTCGGCCTGAAGCGCCGCGCCGAGGGGGCGGTCAGCCGCCCGGCCCCTGAGCCAGCCTACGCCACTTAGATAAGGACACTAAACCCGATGGCTCGTATTCTGATCATTGACGACGACCCTGACATGGTGCTCGCCACCCGGCTGACGCTGGAAGCGGCCGGGCACACCGTCAGCGAAGCGCCCGACGGGCAGACCGGGCTGGCGATGATCTGCGCCGAGCGGCCCGACCTGATCGTGCTCGACGTGATGATGGACACCACCACCGAGGGGTTCCAGGTGGCGCTCAAGCTGCGCAGCCCGGACCCGGCTTCCCCGTACGCCGACATGCGCGACATCCCGATCCTGATGCTGACCGCGATCCACACCACCGCGCCGGTGCGCGTCGGCCCTGAGGCCGACTACCTGCCGGTGGACGCGTTCGTGGACAAGCCGGTCGACCCCGACGAGCTGCTGGCGCAGGTGGACGTGCTGCTGGCGAAGATCGGGTAGTTTTCCTCAACTGTGTTGCTAGGCCCGTCACCGGGTGGGCGGGAAAGGCGGCAGATGGCCGAACAATCCATGCGTTTTGCCCCGGCAGACCCTCTGCTGCCCGGCGAGATGGCTGCCAATGCCCGGCGGCTGATCGCAGTCCGCTGGCTGGCGGGGGGTCTGGTTGTGTGTGCGACCCTGTTCTGCGCGGGCCCGCTGGGCCTGCCGCTGCCGTGGCGCAGTCTGCTGGGGACGGGCGTGTTTATCCTCAGCTACAACGCGCTGCTGGCGTGGCAGGCCGATGCGGTGCATGCCATGCCGCGTGGCACGGCGCGCAGCCGTCGCTGGCGCGGCGTGGTTCTGGCGCAGGCCGCGCTCGACTGGCTGAGCCTCGCGGTGTTCCTGCACCTGACGGGCGGGGTCGGCTCCCCGGCGATGCCCTTCCTGCTGATCCATATGCTCATGCTGGCGATCCTGCTGCCCGAGCAGCCGCCGTTCCTGTGGGTGGTGATCGGCGTCGCGGTGCTGGTCGCGATCGCGCTGCTGGAGGGGAGCGCGCTGCTGCCGCACTACGCCGTGATCCCCGGCCTGCCTGCCGATCTGCATACCAACCCGGCGTTCGTGACGTCCGGGATCGTGTTCTTCTCGACAACCGCGTTCGTGGTGGTGTTCCTGGTCGCCCCGG
>JABAOG010001989.1_pt2 | contig 10359 bp, 8 predicted proteins | sample 7062131 | NCBI WGS metagenome assembly JABAOG01 (sample SAMN14538629, study PRJNA623070) | marine sediment metagenome | biome: marine biome [ENVO:00000428]; feature: marine pelagic biome [ENVO:01000023]; material: deep marine sediment [ENVO:00002113] | place: India: Arabian Sea | collected... | reverse complement strand
CGTCCGCGCCGCGGACCAGGCCGTCATCGCTCATGGTCCGATCGGTAGCACCCCGCCGTGACGATCAGCGACGCCGGCGGATGGCCAGCAGCCCCAGCAGGAGCAGCGAGGCCAGCGGCGCCCCCGAGGTCCCACCCGCGGCGCAGCCGCCGGCGATGGTCATCGTGCCGGGGTCGGCGCCGGGGTCGCTCGGATCGTCGGCCGAGCCCACGCCCGCGTCGACGCCGGTGGGCACGCTGCCGTCGGGGCCGGTGACCACGCCGCACATGTCGTTGCCGTCGCAGTTCGCGTCGACGCCATCCTCACAGGGGTCGGGGGCGCCCGGGTAGACGTCCGGATCGGAGTCGTCGCAGTCGACGCTGGTGTTGTGGCCGTCGCCGTCCGCGTCGACCGGCCCGTCGGAGCACACGCCCGCGGCGCAGCCTGCCGAGCACATCTCGATCTCGAGGGAGCCGCCGCTGCAGCGGCGGCGCGAGTCCCCGTCGCACTCCCACGCCGCGCCGACGGATCCGCACTCGTTCGCCACCGAGGTCACACGGATCTGCAGCTGGTCGTCGGGCGGGCTGGAGAACCAGGACACCCCCTCCTGCACCAGGTTGAAGAACTGCGAGTAGTCGCCGGTCGCGTCCGGAGCGCGGACGCTGAAGCTGAACCGGCCCACCTCGCCGGGAGCGGTCACCGCATCCACCGTCGCCGCCCGGCGCTCGCTCACCCAGTCGGAGGCGGCGATGGGGCTGGCCACGTCGCGGGGCTGGGTCGTGCCGAGGAAGGTCGCGCCCGGCGACCAGGTCTGCGATCCGTCGTTGCGCAGCTCGATGTGGCCGGCGACCTCGGTGCCCGCCGGCACCTCGAAGGGATCCCGTGCGTAGGGGAAGGACTGCGCCACGAACGACGCGCTCCAGTCGTTGTTCACCGCCCAGAAGTCGGCGCCCATCTCGTCGTGGACGCCCACCGTGTTCGAGCGGTAGTGCTCGTAGCGCGAGCTGAAGCACGAGTAGCTCGGCGCGCAGCCGTTGTAGTAGTGGGTGACCGTTCGGATCCACGCGTCCCAGCGGCCGTTGCCGATGCGCACGCCGTTCATCCACTCGACCGCCTGCGCGCGGGTGCTGACCCCGGAGACGTAGGCGGAACGGATCACCATGTTGGTCGTGAAGTCGACGGCGGCGGCGACGTTGCCGTCGATGCGCAGCACCCGGTCGCCTTCGCGCGCGAGGGTGTCCTCGAAGGTGCCCGCGTCGAACTGGNNGGCCCCCGCCACCACCGGGCCCCCGCCGCAGTCCGGGCTGTTCGGTCCCTGGCAGGCCCAGGTCAGCTCGGACCAGCAGTGGCTCATGCGCGTCTCGGCGTCGGCGATGCCGGCCAGGAGCCAGCCCTGGGTGATGCCGTTGGCGAAGGCGGCGTCGCGGATCTGCCCGGCGCGGGTTCGACGCTCGGCGGCGCTGAGCGCGGACTCGACGGAGCCGAAGGCTTCCGGCGGCGGCGGCTCGGCCGGACCGAAACAAGAGACGACGAAGAGCGCGGAGACCAGGGCCGCGAGCTGGCGGAAGACACCCATGGCCGATGGAGTTTGCAACGACCACGCCAGCGCCGAGGGGCCCTCCAGAGCTCCGATCGAGCACTGCGCCCCGCAGGATCGGGGCCGAGCGGCGCGCCAGCGTGGCACAGGGTGCCGTTTTGTTGAACGGGCTGGTGGTCAGGCCGCGAGGTCGCGCGCCTCGAGGGTCGCGCGGAGCTTCAGCCGCCCGCGGTGGAGCAGCACCCTCAGATGATTGCGGGTGACGTGCATCTTCGACGCGGCCTCGGCGCGCTCGAGGTCGAGCACGTCGATGTAGGTGATCGCTTGCCGTTCCTTCTCCGGGAGATCCTCGAGCGCCCGACCGACCTCCTGCACGGCGGCCTCGTCGTCGATGCGGCCATCGAAGCGGGGGATCCAGCTGTCGCCATGCCGCTCCTCCAGAAAGGAGACGCTGTGCCGGTCGCGGCGGTAGAGGTCCACGATCTTTCGGCGCAGGATGCTCACCAGCCAGGTGCGGAGACTCGAGCGACCGGCGAAGCTCTCGATGTTCCGGAGCGCCGCAATCCAGGTGTCCTGGACGAGGTCCGCCGCGACATCCGGGCTACCGACGCGCCGGCGCGCGTAGCCGACGAGGGTCGGCTCGAGCTTCCGGATGGTGGCTTCGTCGATCACGGTGGCGTGGTTCGATCGGGCAGTCATCGGATGGTTCCTTCAGCGCGGCGCGCCTTCTTCAAGAGCGTGATCAGCTGGTCGAGCTCGTCTTCGTCGAGGTGGGAGAAGAGCGCGCGGAACGCCTCCTCGAGGGGAGCCTCCATGCGCTCCACGAGCGCGCGCCCGTCGTCGGTCAGGCCCGCCCGCACGACCCGTCGATCGCTCGGATCTCGGTGCCGCTCGACGAGGCCGGCACGCTCGAGACGATCGAGGAGCCGGGTGATGTCCGGAACCCGGTTGGTCAGGCGCTCGGAGATCGAGGAGCAGCGCAGCCCCACCCCGCTCGTGTCGTCGGCGAGGATCCGGAGCACGTTGAACTGCTGAGGAGTGATCCCGCGCTCCTGGAAGAACTGCGCGATGTCGGCGCTCAACGTCTCGTACGCTCGGACCACCGCGAGGTAGGCGCGCACGGGTGCCGGCTCCGCTTCGGTGGCCTCGGTCAGGCTCCCGCTCGGCTCGGCAATGATGGGTTTGGGGACGGAGTTCACGTACCCAGAAGTGTTATGGCACACAATATTCGTGTCAACGAACATTGTGTGCCCGAGGTTACATTTGCTATTTCCTCAATGATTTCGTTCGGAGAAGTGTGCGACACGTCCCTATATTAGGGCTCTTCGACCGTCCCTCTTTGCAGGTATGCTCCCCGGGCCGTGGGCGCGGACGACAAGCAGAAGACCCTTGCTCGACTCTTTCAGGGCCGCTTCGAGATCCGGGAGAAGCTGCCGTGGAATGGGCTCGCGTTGGTCTATGGAGCGAAGGGGCTGATGCACCGCGATCTCGCGGTCGCCGTCCTGCCGCTCGACTGCGACTCGAACCCCGCGCACAGCCGGCTCTTCCACCGGACCTTCGAACGGCTGAAGGCCCAGCAGGCGCTCCCGGCCCCGGCGGTCCAGGACCTCGGCATCCAGCGGGGCGTCCCTTTCGTGGCCTGGGAGCGGGAAGAGGGCGTGCTCCTCGCCGAGATGCTCGACGGGGCGATGCCCGTGGCCGGGGCGGTGGAGATGACCGACCAGCTGCTCGCCGCGCTCGAGCCGGTCCACGCCATGGGGCTGCACCACGGCGACCTCACACCCAGCAACGTGCTGGTCCAGCCCTCCGGGGTTCGTCTGCTGGGTCTGGGCATCGCGCCGCTGCTGCGGCGGATGGGCCCGGACGCGACGGGGCCGACCGGTCGAGGCTCGGGCCCGAACGCGCGCCGCTACCTCGCGCCGGAGATCCTTCAGAACCGGCTGGTCGGCGACGACGCTCCGGGCCCCGCGTCGGACATCTACGCGGTGGGCGCGCTCCTGCACCGGCTGCTGACCGGATTGCCACCGGGCGAGGAGCTCGACGAGGACGCCCGGGAGCGACTCGAGGCGAATCCGGAGCTGGCCACGATCATCCAGCGAGCGATGAGCGAATCGCCGTCGGATCGACCGTCGATCGAAGCGCTCCGCGCGATGCTCGCCGACGACGGCGAGAATCCGAAGACCCTGCCGCCGGAGGCCGCCTCGGAAGCCGCCGCGGCACCGGCCCCCGTCGCGGTGCCGAAGCCCGCCGCGGTGCCGAAGCCCATCGAGGTGCCGAAGCCCGTCGAGGCGTCGAAGCCCATCGAGGTGCCGAAGCCCGCCGCGGTGCCGAAGGACGCCGCCGTCGTGAGCGAGCCGGCAGCGCAACCCGCTCCCGTCGCGGAAGGCGGCGGCGGCGCGGGCAAGTGGGTCGCGGTGCTGGTGCTCTTGGCCGCTGCCGGCGTCGGCGCGTGGCTCGTGTTGGGCCGAGGCGAGGATCCCGCCGCGACCGTTGCGGAGTCGGAATCGGAAGCGGAGTCGGCGTCGGAGTCGGAGTCGGAAGCGGAGGCGGAGGCGGAGTCGGAGCCGGAGCCGGAAGCGGAGGGCGAGCCCGCTCTGGGCTCGCTCGGCGCGTCCGGCCCCCTGGTGGGCGTGAGCGACCCTTTCCTGGTGGAGGAGCTGCAGCGCATCGGCGAGCGGGGGGCCTCCTACGAGCAGGAAGACTTCCGGCGCATCTATGGCTGGATCTCGCGCAACCCCGGAGACGTCCGCGGTCATCTGGTGCTCGCCCGCGCCTATGCGGAGCGGGGCTGGCACCGCGCGGTGGTGGAGTCCTACGAAGAGGCGCTCGGAGTCGACGCGGAGGGCGCGAAGAGCGACCCGCTGATCCTGGGGCACCTCATCGACGCCTACGTGAACGGCAGCGAGCCGGTGGTCGCGATGGCGTGGCCACTCTTGCGCCGCCATTGGGGCCGAAACGCCGCAGCCGCGCTCGAGCCGCTCGAGGCGCAGGCGCTGCGGCCCGCACTGCGCCAGCGCGTGCGCTCCCTCCGCAACCGCATCGAGCGTTTGCCGCCGGATTGAGTCCTTCCGTCCCAGCCGCGAGCCTGGTAACTCCGTAGCGGTGGCTCGAGTAGCGCACCGCGACTGGTCGATCGACGTCCCCGGCTGGGCGCAGACGCTCGGCGTCTCGAAGGAGGCGATCGAGATCTACGCCAGCTCCGACGTGATCGATCTGCACGTCGATACCTTCATCTGGACTCGGGTCTTCGGCTACGACCTACGCCGGCGCCACTCGCTGGGGCTCTTCGGACGCCACTTCTACGGTCACACCGACTTCCCTCGGATCCTCGAAGCGGGACTCACGGGGGCGACGTGGATCATCACCACCAACCCCTTCAAGCCGCCGCGGATGCGGCGCGACGCGTTCTTCCAGAACCTCGAGCGCATCAAGGCGATCTTCGCCGAGGTCCCCGAGCAGTTCGCGCTCGTCCGTAGCCGCGCGGAGTACGACGCGGCGCGGAAGGAAGGCAAGCACGGCGCCTTCCTCGGCATCCAGGGCGGCAACTGCCTCTCCTACGACCTGGCGGACCTCGAGCGCATTCCCGGGGTCGGCGCCACCTGCGACATCCTTCGGGTCACCGTCGTGCACCTGACGAGCTCGACGCTCGGCGAGACCAATTCGCCCACCGGGCGCTACCTGCACCCGCGCGTCAACGGCCTCACCGACGAAGGGCGCGAGTACGTCCGGCGCCTCAACGACAAGAAGATCTTCGTCGACCTCGCGCACATCGGCCGGCGCGCCTTCTTCGACGCGGTGGCGGTCCACGACAAGTCGCAGCCGCTGCTGGTCACCCACACCGGCATCTCCGGCGTCTACGACGTCTGGCGCAACATCAACGATGAGCAGATCAAGGCCGTCGCCGACACCGGTGGCACGGTCGGCATCATGTTCCACACCGAGTTCCTCGGGCCGCGCCGCCACGTGAGCACCGGAACCATCGTCGACCACATCGAGCACGTGCTCACCGTCGCCGGCGAGGACTTCGTGTCGATCGGCACCGACTACGATGGCGCCATCAGCCCGCCGCCGGAGCTGCCGACGCTCTTCGAGATGCCCAAGGTCGTTCAGATCATGCTCGACCGCGGCCATTCGCCCGAGCGGATCCAGAAGCTGCTCGGCGGCAACTTCCTCCGCGTCGTCGAAGCGCTACGAGGCTGAGCGCGAAGAGCAGCCACGCCGCGCTGGGCTCACCGCTCGCGCGGCAGCCGCCCGACTCGCTCGCGCTGGTGCCGGCGTCCATGCGCCCGATGCCCCCGTCGACGCCGCCCGACCCTCCGTCGGAGGGCGGACCCAGGTCGGGAGCGCCGGTGCCCGAGCGGAGCGCGATGTCCGCGCAGTGGTAGTAGATGTCGTTGCCACCCACGGTGATCGGCTTCTTGTCGTACATGACCTGGATCACCTGCAGCGTGCAGCGCTCACACTCGACCTCGGGCAGCGTCACCTCGATCGTCTGCGTGGCGGCCGGATCGTCGGGCACGACGTCCGCGAGGATCGTCCCGCCCTCGCTCGGCGCGAAGACCGGATCCTGCGGGCCGCTCTCGCAGAAGTCGACGCAGACCGGGTCGCGGAAGTCGTCGTCCCCATCGTCGTCGAAGGCCACCCGATAGTGGGAGGGGTGATCGATGTACTCCTCGATGGTGATCGCGATCGTCGCCCCGGGCTCGTAGACGGCCACCGTCTCCCCCCTGGCCCCGCCGGCGATGCCGCAGGGGCCGTCCTTGAGCTCGTTCCGATCGTAGCGCGCGGGCGGCTCGGTCAGGTCGAGGTGAGCGCTCGCCAGCGCGGGGAAGAGGAACACGAGAGTGAGGGGCAGCCAACGCACTGGCGCAGCATAGCGACCACTCAACGGTCGACCAACGTGACTGCTTCACCGAGGGCGGCGCGGATCGGACCGCTCCGCACCGCGCGGACCGTCGGGTCCACCGCCGCGAGGGGCACGACGCGGATGTCGTGCGGTTGGTCGCGGTCGAACCACCACGTCCAGAAGTTGTTCAGAGTCCAGAGCGGCACCGCCTCGAGGGGCCCGGCGACCAGCTCGCCGTCGTGCCAATCGAACGTGACCCGCAGCAGCGCGCCATCGCGGGTCGCCGGGAGGGTTACCGCTGGATGCGCGTCCGGGTGAAGGCTCCGGCGCGGCTCCCAGCGCTGCCCCTGGTTCGAGAGCAGGTTTCCGAGCGAATAGGCTACGACCGCGTCGCCGCGCTCGCTCTCGCCCCGGCTCACCGTCTGCAGCACGTGCGGTCCGGTGCCCAAGATCAGATCCACCCCGGCGGCCACCCACTGCCGGGCGCGACGCCGCTGGAACCAGGAGGGGTGATCGTGGAAGTCGTGGCTCCAGTGGACCGCGAGCACCACCAGGTCGGCCGCCTCCCGCGCCTCCGCGATCGCCCGCAGCACCCGCTCGTCTTCCTCCATCCGCGCGACGAAGGCCTCCGGCTCGGAGGTGCCCGGTCCACGATTGAGCCGGTGGCTGATCCCGACGAAGGCCACCCGCCGGCCGCTGCGGGTGACGATGGTCGGCTCGTAGGCCTCGTCCGCGGTGCTCGCCGCGCCCACGCAATGCATGCCGGCGGCCCGGACCGCGCGGATGGTGCGCGCCAGCCCGATGGCCCGCTGGTCGTAGGCATGGTTGTTCGCGCAGCCCATCACGTCGAAGCCGATGTCGGCGAGTGCCCGAGCCGCGTCGCTCGGCGCGCCGAGCACCGGCGGCGAGCCGGTCATGACCTCGTTGACGTCGTTCACCAGTGGGGTCTCGAGGTTGGCGAAAGCGATCTCGTCCCGCCGGATCAGCGGACCGAGCGCCTCCATCGTCCGCGCCCAGCCGTGGTGCTTGGCGGCCTCGACCACTTTGATGTGCAGCAGGAGGTCCCCGCTGGCCGTGATGCGCACCGGGCCCGGCGAAGCCGCGGACCGCTGACTCCGTGCGGGTACCGCGAGCACCAAGGCCGCCAGCGCAGCGACCCCCAACGCGCGACCGAAGACGCGACGATGAGGACTGTTCACGGTGGACTCTCGCCGCACTTCCCCCCTTATAATCGAATCGAATGACCGATGACGCGATGATCGGCCGAGAGCTGAACGGCTTCGTGCTGGAGTCGCGCATCGGATCGGGGGCGACGGGCGTCGTCTATCGAGCGAGGAAGGGGGAGCGCACCGTCGCGGTGAAGATCCTCAACGAGGCCCTCGGTCACATCAAAGCGCTCCGTCGCCGCTTCGAGCGAGAGGCCCGCGCGCTCGGGAAGCTCGAGCATCCGAACATCGTCCACATCGAGGACTTCGGCGTCGTGGACGACGTGGTCTACATCGTCATGGAGCTGCTCACCGGCCAGACCCTCGAGGCCGTGCTCCAGCGCCACGCGGTGGAGCCGGGGCGCGCGCTCCGGATCATGCGCTCGGTGCTCGACGCCGTCGCCTTCGCTCACGAAGCGGAGATCGTTCACCGCGACCTCAAGCCGGCGAACGTCTTCCTGGTGCACGAGGACACGCCGGACGGTGAGCGGGAGACGGTGAAGATCCTGGACTTCGGCCTCGCGAAGTTCCTGTCGATCGACGAGCTGAGCAAAGAGGGCACCCTGACCCGCCGAGGCCGCGTGGTGGGGACGCCGGCGTACATGGCGCCGGAGCAGATCACCGGCATCTCCCTCGACCTGCGCGCCGACGTCTACGCCGCCGGGGTGCTGCTCTACGAGCTGCTCGCCGACAAGCGCCCCTTCGACTACGAACGGCGGTCCCAGCTCCTGCGGGCACACCTCTTCGAGCCGGTCCCCACCTTCGCGGAGGCCTGCCGAGGGCTGGTGGTCGACGAGCGGCTGGAGCGCGTGGTGCGCAAGGCGCTCGCCAAGGATCCCGCCGACCGCTTTCCCGACGCCGGGGCCTTCGGGAACGCCCTCGAAGAGTTCGACGCCTCGGCCGTCGAGTTCGCCCTCTCCGAGCCGCCTCCCGAGCGGGCGCGGAGCTCGACCGGGACGAGCTCGGTCGTCATCCAGGCGGACGAGCGAGAGGCGCTGACCAGCTCCGATGACGTCAAGGTCCCCGGCGACGACGTCCAGGCCGCGGAGCGAAAGGTCTCGGCCGAGGCGCAGACGGAGATCGACGAGGAATCGCCGGTGCACTCGACCTCGTCCCTCCCACCGGCCGCGCGGCGTCCGGACGGGCAGAGCTCGACCAGCACCTTCCCGCCGCCGGGGCAGGCGCCGAGCTCCCCCTGGGTGACGGCGATGGTCTGGGTCCTCGGGCTCCTCTGCCTCGGCGGCGTCGGCTTCGCCGCCTGGTACGCGACCACTCTCCCCTAGGCAGGCTGTTGAACTTCTCCGCCCCGCGGATCGTGGTGTCCGGTGCGTCAGGCGGAGCGTCCGCGAACCGAGGAAATACCTGAGTATTTTCGAGCGTGAGGGGACGGCTGCGGATGGCGTGCTGGTGCCGCGAAGCGGCGCCGCGGAGAAGTTCTACCGCCTGCGAGGCGTTGCCCTCGGCCGCCCGACTTGGGATGGTTCGCGCCGTGACCGACACCCTCGGCATCGACGGGCCGCCGCGCCACATGGGGCGCTACGAAGTGCTCTTCCGGATCGCCTCCGGAGGGATGGCCGAGGTCTACGCCGCGCGGGTGGTCGGCGAAGCCGGCTTCGAGAAGCTGGTGGCCGTCAAGCGCATGCTCCCGACGTTGGCCGAGGACGAAGAATTCGTCTCGATGTTCCTCGACGAGGCGCGGGTCGCGGCGAACATCTCCAACGCCCACGTCGTCCAGACCCTGGACCTGGGGCGCGACTCGACCGGCGCGCTCTACATCGTGATGGATCTGGTGGTCGGCGTGACCCTCTCCCGGATCCTCAAGGAGGCGGCGAAGGTGCGGCGCGCCGTGCCGGTCGGCATGGCGGTCGAGCTCCTCGCCCAGGCTGCGTCCGGGCTGCACGCCGCTCACGAAGCGACGACCCCGGTGGGCGAGCCGTTGCACATCGTCCACCGCGACGTGTCGCCCCAGAACATCCTGGTCGGCGTCGACGGACGGGTGCGAATCACGGACTTCGGCGTCGCCCGCGCCGTGGCCCGCGCGACCCAGACGCAGGCTGGGCGCATCAAGGGCAAGTTCGCCTACTGCTCGCCGGAGCAGCTGCGCGGCGAGACCGTGGACCGGCGCGCCGACGTCTTCGCGCTGGGGGTCGTCGCCTGGGAGACCTTCGCCGGCCAGCGGCTCTTCGTCGCCGACCACCCGCTCGCGATCATGGAGCGGGTCCAGAACATGCCGATCCTGCCCGTGAGCCAGGTGCGCAGCCGAGTGCCCGCGGCCATCAGCGAGGTCATCGACCGGGCCCTCGAGCGCGACGCGGACGCGCGCTTCCCGACGACCGGCGCATTCGGCGCTGCGCTCCGAGACGCCGCGTGGGCGGCCGGAGTCGAGACCCCCGAGCAGGCGGAAGCGCGCCGCTTCGTTCGCGGCGCCGGCGGCGCGCCGCTGCAGAAGATCCGATCGAACATCCAGACCGCCCTCTCGCTGAGCGACGGCGAGGCGATGGACCTGGAGATCACCGAGACCCTCTCGGATGTCTCGCAGAGCGAGACGATCGACACGGACATGGACGGACCGCACCGGGAGATGAGCTCGGTGGACGTCGACGACTCGGCCGTCAACGCCGGCCCGGGCAGCCTCATCCCGCCGCCCTTCGAGCCGCCACCGCCAGCGGAACCGAAGAAGAGCCGCGGCGCCCTCTGGGCGGTCGTCGGCCTCGCGGTGGCGGCGTTGGTCGGCGCCGGCGCGTTCTTTGCGCTACGCGAGCCGCCGGCGACGGCATCCGAGCCGAGCGAAG
>JABAOG010010878.1_pt1 | contig 10364 bp, 10 predicted proteins | sample 7062131 | NCBI WGS metagenome assembly JABAOG01 (sample SAMN14538629, study PRJNA623070) | marine sediment metagenome | biome: marine biome [ENVO:00000428]; feature: marine pelagic biome [ENVO:01000023]; material: deep marine sediment [ENVO:00002113] | place: India: Arabian Sea | collected... | reverse complement strand
GTCCGACAGCGTGGCATCCCCCGCCACGTACGGCAGCGCCTCGATCCGCCGAGGCGCCCGGATCCCACGGATCCCGGTCAGCTCACCCATGCGCGAGGACCAGCCGGTGTCGTTCCGCCGCACCAGCACCCAGAAGCTCTCCTCGTTCCGCGCCGGCACCCGCCTCACCAGGTTCACGCCCCAGAGCTGTTCGGCGGCACGGCTGTACCGGAGCTGCGAGAGCGGGATGCGGACCTCGGCCGTCCAGCCGAGCGAGTCGATGGCCGTCCGGACCTCCCAGACCGGATCGAAGCCGTAGTCCCGCCGCTGCTCGACATCGGCCGGATGGTAGTAGTCGATCCGCACGCCGGCCGGCGTCACCGCGAAGCTGTACGCGGTCCGCCGATCGTGGTGCGTGTCCAGCGACACGACCAGGTGCTCCGAGCCGTCGTCGTTGTCCCGCCGCGTCACCAGCGACCGGATCGCCGACGGATCCTCGCTGTACATGCGCGCGCCGACGTAGAGCGCCTCATCGTCGTACGCGAAGCGCACCTCCGTGGCCTCGGGCGCCGGCGCGCCCTCGGTCGGCTCGCGCTGGATGAAGCCGGTCGCCGCGCCCGCGCGCGCCCACACGGCGTCATCCAGTCGGCCGTCGAGGCGCGGCGGCGCGCCGTCGATCCGAACCGCCTCCACCGACCGCGAGACGCCGGCCGGCGAGCCCTGCGCCACGGCGCGGCCCGGCGCCAACACCGCCACCAGGCACGCCAGCATCAGCACGATGATCGCGTGCGGGGTCGGGACGCCGTACACTCTGGGGAACACGGTTCTCCTCCCGTTCGGATCGCATTCTCGGCGCGTGCCGTGGCCTCGCCCCGCTCCCACACCACCTTCAGGGTCTCGAGCCGTGGCTCCGTCAGCCTCCTGTCCGGCACGCGCACGCCCCCGGCCGCTGTTCGACGGGCGTCATACTACACATGTCGTATTACGGTGTCAAGGAGGACGTCGCGGGCGAGGAGGTCGCGACCGGCGGCGACNNGGCGGCGACCTGCGCCGCGTGCTGCGGAAGCACGAGCCGGGCGACGTGGTGCGGGTGGCGTTCTACCGGGGTGCGGAGCGGTACAGCGTGGACGTGCGGCTGGGGGAAGCGGCGGGGTGAGCGGCGCGACGGATACGGGAGAGGACGCGCGGCGGCCCGGCGCCACCCGCGCGGCCTACACGCCGAACTGCCGGAAATGATGATCGATGTGGTTGTGATTCAGCCGGCTCCATTCCCGACCGGTCAGCGGACCGAATCGGGGGTGGGCGGGCCAGTCGGCGTCCACGTCCGTACCCCCGAGCCGATCCAGCAACCGGCGAAATCGGTCCCGCTCCTCCGAAAGATCGACCGGACACGAAGCCAGCGCCTCCTCGGACGTGGGCGCGCCGGCCGGCCAGGGCGCATCGGACAATGCGATCGCCTTTCCCCTGGTGTGCCAGAACGCGGGATCCCCCACGGGCTCGGCATGGAGCTCACCGAGCGCGATTCGCATCCCCGCGTTCACGTGGAAGAGCATCTCCGCCACGCTCATGCGCCCCCACTGCCGTCGGCTCTCCGGTGCGAGTCGCTCCAGGCGCTCCAGGATCCGCGCCCGGATCTCCGGGTCGTGTACGGTCTTCATGTGCATCGCCCTTGCGCCAGGGTTCGTACATACTCCGAACCGATGCGACGGCCGCGCCAGCGTCCCGACCCGCAGTCACGACCGCCGAGCCGTTCGTGATTCACTGTGCCGTGCGGCCGCCGCCGGGACCACGCCTGCCCGTCGGCCCCGGTCACTCGTGCTCGGCCGCCCGCCGGAACGCGCGGATCCGCTCTCCCGCCGCGGAATCCCTGATCAGCGTGGCCAGGCGCCTTCTCCTCGTCTCCTCGCGCTTGGCACTGACCACCCACCACGTGGTCGTCTTCCGGTACGAGGGCGGTTGCGCCTCGAAGAAGGCCCACGCCTTCGCGTTCGCTCGAAACTCCGCCTCGAACGCCTCTCCGAGCGCCACCTCCCCTTGCTCGAACGAGTACCGCCGCGCGCGATCTTCCCTTCGCTTCGCAAAGGCCTCGAGCCCTGCTGGCCGCATGCGGCCCGCCTCGATCAACTCCTGCGCCCGCCGGATGTTCACCGTGCTCCAGATGCTGCCCGGCCGGCGCGGCGTGAAGCGGATTCGGTAGCTCACCTCGTCGATCGACTTGCGAAGGCCGTCGATCCAGCCGAAGCAGAGCGCCTCGTCGACCGATTCCGGCCACGTGAGGCTCGGCCGGCCCGAGCCCTTCTTGTAGAAGCCCACCCACAACTGGTCCACCGTCGCGTGATGCTGCTCGAGCCACGCGCGAAGCTCCGCGGGTCTGGTGAAGAAGCGGATGTCCATGACTCTCCCGGTCGAGACGGCACGTCCCGAAGGCCGAGCCCCGAAGGGGCGAACAGTGAATGCGATACCGGAGCCGTTGCCGCATCGGTTCGGAGCCGGCGCGGTGCACGCGAAGGCCGCGAGGGTGGCGTGCGCCGGCCGCCTTCACCCCACCTCCGCCTCCACCGCTTCGTGCGCCCCGCGCCGCCGGACGGCGCGCCCGGCGGCGGCCGCGTGCCGCGCGACCGTCGCCAGCTCGTCGCGCCGGGCTTTCAGGCCGAGCGAAAGCAGCGTGAGCGCCAGCATCGCGCCGCCCACGACCTGGAACGCGAGGGCGTAGCCCTCGAGCGCGCCGCCCCGGGACGCGACCAGCGCGCCGACCAGCGCCGCGCCGGTGAGCTGGCCGATGCTGGTGAAGAGCGTCAGGACTCCCTGTGCGGAGCCGCGCTCGGCGGGTGGCGCCTCGTTCAACATCACGTAGCGGAGCGAGGAGCCGAGAAGCGCGGCGAGGCCGAGGCCGATCACGATGCCGGCGGCGTAGAACGCGGCCGGCGTCGGTTCGGCCGCGCCGACCGCGAGCATTCCGGCGCCGGACAGCGCCGTGCCGGCCGCGATGACCCGGCGCGAGCCGAACCGGTCGAGCATGCGTCCGGAGACCGGCGCGCCGACGGCCATTGCCAGCACCACGGGCACGAGCATGAACGACGCTTGCGACGTCGTCACGCCGAACGCGGCCACGAGCAGCGCCGGCACGAACACGACGGACGCCTCGCTCAGTCCCGCGCCGAGCGCCACGGCGCTCGCGATCGCGACCTGCCGGGAGCGGAACAGCCCGGGGCGCAGGATCGGGTCCATCGCCCGCCGTTGGCGCAGCCAGAAGAGCGGCGCGAGCGCGGCGGCGCCGAGCAGGAAGGGCCAGACCTGGGGCGAGGCGAGGCTCGCGGCGAGGCGCCCGGCGTCGAGGCGGTTCAGGCCGAACGCCAGTGCGAAGAGCAGCGCCGAGAGCAGGACCATCCCCGGCACGTCGATCGAGCGCTGGCGCTCCGAGCGGGTCGCCGGCAGCAGCCGCAGCGCGCCGGCGATCACCAGCGCCGCGAGCGGGAGGTTGATGAGGAAGAGGAGCGGCCAGCCGAACATCAACAACACGCCGCCCAGGATCGGGCCGACCAGGAACGCGATCCCGAAGACCGCGCCGATCAGCCCCAGCGCGCTGCCGCGCTTCTCGACGGGGAAGACGTCGCCGATCACGGCGCTCGCGACGGGGAAGATCCCGCCGGCGCCGAACGCCTGCACCGCCCGGCCGAGGATCAGCAGCGGGAAGGTGCGCGCGAGCGCGACCATCAGCGAGCCCAGCGCGAAGACCGACACGGCCAGCACGTAGATGGCGCGCCGGCCGCGCGCGTCCGAGAGCTTCGCCATGATCGGCGTGCCGATCAGGTTGAACAGCACGTAGACGGTCAGCGTCCACGCCGCCGCGCGCTCGTCCACGCCGAACGCCTCGCGGATCGCCGGGAGCGCCGGACCGATGATCGCGATGTCGAGGGCGCCCATCAGCACGCCCAGGAAGAGCAGTCCCAGGATCCCGCGCCGGGCGCGCGCGTCGCCGTTCGTCATCCCCTCGCCGCGTCTGCCTCCAGGAGCACGTCGGACCGGCCGGCGAACCGCGCCGTCCGGTCGGCCGCCCCAGGATCACCCGCCCACCCGGCGGTGTCAAGCCGATGACCCCCTGGCCGTGACGCTGACTACCCCCGAGCATGCAAAACGGGCCCCGATGCCGGGAGCCCGAGTCGCGCCGTGGCGCCAATGACGGGAACGGAAGGCGCCGCGATCGGGACCCGCTCCGCGGGCGCGGCAAGCTCGTTCGATCCGTAGCCCCCTCCCTCCCTCGCCGCCGCCCGCCTAACTCCCGGTCATCGCCTCGATGTAGTCCAGCACGTCCTCGATCTGCTCGCGCGTCAGCCCGAAGTCGGGCATCAACACGTCCTTCCACTCGGCCAGGATCTGCCGGCCGAGCGGATCGTCCACGGCCATCCCCGCGGGGTCGTCGATCCACCGGACCAACCAGTCGCGCTCTCGTCTCTCGTGGACCCCCGCGAGGTCCGGCCCGCTTCGATCCCCGCCGCCGATGGTGTGGCAGGCGGCACAGAGACCGTTGAACGTCGCCTCCCCGCGATGCACGGCCTGCGCTCCGCGGTCGGCGACGTCGTCGCCGCGCTCTCCGGCGCGCGAGCCGTCGCCGCACGCGGCAAACAGCACCGTGCCGACGAGAGCGAAGGTGCGGAGACTCCACCGATGCTGGCTCATGGCTCCCCTCCGACCTGTCCGCACGAAGGTGTTCCCGCCTCGTCCATCGCAATCTGAACGTCGGGCGGTGCGCGCGTCTGTAGGAGAAAGGTGGAATCTTCGGTGGGGGATCGGCCGACGGACGATGGGTTCGACCGCGAGGTGCGCCGCCTCGAGCCCGCACGATGGGCCGGAGCGCGGCGCGGGCTCGTCGGCAGGACCGGGGCCGCGGGCGCTGACGCGTCGGACCGCCGCTCGTACGGTCACCCGGAGCCACGCGTGAACGGACGCTTCCTGGACGTGTTCCGCCCGCCGCTCGGACGTTTCCTCGAGGTTTCCCGGCCGCTTCCCGGCCGCTACTCCGCCCGGAGCGCACTGCCCGGGTCCACACGCGTCGCGCGCCAGGCCGGCACGCCGCTGGCCGCGACCGCGACCAGCACGAGCAGGGCGGCGACGCCCGCGAGGGTGAGCGGATCGCGGGGCGAGGTCCGGAACAGGAGCGGTTCGATGTAGGGCGCGGCGAGGAGGGCGGCGNNGACCAGCCGCAGCCCGTGGCCGAGGACGAGCCGGACGAGCGCGCCGCGGCCGGCGCCCAGCGCCGAACGGATGCCGAGCTCCTGGAGGCGCTGCGCGACGCCGAAGGAGAGCACGCCGTACAACCCGATCGCCGCGACGACCAGAGCGAGCCCGCCGAACAGGGAGAACATGGCGGCGCCGAGGCGCCACGAGCGCGCCTGCGGGTCGATCCTGTCGGTCAGGGCCCAGCTCTCGACCCAGCGCACGTGCGGCTCGATCGCCAGGAGCTCGCGTCGTATCGCGGTCGTCATCGCGTCCGGCTCGCCGTGCACCCGGACCAGGAGCGCCTCCGGCGGGGCGCCGGACGGGTCCTGTGCGAGGGGGACGTAGTACTGCATCACGTCGTCCTCGGCGATGCCCTCGAGGCGCGCGTCCTCGACGATCCCCACGACCTCCGCACACGGGCGGTCCTCGATGATGAGGCACCGGCCGATCGCGTCCTCGCCCGGCCACAGCGTCCGGGCCATGGTCCGGTTGACGACCGCGACGCGCGGCGCGCCCAGGCGATCGCCGGCGAGGAGCGGCCGGCCACGGAGTATCCGCAGCCGCATGAGCGGGAAGTAGTCGGGCTCGACCGCGTGATAGGCCGGCGGGCCGCTCGGGAGGCGCGGCAACGAGTCGAGCCCCGCGACACGGACGCCGACGACGTTGATGCTCCAGAACGGGATGCCGATGGTGCCGGCGGCGCGCTCGACGCCGGGCAGCGAGGGCAGCCGCCCGGCGGCGGCGCGATGGAACTCCGCACGCTCCGCGTCGTTCGGCCTGCCCTCGAAGACCGGCTCGAGGATCAGGACGCCGTCGGGATCGAAGCCCAGGACCTGCGACTCGGCGCCGCGCAGGCTGCGGACGAAAAGGCCGGCGCCGACNNAGCACGGTCAGGACATCGCGGAACCGCGATCCGGGCCGGGCGACGGTGCGCGAGCCGGCCTTCAGCGACTCGACCACGTCCGGCCGGCTCGCCTGAATGCCGGGGATCAGGCCGACGGCGATGCCCGCCACCGCGCTGAGCCCGACGCTGAAGAGCGCGATGCGCCCCGCGACCGGCGACTCGGTCCACGCCACGTCCGGCAGCAGCGTTCCGCGCAGGAGCGCGCCCGCCCAACGCGTGACGAGCAGCGCCGTGACGCCGCCGAGCACGGCGAGGAGCACACTCTCGATCGCGACCTGCCCCAGCAGGCGCCCGCGCGAGACCCCGAGCGCCAGCCGGATCCCGAAATCGCGGCGCTGCCGCGTGGCCCGGGCGAGAAGCAGGTTGGCCACGTTGGCGCACGCGATGAGCAGCACGATCAGCGACACGCCGGCCAGCCAGCGGGCGACGGCCGACTCGTCGGACGCCAGCGGCCCACGCGCCTGGATCAGCGGGGCGGCCAGCACTCGCGCCTCGGCGTCGTACCGATCCGCCTCGATCAGCTCGCGCCGCGCCGCCCGGTGCAGCGCGGTCCCCTCCGCCGCGGCCTGCTCCGGCGTCGCGCCCGGCGCCAGGCGAGCGACGGCGCGCATCCAGTACCAGTTCCGGCTCTCGCGCCAGCGCTCGCCACGCAGCGCGGTGCCCGCCGTCTGCAACGGCAACCAGAGGTCGACCGCCGCCAGGTCCACGCCCGTGAAGCCCTGCGGCGCCACGCCGACGATCTCGTACGGCCCGTGGCCGAAGTCGATCGTCCGGCCGAGGACCGCCGGATCTCCGCCGTACTCGCCCCGCCACAGCCCGTAGCCCAGCACGACGACGCCGGCCGCGTACGGCCGGTCCTCCTCCGGACCGAAGAACCGGCCCAGCGCCGGGCGCACGCCCAGAAGCGAGAAGAACCCGCCCGTCGCCAGCCCCGCCGAGACCGGACGCGCCTCCTCGCCCCGCCCCACCACCAGCCCCTGCCGCGTGTACGCCGCGACGGCCGAGAACGACCCCGCCGCCACCAGGTCGCGGTAGTCCGGGTACGTGAGCCACTCACTGAACTCCCGGACCCCGCGCTGCCCCAACTCCCGCTCGACCGTGACCCGCCGCACCGCATCCGCGTCCACCACGTGCGCCGGCGGCCGCAACAGCAGACGGTCCAGGATCCCGAACATCGTCGCGTTCGCGCCGATCCCCAGCGCGAACGTCAGCACCACGCCCGCCGTCAACCCCGGCGAGTGCCGCATGCGCCGGAACGCGTACCGCACGTCCTCGCCCAGTCCCGCCAGCCGCTCGCGCCACCGGCGCACCGCCGCGAAGCGACGGTCCAGCCGCTCCAGCTCGCGGCGGTACCTCCGCTCGTCACCGAACCGGCGCCGCGCCTCCTCCCGTGCCTCGACCTCGGCCATGCCCGCGGCCACCAGCTCTTCCACCGTGCGCTCGCGATGGAATCCCAGCTCATCCTCGATGTCCCGCTCCACCTCACGAATGCGCAGCACGCGGCGGATCCCCGCGAACCGGTCGCCGCTCACGACGTCGCCTCCGTCGCGTGCAGCACCTCGAAGACCGCCTCCACGTACCGCGTCCAGCTCCGTGCCCCCGCCGCGAGATGCGCCCGCCCCGCCTCCGTCAACGCGTAGTACTTCGCACGTCGGTTGTTCTCCGACACCCCCCACTCCGACGCCAGCCACCCCCGCCGCTCCATACGGTGCAGCGCGGTGTACAGCGCGCCGTCCTCGATCGCGAGCGTCCCGCCGGTCCGCTCCCGGATCCAGCTCGCCACCGCGTAGCCGTGCCGCGGCCCGAAGGTCAGCGCCTTCAGCACCAGCATGTCGAGCGTGCCCTGTACGAGATCGAGCCTGGAATCGCGCATCGCCGTCCTCCCCTGAAACGTTCAGGGGAATACGTACGGCTACGGCCGGCGAGTGTCAAGGGGGCATTCGCGGGAGAGGGCGACACGGGCGGCCGCGGCCGGCCTACGCCTCGTCGTCCGACGCGTACAGCTCGGTGCTCAGGTAGCGGGCGCCGGAGTCGGGCGAGATGCAGGCGACGCGACGCCCGGGCCCCAGCTCGCGGGCGACCTGGAGCGCGGCCCAGAGGATCGCGCCGCTGCTCATCCCGACGAACAGCCCCTCCTCGGCGGCGAGCCGGCGGGCGATCGGGAAGGCGTCTTCCTCCCAGGCGGGGATCACGCGGTCGATGACCGAGCGGTCGAGGTTGAGGGGGACGAAACCCGGCCCCATCCCCTGGAACTTGTGCTGGCCGCGCGGCCGGCCGGAAAGGACCGCGGAGCGGGCCGGCTCGACGGCGACCACCTGGATCGAGGGGTCGCGCTCCTTCAGGAACCGGCCCACGCCGGAGATCGTGCCGCCGGTGCCGCTGCCGTAGACGAAGGCGTCGATGCGGCCGTCCATGTCGCGCCAGATCTCGGGCGCCGTCGTCTCGTAGTGGATGCGGGGGTTGGCGGGGTTGCCGAACTGGTCGGGCATGAATGCGCCGGTCGCGTCGCGGATTCGCGCCGCCTCCTCGATCGCGGCGAGCATGCGCCGCTCGGGGTCCGTGAGCACCAGCTCGGCGCCGTACGCGCGTAGCGTGCGTTTTCGCTCGATGCTCATCGACGCAGGGAGGCAGAGAACCAGCCGGTAGCCGCGCACGGAGGCGACCTGTGCCAGGCCGATCCCGGTGTTGCCCGACGTCGGCTCGACGATGGTGCCGCCCGGCTCGAGCAGTCCGCGCGCCTCGCCGTCGCGGACCAGCGCCAGCGCGGTCCGGTCCTTGATCGAGCCGCCGGGGTTCATCCCCTCGAGCTTGATCCAGACCTCGGCCATCCCGGGCTCGACCACGCGCTCGAGCCGCACCGTCGGCGTGTTGCCGATGAAGTGGTCGACCATAGCGTCATCGGTACCCCGCGACGCGTCACATGATCGGCGCGAGCTCGGTGCCGGTCAGATGGCCGCGGCGCGGCAGGAACCAGGCCAGGGAGAGGACGCAGAAGGCGATGGCGGCGGCGGCGAACGCGAGCGGGACCGCGCCCGTGCGCCACAGCGCGAGGCACGCGACGGCGAGCACGGCGAGGCGCGAGGTCTCGATCGGCCACGCCCACTTCGCCGCCTCGAAGACGCCGGCGACGCCGGCCAGGGAGACCGTGATCCAGAAGCCCGCGGCCGCGGTGTGGTGCAGAGGCAGAGCGGAGGCGCGCTCGAGCAGCGCGACGGACGCGACGACGGCGACGACGAACTGGGCGAAGCCGTACCACGCGAGCGCCGGTGGGACCCCGGGATCGTACTTTTCGGCGGTGTCCCGGTCGACCTCCGGCGGTGCGACGCGGCCGCCCTCGGCTTCCGGTCGCCAGCCGGGCGGGCCGAAGAGGAACATCGAGCGGTCGCGCCAGCTCGACGCGCGCAGGACGTCGCGCGCGATGTCGCGGAACACGTGAACGTTGGCCCACAGCGGGTTCCAGCTCCGGAGCGGCCGGGTGATCCCGTAGACCGGCTCCTCCTCCTCGGGCTGAAACGTGCCGAACAGCCGGTCCCACACGATGAGCACCCCGGCGTGGTTGCGGTCCAGGTACTTCGGGTTGACCCCGTGGTGCACGCGATGGTGCGACGGCGTGTTGAGCAGCAGCTCGGTCAGGCGGCCCATCCTGCCGACGGCGCGCGTGTGGATCCAGAACTGGTAGACCAGGTTGAGCGCGTAGCACGAGACGTACACCGTCCACGGGATCCCGACCAGCGCCAGTGGCACGTAGAAGATCCAGGTGAACAGCCCGTGCAGCGAGCTCTGCCGCAGCGCCACGGCCAGGTTGTACTCCTCGCTGGAGTGGTGCACCACGTGGCCGGCCCAGAGCAGGTTGATCCCGTGGGACAGACGGTGGCTCCAGTAGTACGCGAGGTCCACCAGCACGAACGCCGCGGCCCACGCCGCCAGCTCGACCTCCCGCGCCGCGAACCACGGGAACCCCCCGTAGGCGACGAACGGGGCGCCGTCCGGCCACGCCGGCACCCACGCGAGCCACCGCTGCACCGCCCAGTGGCGCTCGACGCCGATGTAGATCCCCACCGTGAGCAGCTTGCTGAAGACGCCGGAGAGTTGGCTCAGCGTGCCGCAGCTCAGGTCGGCGATCGAGTCGTTCAGGCGGAACAGGCGCCGCCCGGACCAGGCGCTGTACGCCAGCTCCAGGCCGATCAGCAGGAAGAAGAACGGGATGGAGAGGAGGATGATCCCCATGGGGCCTCTGCCGCGGGCGTCCGACCGGGACCGAACG
>JABAOG010018249.1_pt1 | contig 10367 bp, 10 predicted proteins | sample 7062131 | NCBI WGS metagenome assembly JABAOG01 (sample SAMN14538629, study PRJNA623070) | marine sediment metagenome | biome: marine biome [ENVO:00000428]; feature: marine pelagic biome [ENVO:01000023]; material: deep marine sediment [ENVO:00002113] | place: India: Arabian Sea | collected... | reverse complement strand
GATAAACAACTGGCAGGTTTGCGAAAATCGATATACAATCGAGAATCGAGTTTGTGAATTGATTTACAAACTGGAAAATCACCTGAAGCCTGCCAGTTTTTTTAACGACATAACTGCACCAAGTGTCATGCTCACGCAATATAGGAGTTGCAGAATTGGGCATCAAACCATTCCCGCGCAGGAAGTATGATAGTCTGCGTGAAATTGCCCGGGATTTCCGGATCATATTTGCTAACCGCCGCCTGATCAAAAAAGCGATGGGGGAAGTTTTAGACCCGGCATTCCGGGAACGCTTGATGATGGTCGTCACCCAGGTGAATGGCTGCCGCTACTGCAGTTATTTCCACGCGGGATTATCACTCAAGACCGGCGTCAGCGAAGGTGAACTGCGGGATTTGCTGGCTGGTGAAATCCCGGAAGACGCGCCGGATGAGGAATTGACGGCACTGGTTTATGCTCAGCACTGGGCGGAAAGCAACGCAGAACCCGACACTGAAATCTACGATCGATTGGTTGAAGAATACGGCCAGGAGATAACAGACGCTATCCACATCGCCCTGAGGTTGATCCGCATGGGCAACCTGTCCGGCAACCTGTTCGACTACTCGCTTTACCGGTTTTCTTTCGGCAGGTGGGGAGGCGTAGCGGCTGAAAGTTCACCGAGATAGAGCGGCTGTACTCATCATTCATTCATGACCAGCGGTAGATATTGACGAAAAACCACCACCGTCACATCCTCGGCGTAGATTGTATACGGTATTCCAAATCCAACCCCAAGATCGCCTGAATTTTCGATAATCGTTCCATTTTCCAGGTCATCATTCAAACGGACCTGGTAGGTGATGATGATTGGCGTGTCGATGTACATCGTACCCGTCCAAACGAAGCGGTTGTTGGATTCCTGCCAATCCAGCGTTCCGGTGGAGACGTCCCAGTCACTAATCCAGGAAGTCCCAGTTGGGATTGTGTTGGTATATGTAGCCGAAGTGGATGCAGTCCCGGTGTTGGTCATCGTCAGGGTATAAGTGAGGATCTCTCCAGTGGTTGCAATCGTCCGGTCCGGGGTTAAAGAAGTATTGGGATCGATACTCGGCACAAGCAGTGTGAAGACAGCGGAGAACTCGCTGGTATTGTTGGATGTATCTGTGGAAGTGGCTGTCAGGTAAGGGTAGTACGGTAATGGTATATCGATGGACCAATCTCCAGCACCACCGGCAACAGTGCTGTCAAAATACAGCATACCTTCGCCGTCATCATCCATATTGAAGAATAATTCAACCGTGCAGCCAGGACAAGCCGTCCCGCTCACGGTCTCATAATCAGCTGGGTCGGATGTAAAAACTGGGGGATCAATCTCGTTATTGGATCCATTGGTCAGGGAAATTCCTTTTCCATCATTTTCGAATATATAATTTTCATAGATCCGGTTGTAATAGGAAAGCGGGGTGTCGATTCTCACACCGTGTGTGCCGTTATAGCTAATCCAATTGTTAGGACCAACTTTATTTTGCTGGGAATTTACACTTATGAGAACTCCTTCGTTCGTATTGCCCGCTGGTTCGCCACCGTAATTAAATCCAATTGCATTGTAGCGGATCCAGTTTCCCATAGATACATCATATATGGTGCCGGGCGGGTCGCCGGGATCGGGAATATCACCGGTGATGACAACCCCATATTGGTTTCCGGAGATGAAATTTGAAGGTTCATAGGATGATTCATACCCAATAGTATTGTCATTGGAGTTGACAATATATATTCCTTTTTCGGCATTTGGAACCGCTGTCATTCCGCTGGCATCCAGGCCGATAAAGTTGCCAACGATTTCGTTGTTATCTGAATCATTGATGTAGATTCCGTTAATATCATTACCGGAGATGATGTTGCGCTCTTCCCCTGTGTCCCCACCTATGCGGTTCTCGAATGAACCGTTTTGGATGGAGATGCCGTTATCCCCATTGTATAGGGATGCCATACCGGTGATATCGATCCCGATCAAATTGCCGGCAATAACATTCTCGGTTGTTGCTGCGCCATAAAGGCGGATTCCATCGATTGAATTGCCAGAAATGAGGTTCCACTCGCCAAGGGTATGACCGCCGACTGTATTGTAAGAGGCTCCACCATAGATATATACTCCATTTGCACCGTTGGGACATGGACTGAGACCATCAACGGTGGTGCCGATATAGTTGCCGGATATCGTATTGTTGTTTGTGCCAAATCCATGGACAGCCACACCATCAAACCCGTTGCTGCAGATCACATTCCGGTCTGCGGGTTCGTCCCCACCGATGAGTGTGTTTGTAGCGGCAAGTCCAATGAAGATGCCATCTCCATCGTTAGCGATACCGGATGTACCGGTCAGATCCGTGCCGATGTAGTTGCCCGAAATTGTATTGCCGACAGCAGTTATACCGATGATAGCGATCCCGTTGATGGGGAAATTGTTGATTGCTAGGCCGCGGATCAGGTTGCCGCTGGAAATGATATTGAAACCATTATTTGCTATGATATTTGATCCGTCCAGCTCGATCAGGATAGTAGCGAAGTGCTCGTCATCCGCCATAGAAGCACCATACTGGGTGTAGCCATCGATCGTGGTCTCATCACCGGTCATGATCGGCAGGGCGATAGTCGGCTGGATGCTGCATCCGCTGTCGCAGCCCGGGATGTTGAACTGGATTGTGTCCGGTCCGGGGTTGTTGTTGGCGGCGCACATGGCTTCCCGCAGGCTGGTGAAACCGTCCGGTCCGGGCAGCGAGGCGATTGTTATCGATATGCAGTCTCCAGCATCGCGCAAATCCGATGTGGTCGTTACGGTGATATCCGCCGCCAGGGAAGGGTGGGTCGTCCCCAAGAGTACGGCAAATACCAGCAGCAATCCCATCATGAGCAGGGATTTCCTGGAAGTGATTTCCATCTGGACCTCCTTCGACCTAAGGATAGGTCGTGTGAACCCGAATGGTACCTTTTCTGTGGTCGTTGAATGTTATCGTTGGAATGGATCGTGAAACTGTCGCGTTCGGTTCCTCATTCAATATGAAATAATCTATAAAATGATTATAGCGAAAAATAAGCCTAAAAGAAACTATATCTAATTATGCACAATGATGATGCCAATTTTTGATCTACCAGGTAGCACTAAGGAAATAAATCCAGAGCATCCGTTTTGTTTTCTGGATGCGCTGGATTTATTATGATTGGATTGTATGATAGATCTGTACAAGAACAGGCAATCACGATCAGCCTGTTGACTGAGTCTATTCTTTATTTATATATGATGGGTAAATAGATGTAGTAGAAATCAGGTTCGACTTCTATCGTCACATCCTCGGCGATCAGGTCTAAGATTTGGCCAACCCCAATATCCAGGTACCCTGTGTTGCTGATGATATACCCATCCGTCAGGTTTTCATCCAACTGCACCTGGTAGGAGACCACGACTGGATCCCCGATTGCCAGCGTTCCGGTCCAGGTCACCAGGTTAGATTCACTTTGGAATTCCAGTGTGCCTGTCGTTACGCTGGTGACTTCAATCCAGGTCGTCGAGATCGGGATGGTGTTGGTAAAGATCGCCGGAGCATCAATCGTCCCGGTGTTGGTAAGAGAGAGGCTGTAGGTCAGGACCTCACCGGGAGCAGCGACTGTCCGATCCGGAGAGAAGGATGGGGCGATTTCAAAGACCGGGATCTCCATCATGTAGACTGCCGAGAATTCGGAAGTATTGTTGAATTCTTCTGTAGCAGTAGCGGTCAGATAAGGATAATTCTGATAGGGAATTCCCATCGACCAGTTTCCAGCCACATCGGCAGTCGTACGCCCGTGATAATATTTCCCTTCGCCGTCATCATCCGGGTTGAAGAACAATTCCACACTGCACTGGGAGCAGGCAGTTCCAGTGACGGTTCCCACTCCATCGGGCGCGGAGTCAATCGTCGGGGGCAAGATACCCCCATTGGAGCCATTGGTCAGGTCGATTCCATCGCCAATATTCGAGAAAATGGAGTTCTCATAGATCCGGTTGAATATTGCCGTCGGAGTATCGATATCTACACCGTCTGAGCCGTTATAAGCAATCCAGTTATCCGGTCCAATCGAGTTTTGGATTGCATTCACGGAAAGGTGTACCCCATCGACTGTATTGCCTAATGGCTGTAAATCATGGTTTAAACCGATGGCATTGTTGTGGACCCAGTTNNGGTGATCATGATTCCATATTCAGCGTTCCCTGAAATGAAGTTCATCTCAGCTTCGGAATCACTGCCGATCCAGTTATCTGATGAATTTACAATGTACACTCCAGAAAATCCATTGGGTAAGGCTGTAATCCCATTAGCGTCTGTGCCGATGTAATTCCCGGTGATCACATTATCCCCACCGCTGGAAATGGAAATCCCGTGCTGCGTGTTCCCGGAAATGACATTGCGTTCACCCGCCGAATCCCCNNGTCATGCCGCTGGCATCCACACCGATGTAGTTTCCAATGATCTCATTATCCCCGTACCCATTGATCAAGATACCGCGGTGTTCGTTACCGGAAATGACATTCCGGTCTGCCACCGTTCTGCCGCCGATCACGTTGCCCTGAGCGCCGTCAACAATATCGATACCATGCTGCCCATTGGGTTCGGCAGTCATACCGCTGGCATCCACACCGATGTAGTTCCCTGAGATCTGGTTATCGAATGCGGATTCACCAGAAAGTGAAATCCCACTCCATGGGAAATTTTTTATCGCCAGACCGAGAACCCGGTTTGAGTCGGAGTAGATGGTTAAACCATTGGAGTTGCTGAGTTCGGAGCCATCCAGCTCGATCAAGATGACGGCAGGTGAGGTTTCCGTCGCCACCGCTGAGCCAGGCTGGGTATAACCGTCAATCCGGGTGTGATCAATGGTCAAAGGAGGTAGAGGAGTGTCGAGTGTGATGGTACAAAGCCCTGCCACGCAATTTAGCGATGAGGCCGGTATATCAAATGAAATCGTGTCCTGACCGGTCCTGTTGTTAACAGCACAGATCGCCTCTCGCAAACTGGTGAGTCCATCGGGTCCGGGCAAATTGCCTATTTCAACCGAACCGCAGCCACCTCCGCCCCCGGCGTCGATCACATCGATTGTGGTGTCCACCACAATACTTGCTGCCCAAGTTGGTTGAACTGCATTTAAGACTAAGGTAAATGCTAAGATCAAACCAATTACGAAAATGGTTTTGTTGCGTTTAAATATCATATTGTGCCCTCCATGAGCCTGTGACTTCTGGATTTTGTTTTCCACCCCGAAGTGCTTCGTATTGGCTATCATTTTACTTTTAACCTCGTCCCTCTGCCGGTTATCAGCCAATTTGAATTGTGGAATGCTTCACAAAAGATTATAGCAATTATTTTGATAAAAATAAACAAGTTTCTGGACAACATTCATGCCAGGTTGATTTGTATTCCTCCGTCGGATAGCGAAGAACAATCGATTTCAACTTTCTACGGCTATCTTACAGGATAGTTAATATCTGTTTGTAAGGGCGAAACACTCACTTGATTTATGTTACAATTCACACTCTATATTTGTGACAATATAGAGTTTATTAGTGCTTTACTGTAAGGAATTTCCTATGTCTTCCACGAAAAAAACAACCGCCTGGGCAGAAGTCGATCAAGATGGCAGATTGATCATTCCACCGGAGCTGATTGACAGTTTCGGTTTAAAACCTGGAGCCAAAGTCCGTCTTGATGAAGGGGGAGATTTTGTCCGTATGCACCGTCCCGTCACCCAATTAAACAAGGTGTATATCGAACCCACGGTGGAATGCAACCTGGACTGCATCACCTGTTTTCGCAATCACTGGGATCAACCACTCGGACGGATGAGTGATCAGACCTTCCAACACATCCTGGATGGTTTGAAAAAGCTGGACCCAATCCCCGATGTATACTTCGGTGGGATCGGTGAACCGCTGTTTCATCCACGGACGGTTGAGTGGATCGCGCAGGTCAAAGCTTTGGGCGTCAACGTAGAGCTGATCACCAATGGGACAACCCTGAGCGAGAGGGTATCTCGCAAACTGATCGATTCGGGTCTTGATATGCTGTGGGTATCGATCGATGGCGCATCTCCTGAGACGTATGCTGATGTGCGTTTGGGGGCTGAGCTGCCCAGGATCATCAAGAACCTGAAACGCTTTGATAAGATGCGTAAACCCAGCCATTACCCCGAACCAGAGATTGGTATCGCCTTTGTTGCCATGAAGCGGAATATTGCCGATTTACCCGAGGTGATCAAGCTGGGGAAATCGTTCAAGGCAAAGCATTACTCGGTAAGCAACGTGCAGCCGACGACAAAAGAGCTGCAATCCGAGCGTCTCTACGAACGGACCATGCACAATATCGCCTACNNCGAACGGACCATGCACAATATCGCTTACCTCGAAGCACCCCACCTGCCAAGCCTGAGTCTGCCGAAAATGGATTTTAACGAACGGACCCGGGATGCACTCTTCCAAACCTTCAACAGCCAATTGAATATCAAATTCGCGGGCAACAACTGGGGTGGCGCCAATGACACCTGCAGTTTCGTAGAGAGCGGCACGATGTCGATCGCCTGGAATGGTGACGTGAGTCCCTGCTGGCCGCTAATGCATACGCACACCAGCTACCTGCACGGTAAGCCGCGTTTGAACCGCAAGCATGTCATCGGTAATGTGGCTGAACGAGCTTTGAGTGATTTGTGGTTGGATCCGGGGTATGTTTCTTACCGGGAAAAATTACATAATTTTTCCTTCGCTCCGTGCACATTTTGCGGCGGCTGTGACCTTTCGGAATCCAATGAAGAGGACTGCATTGGGAATACGGAGTTTCCGGTTTGTGGTGGATGTTTGTGGGCTCAGGGAATCATCCAGTGTCCGTAAATGTCAGGAGAACAGAGATGAAAGTTAATTTTTATGCAACCTTACGAGATATTGTTGGGAAAAAAGATGTCAGGGTGGATCTACCGCCCAATACGACCGCTCTTCAATTGGTAGAGATGGTCATTGATCAATACCCGGACTTGCGACGAGAATTATTGGATGAAGACAACCAGTTCCACGCGCATATGAAGTTGTTCATCAATGGGCGGGAGGCCGTATACCTCGACGATCAATTTGAGACTGTCCTGAAACCAGATGATCAGGTGGATATCTTTCCACCAACAGGAGGCGGTTAGATGCAGCGGATCGTGCGTGAGATGCGCGGGATCCCGTTTTTTCTTTTACGAGAATATCTGGAAGAGATGGGTGGGACTGCAGTTCGAAAAGACTACATCACTGGACCGGGCTGGAATGTAAAGATGACCCGGATGGTGCCTTACCGGATTGGATCATTAGCGGTTGGGCAGACCCGCCTGGAGATTGAAATCGAAGATCATGTCCTAGATGAATTCATGGAGGAATTCGGGAAAAAGACTTTGCGCGCAGGGGCGTGATGGTTTTATTGGATATTGTTCAGGGGGAACAGGAATGTTGCGAAAAAATCAATCTCATAATCGAAGGTCAGGAAAGATCTGGTGCCGTTGATCATCACTTTGCTACGAGGAATCGTTGGAGGTCTGGTATCAGATTTGGGTAAACTGGTGGTTGAAGATCATCCTGGATGCACTTATCGCCCAGCGGCTTTCCGCACCTTCACCGGTGAAGGCAGGCTTGATCAGAGCCGACTGGTTCCAATCTAACGCACGATCAGATACAAGGTCATTTCTTTTGGGGAAAATTACCCTTTTGCACAAAAATGGGGTAGAGTTCAGCAGGTAATAAACCAACTTTCCTCTACCCCAGACACATCCTGCAGGGAATCGGCGATTCCCTTATGATTTACACTATTTCTAATTCTTCGAGTTTATCTTCCGGCACGACACCGTTTTCCCAGCCGCGCACACCGTAGTATTCTTCCAGCATCAGGTCCAGCTCACAGACGTGACCTTCTGAACCCGGCATGGTGGACGGTTCATCGGTGAAACGTTTTGGCAGGTAATCGCTGCCTTCCGCTACCCCGGCCAGGTTATTGTAGTAGCGCTCCAGGTTGTAGATGCGTTCTCCAGTCTTGAGGACATCATCCGCCGTGAAGGGTACTCCAACCATTGTTGAGTACTGGGCGGCGTATTCATCGGCGCCCATAGCAAATGCACTGAACTTGCACAAATCCATGCTGTCTGAGAAAGCATGTACGTCCTGGAATACCTTCACCAGTTCGCCTTTGCCTTTCCAGGCTAACGGGTCAACCGTCAGGGAATTGTAGGGCATCACACCCAGTTCGGCTGCAGGGGTATAAGCTCGCAGGTGGCAGGCACCCCGGTTGGAGGTGGCATAACCCATACCCATACCTTTGAGGCCGCGTGGATCATATGCTGGAATGCCCTGACCTTTGACAGTCATAGCCAGTTCGGGATGCCCAAAATGCTTAGCAGTCGCATCTGCACCTTCAGCCATCACATCGCCCAATCCCTCACGGTAGGCAACCATCTTTGCGGCTTTGGTCATGCCGTCCGGGTCACCCCATTCCAGCTTACCCTCACCGTTGGTGAAGCCCTTCTCGCTGGCTTCCATCCAGATAGAGAGCGGGTGCCCGATCTCGATGGCATCGAAACCGTAATCGTTCGCCAGGTCGATCATCTTGGCAACAAGTCGAGCGTCATTATTGCCGCAGTTGGCGCCAACAGACCAGGAGGGTTCGTATTCAACCGACTCCATGTGAAGGCCCTTGAAGGGTCCATCCGTTATCTCGACTTCCTTCTTGCAGGCAACCGGGCAGGCATGGCAGGTGGGGTCATTGACCAGGATATTTTCCTTGACCCATTCTCCACTGATAAATTCGGCATCATCACCAAAGGATGTAAGCATACTGTTGTTTGTTGGCAACGCTCCAATGCTATTAGTGATGTTCATCAGGACATTGGTACCGTAAACAGATAGGCCACCCTTGCGGGGACTGGTAATGTTCTCTTCCGCCATAATGGTCTCAAGTGCACGCTTATGGACAGGTTTCCAGGCATCGCGATCATCTGCTTTTGTGATCTTTTTCTCGGCTTTGATGACAACTGCTTTTAAATTCTTGCTGCCGCCGACACAGCCTGTACCGCCGCGTCCGCTGGCACGATCGTCTTCGTTGATCCAGCAGGCGAACTTGACCAGGTTCTCGCCCGCGGGTCCGATGGAAATCACGGTCAGGTCATCCTCGCCATGTTTATCCTTGAAATAGTCCATGGCTTCATGGACAGTCATTCCCCATACATCGGATGCATCTATCAGTTCAACGCCCTCTTCGGTGACATACGCGTAAACGGGTTTTTCTGCCTTGCCTTTAAAAACTAACCCGTCATATCCAGCCCAGCGCAGACGAGCCGCTGACCATCCACCATGGTGACTGTCGGTCACAGTACCTGTTAGTGGGGACTTCGTGACAATTGCCATCCTGCCGCTCATGTTGGCTTCGGAACCTGTTAAAGGACCATTCATGAAACACAAGATATTATCCGGTGATAGGGGATCTACCTGAGGACCGTTATCGAAGACAAACTTGACCCCGAGGCCACGTGCACCAATGTACTTTCGGGCATCCTCTTCTGGTACAGGGTTATACTCAACATTCCCGCCAGACAGGTCGACCCATGCAATTCGATTCGCATAACCACCAAGCTTCATACAACCATCTCCTTTCCATATGTAACTTTAAGTAAAAATTAACCACTTTTAATGTATCAGATTCTGGCTTTTTATACAAGATTAAGGAGATGAAGTTGAGTTCCGTTTTTAATATATTCGAAAATATCACAGGAATACTTGTTATATTCACAAAATTAATTGGAACATTTTACGTTAAGATTAAATTTAGCAGAATTCCTTGGAATTGCGCCAGGAGTCCGGAAGTTCATTCTAGAATCTCTTCAATTCTTCTATAAATAAATTCTCTAGGGGGAATTATCCACGGCGCTGCGCCTGCCTGGTCGATTTCCAGCGGATAAAGTTTGCAGTGAAAAGGATTGAACGACCATGGATGCCTTCCGCTGGACTCAGCCGCGATCTACAGAGCGCACTTGCGATCTGGCGTGTTCGATGCAGGTGGTCTGGAAATTGTCTGTTTGCAGCCGGGGAGAGGGACTTCTCGATCTAGGTGCGGATCAATTTGCACCAACAGTTTATCCGTCAGTGACCTCATCGATCCAGTCCAGGTACGGCTTATTGCCCATAGAGATCGGCAGCGCGATGATCTCCGGCACATCATAAGGGTGCAGGTCGACAACTGCGGGAACAAACCGTTCATTGAAGATGTCTGTGCGCGTCTTAACGATCATCAATACCTCGTTCTCATCATTGACCTCATTTTGCCAGGTAAAAATCGAGCGTA
>JABAOG010014466.1_pt1 | contig 10373 bp, 9 predicted proteins | sample 7062131 | NCBI WGS metagenome assembly JABAOG01 (sample SAMN14538629, study PRJNA623070) | marine sediment metagenome | biome: marine biome [ENVO:00000428]; feature: marine pelagic biome [ENVO:01000023]; material: deep marine sediment [ENVO:00002113] | place: India: Arabian Sea | collected... | reverse complement strand
CCCTTGAATATGCCGAGCACCGGATCGATGATGATCACGTTGCTGATCAGGGCATCGAGCATCGAAGCACCCTGTCGCCGTGCCTGCACGAGCATCCCGGATTGCATGGTCTTGCCGCAGCCGCCGAGCACCTCATCTCCGTAGGAGGTCTCATCTCGTTCGATCTCCAGGAACAGATCGGTGTCGCCCAGGCGAACCCGATCGCCGGCAGTGGGGCCGTAGAGCGAGGCGTAGGTTGCCCGGTCCATCTCAGCCATCCGGGGGCTCCGTGTGCTCGAAACCGCGGCGGATGGCGTCCTCGAGCGCCGGGTCGGGACCCGAGCCGTCGAGGGGTCCGTCGACCAGGCCATGGAATCCCCAGACTTCCCTCGTTCCGACCAGCGGCACGAGATCGACGTCTCTCCCTTCTCCTGGCTCCCATCGCACCGCGGTGCCGGCGGGTGCATCGAGCCGCATGCCGTAGGCCGCCCGGCGGTTGAAGCGGAGCAGACGGTTGGACTCGAAGAAGTGATAGTGGGACGTGACCTCTACCGGCACGGAGGCGAGGTTCTCCACCCGGATACGGACGGGGGTGCGCCCGGCGTTGATCCGAATGACGCCCCCGGCCGGCACCACCGCCCCGGGTGCAGCTTCGCCGCCGGCCGGCGGTCCCAGCGGATGTTCCACCACCACGAGCGACGTTCCGGCCGGGAACAGTGCATCGACGGCGATCGTCCCGATGATCTCCGGCACTCCCTCCATCACCTCTTCGGGACGTACCACAGAGCGAGCGCGACTCTCCACCTCCTGGAGTGGTAGTCCGTCCCAGGCCATCTCGAGGATCTCGTCGCAGATGAGTGCGATGGTCTCGGGGGCGTTGAGTTTCCGTCCGCGGGCGCGGCGGCGCCGGGCGAATTCGGCCAGCGTGAAGATCGTGAGGCGATCTTGTTCCTTGGGCGTCAGTCGCATCGAGGCACCTGTTCCCCCGACGGTAGCTTCACGTTGCTGCAGCTGCTCTCATCCGGCCGCTCGATCCGAGGGACGGTGATGAGTGAACAGGTTGCCGTAGGCCCGCTCGAGCGCCAGCCCGACGCGAAATGGGACGTGGTCCTCGTCGGGAGGGCCGACGATCTGCATCCCGATGGGCACCCCGGTTTCCGCGTCCATGTCGATAGGCAGGTTGAGGACGGGGAGCTTTCCGAGGATGTTGAACGGGTAGGTCATCGTGAGGCCGAGCATCTCGCCCAGGTCCCATGCCTTGCCGGAGTCCGGGTGACCCAGATCGGCCGCGATCGACGTTGTCACGAGAGTTGGGCACACGAGGGCCTCGTAGCCCCGATCCAACACGTTCTGCTGGAACGACGCATACATCTCGTCTCCGTACCGCCAGCTCTCCATCCACTCGTCGACGGTGACCGGGCGCCTCTTGAGGAACTCACGGACGTAGGGCGTCAGTTGCTCGTCGTCGGGCGAGGGAACGGCGCCGCGGAGGATGGCGCCCGACTGGAACACCAGGTGCGTGATCGCCGTGTCGGCAGCTCGGGAGGTCCATCCGAGGTCCACGGTGTCGACGATCGCGCCGAGTTCTCTGAGCCGGTCGGCCGCCGACTCGAGGGCGACGACCGTGCGCTCGTCCGGGGCGAAGTAGCCGAGATCGGTGCTCACGGCGATGCGCATACCCGCAACCGGCGGTTGGTCTTCGTTGATCCGGACCGGTGGCAACGAGAACAGGTCGCCGGTCAGCGGCCCGGAAATGACGTTCTGCAGCAAGATCGTGTCGGGCACCGTGCGGGCCATGGGACCCGATGACAGGTACGGATCACGATTCCACGGCCACAGTTCCGGTACGCGGCCCCAGGGAGGCTTGAAGCCGACGATGCCGTTCATGGCTGCCGGGATGCGGATCGAGCCGCCGATATCGCTGCCGATCGCAAGCAGCGAGGAGCCGGCGGCCAGACTGGCGCCGGATCCGCCCGACGATCCGCCTGATGTCATCGCCGGGTTCCACAGGCAGCGAGTCACGCCGTGCAGGTGAGACCACGTGACGATCGCCATCGAGAACTCGGGTGCGGTGCTGTGTGCATGGGCGATGCCTCCGGCGTCGAGGATGCGCCGGATGATCGGATCGGTCCCGGCGGCGATCTCGTGCCTGTAGAGCAGCGAGCCCTGTGTCCACCGTCGACCTTCGACCTGTGGCTCGTCTTTGATGGCAATCGGAATCCCCTCCAGCGGACGGGCCGTCCCTGCGGCGTATGCCTCGGCCGCCGATCTCGCCAGCTCGCGCGCCTCGTCGAAGTAGGTGTCCATGAAGGCATTGATGGTTCCCTCGGTCGCCTCGGCCCGGGCGATCACCGCNNTCCGCACCTCCTGCTGCGACGTATGCCGGCCGCAGATGGTCGGCCTCCCGGCGGATGTCGTCGAGTGCGTCCGGTTCTCTCAGCAGTGCTCGAACGATGAGCGATGCGGCTTGCTCGGGATGTGACTGTCGCTGGAGTTCGTCGGCGACTGCGAAGAGGTTCGCTCTTGCCAGCAACCCGGTGACGAGTTGCTCGGCGAGCCACGGGTCGCCGTCGATGAACTGCCCTTCGGCTTGGCCGGATCTGATCAGTTTCCTGGTCATGTCGTCGAAACGGTGGACCAGGTCGCGGAACTCGCCGAGGTCGGGGTCGTTCAACACCTCGAACGACAGATGCGCCCTCATATCGTACGGCGAGTCGACCACCCGGCCGATCTCACCGCTGATCATGGCGTGTAGCTTGGCCGCCGGACTGCCGTCGCCGGCCAATAGGTTCTCGAACCCGGCGACCGCGGGTACCAGGTCGTGTTTGTAGAGCTCCTCGACGATGGCGCGTTTGGTCGGGAAGTGGAAGAACAGCGATGGTTGACTGATTCCGACGGATGCGGCGATGTCACGCGTGGTGGTTCCGTGATAACCGTTCAGCGCCAGGAGGCGCGATGCCTCGATCAGGATGCGCTCCCGCGTGTCCGTCGTCCGCTCGTCGGTCATCGTCGCCTTTCCAAAGCTTCCGTCGACAGTCTATCTATCATTTGATAGGCTGACCGGCAGTAGGCGCAGAGGTGCTCTTGACAAGAGTCAACTCGTGGAATGAGTGGGACCCACTCCGACATGTGATCGTCGGGCGTATCGACAGCCGGATGGTCGGCGCTCCGGAAGCCGGGATGGTGCTCGATCTGCCGGGAGCCGGCCTGAAGCCGGGTGAATGGCATCTGATTCCCGATCGCTACGTGGAGAAGGCCCACGAGCAGATGGAGGCGTTTGCGTCGATGCTGGCCGGCCGGGGGATAGTCGTGGACCGCCCGAACTCGATGGACGACCGGCAGTACGTGCGTACGCCGGACTGGGAGTGCGACCACATGTTCGGAACCATGCCTCCGCGCGACATCCTGATGGTGTACGGCAACGAGATTCTCGAAGCAACGATGTCCCAGCGCGCACGATGGTTCGAGTTCCTGGCCTACAAGCCGCTGCTCGAGAGATACTTCAAAGAGGATCCCAACTTCCTCTGGGAGGCGGCACCCAAGCCGCGTCTCTCGGACGAGTCCTACGTCCCGGGCTACTGGGACGACTTTCACCGCAACTGGTCGGAGGAAGAGCTCTGGGCGAAGATGGAGCGTTTCGAGTTCCACCTCACCGAGAAAGAGCCTTTGTTCGACACCGCCGATGCCATGCGATTCGGCAAGGACATCTTCATCCAGCACTCGGCCCCTACCAACAACGCCGGTCTCGATTGGTTCAAACGCCACTTCGAGTCCCGCGGATACAGGGTGCACATCCTCGCATTCGGCGGCACTGTGCAGCCGTGGCATATCGACGTGACGGTCGTTCCGCTTCGGCCGGGGCAGATCATCGTCAACCCCAACTACCCGTCTCTGGTACCCGAGTTTCACGAACTCCTCCGACGCAACGACTGGGAAATCATCGAAGCGGCTCCGGTTTCGGGAGCAGAGCAGCCGCCCTACTCGATGTGTCATGAGTCGCTCGGCTACAACGTGTTCTCACTGGATCCCGACACGATCTGCGTCGAGTCGAATGAGAAGGCGTTCATGGAGCAACTCGACGGACTCGGATTCGACGTCATCCCGGTCGACTTCATCGACGTCTCGATGTTCGGCGGAGCGCTGCATTGTGCGACCCTCGACGTCGAGAGGGAAGGAGAGATGGTCGACTATTTCCCGAAACAGATCCCCGGATTCTGAGGAAAGGACACACACATGGCGGACTACATGAGTCCGGAGACCCCGGCAGTTGTCGAACGGGACAAGCGGCACCATCTCCACCCCTATCAGCTCTTCGACACATTCCCAACCGAAGGCGCACTTCCGATCGAGTCTGGTGTCGGTGCCACGATCACCGATACCAACGGGAAGCGCTACGTGGATGCGGTGGGCGGCATGTGGTGCACCAACATCGGCCTGGGCCGCGAGGAGATGGCCGACGCGATCGCCGATCAGGTCCGCAAGCTCGCCTACGCCAATCCGTTTGTCGACATGACGAACATACCGGCGGCCGATCTGGCAACAAAGCTCGCCGAACTGGCTCCCGGTGACCTCAATCACGTGATGTTCAGCACCGGCGGTTCGATGGCCAACGACGTCGCCTACCGGTTGGCGCAGTTCTATCAGAACGTCCGCGGCAAGCCGGAGAAGCGGCATGTGATCTCGCGTATCGACGCCTATCACGGGCATACGGTCGCAGCCGTTTCGATGGGAGGGAAGCCCGGCGACAAGATCGCCGAGTTCGAATTCCTCGACAACGTGCACCACCTCAGCTCGCCCAACCAGTACCGATATGCCCGTCATCTCTCCGAGCAGGAGTTCGCCGATCGGCTGGTCGCAGAATTCGAGGACAAGGTGGCGGAACTGGGCGGGCCGGCCCACGTCTCGGCGTTCATCGCAGAACCCATCATGGGCTCCGGCGGGGTCGTTCCTCCTCCCGGCAACTACTTGAAGCGCATCTGGGAGTACTGCCGGGACAACGACATCCTGTACATCTCCGATGAGGTTGTCACCGGGTTCGGCCGGCTGGGGGAGTGGTTTGTCTCCGAAACGATGTTCGGGATCCAGCCCGACATCATCACGTCGGCCAAGGGCCTCACCTCCGGGTACCTTCCGCTGGCCGCCACGATCTTCTCAGACCGGATCTTCGACGTCATCGCAGAGCCTGGCCACGGCCGGTACATCCCACTCGGCTTCACCTACAGCGGTCACCCGGTGTCGTGTGTGGCAGCCCTGAAGAGCATCGAGATCATCGAGCGGGACAACATCCTCGGCCACGTGCGGGAGATCGGCCCGTACTTGATGCAGCAACTCGAGACGCTCAGAGGTCTGCCGATGGTCGGAGACATTCGCGGTTCGCATCTCATGGTCTGTATCGAGTTCGTGCGCGACGCGGAAACGGGAGAGGCCTATCCCGATGAGCTCGGGATCGGCAAGCTCGTCTCGAACGAATGTGACGAGCGGGGTCTGATCGTCCGACCGGTCGAGAACCTCAACATCATGTCTCCGCCACTCGTGATCACGCGTGATGACGTCGCCTTCATCGTGGCGACGCTGCGTGAAGCGATTCCCCTCGCCTACGAGCAGGCTGAGAAGCTGATGTCCGCTTCTGCTTCGTGACGCTCAAGGCCCGGCGCGATAGCGCTCGGAGTCGAGCTTCATCACGCGGCGGGCGCGGCGTGGTAGGGTACCTATCACTTGATAGGCACGTTGCCGTCACGAGAGGGTCGAATGGCGTGAGTGGGCGCGGAAACCTACCGCCGGCCGGACCGGTATCACGGGGGTGCTGGCCGCCCTGCGCATCCGGAATGGACTGCAGATGAGCAGCTCCCGCGTCTTCTTCAACGGTGTGATCTACACCGCCGACCCACCAGGATCGTTCGCGCAGGCCCTGGCGGCGAGGAACGGGCGGGTCGTTGCAGTAGGAAGCGACGAGCAGATACTCGACGCCCACCCCGATGCCGATCGCATCGACCTTGGAGGACGAACCGTGGTCCCGGGGTTCATCGATGCCCACAACCACTACCTGGCGACCGGTGAGGGTCTCGGCAACATCGATGCCCGGTATCCGGCGATAGCGTCGGTCGACGACCTGGTGGCGGCGGTGGTGGCGGCGGCCGAAACCACGCCGCCGGGCAACTGGATACGCGGCTTTGGGTTCGATCACGGCAAGTTCGATCGTGCTCCGACCCGATGGGATCTCGACCAGGCCACGACCAGCCACCCGGTGGCAATGCGTCACGTGTCGGGCCACTACCTCTTGGTCAACAGTCGCGTGCTCGAGGCCGCCGGCGTCGACGACACCACTCCTGATCCGAAGGGAGGAGGATTCGTACGCGACGCACAGGGCCGCAATACGGGACTCTGCATGGACGCCGCGTGCGGGCTGGTGGAGCCGGTGGCGGTCGACATAGGGTCGCATGGGCCGAACTTCCACACGGAAGCCACGATCGACGAACTCGTCGACGCCGTCACCCGGGCCGGGGAAGCCTATCTCGCCGCCGGTCTCACGACCGTCTGCGACGCTCAGGTGACCTCGCGAGAGCTCAGCGGCTACCTGGCGGCCCGCCGGCAGGGGCGGTGGTGGGTACGTGTTGTGTGCATGCCGCTGTCGCATCAGCTCTCCGACTACGCAGCCGTCGGGCTCACCGGCCCCTTCGGTGACGATCTGCTGTGGCTCGGACCGATGAAGTTCTACATGGACGGTTCTCTGATCGGAGGGTCGGCCGTCTTCGAAGAGCCCTACGGGCCGTCGGGCGAGTTCGCCGGCGTCCTCTTCTGGGAGCCCGACGAGATGCGACGGATGATCGGGGAAGCGCATCGCCTGGGCTGGCAGGTAGGGATACACACGCAGGGGGATCGGGCGATCGAAGCAGTTCTCGATGCGCTCGAGGCGGCGATGGGCGAGTTCCCCCGATCCGACTGCCGTCACCGCATCGAACACTGCGGATACCCACTTCCGCATCAGGTCGAGCGAATGGCGCGCCTCGGGGTAGTGGCAGTGGTCCAACCCAACTACCTCCATGATCAGGGAGATGAGTTCCTGGTCCGTTTAGGGGACCGGGCCCACCGACTGCTCCCGCTTCGCGAGCAGGTCGACGCCGGAGTACGGGTGGCGCTGAGCAGCGATGCGGACGTCACCTCGTTCCGGCCGCTCGAGACGATCACCAACGCGGTCGTTCGCCGGACGTTGAGCGGGCAGCCGATCGGCGCCGCTCAGGCGTTGACGGTCGAGGAGGCGGTGAGGGCCCATACGATCGACGCCGCCTACTCGATTCATGCCGAGGACCGTCTGGGATCGCTCGAGCCGGGCAAGTATGCCGATCTCACGGTGATCGACGGCGACCTATTCGGGGTCACGCCGGAAGAGATTCGCAACCTTCCGATCTGGATGACCGTGCTCGCAGGGGAGGTCGCTTTCGGGTACGGGGGTGAATCATGACGGGTTTTCATGTCCTGTCGGGCGGTCCGCTCCCTTCTCCCGCCCGGGAGGAGCCGCCAACCGGCCGCGGTCTTCTTCGCGTCGGCGCGGTGCAGTGCGCCTGGAATCCCGACTCCTCCACTCACCTCGAGACCCTGGCCGAGGGCATTCGCATCGCCGCCGGTGAGGGTGCCCGTGTGATCTGTTTGCAGGAACTGACGCTCTCGCCNNCCGACCGTCGCGTTCATCCGTCGAATGGCCGCCGAGACCGGAGCGGCCGTGCACGCCAGTCTGTATGAGCGAGTCCCGGATGGGCCCGGTTTCAACACGGCCGTAGCCGTCGATCCTGATGGGAATCTTCGGGCCCGTACCCGCAAGGTGCACATCCCGCAGTTTCCGCTCTATCACGAGGATCGATACTTCGCTCCGGGGGACACCGGGTATCCGGTTGTGGAACTCGAGGGAGCCAGGTTTGGGTTCCCCACCTGCTGGGACCAGTGGTATCCCGAGTTGGCGCGGATCTACTCGCTGGAGGGCGCCGAGATCCTCGTCTACCCGACCGCCATCGGGCTCGATCCGATCGAACTCGACTACGACACTCAGCCCATGTGGGAGCACACGATCACCGCCAACGCGATGGCAAACGCCCTGTTCATGGTGGCCGTCAATCGCATCGGCACCGAGGGCCCGACGACCTTCTACGGTTCCTCGTTCATCTGCGATCCCTACGGCAGAGTCATAGTGAAGGCGCCGCGGGACGAGGCGGCAGTGCTGGTCGCCGATCTCGACCTCGACCAGCGACGCGACTGGCTGCGGTTCGGTCTCTTCGATACCCGGCGTCCCGATCAGTACCGGAAGCTCACCGACGAGGCCCAATGAACCCGACGGCATAAGGACGAACCCGACACTTAGGATGGGATCCGGGAGGGATCCGATTCTCCGAACCAGAGAGGAGAACGAAATCATGAGGCGACGGACAGCGATTGTGCTCTTGCTGTTGATGGCACTGCTCGCAGGAGCGTGCGGAGGCGGCGATGACACCACAACCTCGACGAGTGGAGGTGCGACCGCTACGACGGCCGGCTCGGGCGACGTCGATACGACCTCGCCTTCCGAAGGGGGCGGCACGCTGGTCGCGGCTCGCTTCGAGTCGTTCGACGGCTGGGTGCTCGACTCGGCAGCCGCCTATGCCAGCTACCAGACCCACCAGGCGGTGATCGAACCTCTGATGCGGTTCGGAGCCGACGGGTACTCGATCGAGCCGGGCCTGGCCGAGAGCTGGGTCTACGATCCCGAAGGACTGACCATCACCTTCACCCTCCAGGACGGCGCCCGCTTCAGCAATGGTGATCCGGTGACGGCCGAGGACGTTGCGTTCTCGCTCGACATCTGGAACGCCGGTCCCAACTTCGGCGGATCCTGGGATGCGATCGTCGGCGTGACCGGCGAGGGCAACCAGGTCGTTCTCGAGCTCGCCTATCCCGACAATACGCTGATGGCCGTTCTCGCTTCGTCCATCTCGGGCATCATGCCCCAGGACTTCGCCGGGATGACCGAGGATGACTACTACAACAACCCCATCGGGGCCGGGCCGTTCGTCGTCGACGAGTGGTCGCTGGGCGGACGCATCGTCCTGACTCCGAACGAGTTCTACTACGACCCCGAGCGGCCGTACGTCGATGAACTGGTTCTCGAGGTGATCGCCGACGAAACCGAGCGTCAGAACCTGTTCGAGGCGGGTGAGGTCCACATCAATGAGTACCTCTCACCGACGGTCGCCGACCAGTACGATCCGGCCAACGTGTACGTGTGCGAAGTGCATGCCATCGAACACATCGGTCTCAACGTACTCCGACCCCCGTTCGACGATGAGCTGGTCCGCCAGGCCGTTGCGTACGCGATCGACTACGACGCCATCGACGCAGCGCTCGGCGACTACTTCGAGCTTCCTACCGGCATCCTCTCTCCGAACATCCTGAACTGGGCGCCGCCTTCGAAGCCCTATTTCCGTCGCGATCTCGCCAAGGCAGCCGATCTGCTGGCGCAGTCGTCGGCAGCCGGAGGGACGTCGGCCGAGCTCATCTACGACGCCGGCAACGAACTCGACACGCTCATCGTGCAGATCCTCCAGGCCAACCTGGCCGAGATCGGGATCGAGGTCTCGTTGAGTGCACTCGAGACCGGTGCGTTCCTCGACCGGGCGTTTGCGATCGACGCCGACATGACGATCTGGAACTACGGCGCCATTTCTCCCAACATCTCCGACCCATTGATCTGGATCTGGGCGACCGGATGGCTGTTCTCCGGATATGAAGGTGACACGCTGTTCGATCAGTTCCTCGCCTACGCCGAGGCGGAGACCGATGAGGACATGCAGGCGATCATCACCGAGGTCCAGGACGGCGCCATCGACCATGCGGCAGCCATCGCCGTGGCCGAAGGCTCGTACCTGCACGCAGTGAACCAGGGTCTCAGCGGGTTCGCGTCGGCGCCGTGGGGTCTCTACTACTACGACACGATCAAGATCGGCGGGTAGCGCATTCGACGTGGGGCGCCGGAGAATCCGGCGCCCCACCCACGGAAGGGAAACGACGGCGTGGGTCGATTTGGCTTCGTGGTCAAGCGATTGCTGCAGACGATTCCGATGTTGTTCGGCATCGTGCTGATCGTCTTCCTGGTGCTGCAGATCACACCGGGTGATCCGGCGCGGCAGATCGCGGGGCTCCGTGCGTCCGAAGAAGAACTGGAGGAGATCCGGGAGGAACTCGGACTCAACGACCCGGTCTTTGTGCAGTACGGACGGTACGTCGGCGATGTGCTGCAAGGCGATCTTGGCTACTCGTACAAATCGCGCAAGCCGGTGGCGACCATCGTCGGTGAACGCATCGAGGTGACGGTGTGGCTGCTCTCCGCAGGAATACTGCTCACGATCGTCATCAGCGTGCCGCTGGCGGTG
>JABAOG010022674.1_pt1 | contig 10375 bp, 8 predicted proteins | sample 7062131 | NCBI WGS metagenome assembly JABAOG01 (sample SAMN14538629, study PRJNA623070) | marine sediment metagenome | biome: marine biome [ENVO:00000428]; feature: marine pelagic biome [ENVO:01000023]; material: deep marine sediment [ENVO:00002113] | place: India: Arabian Sea | collected... | reverse complement strand
CCATGCCACGGCATGGACGTCGCCAGCGGTGGGGTGCTGCCCGATCTGCGCTACGCATCGCACGATACATTCGCTGCCTGGGACGCGATCGTGCTCGCCGGGGCGTTCCGCGATAAAGGCATGCCGGCCTTCGGTGGAATATTTTCCAAGGAAGACAGTGACGCGGTCCGGGCCTTCGTGATTCACGAAGCGCGCCGTGCTTATGCACAACAATCGCAAGGTGAGTGATCCTGGGCAGTTTCCGGTACGGCACGTGGTAATAACAGAATGAATGATCTCGACCGCCGTGAATTCCTGAAGCTGGCCGCGATCGGCAGCCTCGGGCTGGTCATCGGCCTGCCGAAAGTCGCGGCTGCCGCGAGCCCCGACGGTGAACTGCATCCCCTGGTCCGAATAGGCAGCGACGGCAGGATCACGCTTTACGCCCAGAATCCCGAGATGGGCCAGGGCGTNNCCAGTTCTCGGGAGGCAGCCTGAGCGTGCGTCTGAACTACACGACGATGCGCCGGGCCGGGGCAACGGCAAGAGCCATGCTCCTGGCGGCGGCAGCCGAGCGACTGGGCCGCCCCCTCGAACAACTGGGCACCGACGCAGGTTACGTCGTCGTCGTGGACGGTGACACGCGGCTGAGCTATGCCGAACTCGCCGAAGACGCGGCCCGGCAGCCGGTCCCCGACACGCCGGACGTAAAGGAGGAATCGGACTTCCGGCTGATCGGCCGGTCAGTGCCCGATGTCGACCTGCACGACATGACGACGGGACGGCAAGAGCACAGCTTCGACCTCGTCTTGCCGGACATGCTGTATGCGGTCGTCAGGCGCTGCCCGCACGGCGACGGGCAACCGGTGTCGTTCGATGCAACGCGAGCCAGGGCCGTGCCGGGGGTGGTCGACTTCCATGTCCTCAGGAACATCGATCATGGCGGCCGCATTACCTTGCCCAACTGCCCGAACTTCGTTTCGGGCGTGGCTGTGCTCGCGACCAGCACCTGGGCGGCACTGCAGGGCGCGCGCAGCCTCGAGGTCGAGTGGCAGATGCCGGAGCAGCGTGACGACACGGCCGAGTTATACCGTCGATTCGAGGCCGCGCTCGACGACGAGGCGGAACCCGTCCGCCGGGACGGTGATCCGGTCACTGACGATCTCGACATCGACGTCGTGTACAAGCTGCCCTACCTTGCACACGTGCCGATGGAGCCAATGAACTGCACGGCACACGTCCGGGGTGACCGCGCCGAGGTCTGGGCACCGACACAGAACCCGCCGATGGCGGCCGAGGCTGCTGCCACCGTACTGGGCATCCCGCAGGAGAACGTGACGATCCACGTGATGCGTTCGGGCGGCGCCTTCGGCCGGCGTTACTATGCCGACTTCATAACCGATACGGTGCTGCTATCCAGGAAATTCGAATGCCCCGTCAAAGTCGTCTGGCCGCGAGAGGACGACGTGCGCCACGACTANNTGGCACCAGAAAGTCGTGAGTCATCCCCGGGAGATCTACCTCGAGCGCGACGGCTCGCCCGCCGAGATCTACAACTTCGAGTTCCCGGCCGGATTCGTGCCTAACCTGCTGTTCGAGTATGTCCCGGTACCGGCCCGGATCCCGCTCGGTCAGTGGCGCGCGACCGAACACTCGGGCAACGTCTTCGTCGTCTCGAGCGCGATCGATGAACTGGCACACGCAGAAGGAATGGACCCGCTCGCATTCTGGCTGAAGCTCGTCGGCGACGAGCAGTATGTGCAGGTGCGCGAGGATTTCCGTTTCGACGCCTCGCGCCTCAGGAAGGTCATCGAGACCGCGGCCGAGAAGGCCAACTGGGGCGCACCCATGCCCGACGGCAGGGGTCGCGGCGTCTCGGCCAGCTACAACCAGGGCAACTGGGTAGCCGAAGTTGCGGAGGTGACCGTCGCACACGATCGGCTCACGATCGACAGGATTACCGTCGCCATCGACTGTGGCCGTGTGATCAACCCGCAAGGTGCCGCCAACCAGGTCGAAGGCGGCATCGTCGAAGGACTTGCTGCCGCATTACACGGCGAGATCACGGTCCGTGACGGCATCGTGCAGGAGAGCAATTTCCACGACTATCCGTTTGCTCGCATGGACGAGATCCCGCAGATCGATGTGCACTTCATCGAACGTACGGACGCGCCGCGCGGCCTCGGCGAGGGACCGCTGCCGCCGGTCGCGCCCGCAATCACGAACGCGATCTTCGCGGCGACGGGTAAGCGGATAAGGGCACTGCCGATCCGGTTGTAAGGAGGACATCGATACATGAGCAGACTGGCACGCATTATTCTGTTTTGCATTGCGGCTTTACCGGTGCTGACGTTGAGCGCGGAGGAAGCATCGGGACTTCGTGGCGACCCCGACGCCATCGCGGACGCCCGGGCCATGGTCGAGACCATGGGCGGCCTGGCCATCTGGCGGGATACCGAGTCCGTGCACTTCGTGCACGAATGGGACATCGCCAACCGGCCTGACCGTTACCTGGAGCACGAGATCCTCGATCTCACCGGGCCGCGCTCCTGGGTGACGATGGATAGCGAGATCTACTCACGAACGCGCGCCTACAGCCCCGAGCACGGATACTGGAGCATTACGAACGGCGAATTCGCCCGCGGCAGCGACGAGTCCCTGGCCAACGCCATGGAGCGCGCACCCTACAGCATCTACCGGCTGGCGCGGGCGATCGCGCGCGAAGACAACGACCTCGAGATCCGGTACGGAACACGGGACGGCCTGCCCGGCTTCCCTGCCCTGGAATTCGTGGGTCCCGACGGCGAAGCCCACGGCTGGATCATCGTCAACGCCCGCAAGGAGCCGATCATCTGGGCGACGACACAGTACATCTATGTGTTCGGCCCACTGACTCGTTTCGGCAACCTGAAAGTACCGAACTGGGCAACCACGAGCGACGGCCTCGTGCGATACGAAATGGTGTCGCTGACCGGCAGCCCGCAACGACCCGAGACCTCGCTCTTCGCGCCGCCCGAATAACGCGAGATTCAGGCCTCGTGTCGCGGCCCGGCGAAGTCGGCTATGTCGGCGGTCGTTGGTGGTTAGACGCCAATGGTGACGGCTTACAGAACGAGGGCGACGCCTTCTTCATGTGCCCGCTGCTCGAATTGCATCACCGTAAATTACGTTGCATAGCATGATACATGCGAATCTTACGCGTAGATCCCGTTGTCCTCAGGTCGATTCACAGTAAGCCTCGAAATCCTCCTGACTGATTTCTCCAGTCGTATCGCCGATTTCCAGTTCCCATGGACGTACGCACTTGCCAAGATTTTCGCACCACTGGTATCCGGCTGAAGGAATGCACCCATGCTCATCGCGATCACCACCCACAACATCCGTTTTCAGCGCAAAATCGGCATGCTCAAAGACAGTATGACCATCGTTGATGGTTTCCAGTACTTTGATATCTGCAATCGCCAAAGGATCGATTGTCAGCGGATCTGCCGAAAGAATTACAAAATCTGCTTGCTTGCCAACCTCTATCGAGCCTTTGACCTTCTCTTCGAAATGCTGGAAGGCGGGCCAGATGGTTATGGCCTTGAGCCCCTCGTATGGCGTGACGCGCTGATCGGGGCCCAGTACTTCGCCGCTTCGGGTAATCCGGGTTACGGTCGCGCCTAGAACCCGCATCGAATCAGGATTGGCGACCGGCGCGTCGTGATGCGAAGAGAAAATCATGCCCGCATCGAGCACATCGCGGGTCGGCGATATATAAGCAGCGCGTTCGGGCCCTAAAACTGACTCTTTGTGCCAGTCGCCCCAATAGAAGGTGTGCATTGGGAACAGCGATGGCATGACATCAAGGTCTTTCAGGCGACCGACCTGATCTTTGCGCAAGGTCTGCCCGTGAATTAGCACATTACGACGATCTTGCAGGCCATGCTCTTCTGCCGCGTGCTCAATGGCGTTCAGGTAGCGATCAATCGCGGCATCGCCGTTACAGTGCACCAAAATCTGACGATTATTGGCGAAGGCATCCATCACTTCGACGTTGACCTGCTCCTCCGTCATCGCTGCATAACCAACATAGTCACTATCCCGCCCTTCGGGCGGCACAAAGTAGGGCTGGCTAAGCCATGCGGTCTTGCCCTGGGGTGAGCCGTCTATGGTTAGTTTGACCCCGGCGATGCGCAGCCCGTTGTTGTAGCCAATGCCGTCATAACCGCTGCCGCTGTAATACTCAGACTGATTGAGATGGTCCTTCGACGTGTAGTCAACGTAAAGAGCGACATCGATGAGTAATGGACCTTGAGCAGCCTTTGTCTCAGCCGTTACTACCGTCGGCGCGAATGCCCTGCCCTCCTGCGCCGTGGTGTAGCCAAAGCGGGCAAACATCTGCATGCCTTGTCGGAACAACTCGAGGTTATAGGCTTCATCAATGTCTTTCTGAAACACGGCCAGGGCGCCAAAAAAAGCATTTTCTTCCAGGACACCGTTGGGTGTTTGGCCGTCAGCCTCGCAACGGATCGAGCCACCCGGAACTTCCTTGCGACAGTCCGTAATCCCTGCGAGCTCCAGTGCTTTGCGGTTGAATACGCCAAAGTGACCCGACTGATGAATGATCATCACCGGCTTATCCTGACTGACTCGCTCCAGAACTTCGGCAGTCGGAAATACTCCCTCCTCAAGCTGTGAGTCATCGAACCCGAAACCAAGCAGCCACCCGGTTTCGTCAATAAATTCTGCGCCCTTTGCTGTTTCCTCCCAGGCCTTCACGGTATCCACCAGCTGGGCGAAACTATTCACCGGACCGTCGGGCAACGGTAGCAAGTTTGCACTCGCCGCTTGAAATCCCGCATTCACCACGTGACCGTGTGCATCGACAAAACCGGGCACCATGGTTCTTCCCTGCAAATCGATCTGCCGGGTCGAGTCGGCCATCAGCGGCTTTGCACCACGAATATCACCGACATAAATGATCTTGCCGTCTTTGATTGCAACGGCAGTTGCTTTCGGATTGTCATCATCGACAGTAATGATCTTGCCGTTGAGGTAGACGGCGTCGGCAACTTGCCGTTCATCAACTATCGAAGACGGGGCGGCTTCGTCAGGCGAACCACAACCAGGAAGGTTGGCTGCAACGCCCAGGGCAGTGATTTTCAGCAGAAGTGAGAAACGCATTGGATATCCCCTTTGTCGTGTTTCGCAGGCCGAATCATTGGTTGAAGTACACGGCTACGNNGTATCGCCTGGATTCTTGAACGGATCAAATCGCTCCGTCGAGGTAAACAGCAGCGCACCATCGAGCATGATTTTTGCGCGAAGACTGTATTGCATGCGCGAGTCGATGTCTGCTGCAGGATAGTCCAGGCTGAATTGATAAGGCGGCGCGCCCGTCAGCGATTGAGTGGACGCCGCGATGACGGTTGAGGACACATCCATTTTCGATACGTCCTCCAGGGTAACGTGCAGCTCGGACCCCGGGGGCAACAATTTGCGCTCTCGATAGAACACTTCGCCAGTTAGTGTTTGCATGACGTCAGATGGCTCGGCATCTTGAGTTTGCTCGGAACACCCGAGCAACAAGGCCAGCCAGCCCGCAGCAGCGAAAAAGGTTATCTGTTTTATTTTTTGTTTTCTGATCATTATTTATCAGGGTAACGCACCCCAGATGCCAGGGTCCCGAAAACTGTGTAACAGGATGTTTCCCTGGACCCGGCCTGGCCGGAGGGATCAAACGGCAGGCAAAATGGTCTTAGCTCGAGTACCTGCCATTTGGGGAGACGCGGTCATGCGCATCGATAACGCCGTAACTGGGGCGGAAAACGGAGCAGCAAGTTCGTTGCTGCTTGTCGGCGCCATTCTCGCACTGCCGGCCGGGGCAGCAGCACAGGACCTGTCGGTATTTGACGCCGGTTCGGAGAACCGACTGGGACTGACATTCACACCGGATGGAAAGCGAGCGTTCTGGACTGAATGGGATGGCACATGGGGCGGCAAGCGCGCACAACGCGTCATCTATACGTCCGAGCTACGCAACGGGACCTGGACCAGACCCTTGCCCGCCCCCTTTTCACAGCGGTACTCCGATGAAGACCCCTTCGTCTCCCCCGACGGTCGATGGTTGTACTTCGTTTCGGAGCGGCCGGCAAACGATGCCGACAACGAGCCGGATGCCGACATCTGGCGATACAGCCTGGCGGACGACGGCCACCTGGAGCATCTGTCCGTTAATTCGGACGCGGCGGAGTATTCACCGGTCATCACGGCATCCGGTACGCTGTACTTCGCGTCCGCGCGCGACGGTGGCCCTGGCCAGGGCGACATCTACAGGGCAGGCCCGACGGAAGACGGTTTCGCTACGGCAGAGCCACTGGGGGCCGCCATCAACAGCCGCGACGGGGAATGGAATCTCTGGGTTTCCGGCGACGAGAGTGAAATGATCTTCGAAGCGTCGTCGCGCTCGACGAATGTGTCGGAATCGGGCGATCTCTACTACAGCTGGCGCACGCCTGCGGGCTGGACGGCTGCCGTGCCGATCGAGAGTCTCAATACCGCTGGCAGTGAGCTGGTGCCGCGCCTGCATCCTGACGGTGACACCCTTCACTACACGACCGCACCGCTGGGAGGCCATGCGCGTATCGCCAGCACGAACTGGCGTGAATTGCGCCCGCAGCTGCGCGACGAATACGCGCCGATCTTGCTGGTCGCTAATCGATCGTCACACGAGGTCACTTTCGTCGACCTTGCCCGCGGCGAGGTCGTTGCCCGTGTCGCAACCGGCGAGGGACCGCATCTGCTTTCGAACGTCAGCGACGGCCGAGTCCTGGCGACGGGCTATGGCGAATTTCCGCGGCCTCACACAGAGCCGGTTTCCCAGCGTCCCCCATTTGTCGAGTCACTGAACTCGAGATTGACATTGATCGATGCAAGCAACCGGACGGTGCTGCTCGATCGCGTCGTCGACGACTGCGCCAAACCGCACGCCAGCTGGATAATCGAAGAGCGCGCGTACGTCACCTGTGAAAGCGAAAAACAGGTACTGGTCCTGGACCTCGAGAGCGGTGGGACAACGCGCTCTTTCGCCACCCGCCAGGAAGGGTCACATGTGCTCGGCTTCGCAGCGGATGCCCGGACACTCGCGGTATCCAATACCGATTCGGGATCGTTGACCCTGATCAATATTGACAGTGGCGAGACAGTCGTCGTGGATCTTGCCGACGGCAGCGAGGGTTTGCTGGTCGCCGACGATCGTATCTGGGTGGGCAACGCATGGGACGGATCCATTTCTGTCGTAGATGCGCGAACGCGAACGATGTTGAAGCAAATTGATTCTGTCTGCAATTTCCCGATCTCGCTCAGCCATGCCCGGCAGCGAGTCTGGGTCGCCTGCTTCGGATCCGCTGAGCTTGTGTCCGTCGACGCTGAAACATTTGCCCTCGGGCGCCGCATCAGCCTCGAGGATCAACCGTTAAATCTCCTCCTTCATCCGGATCTCGGGGTCGGTTATGTGTCCCTGCCCAGAAAAAATGCAGTCGCTGAAATCGATCTGACTTCGGGCGAGGAGCTGAGGCGCGTCAATGTGGGGATCGAGCCCGATGGTCTGCGTTGGGACCAATAAGGTCGCACTCCAGCGCCAGAACGGTTCGCGCAGCGAGCCACGACGCTGAGGGCGAACGGAGGGCGAGGATGGCCTCGATAAACGTTTTTGAAGCACTGACCACCGCGAACACGATAGACTTTGGACATCTTTGCTCCGGGGGCCGTACAGCTCGATGAAGTTGATAGACGAACTCAAGCGCAGAAACGTGTTCCGGGTCGGGGCCGCCTATGTCCTGCTCGGCTGGGTTGTCGTGCAGGTCACCGACACGGTTTCGCCGGCGCTGAATCTGCCCGAATGGACGCTTGCATTCGTCACCTGGATCGGAATCATCGGTTTCCCGTTTGCCCTGTTCTTCGCCTGGGCTTATGAGCTGACACCGGACGGCATCAAGCGGGAAGCCGAAGTAGATCGCGAGGAGTCGGCCGCCCGGGCGACAGGCCGAAAACTGGACATAGCCCTGATCGCACTGCTGGTCATTACGATCGGATTTATCGCCTGGAACATGTATTCCGGAACGCCGGATGACGATGCGCGAGCCGTAGAAAGTCCGTCCGGTCCCGGCGCCGCCGATGAAATCCAGCTAAGCGCTGACTCTGTCGCCGTCTTGCCACTGGTCAATATGAGCGCGGCAACGGAGAACGCGTTTTTCGCCGGGGGCGTGCATGAGGAAATCCTGACCAACCTGTCACGCATTGACGGCCTGCGCGTCGTCTCCCGCACGACCGTATTGCGCTACACGAATTCGGACCTGAGTCTGAAAGACATCGGCCGCGAGCTGGATGCACGCTACATCGTAGAGGGGTCCGTGCGTCGCATCGAAAATCATGTGCGCATCACGGTACAGCTCATCGATGCCGTCGATGACGCGCACCTCTGGGCCAGGAACTACGATCGTGAGCTTCTCGACGTCTTCGCTATCCAGTCGGAAGTAGCCAGGCAAATCACCAATTCGGTGCACCTGGAGATAATGCCGGAGACGGTCGGCGCCCTCGACGATATGCCGACACGAAGCGTCAAGGCATACGATATGTACCTGAAGGCGAAGAGCATCGATCGCAGCGAATACCAGTCTGAGGCCACCCTGCAGCGCCAACGCGAATTGCTCGAAGCGGCTGTCGAGGAAGACCCGGACTTTGTCGAGGCGTGGGGGTACCTTAACGATATGCTGGACGAGATTGCCCGCACGATTATCCAGAATGGCTGGTTTGGGGATACGAATGCGGAGCGCGGCACAGCCTTCGAGGAAGTAAGGTCAGCCGCAAAAAGAGCGCTGGACAGGGCCGTCGCCCTCGATCCCAATAACATTGAGACGCTAATGGCTCAGGCCAGCGATTTCGTTGACGAACAAGAGGATTCCAGCTATCGCACGGGTCGCAAGGCGTACATCGACCAGGCCATCGAGCTTGAGCCGGAGAATGCCTTCGCCTGGTATGTGCTCGCCTGGTGGCACAGGATCGAGGGCAATGGCGGGCCGGCGACTTCGGCTTTTCTCAAGGCCCTGGAGCTGGACCCGTTTCACGCACGCATCGTCACGGGGTCTCTGGAGCATTTCCGATCGTCAGGCGACCAGGAGATGACCAACCGGCTTTTCGAGCGCCTGGCCCAGATCGCCCCCGAAACGGGCGATGACGCATCCCTGGCGGAGGTGTCGCCTTATGGCAGGCTCAATAACCTCATGTATCGATTCATCGAAACGGCGGATGAATCAGTCGTCGAGGCATATGCAACGGAGCTCGCGAACAGCACCGGCAAGTTCGAGCACCCGCTTCTGGAGACTTTGTCAAGGTTACGCCTGATGCAGTTTCAGCACGACATGGACGGAATCCTCGACGCGAGAATTGAAACCATGCCGGAAACGCAGAAATGGGACTACTTCTTTGCTTACACGGTCTCGCACGACATGGTTCTGGCTGCGCAGCGAATTACCGGTCGACCCGATGATGCGGAGGCCTCGGCCCGGCGCATAATCGAAGCTCAGACAGAGTACGCGCGGTTGTTCGATCCTGACGCACCGTTAACCAGAATCCGCTTTGCCGCTGCAGCGTTCGTCACGCTCGACGATAGGGACAAGATGCGCGAGTTAGGGGAAGCTCTATTCGACGAAGAAGGACGCTTTAAAGACGACTTCCTGGTTGTGAATTACGTCGCTTTGTCCCGGCTTGATCTGGACAGGGCGGTCGAACTGATACTGGCACAGAAAGCACGACACCCGTCGTGGTATGGCACCGACATGATCGCGGCGTTCTACCTGTGGTCGAGCGATGTAGTGAACCATCCCGACATGCAGCGTTTCTACGTCGAAGAAGGCAAGTGGGTCGATTACCTGGCTGCCGGCGTGCCGGAGTACGCGCAATACAGGCAATGATAGCTTGCGTTTCGGCTCGTGCCTCGCAACCTGGCCAGGGATGGGACGGTCCGCGAAACCAATAAGGACAGACGGTCAAGGTAAAGACCATGCTCAAATTGCAAAGAAATGGTCGTAGCGCCAACCTGTTACTCGAGATCCTGATGATCGTCGTCGGCATCAATGTTGCGCTGTGGTTCGAGGGCTGGTTCCAGGACTTGCAGGATGCCGAAATCGAGGCACGTTACCTTGCCGATCTGCGCGACGACTTGCTGACCGATATCAAGAACCTCGACATCGTCATCAAAGTCAGCGAGGAAAAATCGCAGCAAGTCGCGAAATTTATTGAGCTGATGCCGACTTTTTCGGATCTGTCGCCCGAGCAGCAGGCGCAGGCGATCTACACACCGCCAAATTACCAGTTCTTTGTACCGTCTGACTTTACCTATCGTTCGATGCAGGAG
>JABAOG010010132.1_pt1 | contig 10375 bp, 10 predicted proteins | sample 7062131 | NCBI WGS metagenome assembly JABAOG01 (sample SAMN14538629, study PRJNA623070) | marine sediment metagenome | biome: marine biome [ENVO:00000428]; feature: marine pelagic biome [ENVO:01000023]; material: deep marine sediment [ENVO:00002113] | place: India: Arabian Sea | collected... | reverse complement strand
CGGAACCTACCCGGCGGTAGACCGGCGAGCCCGCAACTGCCCACACGCGGCGTCGATGTCGGCGCCGCGCGTGTCGCGGACCGTCACGTTGACATCGAGTGACCGCAGATGACCGACGAACCTGTCGATGGCGTCGTGTCCTGAAGGGCGATCGGCGCTGAGCGGCGTGGCGTTGAGCGGGATGACGTTCACGTGAGCTCCGAGGCGCCGGGCGATCGGTGCCAGTGCCGCCGCCTGTGCGATGGTGTCGTTCACCCCGTCGATGAGTGTCCACTCGATAGAGATCCGGCGGCCGGTGCGGGTGAAGAAGTAGGCGGCGGCCGCTTCCACCGCCTCCAGCGGGTAGCGGCGGTTGATGGGAACCAGCCTGCTGCGGAGGTCGTCGTCGGCGGCATGCAGGCTGACGGCCAGATTCAAGGGCCAGGGTTCTTCTGCGAGTCGGCGCATTCCGGGAACGAGTCCGACCGTCGAAACCGTGAGCCGTCGGGGAGACATCCCCATCTCTTCGACCATTCTGCGGATGGCTTCTCTGACGCCGTCGTAGTTGGCGAGCGGCTCGCCCATACCCATGAACACTACGTTGGTGAGCCGGTTCGGGCCGCGAGAGAGCCCGACATCTCGCAGGTGAGCACGGGCATACGCCACCTGTGCCACGATCTCTCCTGCCTGCAGGTGGCGTTCGAAACCGAACTGCCCCGTCGCGCAAAACGAGCAGGCGAGTGCGCAACCGACCTGGCTCGAAATGCAGAGGGTTGCTCGATCGGTGTACCCCATCAACACCGCCTCGATGGCGGCGCCGTCCGGAGCGCGAAAGAGCCACTTCACCGTTGCGCCCCGGTCCGCTGTCTGCTCGGTGTCGACCGAGAAGGGCCAGAGGCGGTGCCGGATCGAATCCCGCAGATCTGGAGGGAGGTCGGTCATCGAATCGACCGAGAGAGCCGGTTTCCGGTAGAGCCAGTCGCGCAACTGCCGCGCCCGGAAGGGGGGTTCGTCGGGGCACAGCGAATGCAGCTCATCAGGATGGAGGAGGTAGGGCACGGCCCCAGGGTACCCGCCGGCTCGCGCTGTCGAGCGGCGCTGATGTTCCTCTCTAGACTGCGCCGGTGGCCCACCGCACCTGGCTCTCGACATCATCGTCCGAACCGATCGGATCGTATGAGCGCGTCTTCGGAGCTGCGGAGTTCGCGGTGCTGGCGGCGTCGGTGGCCTTCGGCACGCCGGCGCTGGTCGCCGGCCTCGATCTGCTGGGAGGTGGGGACGGGGCCGGCCTGACCGTGTCACAGCTGATTCTCGCTGCGCCCGTCGGCATCGTCTTCGCCACGATCCTGCTGGTGGCAGCTGCCTGGTCGGCTGCCGACAACGGCGTCCCGGTCGGGCTCCTGTTGCGACCATCCCTCGGAGTCGCCGGGTCTTGGGCTGCGACCGCACTGCTGGTGGCGTTCCTGATCGGTTGGATCGGGCTGCAACTCGAGTTCGCAGGAGCGGCGTTGAACTCTGCCCTGGAACAGCTCGGGGTTGGGGACCTGCCGGATGCCGTCCCGATCGTGATCCTTGCGATCGCAGCAGGAGGCTTCATGATCATCGGCCTCGCCTGGGTGACGCAGGTATGGCTGTACCGCTTCGCGTTCTGGGGAGCATTGCTGCTCGTCGCGCTTCTCGCCTGGCAGTATCTCACCGGCGTCGACTTCGATCCACTGCTGGACGTGACACCGCTCCCCACGAACTTCTGGCCCGGTGTCGATGCGATCGTCGCGCTCGGGATCATCTGGTTCCCGATCGTGGCCGACACGGCACGATTTGCGGCAACACCCTCCGCCGCCGCCTCCGGCGCGGGGACCGGCTTCAGTGTCCCGGCGTTGATGCTGGTCTTCGTCGGGGGCCTTCGCGCCGCAGCCGCCGGTGTTGCCGACGATCCGGCGACGCTCTTGCTCGATGCCGGGACGACCGTGACGCTGCTGATCCTCGCCGGATGGCTTGTCATCGGGGGGATCAACCAGACGTTCATGTTTGGATTCAGCGCTGCGACGGGTCTGTCGACGGTCAGTGACTGGTTCGCCGGCCGGATTCAGGCGATCGTGCTCATAGCGGTCGGGGCTGCGGTTGCGCTCTGGGTCCCGGGCGAGGTCGTCGCCGATATCGCTGCGCTCATTGTGGTGTTCATTGCCCAGTTGCTGGCGGTGTTGCTCTCGGACTTCTTCGTCGTCCGCCGTCGCTACTACGAAACCGACGAGTTGTACCGCCGGAAGGGAACGTACTCGGGGGTCAATCTGTACGGCCTCGTTTCCGTGCTGGCCGGATTCATCACGGCAACCGTGCTCCGTCCGGTCGGCCCCGGGTCATGGGTGTCGTTCGTCGATGGGATCATCCCTGGTGACGTCCCGATCGCCGAGTCGGCCGGGCTTCCGGCGTTGCTCATCTCGATGGCGGTGGCCTTCGCGGTGTACATGGGGCTGGGCCGGTGGAAGATCCACGAACGCGTGATGGTGTCGAAGATCCGCGTGTGATCAGGGCGGCGGCGTGACGCCGTCAGGCCATTCTCGCCTTCGCCTGGTCGATCCAATCCTGCACTCTCGCCGGCGAGGTGTCGATGGCTCCGGCCAGTTCGTCGGCCGGGGCGGCCGCCAGCGCCGCGAACGTCGTGATGCCGCGGTCGGCGAGTCTGGTGGCGAAGACCGGGCCGATCCCGTTGATCTCTTCGAGGTCGTCCTGGCCGACCTCGGGGGTCGCCGGACTCGTCGCGGAGGGTGTCGGCGCATACGCATGGGGGCGATGGGGAACGTGCGGGTGTTCCGATGGGTCCCGGAAGGCGGGCGGTTGCGGTTCCCGTGGCAGGGCCAGCGATATGAATCGGTCTCTCATTGCCCAGACGATCGCCGCCACACCGGCGAGGAACGAGAGCACACGGACGAAACGCTTCATACGCCGAGTGTAGAAGATCCGGCGTGACTCGTCCCGTCGCCCGGTGGTCCTCCTACAGGGCGCCGTACTTGGCCTGCAGGCGGGCGAGGCCGTTCGTGTCGGCCGGCATCGTGAGGGTGACGCTCACGACTCCCGAGCTGATGCCGCCGATTGCTTCCATGGCGGCCCTCGACAGGTCGATGCACCGGGTGGTGTGACGTGTCTTGAGATCCGGCATGTACGGACCGCGATCGTTGACGCGAACCTGAACCGAAGCACCGGTGTCGGCTCGCGTGACGGTGATGATCGTTCCGAAGTCGACGAAGTGGGTCGCCGCAGTGAATGCATTCGGATCGAAGATCTCGCCGTTGGCCGTCGTCTTGCCGGCGAACGCGTCGCCGTAGTAGGAGGCCTTGCATGGGCCGACCGAACCTGTGGCGACCGTCGATCCGTCGCCGGCGACCGTCGTCGACGTCGTCGGAGCGGGCGGAGCGGTGGTCGTGGTGGTGGTCGGAGCGGGCGGAGCGGTGGTCGTAGTCGTCGGCGGGGCAGTGGTCGTGGTGGTCGTCGGGATCACCAGCGGCGGCTGCAGCCGCGCATACACCTCGAGTTCGGCGGTCTCGGAGATCTCGACTACTCCGGGGCCCCGGCTCACGATCGGCTGCTGTGAGAACGCCTGCGCTGCGACGAGGCCGGCCACCTGACCGCGCGCGTCATCGACACCCGACACCGGTTCCGACGGCGCGGCCTGAACGGCAGCCGCCGGTTCGGAGGTTTCGGGGGAGAAGGCTGCAAAGCCGGCCACCGCCAGGAGGGCGACACCAGCCCATGCAACCACCGCGATCAAACGAACAAGTCGCATTCAATAACTCCGCCTCTATGTGTTCCCGCGAGTCAGCACGCTCGTGAAGTTGGGAACGAGCGAAAGGCTAGGGGTTTGTGAGCGACTGTGCAAGCCCTGCCGGTGCCGGCTCGATGTGGTGTATGGTCATCAGCCGTAGAAGGGGAGATCCGCGTGTCTCGCCAGGCCGGTCAGATGACCGACGTCGTTGTAGGAAAGCAGCAGCGGTCCCGGCAATGCGAAGGTGCTGATGCCGGTGTTGGCCATCGCTCCCATGGGCCCGGTGTAGACATTGGTGTCGTAGGGAATCCCGACCGTCCAACGAAGGATCTGAATGATGGGACCGCCGTGTGCGAAGACGGCCAGCAGGCGCCCGTCGTGTTCGGCGAGTTCCTGCGCAGCGGCGACGGAGCGATGTCCTACGTCGGCCCAGCTCTCGCCTCCGGGCCTCAACACATCCTCTCCCTGCTGGTATCGATGCCACAGATCGGGCCAGCCGGCTTCGACGTCGTCGGGCATCCGATCTTCCCACTCCCCGTTGTCGATCTCGCGAAATCTCGGTTCCGGGATGATCTCCTGGCCGAGCAGTCCGGCGAGCGGTTCGGCCGTCTGCATGGTGCGAGGGAGGTCGCTGGCAATGATGCGATCGATGGGTAGATCGGCCAGTCGCCGCGCGACGGCCTCTGCCTGCCGGCGTCCCCAGTCGGAGAGAGGCGCGTTGGTCTGGCCGATCAGCCTGCCTTCCCGGTTTCCCTCGGCCTCACCGTGGCGAATCAGGAGCACGTAGATCATCGAACACCAACCGACGTCGTATCGACGCGTGGATCGGGTGCGCCCGTGCGAAGGCCCTCTTCGTCGACGGCGATTGCCGACACGGGGCCCCATCCCTCTTCGAAGTCGCGTCCAATCGAGACAGCGTGGCCGCGCGCTTCGAGATCGATCCGGATGTGTTCGGACATACGCGCCTCGACCGAGATCTGTGATGACCCGGACAGCGAATCGGTGGTCCATCGAGGCCGGACCTGGGCGAGTCCGGGTGAGTCACCGGCGGCATAGTGATTGGCCGCCACCTGCAGGAGCAGTTGCGGTTGCAGGTGGCCACCCCGGGTGCCGAGCAGGAGATCGAGGCGACCGTCCCTGGTCCAGAGCGACGGCGACAGGGTGTGCAGCGGACGTTTCCCCGGCGCCAGTTCGTTCGGGTGGCCCTCGATCAGGTTGAAGCCGGCTCCTCGATTGTGGAGGAAGAACCCTCGATCGCCGGCGGCGATGCCGTTTCCGAGGCCCATGTAGTTCGATTGGATGAGCGAGATGCCGAGTCCCCGGGCATCGAGCGCGCAGAGGTACGTCGTTCCGCCGGGGACGCGCGACATGCCCGGCCACACTGCTGCCCGATCACCGATGAGCCGCGACCGTTCGACGAGCGGGCCTGCGGCAAGAAGGTCGGCGGCGGGTGTCGGTGCGTACTCCGGATCTGCGACGAGTGCGTCCCGCTCCCAGGCAACCGAACGATACGCCTCGATCAGGGAGTGCACGTAGGCGGGATCATCCGGTTCGGCCCCGGTCGTCAGCTCCTCGAAGACCCGGGCTGCCGCCAGCGTGAGGTACCCCTGCGAGTTGGGTGGGATCGTCCATCCGGTCACTCCGAACACCTGGACGCAAGCCGGGTCTATCCAGTCGGCGTGTCCCGGTCGAAGATCCTCGGCCGTGACGATGTTGCCGGTGGCAGCGGAGATGGCCCGCCCGGGGGCGCCTTCGTAGAAGGCCTGCCTCCCGCCCCCGGCGATGGCCCGGAGCGTTCCTGCCAGGTCGGGTCGGCGGATGCGGGCTCCTCGCGTGGGCTCGCCGTCGTGGTAGAGGGTCCGCGCCGACTCCTGGCGACGAAAAGATCGGTCTCGCCGTCGGAGTGCCCGGGCGAGTTCCGAAGAAGTGGGAAACCCCACCTCCGCCAGCCGGATGGCCGGGGCGAGGACCTCGCCGAGCGGCATCGATCCGAACTCGCCGGCGAGCGCCGACCATCCGTCGACACATCCGGGAACGGTGGCGGTGACGGGATGGTCCCAGGGGATGGCGTCGATGCCGGTGTCCCGGAGCACACCCGGATCTGCTCCCGAACCGGCGCGCCCCGAAGCGTTGAGCGCAGCGGGCGCCCGCATCCCCGGTTGCCACAGGAGGGCGAAGAGATCTCCGCCGATCCCGCAGGTGTGAGGTTCGCAGACGCCGAGGACGGCGTTGGCGGCGATGGCGGCATCGACGGCGTTCCCGCCGGAGGCGAGGATCTCGAGAGCGCTCTGTGTGGCGAGGCCGTGCGCCGTGACGACAACGTCGTCGAACGTCTGGGCTTCGATCGACGGTCGCACGTCCGCTAACGCCTGAAGCCCGGCACCACGCGGTTCACGGCATCGAGGACGGCCCGGACGGCCGCCTGCGCTTCGTTGGACCCGACGAGTGCCGAGCCGACCAGGACTCGCTCTTCACCGCCGGTCACGATGACGATCTGCGCCACCGCGACCCGCCGCGACCCCACGGTTGGAGTCTCGAGTGCGGCGAGGGCAACGGCGATGTCGTCTCCGATTGCCTGTTCGAGCGCCGCCACGGTTGCCTCGCCGACGGAGCGCAGCCGCGTACTGGTGGCGCTGGGCCCGCTGGCGACGCCACTGATCATCTCGTTCTGCCAGGCAAGTGTGACCGTGACGGTCAGTCGCGAACCGACCGGTTCTTCGAGGATATCGACGATGGCCGGTCGGTCGCTGCGGCCTATCTCCTCGTTCTCGATCTGGACGACGGAGATCACCCGGCGGTCCACGGTCAGGCCGAACTGGGCCATCGCCAGCGATTGAACGTCACGTACGACCTGCTTGGGTGCCTTGCCCGGAGTGCCGAGGATGTGGATCTCTCTGATGGTCCCGTTCTCGCCGACGACCCTGGCGGCCTCGACCGTGGGGAGCCTGCAGAGAGTCTCTTCGAGTTCCTGGTACCGCATCACCGCACAATGTAGCGTGCCCGCCACACACAGATTGTTATTGAGAACCGTCGGGGGTGGCTGGTAGAGTCCCGTCATCGCTTGTCGCGATAGACGGCGGCCGGGTGTGCTGGTTTGGTTGCCGTCGACTGGGGCCGGGCAACTCGGGAGCCTCGTGAACTGAATTGCAGATCCACCCGGCGGTACCGCCGGGGGAGGGAGAGTGCCCGGATAGAGCGATCGGCCAGGAACTACACATAGCGAAGCGGATCCCTGCAAGGCCATGAGCGGCCGTGCAACTAATCCCTCGGGGTGATAGCTCCTATGAAGGCCAAGGTGGCCCGATTCATTGCNNTACTCCGTCCGGGCATTCCTCAACTAGGGGCGAAATGTGAGGACCCGGCGTCTGATACGCATACGGATGGCGGTGGTCTACGTGGCCATCGGCACTGCGGTCCTGTCGACGCTTGGTGTTGTCCAGGCATTCCCGAGTCTTTCGCTCTGGATCCCATTCGCTCTCGCCTTCGTCTACCTGGAGTGGCGCGCCGTCGAGGTCAACGACCAGTTGATGGTCAGTTCCACGATCATGGTGGCCCTCACCGGTGGCACGGTCTTCGCTCTCGATGGCGCAGGTGCTGCCCTTGGAATGGCATCAATCGCAGCTATAGGCCCCCTCGTGCCGCGCGATTTCCGGGAACGGCGGTGGTTTCAGCCGGCGGTCAACTTCGGCCAGATGGTGATCAGCGCCGGCGCCGCCGGCCTCTTGCTCGACCTGCTCCTCCCTCGCGGCATCGATCCGTCGGCGCCCGGCAACATCGTGCAGGTTCTCGGCGGCGCCTCGCTTGCCGCCGTCACCTACGCCGTGCTCAACTACGGTCAGGTCCGGGCGATCGTCCGTATCGCCTTCGGCCGCCGCGACCTCCGTCCCTGGTCGGGGATGGCGATGCTGTTTCCTTCGCATGTTGCTATGGGCATTCTCGGCGGCTTCCTCGGGATCGTCTACGTGGCGGTCGGATTCGCCGTGCTGCCGTTGATCCTGGTCGTGTTCGTGGCCGGGCACTTCACGTTCGCCAGCTTCGGCGAACTGCGTGAAGCACACGAGGCGACACTGCGAGGTTTCATCAAAGCGCTGGAGGCAAAGGACCTCTACACGCGTGGACACACCGAACGGGTTGCCTACTTCGCCCAGTTGATCGGCCAGCAACTCGGTTTTCGCGGTTCCCGTCTCGAGCGGGTTCGGGTGGCGGCACTGATCCACGATGTCGGCAAGCTGGCGGTGCCGCGCGATCTCATCCGCAAACGAGGCCGGCTCTCCGAGGAGGAGTATGCCGACCTGCAGTCCCATGCGCATGTGGTCGAGGACATCCTCGCCGAAGTCGAGTTCCTGCGACCGATGGTCGAGATCGCCTCGGGGCATCACTCGCAGTACGACGGCACCGGCTACGGCGGCAGCGGGCACCGCCACGGGCACCGCCCGTCGATGGAGGCGCGGATCCTTGCCGTGGCCGATGCCTTCGATGCGATGACGAGCACCCGGTCGTACCGAATGGCGCTGAGTCAGGAGTTCGCCTTCGATGAGTTGCGCCGCAACGCAGGAACACAGTTCGACCCGGCGGTCGTGGAAGCACTGGTGCGGGCGTTGAAGCGGACCGGCGAGCGCTACGGGTCGCCCGGGTTGACCGACGAGGAGCAGGCCCGGCGCATGGCAGAAGGGCGGACCCGTGACCACGCGTGACCCGGAACCGCGGTCACCGCTGTTGAACGTCCTCTGGGCGCTGTCGACCGCGGCTCTGTTCGTATTGCTCACCATCCAGGCGTCCGACGACCTCGGGGCGATCGTCGTCGCCGTCGTCGTGCTCGCCGCGGCCTCCCAGATCGCCGTCCCGGCCACCAGCGGCAACCGGCTCTCCCTTGGGTTCGCCGTGGCCGCCGCCGTGCCCTTCATCATGCGGCCGTCCGATGCTCCCGTCGACCTGGTTGCGGTCGGGGCTGTGTATGCCGGAGGCGCACTCACCTCGTGGATCGTGGCGTTGATCCGCGGTGAGGACGCGCTCGTATCGCTGGCCGCTGCGCTGCGACGGGCCGTCGGTGCCGGCGCCTACGCCATCACGCTCCGCTACATGGCCCCGGTCGCCCGCGACGTGGGCTTGGACGCCGACTCCGCCGATCTGGTCGGCTTTGCGGCAGGCGCCGCGATTTGGTTCCTGCTCGAAGTGTTCCTGTGGGCGTTCGTCACTTTCGGGAGGCGCCGTATCTCTCGCCGGTACCTCTGGCTGCTGGCGGTGAAGGACTGGATGGTGGCGTTGAGCCTCTTCGCGACCGGCGCGCTGTTCGCCTTCGCCCGTGCGCGGATCGACCTCTGGGCGGCTCTGATCGTCGTCGCCGTTCCCTACGCATTCGCGCATCTGGCGTTTCACCGCTATCAGGATGCCCGCACCACCTACTGGCAGACCATTCGTGCGCTCTCGCGCATTCCCGAGGTGGCCGGGCTGTCTCCCGACGGTCACGGCGATCGGACGTCGACGATGGCGGTGTCGGTCGGCCAAAGGCTCGGGTTGTCCCCGGATGAGGTTGACGACATCAGGTTCGCGGCCATGATGCACGACATCGGCCGTGTCACTCTCAACGAGCCGAACGTGATTCGCATGGGGTTCACCGAAGAAGACATCGCCAGATGGGGCTCGGAGATCATCGCCGAGTCGCCGTACCTCGAACGAATCGCGAGTCTGGTGCGCCAGCAGCACCACCCGTACCGGCGCCCCGGGGAGTACAAGGACCTCGAACTCCCGATAGCGTCGAAGGTCATCAAAGCTACGTCCGCGTACGACCACGCCACCCACGAGCTCGGGTTCTCGCGGCTCGAGGCGCTGGAAGTGCTTCATAGGGGGGCTGCGTACGACTACGACCCCGACGTCGTCGAAGCCCTGCGCGAGATCGTCGAGGCGGACGTCTAGGCGAGTCCGTCCGGACTCAGCGTCTCCGGGCAGAGCCGGCTTCTGCCTGCGCGCCGTGCTTGAACCAGCGGACCGGTCGACGGAGTTCGTGCTCCAGGAAACGGCCGAGTCCGACTGCGAGCAGCACATCGCCCAGCGAGATCACCTGGCCCTGCTCGAGGAACCGCAGCGGGATGACGTCGGCAAGAAACGCCAGACGCGTGGTCTGATCGAGCACCAGATGCTTGTAGTTGCCGGTGATGTCGACCGTCTCGGGGAATCCGCCCGCCACGATTGCCGCCTCTTCGAGTACCGGCATGCCTCCATTGGCGGCGATCACCGAGAAGTTCATGAGGATGCCCAGACCTGCCAGCCACATTCCGGGTTTGTCGCGATTGAGGACGACCATCAGGAGCAGCGGGACATACGACACCAGGATCAGCGTGACGCCGGTAGGTCGCGACCACTCGGCGTCGGGTGGGAAGAACTCGGTTGCCGATTGCATACCAAAACCGAGGATGAGGAGCCACCACATCCTGAGCCGCACATCGGAGAGATTGCGGAGCCTGCCGCCCCGGATCACGGCGACGGTCGCGGCGATGAAAAGGACCAGCGCCAACCAGACCATGTGCAAACCGTACCACCGCTACACGGGTACCCAGACCATTGGGGAATCACCTCGCCGTCCGGCCATTCATGCGACAGACCACTAAGTTGACCCCGTCGGAAGGAGGACATGCTCAG
>JABAOG010003945.1_pt2 | contig 10376 bp, 10 predicted proteins | sample 7062131 | NCBI WGS metagenome assembly JABAOG01 (sample SAMN14538629, study PRJNA623070) | marine sediment metagenome | biome: marine biome [ENVO:00000428]; feature: marine pelagic biome [ENVO:01000023]; material: deep marine sediment [ENVO:00002113] | place: India: Arabian Sea | collected... | reverse complement strand
TGGTCGGCATGCTCCCGATCGAGGAGTTCGTCGGCCGCGCTACCGTCTCGCCGCTCGTCATGACCGCGACGCTCACGCTGCTCGGCGCCATCGCGCTGCTGGCCGGCCTGTTCCCGGCCCGCAAGGCGGCGAACCTGGATGTGGTGGAGTGCCTGCGGCACTAGGCTCCGCGCGCTATGCGCGGTGCCTGGCGGTCGCGGGCGGCGGAGCCCGGGACGAACCATGACCAAGATCCTGATCGAAGAGTTCATCGGCGACCTCAAAGCCCAGAAGACCCGGGCGCTGCTGACCATGTTCGCCATCACGTGGGGCACCCTCGCGGTGGTGCTGATGCTGGCGTTCGGGGAGGGGTTGAAGCGGGCGGTGGTCGCGGGGCTGNNCGCATGTTCATGGTCTACGGCGGCGAGACGCGCGTCCCGTTCGAGGGGTTGCCGAAGGGGCGTCGGGTCCGGCTGACCGAGGCGGACATGGAGCTGATCCGGCGGACCATCCCGGAGGTCGACCTGGTCAGCGCGTCGTACGGCCGGTCGGTCACGCTCGCGGCCGGGAGCAACCGGACGCGCACGTTCATGGAGGGGGTGCACCCGGCGTTCGGCGAGATGCGGACCATGTTCGCCGCGAGCGGCGGGCGGTTCCTGAACGAGAAGGACGTGAACGAGCGCCGCCGCGTGGTCTTCCTCGGCGACTCGATCGCGCACCGCCTGTTCGACGGCGAGCCCGCGGTGGGCCGGACGCTGTACGTCGACGACGTACCGTTCACCGTCGTCGGGGTGATGCAGACGAAGTTCCAGGACAGCATGAACAACGGCCCGGACGCGGAGCGGGCGGTGATCCCGGCCTCGACGTTCCAGACGATGTACGGCCACCCGTACGTGAGCCATCTGCTGGTGCGGCCGCGCGACGTGCTGGTGGGTCCGCTGGTCAAGCGGCGGCTCTACGAGGTGCTGGGCCGGCGCCACCAGTTCGATCCCGACGACGAGCGCGCGCTCGCCATGTGGGACTTCATCGAGGACGAGCGCATCACGCGCAACATCGGCCTCGGCATCCAGATCTTCCTGGGCGTGGTCGGGGCCCTGACCCTCATCGTGGNNCATCATGTACGTGGTGGTGCGGGAGCGGACGCGGGAGATCGGGGTGAAGCTCGCGGTCGGCGCGCGGCGGCGGCACATCGTCGGCCAGTTCCTCTTCGAGGCGCTGTCGATCGCGCTGCTCGGCGGCGGCGTGGGCCTCGCCTTCGCCGTCACGGTCGTCCTGCTGGTCGACAGCCTGCCGAACGCGAACGAGGCGATGGTCTTCCTGCTGAACCCGAAGCTCTCCTGGCCGATCGGGCTGGGCACGGTCGGGATCCTGACGCTGATCGGGCTCGTCGCGGGCGTGTTCCCCGCGCGCAAGGCCGCGAAGCTGGACCCGGTCGAGTCGCTGCGGTACGAGTAGGCGGCCGTCCGGCGACGTCGTCGCCCGGCTGCCGGAACGGCGGCACGAACCGGCCCGGACCCCTCGACGCGGGATCCGGGCCGGCCGTTCGTGCCCGCGGATCCGCCGGCGTCAGCCGTGCGACCAGGTCACGGTCCGCGAGACCTCGCGGCCGCAGACGGTGCCTTCGAGCGTCCGGGTACCGGTGTCCGGGTCGCGGACCGACACGAGGTCGATGTCGCACGTCCGCGCCTGGCCCGACGCGCGTGACCAGGTGAGCGAGCCGACGTGCGTGGTGGTCTGCGGCCCGCTCGGCCGGCCGTCCACCCGCTTCCTGTCGGCCGTCACGGCCATCTCGCCGTCGACGGTGACGACGCCGCGCACGCCCTCGCGGGCGCACGCGGTCATCGTGTGGGTCGCCTCCGTGTGCACCGTGAGCGTCCCGGTCGCGTCATCCCGCTCCCGCACCATCGTGCCGGCCACGTGCGCCTCGCCACCCTCGGGGCAGCTCCGCGTCGCCTCGAACTCGACCGTGACGGTGTCCGGCATCGCCGCCGGCATCACGGCGCCGGCCGGCGCCTGTGCGCCCATCATCGACGGCTGCGCGCCCAGGATCCCGTCGGTCACGGCGTCGATCTCTGCCGCGAGCCACGCCGCCTCGTCGGCCGTGAGATCGGCCAGCTCCGGTTCGGCGGGGTCGTCGGCGCACGCCGCGGCCAGCAGCGCGAGCGCCGCGGCGAGAACCGGCGCGCGGCGCCGGGCCCGGGACGGGCGAGTCGGGTTCGCGTCCATGGTCACCTCCTGTCTGGCGGATCCGGGGAGCGGCTCCAGTGCCGTCTTCGCCCATCTTGACGCCGGTGACCGCCGCGGCGTTAAACGCGCCGCTCGCCGGGCTCCGGATCGGCGGTCACGAGCCCGGCCGGCGCGGGCTCCGGCTCCGCGACCGCCGGCTCGACCCGCACGTCGACGTCGAGCCCTTGCCGCACGCTCTCCGTGACGATGCAGAAGTCCTCGAACAGCTCGAGGCAGCGCCGGATCCGGTCGCCGTCGCCGGGCGCGACCGTCGGCGCCAGCGTCACGTGCACGCCGCCGATCCGGAGCCGGCCGCGCTCGTTCCGCACCACCGACGCCTCGACCGTCGCGTCGAGCGCGTGCAGGTCGACGCGCGACTTGGCCAGGCAGAAGCGCAGGCTCGCGGCCAGACAGCCGCCCACGGCGGCGGCCAGGAGCCGCGCCGGATTGGGACCGGCGCCGCCGCCGAGCGGCGGCGGCTCGTCCATCATCAGGCCGGCCATGCCGTCCTCGAGGAAGTCGACATCGAACTCGTAGCCGTCGCGCAGCTTCAGCGCGACCGTGTAGGCGGTTCCGTCCATCGGCGGCTCCCGGGCGAGTGGATCGCCGCGCCCGGTCTCCTGCGACCGGCCGCATGAACACATCCTAGCGCACCGGGACCCGCGCGTCTGTGGGAGATCGGAGGAAGTCGTGTCGGGCGCCGGGCGCGCGGCGAGTCGGGGATTCCACCACGACGGATGCCCCCGGCCACGCACGCCGGCCGCCCGGTCCGGCTCACCCGTTGAACCAGTAACTCGCCTTGATCATGAGCACGTTGGTCCCGGCGGCCCCGAGCAGGCGGTCCAGGTCGTGGCCGAGGTCGAAGGCGCCGGTCGGCTCGTAGTGGCTCCGGCCCTGGCTCCAGACCAGGAAGAGCGTCGAGCCGGGGCGGTACTCCCAGCGGAGCACGAGGTTCGAGCGCAGCTCCTTGAAGTTGAAGTCGGGGTCGGCGAAGGAGAAGTCGGCGGCCTGATCGTCGTCCAGGTCCACGCGGTACTGCCGGTTGCCATCCGGGTCGGCGTGCTCGCAGATCGTACCCGCGGCCCCGGCCCCCGGACAGGCGGCGGGCGCGCCGTACCGGCGGAAGCGCGCGTCGAAGCCGTCGGCGCGCGGGTCGGCCACTTCCATGAAGCCCTCGTAGTCGCCCGCGGCCACGAAGGGCTGTGCGTAGAGCTGGAGCGAGAGTGCGGGGGTGAACGCGTAGCTCAGGCGCGTGGTCAGCGACGCGGTCCGCTGCTCGAGCCGCGCGAAGACGTAGTGGGCGCCGGCATCCGCGTCCGTCCGCGTGACGTACTGCCACGCCGAGGTGTTCCAGGACATGCGCGGGCCGAGCGACAGCTCGACGCGGCTCGAGGGGCGCATCCGGATCGACGGCCCGACCGAGAAGCTGCTGCCGTCCGTCTCGTCCTCGACGTAGCCGAAGCCGTTGACTCCCAGCCCGAGCGGCCTGCGATTGTCGCTGTAGAAGCCGAACCAGAAGTTGGTCGCGCCCGGCCGCACGATCGCCGGGCCGCCGCGCAGCGCGCCCACGGACAGCGCGGACTGGTTGCGGTTGACCCCGCCGTAACCGCCCCAGTAGCTCAGGAGCTGGAAGCTGCCGTTCACGTTGCCGCCGGTCGAGCGCCGCTCGCCGCCGAAGCTCCAGCCCGTCCACTGGTTGAAGTTCAGGTTCCACCGGCGGAAGACCGTGCCGGGCGTGTACCGCCGGTACCCGACCCAGACGAACTGCTCCATCNNGTACCCGACCCAGACGAACTGCTCCATCACGTCGGCCTCGCGCTGATAGCCCAGGTCGTTCACCTCGAACCCCGGCGAACGGGCCGTTCCCCCCACGGACCAGCGCCAGTTGCCACCCCCGTACTTGCCGAAGCTCGCCATGGCCGCCGCGCCGGCCAGCGACGTACNNGTCGGGTCGTACTCCAGGTGGTCGGCGTCCGGCCGCTGGAAGTAGTGGCCCGCGGCCTCCTGCACCCGCGCGATCGCCTCCGCGCTCCCCCGGATGTAGCTGCCGAGCAGCTTGCCGGTGACCTCGTACTTCCCCTGCGCGAAGCGGTGCCGGAAGTCCGCACCGCCGGTGTACGCCGCGCCGCGCAGAAAGTCCAGCCCCGTGCCCTCGAGCCGGCGGTGCATCGCGGTCAGCACCGCGCCGAACGTGCCCTCGCCGTCCCGGTAGTCCTTGCTCACACGCGTGACGGCGTAGTTCGTGAGCGGCTCCACCACCACCTCGCCCCGCTCGCCGAGCGCGGTCGCCGTCGTCGCCCGCTCCTCGGCCGTCACCGCGTTCAACACGCCGACCGACCACCCGCTCGCCGTCTTCCCGGAGAGCTTCGCCGCGCCGAGGATCGTCGCCACCTCCGGCGATTCGCCGAACTCGGCCTCGTCCGGCAGCCCGCCCTGCGGCGCGCGGCCGATCCGGCGCGAGTAGAAGAGCTGCTCGTTCGCGCCGTCGCCGTCGCCGAAGCTCAGACGGAAACGGAAGATGTCCGCCCCCTCCGTGAAGAACGGCCGCCGCTCGTCGTAGAACGTCTCGTACGCCGTCAGGTTCACCTGCGACGGATCCGCCTCGACCTGCCCGAAGTCCGGGTTCAGGGTCGCCGTCAGCGTCAGGTTCGACGTGACCCCGTACTTCAGGTCCGCGCCGAGCGAGCCGAACAGCTCGTTCGCCTCGTAGAACGGATCCGCCGCCGAGCCCGGCGCCCGCGTCGCCCGCCCCAGCACGTACGGCATCACCTCCAGCCGGCTCGGCGAGGACAGCCCCGCCAGGCCCCGCAGCTCACCCGACCGCGACACGAACCCCGACTCCTCCTGCAACACGGGCGCCCAGTACGAGTGCTCCTCTCGCCGCGCTACGACCCGCCCCAGGTTGATCCCCCACACCGCGCCCTCCGCCCCGTCCGTCTCGTTGAACCGCAACTGCGACAGCGGGATCCGGAACTCCGCGGTCCAACCGAGCGAATCCACGCTCGTCGCCACCTCCCACACCGCGTCCCAGCCGATGTCCTCGTTCGTGTCGTCGTAGTGCAGCACGTCCTTCTGCACGCCTCGCGGGTTCACCGAGAAGCGGAACGCCGTGCGACGGTCGTTGTAGCTGTCGATCACCACGTGCGCCCAATCGCTGTAGATCTCCGTCGCATCGCGACGGCCGAGCTGCGCGGCGATCCCCGCCGGATCCCGGTCGTACAGCCGCATACCCACGTAGATCGCCCCGTCGTCGTACAGCACCCGCGCCTCCGTCCGCTCCGTCGCCGGCGCGCCCGAGCGTGGCACGTACTGCACGAAGTCCGTCACCGGCTCCGCCCGCCCCCACACCTCGTCGTCGAGCCGACCATCCACCGCCGGCCCGCCACCCGAGACCCGCGCCGCCTGGATCACGTACGCCGTACGGCCCGCCGGCGGCGCCGGCTCGGCCTCGATCCGCGCTGCCTGCTGTCCGGCCAGCCACGCCGGCCACGCCGCGGTCAGTCCCAGCAGGATTCCGATGACTCGTCTACGCATGCCGTCTCACTCGCGTTCGGGAAACGTAAATCTGCTAAAAAACCAGCATGGCTACACACACGGCCCGGCTGCGGCGGGTGCCGGCCCGCGGGGACGGGAGCCACCGGCCGGGACGGCCGGCGGCTCACCGGATCGGGGCGGGCGTCTTCAACGGACCCGACGGGTTAGATAGGGCGAAGGTCCGGAGGGTTGCATCGGGCGCTCGCTCAGTGGGAGGGCGGGAACGGACGGGGTCTGGGCATGGGCCAGGGACCGGCGCGGCCGGCGAGGGCGCGTGCGGCCATGGCACGGATGCGGGGGTCCCGGTCCTCGAGCGCGGCCAGGATGGCGTTCTCCGCGGGTGGGGCGGAGGGAACGGAGGCGAGTGCCCAGAGGGCGGCGCGGCGCACGCCGGGGTCGGCGTCGCCGAGTGCGTGGGAGAGGGCGGCGGCGGTGGCGGCGGCGGACTCCTCGATCTGGCCGAGAGCCCAGGCGGCGGTGCGTCGCACGGGCGCATCGGCGTCGCGGAGCGCCCGGAGCAGCTCGGGCGGCGCGGAGCGTGGCTCGATCTGCCCGATCGCCCAGGCCGCGGTCTCACGAACGTCCGGCTCCGNNGAGCGTGGCTCGATCTGGCCGATCGCCCAGGCCGCGGTTTCCCGGACGTCCGGCTCCTCGTCGCGGGCGAGTGCCCGGGCGAGATCGGAGACGGCGGTGGCGCTCTCGATCCGGCCGAGAGCCCAGGCGGCGGATTCCCGGACGCGGGCGTCGGCGTCGGCGAGCGCGGCGGAGGCCGCCGTGACGGCGGTGGAATCCTCTATGGCGCCGAGCGCCCAGACGGCGGTCGCGCGGACGCGCGGGCTCGCGTCGTCGCGGGCGGCGGCGGCCAGCGCGGGCACGGCGCGGCGGTCCTCGATGTGTCCGAGCGCGCCGGCGGCGGCGACGCGGACGTCCTCGACCTCGTCCTCGCGGAGCACGCGGGCGAGCGCGTCGACGGCGTCCGGGCTCTCGATGCGGCCGAGTGCGTGGGCGGCGGCGGTGCGGACGGCGGCGTTCCCATCGCGCAGAGCCGCGCCGAGCGGGGCGACGGCCTCGGCGCGCTCGTGGCGGCCGACCGCCCATGCGGTGGTCGCCCTCACCTCCGGCGCCGGGTCGTCGAGTGCGTGGACGAGCGGCTCGAACGTCGGTTCGGCCCGGCCGTGTCCGAGTGCGAGCGCGGCGGCCGCGCGGGTCGGCGCCGCGGGGTCGCGGAGCGCGGCGACCAGCCCCGGGGCGACGTGGACGTCCGCCGCTCGTCCCGCGAGTATGGCCGCGGTGCGGCGGACGCAGGTGTCGGGATCGCGGAGCCCCTCGAGCAGCACGTCCGCCGCTGCGCGGTCGGGGCGAGCGCGGGCGGCCCAGGCGTAGGCCGCCTCGACCGGGCGCCACTCGGACGGCCGCGGCGGGAGCCAGGGGCCGGCGGTGCCGATGCGGTTGTCGAGGGTCCGGGTCACGAGCGCACACAGCAGGGGTGGCGCTCCCCGGACCGCGCCGAGCACGGCGCGCGCGTGCTCGGCGTCCGCGGCCGGCGTGCGGCCCCGGCCGTCCGGCCGTGCGTCGGCGGCGGAGCGCGGGTCCACGGCATCGTCCGCCGGCGGGCGCCGGGTCGGGCTGGCGCCTGCGGCGGCGAGGCCGGTTCCCAGTGCTACGGCGAGGATCGCGAGGCCGATCCGCCACGCGTGGCGCCGGGGCGTGCGCTCGGGCCGTGGGTCGCTCCGTCTCATGGTCGCCTCCTCAGTAGGTCCTGGCCAGGGCTTGCGCCGCGAGCCGCCGGATCTCGGGGTCGTCGGACCGGATCGCCCGGAGCAGCGCCTCCCGCGCCGGCTCGCCGCCGATCTCGCCGAGCGCCCACATGGCGGTGCGGCGTACGTCCGCATTCGGGTCCTCGAGCGCCGCGGACAGCGGCGGCGCGGTGGCCGGGTCGGTGATCTGCCCGAGCGCCCAGGCGACCATCTTCCGCACGCCCGCGTCGCCGTCGCCGAGCGCGCCGATGAGGGCCGCGGGCGCGCGGCCGGGCTCGACCTCGCCGAGCCCCCAGGCGGCCATGCGGCGGACCTCGGCGCGCTCGTCGCCGAGCGCGGCGGCCAGTGGCGCGACCGCGGCTTCGCCGCCCATCTCGCCGAGGGCCCAGGCCGCCTGGCGGCGGGTGTCGGGGCTCGTGCTCTCGAGCGCCGCGGCGAGCGCCGGCGCGGCGCGCGGGTCGCCGATCTCGCCCAGCGCCCAGACGGCCATGGACGCGACCTCCTCGTGGCCGGATCGGATCGCGGCTCCGAGCGCCTCCACGGCCGCGGCGTCCCCGATCTCGCCGAGCGCCCACGCGGCCATCCTGCGGACCTCGCGATGCTCGTCGCCGCTCACGGCATCGGCGAGCGCCGGAACCGCCGCCGGGCTCCCGATCTCGCCCAGCGCCCACGCCGCCATGCGGCGCACCTCGGCGTCCGGATCGTCGCGCACCGCCCGCGAGAGCGCCGCCACCGCGCGCTCGTCCCCGATCTCGCCCAGCGCGTGCACGGCGGCGAGCNNGGGGTCGGCGTCGGGGTCGGCGTCGGGGTCGGCGTCGGGGTCGGCACGGGGGTCGGCAGCCCGCGGCGTCGCGACGTGCTCGCCTTCACGTGGTCGGTGTCGGCCGCCAGCGGGGCGAGCGCCGGAGCGCCGGGCTCGGCGCCGCCGCGATGATCGGGCGCCCCGCCGCCGGGCGCGTGGACCGATCCGCCGCCGGCCGCCGCGGCTCCGTGCGCGTCGGGCGAATCGCCGTCGGATACCGCGGCCGCGTGCGCATCGAGCGGCTCGCGACGGAGCGCGCCGTCGCCGGCCCCGTCCGGCGACCCACCGCCGAGCCCCGGGCCATCGTCCACGTCGAACGCGGCACCCGCCGAGCCGTCCGCCGTCGGCCCCGCGGCGGTCTCACCGAGATTCGAGTCGACCCGGGCGTCCGGCAGCGCGGCGTCGCCGCGGGCCGGCGCGACGGCCGCGAGGGAGAGCGAGAGCGCCGCCAGGCCGGCGGCGACCACCGTCGCCTGGCGCCGGCTGGGCGCGTCCCGGCGCACGCCGGGCTCGAGGATCGCGAGCATCCGCCCCTCGAACTCCTTGCGCTGCGCCATCGGGATGGCGACCGCGGGCGCGCTCGTCCGTGCCGCGCCGCACACGATCTGGAGCAGGTGGTCGGCGTAGCTGGACGCGCGCGTGCCGGCGCTCAGCACCAGGTCGTCGCAGGCGCGCTCGCACTCCGCCCGGGCCCGCCGGGCCGCCATCCAGACCAGCGGGTGGAACCAGTAGACCGCGCACGCGATCCGGCCCACCAGGTGGCTCAGGAGGTCGAACCGCCGCACGTGGCCCAGCTCGTGGAAGAGGACCGCCCGCCGGCGCTCCTCGCTCCACGCCTCCGCCGACTCCGGCAGCACGATCGTCGGACGGAACACCCCGTACGTGAAGGGCAGCGACACCTCGCCGCTGGCCAGCAGTCGCGGCACGTCGGCCAGCTCGAGCCGGTCCGCCGCCTCGTAGAGCGGCGTGGTCCACTCCGGCGCGTCGAGCGGCTTCGCGCGCCGGGAGATGCCCCGCACCAGCACCGCGCCGGCCGCCACGTGCGTCAGCAGCCCGGCCGCGACCACCACCCACGCCGCCAGCAATGCCAGCAGCACGCCCCCCCACCCCGCGGGCGCCCCGCCCCACCCGGCACCGGCCCCGTCCACCCGCGGCCCGGCCGCCGCCTCGGCCGGCAGCGTCAGCCCTTCCACGGCCGCAACGATTCCGCCCCGCTCATCCGGCCCGGGCGCCGACGCCGCGGGCGTGGTCGGCTCCGCGGCGTCCGCTCCGGCGAGCGCCGGCCCATCGACTCGCTCCACGCCAGGCGCCGCCGCGCCCGCCGTCCCCCACGACACCCGCGCCGGCAGCAACTCCAGCCGCCACGGCAGCGCCATCGCCGCCGGCAGCACCAGCACCCCCGCCAATCCCACGCTCCAGACCAGGTGCCGCAGTCCCGCCGACGTGCGCCGGAGCGCCGTCGCCACCACCGCCACCACCACCAGCAGCACCGTACCCTTCACCAGCACCCCCACCACCCCGGACAGCCACGCGGCCCCGTCCGCAGTCGACAACGACGACATCACGGTCTCCATGGCTCACCTGCCCTCCCCGGCCGCATCCCGGATCTTCCGGGCCAGCCGCTCGATGTCCGCGTCGCTCAGCTCGGCGTCCGACATGCGCAGCAGCGCCACCGCCGCCTGCTCCGCCGAGCCGTGAAAGAACGTCCGGACCAGGTGCTCCAGCGCATCCTGCCGCGCCTCCGCCGGCTCCACCGCCGGCAGGTACACGTAGCGCGGCCCGTCCTGCCGATGCACCACATGCCCCTTCTCTTCCAGGATCCGCAGCGTCGCGCGCACCGCAGAATAGCTCGGCGGATCCGGCATCTCGTCCATCACCTCCGCCACCGTCGCCTCCCCACGCCGGAACAGCGCGTCCATGATCTGCCGCTCCCGTCGACTCAGCCCTCCGATCATCCCCGTCGCTCCATCCGCAGGTGCTAAAAAAACTGCACGTGCGAGTTATTTAGCATCCGCCGGGTCGGCGTGTCAAGGGTTTCGATCGGGCGTTGTCGAGCACGGATAGAAATGTCCCCGGAG
>JABAOG010000324.1_pt1 | contig 10397 bp, 9 predicted proteins | sample 7062131 | NCBI WGS metagenome assembly JABAOG01 (sample SAMN14538629, study PRJNA623070) | marine sediment metagenome | biome: marine biome [ENVO:00000428]; feature: marine pelagic biome [ENVO:01000023]; material: deep marine sediment [ENVO:00002113] | place: India: Arabian Sea | collected... | reverse complement strand
CCGTGTGCGACACTCCTCGGCGAGAGGACCCGCCAAGGGGGGCATTCGGTTTCATCCGGCGGTGGACGAGGACGACTGTCGCGCGCTGGCATCGCTGATGACCTGGAAGTCGGCGGTGACGGGCATCCCGTTCGGTGGTGCACACGGGGGTGTGCGCTGTGACCCGGCGATGCTGTCCGAGGAGGAATCGCGCAAGGTCACGCGCCGGTACGTGGCCGCCCTCGGAGAGACGATTGGTCCGCATCTGGATGTTCTCGGACCGGATCTCGGTACCAATGAGCGAACGATGGCATGGGTGTACGACACCTACTCGATCCTGCATCCGGGGGAGAACAACCGCGCCGTCGTCACCGGCAAGCCGCGCGATCTCGGCGGATCGCCGTTGGGGAAGGAAGCGACGGCGCACGGCGTGCTCGCAGCCACGCGGCGAATTCTGGACTTCGGATACGTGGACGGGCTCGGAAGTCTCGAAGGGGCGAGAGTCTCGATCCAGGGGTTTGGCGACGTCGGGGCGGGTGTCGCGCGCCTGTTCTCGGGCGCCGGGGCGACGGTGGTTGCCGTGGCCGATTCAGCAGGCGGCATCTACCGGGAAGCCGGGCTCGACGTAGATGGTGTCGAACAGCATCGGAACGAGACAGGTCATCTCGTCGGGTTTCCGGGGGCAGACGACGTCGACCCGGCGGCTGTCCTCGAATTGCCCGTCGACATCGTGGTGCCGGCAGCACTCGAGAATCAGATCACGGAGTCCAACGCCGACAGGATCAAGGCCCGACTGGTGGTCGAAGGTGCCAACTATCCGACCACGCCCGGCGCGGACCGTATTCTTCGCCGCCGTGGCATCCGTGTGCTGCCCGATGTCGTCGCTGCGGCGGGTGGCATCGTTGCCGGCTACTTCGAGTGGGTGCAGAACCTCGAGAATCAAGACTGGGACCGATGGGAGGCACTTCAGAAGTTGGAGTCCAGGATCGTCAAGGCAACCGAACGGGTGGTGATGGAGCGCTCACGCCTTGTCGAGGGACTCGAGCGGTACCAGCGAGAGTGGCGCCGGGTGCAGCCCGAAGCTCCGGATCTGAAACCGCCGACCCTCCGCGTGGCTGCCTACGTCCTGGCCCTCACGAGGTGCAGGGCCGCGGTGACGCAGCGGGGTGTCTGGCCATAGAGTCGCGAGTCGGTCGTTCACGCCCCTGTGCGGACTCCTAATTCCTGGGCGGCATCACCGGATGGCTCCGGGTATGCTCACGCCCCATGGAATCCCTCATCGATCGTGCCCGCAAGCTGGCGACATCGAAGGACGTCGGGGCGCTCGTCGAGTTGCTGACCGAGGAAGCAGCGCCGTCGGAGGCTCTGGAGTATTTCCAGACACTGGCGAAGGAGGCCTATTGGGAGCAGCGCAATCTCGACCGGGCGGTTCGTATCGCCCGGGCGGGCGTCACGATCGGCCTGGCTCTGTCGGCCGACTCCGACGAGCCGTACGAGCTCCGGAGTGCTGCCAAAGCGCTGGCGTTCAACCTGGCATCGTTCGCTTGGCCCGGCTGGGATGAGGAGGGAATCGCGATCGAACCGGGCCATCTCCTCGAGGCGCTCGACGCCGCTCGCACCAATGTGCGCCTCGCAGTGGAACTCGAGAAGGGGTCGATCGCCGTCGGTCGTGGTCACTGGATGGTCGGCGCCTGCCTGCTGGCGCTCGGCCGCTATCAGGATGCTCTTGCCGAGTTCCTCGCCGCCNNCCGTCTTCGCGAACTGGACGGAGCATTCGCCACCCAGATCGAGACGGCCCGGTCGGTGTTTGCCGGCTGACAAGCGACTCTAGGCGGCATCCTCGACGGCGTCCGCTCGCAGGCCGGCCGGCGTTGTCGACGGATTCCCGTGGTGTTCCTCGATGTCGCTACCCCGGGAATGGATACCACTGAGCGGCGAATCCCATCACCTTCCGGCAATGCGGGCAGAAGAAGACGAAACCCCTCCCAATTCCGAACGGTCCCTTTGGCTTGCGGAGGTAGATCTCGGGAAGCTCGGTCTCACAGTATGGGCAGACCGGCACGAGATCGTCGCGCCTCACCGCACTACACGGCCTTGCGTACGTTTCTGAGCTCACAATGACCTCCTCATCTCAGAAGCTCTCACGAGCAGCGACACACCACCAACCACTCTCCAGGTCCTCACCTGAGAGAGCAAGAGGCCGAAGTCACAATCGCCCAAGTCCGGCAATGAGTGTTGTGTTGCCTGGTTGTTGATGAACGCAGGCATGGACGTGCAGAGGATGTCGCAGTCCCTGACCTGCTGCAGCACACCAGCGGTATCCCAGAGTTCTTCGATGACCCCACGTTGGAGCCCCGGCCGGCAGATCCCGGGCGGGTGTGGAGCCCGGAGGAGACCGTTGCGTTCAGACCTACGCGGCGGTAGCGGACCGCATCGGTGGCACCGAGAAGCCCGAGACCGCAGCTTCTTGTAGACGCCGATCAGAACCGAACCGGTTCCAGGGCGAAGGTCAGCGGCGCACGCCCCGACCGCTCGACGTAGCCTTCGAACCCGGGCCAGATCGCGGTCAACGCCGACCACGCCAAACGCAACTCCTCGCCCTCCAGCAGGCGGGCCACGACCGGCACCTCTTCTGCCCCGATTTGCAGCATCGCCCGGGGCTCGTGGAGGAGGTTGAGCGCCCAAGCCGGGTGGGCGGCGCCGCCGAAGTTGGTGCCGGTGACCACCGGTGAGGCCGGTCTGCCTCCGTACAGCAGCGGAACCACATGAGTTCGACCCGACGTCCTACCCGTCGTCGTGAGATAGCAGAGCGGGAAGTCGGTGCCGAAGTCGGTGATCGAGCGACCGTGGCCGCGCCGGGCCGAGTCGATCGGGGTGACGAGATGCCTGCCAACCCAGGTGAAGGACCGTTTGGTGCCCCACCACCGAATGAATCGTTGGTAGATGTTCATTGCCAGGCGCCGTCCCGACCGGCCCTCAGCCCGCGTCGCATCGCGGTGGTCTGCGCCAAGGCACCCATAGGCCGATCAGCGTTGCTCTCGGAAGTAGGGGATGCCGAGCGCGGCGGGCGCGCCGAGGAAGCGGGCCCGTTTGCCGCTGGTCAGGGCGATCATGGCGATGATCGCCAGGACGAACGGGATCATCGCCAGGATGGTCGACGGCACGTCGCTCCACGGCTCGCCGAGCGTCTGCAGGGTGAACTGCACCCGCTCGGCGGCGCCGAACAGGTAGGCGGCGAAGATAGCGCGCCATGGTCGCCAGCTGGCCAGGATGACCAGCGCGATGGCGATCCACCCGTTCTGACCGAGAGGATCGTTCTGCCAGGTGGGGACGATCTTGAGGGAGTAGTAGGCACCACCGGCACCGGCCAGTGCGCCGCCGATCATCACGTGGGCATACCGGACCAGCGCGACATTGACGCCGGCCGCCTCGGCGCTGGCCGGATCCTCTCCCACTGCCCGCAATGCAAGGCCGGCCTTCGTGCGGAAGAGGTAGTAGCTGGCGGCGCCGGCGACGATCCAGGCGATGTATACGACGATGTCGTGCCCGAACAGCAATGGTCCGACTACCGGCCATTCCGCGATGCCGCCGGTGATGAGGGGCTTGAACACCGCCGGCGAGGGGTTGCCGACCAGCGGATCACTTCCCGCCTCCCCCAGGAACGAGGCGAGTCCGGTGCCGAAGATCGTCAGGGCCAGGCCGGACACGATCTGGCTGACCCGCAACGTCACCGACGTGAAGGCATGGATCATGGACAGGGCCGCTGCGGCGAGCAGACCGGCGAGCAGACCGAGAGCGAGGCTCCCCGTGTTGAACGTCGCCCAGAAGGCGGCAACGGCACCAACGAGCATCATCCCTTGCACGCCCAGGTTGAGGATCCCGGCCCGCTCGGTGATGATCTCGCCGACGGTGGCCAGAATCAGTGGTGTACCGAGGAACATGGCGGCGAAGAGCAGTTCGACCACCCAGGACTCGTTCATGCGGCGCTCCCTTCACCCGGGCTCGCAGCGAGGGCGCGCACCTCCGGACGGCGAAGCCGGTTGGCGATGAAGAACTCTCCGGCGACGGCGAAGATCAGAATGGCACCCTGGAGCATCTCGACCGTCGCGGTCGGCACTCCGATCGATTGGAGCGACGGTCCGGCGTTGTTGAGCGCCCCCATCAGCACTGCCACCGGAACAATGGCGAGTGGGCTCAGCCGGGCCAGTGCGGCAACGATGATTCCGGTGAATCCGAGGTTGAGGATCAGCGATCGCGGATCGAGGGCACCGACGGGCCCGGCGACGTAGAGACCTCCGCCGATCCCGGCAAAGGCGCCGGAGAGGAGCAGAACGGCGAGGAACTTGCGCGGGACGCTGATGCCGGCGTAGCGGGCGGTGTCGGCCGAGTCGCCGACCACGCGCACCTGGAATCCCCATGGGGTCTTGTCGATCAGATACCAGGCGAGGATGGCGAGGGCGGCGGCTACGAAGATCCCGGTGTCCAGGCGGTTGAAGAACTCCGGGAACCGGGCAGCATCCGGGATCGGCCGACCTTCCGGGAACGTGACGACTTCCGGATCACGCCACGGGCTGTTGCTGCTGAAGATGAGGTACTCCACCAGCTTGATGGCGATGAAGTTGAGCATCAGTGTGACGATGATCTCGTTGGTGCCCAGATAGACCCGGGGGACGGCGGCGGCCGCCGCCCAGAGTGCGCCGCCGACCGCCCCGGCGATGACGACCACGGGGAGCGCCACGGCGGCGGGCATACCGTCGCCCATCCAGATGGCAACGCCGGCGGAGAAGATCGCCCCGAGCAGAAACTGCCCCTCGCCGCCGATGTTCCACACGAGCATCTTGAAGGCAACCGCCGCCGCCAATCCCGTCAGCATGAGAGGGGTGGCCGAGATGAGCGTTTCGCTGATGCCGCGAGCGCTGCCGAAGGCAGTGTCCACCATGTGGGAGTAGACGCTGAACGGGTTCTCCCCGGTCAGCGCCAGGAAGATCGCGCCCACGATCAGCGCCGCCAGCACCGAGGCCAGGGGAACCAGAAGTCGCAGTCTCGATGAGGCGAGGCCGCGTGGTTCGACGATGAAACGACGAGTGGTCATGCCGTCTGCTCCTCGCGATGACCGGCCATCAACATGCCGAGTCGTTCCTTCGTGGCCTCCTCCACCGGCAACTGCCCGACGATCTCGCCTTCGTACATCACGAGCAGGCGGTCGGACAGAGCCAGCAACTCGTCCAGATCCTCGGAGATCAGCAGCACTCCGGTACCACGGGCACGCTCGGCCAGGATGAGCTGCCGCACCGCTTCGGTGGCGCCGACGTCCAACCCCCGGGTCGGGGATCTGGCGATGAGAGCAAGTGGTTCGAGTTCGACTTCGCGGGCGACGAGCGCCTTCTGGAGGTTCCCTCCCGACAGAAGCCGGATTGGCAGTCCCGGGCGCACACCGCGGATGTCGTACTGCTCGATCTGCCGCGCCCCTTCTCGCTTGAACGCCGATTCCACGAGCCGGAACCTCGTCGAGTACGGCGGACGGCGGAACGCCTTGAGCGCGAGGTTCTCCTCGGTGGTCAGTCCGGGAGCCAGGCCCATCCCGAGCCGGCTTTGCGGAACATAGGCGATGCCCTGCCGGATCCGCTCGAGCACCGGCTTCTTCGTGACGTCCTTGCCCCCGAGAACCACCGAGCCCGAGGTGGGAATACGGAGACCGGCGAGTCCGTAGGCGAGTTCTCGCTGGCCGTTGCCCGAGACGCCGGCGATGCCGACGACCTCGCCGGATCGCAGGTCGAAGTTCACCCCGCGGACGGCCTCCAACCCTCGGTCGCTCAAGACGTGCAGATCCTTGACCGAGAGCACCGATTCGCCCGGCTCGGCGGGCTTATCCCGTGTAGAGAGCTCCAGGTCGCGCCCGACCATCATCCGCGCCAGATCACGGGGCTCGGCGTCCTGTGTGCGCACACCGCCGACGGTGCGACCGCCCCGCAGAACCGTTACTTCATCGGAGACCTGCTTCACCTCGTGCAGCTTGTGCGACACGAAGATGACCGACCGGCCTTCCTCTGCCATCTGTCGCATGGTCCTGAACAGCGACTGGCTCTCCTGGGGGGTGAGGACGGCTGTCGGCTCGTCGAGGATCAGGATCTTGACATTGCGGTAGAGGAGTTTGAGGATTTCGACGCGCTGCTGCTCACCCACCGACAGCTGCCAGATCCGCGCCGCCGGGTCGACACCGAGGTCGTATCGCTCTCCGAGCGCTTGTGCTTCGCGCCGAAGCTGCGCCTGGTCGAGCCGGAACGTGACGTCGGGATGCCCGAGGGCGAGGTTCTCAGCCACGGTCAGGTTGGCGACGAGTCGGAAGTGCTGGTACACCATGCCGATGCCCGCCGCGAAGGCATCCTTGGGGGTCTTGAAGGTAACGGGCTGCCCGTCGAGGAGCATCTCGCCGGCGTCCGGGCGGTAGAGGCCGGCCAGGATCGAACACAGCGTGGACTTGCCCGCCCCGTTCTCGCCCAGGAGGGCGTGCACCTCTCCTTTTCGAAGCTGGAAGTCGACGGCATCGTTGGCCTTGACGCCGTAGAAGGACTTCTCGATATTGCGCAACTCGATGGCGAGCGGTTCGTTGGTCGCAACATCGGTCATGATGCCGCCGACACTAGCCAGTCGGGTTTCGGCTTGCCCGTTCCCGGCAAGGTTTTGGGCCCCGTTGTGGCGGGGCCCAAAACGACGACGCGAAAGCCGGTCCGTTGCTAGCCGGAAGCGCTACCGATGACGCCTTCGACGAAGTAGTTCATCTCGAAGATGTTCCCAAGCTCGCGTTCGTTGCCGTCCTGATCGACGATCGGATCGGAGAACACCGAGAAGGTCCCATCGATGATCTCCGCCTTGCGCTCGTCGATGAGGGCGCGGGTGTCGGCGGATACAGACTCCCCGAAGGGGGCGATGTCCACCATGCCGTCGGCCATGTTGCCGTAGTAGGCCTCGGACTGCCAGGTTCCTGCCTCCACTTCCTGGGCCGTCTTCAGGTAGAACGGGCCCCAGTCCCAGACGGCGGCCGTCAACCATGCGCCGGGGGCGAACTCGGTCATGTCCGTGTTGTAGCCGACCCACTTGGCGCCGGCGGCGTCGGCCGCCTGGCCGGGTGCAGCGGAGTCCTGATGCATGGCGATGACGTCGGCCCCGGCATCGAGCAGCGACTGGGCGGCGGTGCCCTCCTTGGGAGGATCGAACCAGGTCGACGTCCATACGACCTGCACCTCAGCATCCGGATTGACCTCCCGTACGCCGAGCGTGAAGGCGTTGATACCGCGCAGGACCTCAGGAATCGGGAACGCGGCCACGTAGCCGATCAGGTTGGTTTCCGTCGCCGCTCCGGCAGCCATCCCGCTCAGGTAGCGGCCCTCCTCGGCGGCGCCGAAGTAGTTGCCCATGTTGTCGGACGTCTTGAACCCGGTGGCATGCATGAACACCGTGTCCGGGTAGTTCTCGGCGGCCGCCAGCATCGGATCCATGTAGCCGAACGAGGTTCCGAAGATCAAATCGTTACCTGCGGCGGCGAGATCCTCGAAAACGCGCTGCGAGTCGGAGCCCTCAGCAATGCTCTCGAGCGTCGTGATCTCGACGTTCATGTTGGCTTCCAGGTACTTGGCGCCCTGATCGTGGGCCCACGACCACCCCTTGTCGGCTACGGGACCGACATGCACGAAGGCCACCTTCAGAGGTTCTCCGGCCGATGCGGTCGTGTCGGTGGTGTCGCCTCCGCCGGCGGCCGCGGTGGTCGTGGTCGCGTCCTCATCGCCTCCGCACGCGGATGCGACGAGAGCGAGCGCCAGGACCAGCAGCAGCAGTACTCGCCATCTTCTGTGTGCCATGTCTTCCTCTCTCGGAGTCGGCTCGCCGGCACCAGCTTTGCCGGTACAGGCTCCGTCGGAGGGAATCCTAGGAGGCTCGGCTCCCGGCGGCACCATCCGTTCGGCTCATCGGAGCAGGACCATGGCACTCACATCGGTCACGAAGATCTGAGAGACTGAGAGTCGAGGTGATCGTATGAAGCGCACATTGTGGAAGGTGCTCAAGTGGGCATTGCTCGTTGACGTGGTCCTGCTGGTGGCAGCACAGATCGCCAAGCAGGTGATCCCCGAGATCGGCGATGAAGAGTCGGATGTGTTCCAGACCGTGACGATGACCGGCGGACGCAACTGGGTGAGCAAAGCCGGCGCATTGCGATCCGGCACGGCCGTCACCGGAATGGGCGGCTTGGAAATGGATCTGTCGCAGGCGCAACTCGACCCGTCCGGGGCGCAGTTGAAGCTGGTAACCGTCATGGGTGGGGTCGAGGTACGCGTCCCTCGCGGATGGAACGTCGAACTCAAGGGTTGGGCGTTCATGGGTGGGCACGCCAATACCGCCCGNNGCCGTGACATCGGCCAAGGAATCGTCCCGCCTCTGAGCGTTCGTCGGGAACCGTCGGCGGGTTGCGCAACGTCTCAGTTCTGGTCGTCCGAAGGAGTTGTCCGTGCGTCTGGTGATCGTTGGGCTCGTCGTACTGCTCGCGGCATGTGGTGCCGGGCCGCTCGGATCGGCGGATGCGCCTCTTCGGGACGTGTCGACGACTGTTGATATCTCGTCGACCTCCCCACCGCCCGTCGCTCGCGGCGATGGTGCCCGTGTCCGGGTGATGGGCTTCCTGCAAGTGGATGAGAGCGAGATCTTCGAGATCTGTCCCTGGGATGCCGATTGTCCCGGCATCGTCGTCGAAGGGGCGGTGACCGCCGGTGTCGGCGCCTTCGTGGAACTCGTGGGTGTCTACGACGGCAGGTCGATCGACGTGGAACAGTGGCATGAGATGGACTCTCCTTTCGAGTCGCCGGATTACCGAAACCCGTGTGGTTTGGAGGCGAGCGGCTCCGGGAACCCGCCGGATGATGCAACCGAGGCGGTTCATCGGATCGCAGCCGGTCGGCATTCGGATCGCTTCGCCGGCATGTGGTGGGATGCCGCGAATCAGGTGATGACGGTGTGGTTCACGGGCACGGATCTCGACCAGGTCGCGGCGGAGATCGATTCGGAAGTCTCGATGCCCGTCTGCGTGCAAGGAGGGGCCGGTCACACGGAGGCGGAGCTGGGCGAGATACAGTCGGCTCTCCTCGAGCTCGTCGACGCTGAACTGCTGGCAGTCGGTTCAATCTCCACCGATGTGGTGCGCAATCGCGTCGAGGTCAGTTCCGAGTTGTACGACGCCCCCACCCGGGAAGCGGTGACTGGTGCCTTCGGCGATGCAGTGGTGGTGCATGCCTTCATCGAGGTGCTCGACGGGTCGGTCGACGTGCTGCCGGATCCTGTTCCTGCGGTGGAGGGGAATCTGATGCTGGTGACGCAGCGGCACCGTGGCGGAGGGGGAATGGCCGCGCTGGGTAGATACGAGTTGCGCTACGACCCCGAACTGGATTGCCTGTACCTACCCGGTGACGAGGACGGCAACGAGGGTGAACCCGGGACCGGCGGGCGTACCTTGCCGGTGTGGCCGTTCGGATACACGGCCACGAGCGACCCGGTGACCGTGTACGACTACGACGGAGTCGTGCGGGCGACGGAAGGCGACCTGATCGAGTCGGGTGGCGGGTTCGTGCCGGTGGAGTTCGTCGACGCTTCCGACTCATGCGGAGCAACCGGTGCCTGGATCATGAGCAGTCCGCCGATCGTCGTCGACCCCGGCTAGCCCAATCGTTCGACTCCGTTGAGTTTGCCTTCGCGATCTGCGAGCCTGTAGCACGCAGGACGAAAGGACCTCTTTGGCCGCCGTCGACATTCCCGGTTTCATCGCGGATCTCAAAGACCACGCAGTCGATCATCACTTCCACGTGCACGACGAACGGCACTTCGTCGAAACGTACTCAATGCGCCAGTCCTGGGAGGTCGTCCTTCACCCCGAGGAGGCGTGCGGCGGCCCGCTCGACCTCCATCTGGCGCTCGAGGTCGACCCGAGGGAGGTGATGGCTTTCGAGGATCAGCTGGCCGAACTCGGCGAGGAGTTCACCGAACCCGAGGACCTGCACCACCTGCCGCTGTACTTCAACTGGGCCCTCCCGCCGCTTCCGCATCCGCCCGATCTGCTGGTGTTGGCCACCGATCTCGCCGGGATCGGCGGTACCGATCTCCCGCTCGAAGTGTCGGCGATCGATTCGTTCGCTTCGGTCACCGACGCCGCTCAGCGGAGCCTGACCATCGTCGGTCGGGTCGAAGTGTCGTTGTCGGAGGCGTTCATGGGGCGTGAGCAGCTGTGCGACGCGCTTGATCGCGCCCATGAGATCAGTCTCTTCCTCGTCGAGGGCTCGTCGGACTGGCTGGTCGAGACTCCCTGAGAACCGAATCGTCTCCCTCTCCGTATTGGGTGGTGAGAAGGAAGGGAGACCCACATGCGACGAATCGTCGTG
>JABAOG010006469.1_pt3 | contig 10403 bp, 9 predicted proteins | sample 7062131 | NCBI WGS metagenome assembly JABAOG01 (sample SAMN14538629, study PRJNA623070) | marine sediment metagenome | biome: marine biome [ENVO:00000428]; feature: marine pelagic biome [ENVO:01000023]; material: deep marine sediment [ENVO:00002113] | place: India: Arabian Sea | collected... | reverse complement strand
ATTGGGCTTCTGGAACACCATGCCGACGCGACGACGCAACTCCGCGACATTGACATGGCGGTCGTACATATCCTCACCCTCAAGCTCGATCCTACCCTCAATACGTACACCGTCGACCAGGTCGTTCATGCGGTTAAAGCAACGCAGCAGGGTCGATTTACCGCAACCGGAAGGACCGATAAAGGCGGAGACACGCTGCCTGGGAATATCCAGATTAACCTTTGTCAGCGCCTGCTTTTCACCATAATACAAGTCGAGGTCCTTAACCTGCAGCGTAATAATCTCATGCTTCAGGCTCAGGTGGCGCGGTTCGCGATCCAGTGCGTTGATATCGACGCCGTGCGTAGGGAGTGCTGAGTCGTTCATCGCTCTTCCTCTATTGTTCCAGGGCGCGGTACTTCTCGCGCAAATGATTTCGAATGGCGATTGCCGCCAGGTTGAGCAAAATAATCACTACCACCAGCAACAGTGCGGTGGCGTAAACCAGCGGGCGTGCTGCCTCAACGTTGGGACTCTGGAAGCCCACGTCATAAATATGGAAACCCAGATGCATGAACTTGCGATCCAGATGGAGAAAAGGCGCATTGCCGTCCAGGGCGAGAGAAGGCGCCAGCTTCACAACCCCCACCAGCATCAGTGGGGCGACCTCGCCGGCGGCACGAGCCACTGCCAAAATGAGCCCAGTCATCATCGCCGGGCTGGCCATCGGCAAAACGGTGCGCCACAGGGTTTCAGCCTTAGTGGCGCCGAGGGCAAGGCTGCCTTCGCGGATCGCACGCGGAATGCGCGATAGTCCCTCTTCGGTAGCAACGATAACCACCGGCACGGTAAGGATGGCCAGTGTCAACGAGGCCCATAACAATCCGCCGGTGCCAAAAGTGGGGGCAGGCAGCGCCTCGGGGAAAAATAAGCGATCAATGTTGCCGCCAAGGAAATAGACAAAAAATCCCAGGCCGAACACACCGTAAACAATGGAAGGCACACCCGCCAGGTTATTCACCGCGATGCGGATCATCCGGGTCAGCGGCCCCTGTTTGGCATACTCGCGCAAATAGACTGCGGCAACCACCCCAAAGGGAGTGACAAAGATCGACATCAGGATCACCATCAGCACGGTACCGAAGATCGCCGGGAAGATGCCGCCCTCGGTGTTGGCCTCGCGCGGGTCGTCGCTAACGAATTCCCACAACTTGGCCAAATAAAATCCGATCTTGGAAAACAAGCCCATCTCGTTGGGACGATAGGCGCGCACCACCCGGGACAGTGGCACCACCACCTCCCTGCCATCCATCACAACCCCCGTCAGGTGGTCACGTTCAATCTGCCGATAAAACTCGTTGAGCTGCTTCTGCAGCCCCTGATATTGCAGCTCCAGTACGGCACGTTCCTCCTCGATCTCGCCGTAACGGGGATCGTCCCTGGGCACCTCATCGAGTTCGAGACGCCTTTCGGCCAGGCGCAGTCGCTCGATGCCGTAGTTGATGGCACCGATCTCATTCTGCTCGATACGCTTGATTTGAGTGCGCAGATCGTTGGCCCGTTCGACGAGCGGTTGCAGGGCCTCCCAGGCCTCCTCGCCGCTGGCTACCACCTGCCCTTCGACGCTCACATCCTTGAGGTAACCGTAAAAATTACCCCACTCATACCGCTCAATGGCCATCAACGAATCAGGGTATCGCTTGTCTTGAAGCTGCGGCTCCAGTACCCAGCGAAAATCCAGTCCGCCAGTATCCCGATTGCCGGTTTTAACAAGGAAACGGCGCACCGCATCAAGCTCACTGGGCAGCTCGATTCCTCCTTCGCGCAAGCGTGCTGCCGGGACGATCTCGCTGTCATGGATCTCACCGATGAGGCGGGTCTTCCTGCCATCGGCCTCAACATACTCAGTCTCCATGATCGCCTTGGGCCAGAAATGGCCAAGACCGCGCGAGGCGATGAGGATAAGCAGGGCCACGACCATAATGATACTGATACTAACGGCACCGGCATTGAGCCACACCCAGGGGGTGCCACTGCGGAACCATTGCGTAAGGTTATTCTTCATGACACTCGTATTTATCCGTTACAGGCTGCTGTACTTGCGACGCAGTCGCTGGCGAACGATCTCCGCCAGGGTGTTGAAGATGAAGGTGAACAGGAACAGCACCAACGCGGCCAGGAACAGTACACGGTAGTGACTGCTCGCCACCTCCGATTCAGGCATCTCCACCGCGATGTTGGCCGACAGGGTACGCATCCCCTGGAAGATGCTGAAATCCATGACCGGGGTGTTGCCGGTGGCCATCAGCACGATCATCGTCTCGCCCACGGCACGGCCGACACCGATCATGATGGCAGAGAAAATTCCCGGACTGGCGGTCAGTAACACTACCCGCACCAGGGTCTGCCAGGGAGTAGCGCCAAGGGCCAGTGAACCGAAGCTGAGATGACGCGGTACGCTGAAAATCGAATCCTCGGCGATAGAGAAGATGGTCGGAATCACGGCAAAACCCATCGCCAGACCTACGACCAGGGAGTTACGCTGATCGAATCCGATGCCGAGCGAATCGTACATCCATTTACGCATGTCCCCATCGAACAACAGATTTTCCAGCGGCAGGCTGATGGCAAAGCTGAACCAAACCAGGACGATGATCACCGGGATCAGCAATGCGGCCTCCCAGCCATCAGGAATACGGGCACGCAAATCGCGCGGCAAGTTATGCCAGGCGAAGGCGAACAGCAGGATCCCCAGCGGCAGCACCAGCAACATGGCAAAGACGCCGGGGAGATGGCTCTCCAATACCGGCGCCAGCCACAGCCCGGCAAGGAAACCGAGGATAACTGTCGGCAGTGCCTCCATGATCTCGATGGTCGGCTTGACCATCCGACGCATGCGCGGCGCCATGAAATAGGCGGTAAAGATCGCCCCCAGGATCGCCAGCGGCACCGCTACCAGCATCGCATAGAAGGCGGCCTTTAGAGTGCCGAAAGCCAGCGGGGTAAGGCTGAACTTGGGCTCGAAGTCGTTGCTGGCGGAAGAGGATTGCCAGATATAGTCCGGCTCGCCGTAACCCTCGTAATGAACCTTGCCCCACAGCGCTGACCAGGAGATCTCCGGATGCTCATTGTGGACCTGCCAAAAATGCATCTGTCCCTGGCTGTCCTCGGCAATAAAGGTATCGGAACGGGGCGCATTGACAATCCTCACAATGGGATTATCGGCCACCTGCTCGACCAACAGGTTACGGTGGGCGGTGCTGTGATAGATGCCGACCTTGCCCGAGCGGTCACCCAGCAAGAACCCCTTGCGCCGCGTCTCGCTGGCAATAGCACTAATGGGTTGCTCCTGTGAATGGAACTCCCGAATCCGGGTCAACTTGTACTGGTTGTGTTCATCGCGCACCGGGAACCACTGAACAACGCGCCCATCGCTACTGCCGGCCATCAATGAGATCCCGCCAAGCAACAGGCGCAGGCTGGTCAGGCTTTGCCCCTTGGGCAGCAGGGCAACCCGCTCCAGCAGGCGCACTTCTTCGGAACCCGCCTCAAAATGCAACAGCTCACCCGAATCACTGGCAATATAAAAACGGCGCTGGTCAGGGGCAATCAACAGATAGTCGGGACGGACATCCACTCCCTCAAGATACAGCGCTTCACGCTCAAGGCTGATTTCATCGGAAAGAAAGGAGGTCTCCTTGGCAAAACGAACCAGTGCCAGATTACTCTCGCTGTCGGCTGCCAATATCGACAAGGCATCATCGCTATCCTGAAAAGCCAACCTGGCTACCGCCCGGTCATCCTCAAACAGCTCCAGCGGTTCACTGCCATAGGGATATTCGATTATTGGGGTGAGAGTGCGAATGTCATTGGGATAGCTAACACGGAAAACGTGCCGGACCAGCAGAGCGCTGCCATCTTCCAGCCCCAGCATGACATCGTTGCTGCCCGGCAGGCCGGGCGCCAGCGTAAGGGTATTTCCCGCCGCTGCCGGGAGGAGCGTCTCATCAACTATGGCGCCCTCTGCCGTGCTAAAGAATACCGCCTTGGCATCATCGGTATAACGCACCGCCATACCCGACTGTTCTTCGAGTGCCAGCCCCAGAGTCTTGCCCTCACCGGGCAGGGGATACTCGGCTATTTTGTCGATACTTGCCGGGACAAAAAGCGGGAAAACGACATAAAGCAGATAGAAAAATATGAGAACAATGGCGATGATCACCCCGATTCCGCCAATGGCGACACCGTGGCGGGCCAGCTTGTCCTTGAGCATACGCCAGCGATGACGCGAACCTGAGGTTTTGCCGCTAAGAGAACGGCCGGTGCTGGATTTGGCTGCTGTTGTCATGCACGGCATCATATGACCGAAATATGACAAATAGATGACAAACCCTGAAATTAATCCAGGGCCGGTCGCATAAAGTGGCTTACATCAGGCGATGTGCTGCCTCGTCCTTCAAACCCATCACTTGCTGGGCCAGCGAGATGGCCTGATCGGTAAAAATATCGAGATCACGCCAGGCGTCTGAAGTATTCAGTTCCCGCTCCAGGTTGGGCGCCAGGACCTTGAGCAGATAATCGCCATCGGAGCTCGGTCGACGAATGGAAAGCACGTAGAAGCTCGGCTCCGTACTGCCGTCCTGGACCATCGCGAATATGTACCGATAGGTATTATCGTCCGAACTCTCCACATCGCCCAGAACGACGGCCGAGAAGTCGCCGATCTGATAGCGACGCTTGGGAATAGCTGTAGCGAATCGGGGACTATTCATGTTCTTTCCTGTCACGAAATCATTGATTTATCGCCTGTGTGGCCTCCATTTAACAGTGTGTCTTTACCCTTCCAATTTCAATGCCGAATCACAACATGTCCATCTCCACCAGGCAGACCAATGACATTGCAGCCCAGGCCGAACTTCTGGAGCCGCCAGGCAGCACCTCCCTGCGCCTGCTCTTCAGCGGTCCATTTCAGGGGGAAATCGTTATCTGGGATGCCACATTTATCTCCCTGGCTACACGGCAGGCGGGCGAGAAGCCGGATGACCTTCGGCGAAACTTCATAGACATTGGCGATCACACCGCCCACGGTATCGCCCTGACAGTCGGGCTCAACGTAGCGTGCTTCGACCTGCCGACGATTCGCAAGGCAATGCTGATGGTCAGGCAGTACAAACGCCTGGCGCGCGGACGATATGAATTCGGCCCGCCTATTCCCCCCGCCTAACAACCTGGGGCCGGTGCAATCGCCTCGGCGTGCAGCCAGGTCGGCACCAACCGGCTAGCCTCCCGCAATGCCCTCTCCAGTTCACGGTAATTCGGCTCCTTACTCTCAACCAGCGCCCAGTAGCGGGGAGAGTGGTTGAGATGCACCGTGTGACAGAGCTCATGCACAAACAGGTAGCGCACGCAGTGCGGCGGCAAAAACAACAAGGCGTAATTGAGGTTGATATGGCGTCTGGCTGAACAGCTGCCCCAACGACTCTTCTGTCCGCGAAGGGAAACGCCGGCATAGGGTAAATCGAGTTCGTGGCTCACCTGCTCCAGCCAGGGAGCGAGATACATCTTCCCCTGCCGCGCCAGCCAGCGTTTCAACGCTGCCTGCCAGCTCGTCCCGCCACTGACCTGCAGAATGCCATCCCCCACCGCCCGGCAAGCCGCCCGGTTAGCCCCGTCTCCCTGGTATTCCACCTGCCACTCGCCGGCGATGGCCGGTAAATGGATCCGCTCCGGTGCGGCAACGGGCTGCATCGGGCCCGGCGTCACACCGACCCGTTGCAGTGTCCGCTGGACCCAGGCCTCATGGGTATCGAGAATGGCTGGCAGACGCCGCTCATCGAAACGTAGCGGCACCACCAGCTCCACCTGGCCGGATTGATGCACTTTTAGCCGAACATGTCTGGCGCGTTGGCTGCGACGCACCTTAAGGTAACTGCGCCACTCGAACGATTTGACCGGGTCACTCATAACAGGGGTATTATCGCCGGTGTGAAGAACTTAGCCTAGTGCCAGGCCGACATCCGGCCGCAAATGTTGCACTCTGTGAAGTGTTACCGGATTCTTAATCACCCCCGGCTTGCTCTTTCAGTGACCCAGTCCATGGAAGGTCAACGGAAGCACACATAAAATATTCTAACTGACTGTTGAATGGTCTTTCTCCATGCACTTCTACCACGGCACCATGATCGCCAAAACCCGGGACGAACTCGGTGAGATCGAAGTCGTGGACGATGCCACCTCCCGCTCACTCCACTTCGGTTCCTTCCCCAAGCAAAGCAGTATGCTGCTGCGGGACCCAATCTATCTTGAGCTGGCCTATACCCGAGCCATGACCTGTGCGTTGCTGTTCAGCGCGAATACCCGACGTTTTCTGCTTATCGGTCTTGGTGGCGGTTCACTGGCCAAATTTCTTCTGCACCGCTATCCAGACTGCCAGGTCGATGCGGTGGAATACCGTCCTGCAGTCAGTGAGATAGCTCACCGCCACTTTTTCCTTCCCCACGACGAACGTCTCCACATCATCATCGATGATGGCGGCCACTTTATGCGCACCGCTGACATGGCAGCACACAGTGAGTACGACGTGATTTTTGTCGACGCCTTCCTGGGCAACGGTATTGCACGCACCGTTTGCGGCCTGAGTTTTTATGACGCCTGTCGAGATCGCCTGGCCGAGGGAGGAGTGCTCAGCATGAACCTGTGGAATGGGGATTTTGTTCACGCACGGGATATGCTGGAGGATATTCGCACCAGCTTTGAGAACAATGTGCTGCAGCTGCCGGTCGAGGGCAAGGACAACGTTATTGCATTGGCCACCCGGGGCTCGCCGATGAAAAAGCAATTACGCCAGCTCAATGCCCGAGCCAAGGCGATGGCGCAGCAAACCGATGTCGAATATGGAGTTTTCCTTCGCCACTTGCGCAAGCACAACAGCTGGTTCCCTTTCTGACCGAAGTGACATCAGATCGTTTGCGCTCACCGGCGCCCCGGCGATCACCTCGATCGCGAAGTTGCATGTAGGGGAACGTTGGCTATTTTTTCTTGACGGTTACTCCCGACCACCGACGCCATCAGCCAAGAGCACGCGATGTTACATCACGATTACCGCCGAACCCAATCCAGTCTCAGCCTGATGCTGAGTTATGCCCCGCTTGGACTGATACGGGCGACCAAGCTTCTTGTCAGCCTGGACAGTATCTGCGTGGATACCGGATGTATCGCACTGAATGACCACAGCGAAGTGGAAATTGTCCTCAGCGTACACCATAACGCCCAGACCCATACCTACCGCATCCCGGCTACGGTCAGCGGCCGCGATGAGCATGGGCTGAGACTTCAATTCAAAGAGTGCGCCGGGGAGACCGCCGAGGCCCTGCTCCCTTTCGTCACCGATCAAGGGCAATTCCCAGGGCGCCGACGACCGGGCTAACGCAACAACAAGACGGGCACCATGGCATTCTGGATCACCGAGGTTGTGGTACTGCCTACGAGGAAACGCCGAATCACCGAGTGGCCATACGCCCCCATGACTACCATGTCGATGTCCTGTTCGGCGCGGTAGTCACAGAGCACCCGCTCCACCTCTCCCTGAGTCAGGGCCACGGGCGCCTCGAAACCGGCGTCTTCCAGGATCGCTTGCGCCCACTGCAGTTGTTCACGGTTGGCGCTGCTCTCTTCCCCCACCATCACAACATGACAGGGCAGACCGCGAAATAGTGGGCTGGCGGCCACCATTTCAACCCCTTTGCGGGTGGTGTCACTGCCGTCAAAGGCAAGCATTACCCGTTTTGGCACCTTGTACTCTTCCGGCGTCACCAGAATCGGACGATGCATCATTCGCACTACCGTTTCCAGCCGGCTGCCGATGTGATTGCCCAGATTCTCATCATGCTTACCCATCACCAGCAATCGGGTCTCCTCCTCCATCCCCACCAGGGTATCGACCAAACTGCCGTGTCGCTGTCGGCTCAGCGGTTCGGTAACCCCATCGGCGATGGCCCTCTCGCGCGCCGCCTCGAGCATCAGCCGCCCCTGCTCCAGTGCCAACTTGCCTCGCTTCTCATCCAGAGCCGCCAGCTCTTCGAGCAGAGATTCACGGCTCCCCAGGCCGATATTGCCGGCAAGGTTACTCTTGGCAGGAGAGGCGGACTTTTCCAGTACATGCAGCAGCACCAGGGGAGCCCCCAGCTGCAGGCTGGCCCAGGCGGCATAGTCGCTTACCGCAGTCGATACACTGGTGCCATCGATACAGGCGATTACATTGCTCATTGTTATTCTCCCCTTCAATGCCCCATCAGCTTTTCTACCGCATCCGGCTTGTCGTGAACAGCAAACTTGTCGACGATGGTGGTACTCGCCTCATTAAGCCCGATGATCTCCACCTCGGTACCCTCACGGCGGAACTTGAGCACCGCCTTATCCAGCGCAGCTACTGCCGTGATGTCCCAGAAATGGGCCTGGCACAGATCAATGACCACCTTGTCGACAGCCTCCTTGAAGTCGAAGAACTCCACAAACTTGTCCGCCGAGGCGAAGAACACCTGACCGACCACCTTGTAGGTGCGTGTCTTGCCATCCTCACTGAGACTGGAGCGGACATATTTGTACTGGGCGACCTTGTTGGCAAAGAACAACGCGGCCAGCAGCACGCCGACGAACACGCCATAGGCCAGATTGTGGGTCGCCACCACCACCACTACGGTCATAATCATCACCACACTGGTGCTGGCCGGGTGCTTCTTCAGGTTAAACAGCGACTCCCAACTGAAAGTACCGATAGAGACCATAATCATCACCGCAACCAGGGCCGCCATCGGGATCCGCCCCACCCAGTCGCCGAGGAATACCACCATCAAAAGAAGGAAAATACCGGCACTCAGGGTAGAGAGGCGGCTACGTCCCCCGGATTTAATGTTAATTACCGACTGACCGATCATCGCACAGCCAGCCATGCCTCCCAGCAGACCGGTGCCAATATTGGCAATCCCCTGTCCCTTGCACTCGCGATTTTTATCACTCGGCGTATCGGTCAGATCGTCGACAATAGTGGCGGTCATCAATGACTCGAGCAGGCCCACCACCGCCAGGGAAATCGAATAGGGAAAAATAATGGCCAGGGTCTCGAGGTTAAGCGGCACAGCCGGCCAGAGGAAGACCGGCAGGGTATCGGGCAGCTCGCCCATGTCACCCACCGTGCGGAGATCGAGCCCGAACAGCATAGCCACCGCGGTGAGCACCAGGATAGTCACCAATGGAGAGGGAATGGCTCGCGTCAGATAGGGGAACAGGTAGATAATACCAAGACCTGCAGCAGTCATAGCGTAGACATGCCAGGTAACTCCCTCAGTAGCTGGATTTAACTCCGGCAACTGCGCCATGAAGATCAGGATCGCCAGGGCATTGACGAAACCGGTGACCACCGAGCGGGAGACGAATCGCATCAGAGAACCGAGCCGGAGGTAACCGGCAATAATCTGCAACACGCCGGTCAACAGGGTTGCCACCAGCAGGTACTGCAAGCCGTGTTCCTTCACCAAAGTCACCATTAACAGCGCCATAGCGCCAGTAGCCGCGGAGATCATACCCGGCCGGCCACCGGTAAAAGCGATGATCACCGCCATGGAAAAGGAGGCATAGAGCCCGATTTTTGGATCGACACCGGCAATCACGGAGAAGGCGATCGCTTCGGGAATAAGGGCCAGCGCCACCACCATGCCGGCCAGCAGGTCGCCGCGGATATTGAACAGCCAGTTATTGCGCAAAGAGTCAGTCATCATTCTTCCAACAAACAGGGGTTACCGTTGCCGTATGCATTAAGGGTGAACGTCCATCATCCGAAATCCCCCACCACAGTCACCACATCGCACCGTGAGTAGAAGATGTTCAGTCAGAAAAGGTAGAGACCCAGGTGGTGTAGCCGAAAATCGGCTCCTTCAGGATGTTAAGCAGTACGGCTAAAGGAAAGGCGCGCACCTTACCACAGTTGACGCGCTACGGCATCTGTTGTGCAGATCGTTCGGAGAGAGCACAAGGCAGCGCCGGTGATGAACCAAAAAAGGCAGGAGCAGTGACCTGCTCCTGCCTTCTCTAATGAAGGGCATCAGCCTGCAGAAAAGTCATGGTCAGACTTTCCCAAGTGAGCAATTTATTGCAGTTTAGCCAACTCCTTCTCCGCTACCTTAGCGGGCAGCGGGATGTAACCGTCCTTGACCACCACTTCCTGACCCACCTTCGACATCACCATCTTGATGAACTCACGCTCCAGCGGGGCCAGCGGCTCGTTGGGGCGCTTGTTTACGTAGACGTAGAGGAAGCGGGACAGCGGATACTTGCCGTTCAGTGCGTGCTCGGTATCGGCGGGAACGAAGCCCCCCCCCTCTTTCTTGGCCAGCGGGATGGCACGTACACCCGAGGTCTTGTAACCGACA
>JABAOG010001591.1_pt3 | contig 10410 bp, 12 predicted proteins | sample 7062131 | NCBI WGS metagenome assembly JABAOG01 (sample SAMN14538629, study PRJNA623070) | marine sediment metagenome | biome: marine biome [ENVO:00000428]; feature: marine pelagic biome [ENVO:01000023]; material: deep marine sediment [ENVO:00002113] | place: India: Arabian Sea | collected... | reverse complement strand
TCAGCTTTGGAAACCAGTAGGGTTTCAACAGGCCGGCGTTCGAGAGGGCCTGCACGAGCTGCAGATGCTGATCTTCACTCAGCTCGGGAAATTTCCCCGCCAGCTCGGAAATTCGAAAAGATCCCCGTTGCTCGTCGATCCATCGCAACACCGGCGCGCATCGCGACGGCATTTCGATTTCCGAAGTGATCCTTTTTATTCCCCGATCCGAGGTCTCGATGATGGCGAGCAGACTATCCTCCTCGGTCGTATCGGCATGCGGCGACCCGACGATCAAAGACGTGTTGGGCGTGCGCTGCACCTGGCTGCTCACGTTCATCTGCGAGACGCGTCGCAGCTCCGGCGTCGTCGGCATCACCATCAGCTCGGTCTCGAGCATCGTAGCGAGATCGGGGAGCTTATCGATCAGGCGCTTCGCCCGCGCCAGGGCGGCATCGCGCATGGCACCGTCACCCCAGGCGCCGTAAAGAGGCTTTCGCCACTCCGGATCCTGCAGCATCAGCAGCCGCAGCTGCTCGAGCACACACTGAGCGGCGCTCGGTGCTTCCAAGCCAATACTGATGGAAATGGAGTCAGCGGCGGCCTCGGTTCGGTGCCAGGTTCCTTTCGGCATATAGAGCACCGCCCCCGGGGCCATCTCAACGCTCTGAAACTCGGCATCTTCCCAGCTCGGAAATCCTTCCGTTGCCTGGGGATACATATCGTCTCGTGGCCGTGTGCCGGCATTGAACTGATAGCCCCATGGGTGGCGCAGCTCGCTGACGGGTGCAAGGTCGAACTTCTTCGTTCCCTGCAGCTGAATCGAGAACACGTCGACGGAATCGTAGTGACAGCTGATGCCGCACTTCGTCGGGGAAGCGAATACGCCGGCGCGCGCGCAGCCCTCGTTGACGCCGAGCTCGAGCTCCAACTTTCTCACCAGGCGTTCGACTTCCGGAAAGTATGGGCCGATATCCGTCAAATAGACCGAGAGCCCGCAAAGATACGGATCGGCCGCGTCGATGCCTTCCACCGGCACCATGTGGGTGGACTTGTCGTCACCGAAAAACGAGACGATACCTCTATAGCGCCGCGAGAGCGCGTCGAAATCGTTGAGCACCTCGTCCAGAAAGGCGCTGGGCAGGCGAGCCTTTTCGCCGCTCGCCAGAAATATCCGATCCGGCCAGTAGTCGCGCAGGAACGCCTCTACCGCATCGGCGCCGAGCAGGCCTTCGAGAACTTCCGGTTCACTGGTCATTTCGCTACTCAGATGATACTCCGCTCGCTGCCGCTCTCGATGGCCTCCTCGTGCGTGCTCTGAAATTCTTCCACCTGCTCGGCAACTTGATGCAAATCCTCGAAGCTGGCGATGTGGAACAGCGCCTCCCCCTCGAGCACCAGAGGCAGATTGCTGCGTCCGATGACGATGCCACCTATGGATGCGCGAACCTCGCTCTCGCGGTCGCCAACCGGCTCGGCGATGGTGCCGAGCAGCGTTTTCTTCTCGACGTGCGCACCGAGCGGTACGCTTCCTCGAAATATACCACTCGCCGGGGCGCGCACCCATGAGCTCGACCGCGCCACGAAGGGCTCGCGGGAGGGCTGCCTTCTGGCGCGTGAGGGTGGCAACATTTCCAGACCGCGCATGACGTTGAGGATTCCCTGGATACCCGCGCGAATGGAAACCTCGTCGAATCGCAACGCTTCACCCGCCTCGTAGAGGAGCATGGGGATTCCTCGCTCTGCCGCCGCTTCACGCAGCGAGCCGTCGCGAAGATCGGCATTGATGAGCACCGGAACGCCGAACAGCCGTGCCAGGCGCAGCGTCTCCTCGTCATCCAGCTTTCCGCGCACCTGCGGCAGGTTTCCGCGATGCATGCCACCCGTATGCAAATCGATGCCGTGGGTGCAGTGAGCGACGATTTCTTTCATGAAGAGATCGGCGAGCCGCGCGGCGAGTGAGCCACGGCCGGACCCTGGAAAGGATCGATTGAGGTCGCGTCGATCAGGCAGATAGCGCGATCGATCAATGACGCCGTAAACGTTCACCATTGGCACGGCAATAATCGTACCGCGAATGCGTGTCAGCGCACGGCGTTTCATCAGGCGACGTATGATCTCGATACCGTTCAGCTCATCGCCATGCACGGCGGCACACACGAAAAGACATGGTCCCGAGCGTTTCCCGCGCCTCACGTACACCGGCATGGTCATGGGCGTACGCGTGTAAAGGTGAGGAAGCGGAAGCTCCAGGTTCACGCTGGTGCCGGGGGGAATGCTCTCCCCGTTGATGCGAAGCGGCGCCGCCATCCGACTCAGCCCTTTCCCCGGGTACGCGTCTTGTGTGGCTTGGCGTTATTTTCGATGAACTGGATAATCAAAGTGGCAACGTTCTTTCCGGTGGCGGTTTCGATACCCTGCAGGCCCGGTGAAGAGTTCACCTCCAGCACCACAGGGCCATGGTTGGAGCGAAGCAGATCCACTCCTGCCACGTTCAGACCCATTTTCTTCGCCGCGCGCACCGCCGTCGAGCGCTCCTCGGGGGTCAGACGAATGAGCGAGGCTGTGCCCCCGCGGTGCAGGTTGGAACGGAACTCCCCCTCCTTGGCCTGACGCTTCATGGCAGCCACGACCTTCGAGCCGATCACCAGGCAGCGGATATCCGAACCGCCCGCTTCACTGATGAACTCCTGAACCAGGAAGTCGGCATCGAGATTTCTGAATGCGTCGATGAGACTTTCGGCCGCTTTCTGCGTCTCGGCCAGCACGACCCCCTTGCCCTGGGTGCCTTGGAGCAGCTTGACGACGAGCGGCGGCCCGCCAACCAGTTTGATGAGGTCCCGCGTATCATCCGGTGAGTTCGCGAAGCCCGTCAGCGGCAGACCGATTCCGGCGCGCGCCATGATCTGCAGCGAGCGCAGCTTATCGCGTGAGCGTGTGATCGCAACGGATTCATTGAGCGGATAGGCGCCCATCATTTCGAACTGCCGGAGCACCGCTGCGCCGTAGAAGGTCACCGATGCACCAATGCGCGGAATCACCGCGTCGTAGGGCTCGAGCTCCCTGCCTCTGTAGTGGACGCTGGGGCGATGCGCGGCGATATCCATGTAACACTTGAGCGTATTCAATACATCGACCTTGTGATCGCGCTCCTTGCAGGCTTCGACCAGGCGGCGCGTCGAATACAGTGACGGATTCCGTGACAGAATCGCGATGCGCATCGTATCAACCTCCGAAGACCGGCCTCGGCTTGCCCGCTAGATAAGAAGATGCCGGGTTGACCACGAACTTGTTGTTGATCGCCGTACGGCCGAGCAGCATCCTGAAACGCATCGTATCACGGTCGGTCAAGGTGATCTCGATGGACCACGAGGCATCACCCACAACGACCGTCGTTTCGATGACATATCGCTTCTCACGATGGCCGCCGGAGTCAGTCACCATGCGCTGGTCGAGAACATCTGCGATGCAGACACACTCGCGGTCAGTGCGCCCTTGCAGGGGATGGATGCCGAATCGGATGCGTTGCTTTCCACGATCCGTGAAGGGCTCGAGATAGAACGCATGCAACGCCGAGGAGCGCGCGCCGGTATCGACCTTGCCCTTGATTCTGTGGATGCCGAGGTCGGGCAGCGCGACCCACTCGCGCCAGCCCAGTGTCGGAAGGGAGTGATTGTTCATCGACATGGAGTGGGCCAAAGTCTCTGCGCCCGCAAAGCCGGGCGCATCACTCAGACGGTGCGTTCCCCGCTCTGCGAGCCGAAGTCGGCGAGGCTCTCGAGCGGCCGGTAATCGTTCTCGAAATAGAGCCCGCGCGGCGGCCGCGCGGGAGTCCGCCTGGATTTCATCATGATCCCAGCGTTTCGGGATGAGTCATTTCATAGGAGTATCGTAAACGTTTGTCAATCGAGTCTTGCTGCTAACGGGCGCGCCTGCCGATAATGTGCAAACACGCAAATGGATGATATTCAATGCAGCCGCACATCAGCGTCATAACGCTCGCCGTGAACGACCTGGAGCGCGCGACGCGTTTCTACCGCGACGGGCTCGGCCTGCCCATGCGCGACGACAAGCCACCGGTGGTCTACTTCGAGCTGCGCGGAACCTGGCTGGCGCTTTTCCCGCGCAAGGCTCTCGCCGGCTACGCCAACGTCCCCGCCGATGGCAAGGGCTTCGGCGGTATTACGCTGTCGTGTAACGTCGACTCGCGCCAGGAGGTCGACCGGACTGTCGGCGCTGCCGAGCAGGCTGGCGCCACCGTCGTCAATCCGCCCCACGAGGCGAGCTGGGGTGGCTACACCGGCTGGTTCGAAGACCCTGACGGCCACCTCTGGGAAATCGTCTGGAACCCCCGCCCCTTCATCGACTGAACCGAGCGAGAGACGAAGGGTCCCCCCCTCTCCCTCGATGGGAGGGCGGCTTGCCCCCGCAGGGAAACGGGGGGTGAGGGTGTAAACAAGGAGGGAGTAACGAAGCCTGCGAACCCTGGACCTATCCTCTGGATGCAGGCCTGGATGCAGGCAACGCACGCACCACCCAATCACTCCCCCCACCGACCACCAATATCGACCTCCAACCCCACCTGATCGAGCATGCGCATGCAGGTCTGATCGACGATGTCGCCGATGCTCTCCGGTCGCGAGTAGAAGCCGGGCACCGGCGGAAAGATGACGGCGCCCATGCGCGAGAGCTGCGTCAGTGTTTCCAGATGGCCCAGGTGCAGCGGCGTCTCGCGGATACAGATCACCAGCAGGCGGCGTTCCTTGAGCATGACGTCGGCGGCGCGGCTGACCAGGTCGCCGGTGTTGCCGGCGGCGATGTTCGATGCCGTGCGCACGGAGCACGGCGCGATGAACATGGCGTGCATGCGGAACGAACCCGACGAGGGTGGTGCGGCGATGTTGCCCGGAGCGTACACAGCGTCGGCGAGCGCCTCGACCTCTTCGGCGCTGCGGTCGCATTCGGTGGCGAGCGTGACGCGCCCGGCCTTGCTCAGAACGAGATGCGATTCCACGTCTGCGAGCGGGCGCAGGAGCTCGAGCAGGCGCACCCCGTAGATCGAGCCGCTTGCGCCGGTGATGGCCACCAGCACGCGCTTTTTGGGGGTCAGGTCTGGCATTCTGACATGGCTCTGCTGTGCGTGTCGGCGCTCGGGTCTCATGCCACCGGCACGCTGGTCGAAATGATACACTGGCGGGAAATACGACGACATCCACGGGAGGATTCCGACATGGCCCGAGCAATGAGCGAGACGCAGAGCTTGCCGCGGCAGAAGATGTTCATCGACGGCGAGTGGACCGAGCCCGCTTCCGGGGAATACTTCGAGAGCTTCGATCCATACACCGCCAAGCCCTGGACGCTGGTGCCGCGCGGCAACGCCGAGGACGTGGATCGTGCCGTGCAGGCGGCCCAGCGGGCGTTCACCTCCGGGGACTGGCCGAAAATGCACGCCTCCCAGCGCGGCCAGCTGCTGAGAAAGCTCGGCGATCTCATCGCCAGGGATGCCGAGGCGCTCGCCGCCATCGAGGTCCAGGACAACGGCAAGCTCATCAGCGAGATGGCCGGCCAGCTCAAGTACATGCCGCAGTGGTACTACTACTACGGCGGCCTGGCCGACAAGATCGAGGGAGCGGTCATCCCCACCGACAAGGCGGCGTTCAACTACACGCGCCACGAGCCGCTGGGCGTGTGCGCCGCCATCACGCCGTGGAACTCGCCCATCCTGCTCTTCGGGCTCAAGGTCGCGCCGGCCCTCGCCGCCGGCAACACCCTGGTGGTCAAGCCCTCCGAGTACACCTCCGCCTCGACTCTGGCGCTGATGAAGCTGTTCGAGGAAGCGGGCTTCCCGAAGGGCGTCATCAACGTGGTCACGGGATTCGGCCCCGAGGCGGGCGAGCCCCTGGTCAAGCACCCGCTGGTGCGCAAGATCGCCTTCACCGGCTCGTCGAAGACCGGCGCCCACGTCTATTCCGAGGCGGCCCATGACATCAAGCGCGTCAGCCTCGAGCTCGGCGGCAAGTCGCCGAACATCGTCTTCGACGACTGCAACATGGAGAACGCCGTCAAGGGTGTCGTCTCGGGCATCTTCGCGGCCACCGGCCAGACCTGCATCGCCGGCTCGCGCCTGCTGNNTGGACTTCGCCAAGTCCGCGCGCATGGGCAATCCCATGGACTACGACACCCAGGTGGGCCCGGTCACCAATCTCATGCAGTACGAGAAGGTCCTCGGCTACATCGACATCGCCAAGAGCGAGGGCGTGGAAACCGTCCTCGGCGGCCACAAGGCGACGCGCCCCGAGTGCGGCGACGGCTGGTTCGTCGAGCCGACGGTCTTCACCGGCGTCAAGAACTCCATGCGCATCGCCCAGGAGGAGGTCTTCGGCCCGGTGCTCGCCGTGATTCCTTTCCATGACGAGGAGGAGGCTCTGGAGATCGGTAACGACGTGATCTTCGGCCTCGCCGCCGGCGTCTGGACCGAGGACATGCGCCGCGCCATCACCATGTCGGAGCGCCTGCAGGCGGGCACGGTGTGGGTCAATACCTATCGCGCGTTCAGCTACACCACGCCTTTCGGCGGCTACAAGCGCAGCGGTCTCGGGCGGGAGAACGGCCAGGAAGCCATCCAGGAGTACATGCAGACCAAGAGCGTGTGGATCTCCACCTCCACCGAGGTGCCGAATCCCTTCGTGATGCGCTGATCCGAACCGGCTCAGTTTCTGAGCGGCCGGCCCGTGTCGAGCATGTGCTCGATGCGGGCGACGGTCGCCGGCGTGCCCGCGAGTGTGATGAAGGCCTCGCGCTCGAGAGCGCATAGCTCCTCGTCGCTGACGATCTCACCCGCCGGCGCGCCACCGCCGCAGAGCACCTCGGCGAGATGCCTGCCGACTACTTGATCGTGGGGGGTGGTGATGCCGCGTTCATCCAGCTTTTCCAGCAGCGTTTGCATCCTCTGCCGGCCCCCCGGTCCGGCGGCGGGCACTCCGCTCCTGGCAGGCGGCTCGTAGCCGTCCGCCATCGCGATGGCGCGCTTTTTCGCTTCGACGAGAAGGCGGTCGCGATTCATGGTGCTGCAGTCGCGCGCCAGAAAGAAGCGATAGGGCTCGGCCTCGATGGGTGAGCTCGCGGTCTTACCCATGCCGATCAGCTCGAATACCTTCAAGGCACCGGCGATGACGGCCTCCGTGCTCCCGGCTTCCGCGCACCAGCGGTGCAACAGCTCCTTGCAACCGCCGCCCGAGGGCACGAGCCCGACCAGAGTCTCCACCAGTCCCATGACGGTATTCGTATGCGCCTGCAGCGCGTCGCAGTGCAGCAGCACCTCGAAGCCACCGCCGAGGGAGGTGCCCGCCGGCGCGCCGACGACCGGAAAAGGTGCGTGCTTGATGGCCATGGTGGTGTCCTGGAACTCGCGCAACGCCTGGTCGAGCGCATCCCAATCGCGCGCCTTGGCATTCGCGAGAGCGAATTCGAGATTGAACCCCACCGAGAAGTGCGGCGCGTCATTGTGCACGAGCAGGGCCGTGAAGCGATCCTCGACGACGGATACGGCGTCGCGCAACAGACGCATCGAATCCGGCGACAGCGCATTCGCCTTGGTGTGAAACTCGAGGCACGCGACACCGTCACCCACGTCCCACAGGCTTGCCGCCTCGTTGCCGATGATCGCCTTGCCGACGCGTTTGATGTCACCAAGGCGAACGATGCCGGGGGCCCGAGTGAGGCGGTGATAGCGTCCATCGAAACCGAGATGCTCCATGTGATCGACGGCCGCCCGATAGAGCGTCGCATCACCGGCTTTCTCGAGAATCGCCGGCACCGGTATGCCGTCGGCGAGTAGCCGTTCTCGGAACCACGCGGTGCCGAGCGCGTCGATCATCTCGAAGGGACCGCGCGCCCAGCTGTAGCCGAGCTTCATGGCTTCGTCGACGGGCACGATGCTGGTGCCCACCTCGGGAAGCAACGACGCGGCGTAGGACAGGGTTCGCGACAGTACCCGCCAGGCGAAATCGCCGTACTTGTCGGGATACTCGACCAGGGCCCGCAACCCGTTGTTCTCGCCGGCCTGCGCCGCCGCCAGCTGCGGCCGGGTCGCCGGCCGGTAGTCACCGCTCGCGAGATCCAGGGCCTCGCGTCCGGACCCGCTGCTGTCCCGGCCTTCGCGATAGAAGCCCGCTCCGCCCTTGTTTCCGGTCTGCCCCCGCGCCACGAGATCGGCCACCGCGGAAATGCCATCGGCAACTTCCTGAAAAGGATCGTCTTCCGCGAGCGCGCTTCGAAGACTCGCGACCACGTCCAGCATGAGATCGAGGCCGATCAGATCGTAGAGTCCGAATACTCCGGTCTTGGGAATGCCCATGGGACGCCCCATGATGGCGTCGGCCTCCTCGACGGTGAGACCTCCGCGCGCCGCTTCCACGATGCCCACCTGCAGCGCGAACACGCCGACACGGTTGCCGAGAAACCCCGGCGTGTCGCTGCAGGGCACGACACCTTTTCCCAGCGCCACGTCGCAGAACTCCGTCAGCGTGTCGATGACCTCGACTCTCGTATCCGGCCCGCGGACGAGCTCCAGCAAGCGCATGTAGCGAACGGGGTTGAAGAAATGCGTGATGCAGAAATCGCGTTTGAGGGATTCGGACATGTCCTCGGTCAGCATCGACAGCGGGATCGTCGAGGTGTTCGAGGAAACGATGGACCCCGGCGCGCGCACGGCGTCGATGGCCGCGTAGAGAGTCTTCTTGACGTCCAGACGCTCGACGACGGCCTCCGCGATCCAGTCTGCGTCGGCGATCGACGCGAGATCGTCCTCGATGTTACCGGTAGTGATGAGGCGCGCGTTGTCGGGATGCATGAACGCAGGAGGACTCGAATCGAGCAATCGTTCGACGGCGCGCTCGGCGAGCCGGCTGCGCCCGCCCTCGCCTTCCGAGGCGATATCGAGCATCACCACCGGGACACCCGCGTTCGCGAGGTGACTGGCGATGCCGGATCCCATGGTCCCGGCGCCGATAACGGCTGCTTTTTCGATGCGCGCCATGAACGTACTCCGGCTCCCCGCTTCAGCGAAGAGCGAGTATGTACATGGCGATCGGAATGCTCAAGTTTCACCGCCGCGGCGACCGGCGACGCCGACGGCGCCGGCTCTCAGCCGCCGGAAGCCGCTCCCCTGCCCATCACGTCGTCTGCGAAGTGGTGTTCCCGAAGCTCGTGATCGTGCAGCTGCTCAACGAGCCTGCTGACCCTTGCGAGCATGTCACCTTCAGAACCGGCATCGCTCGCCTTGGCGTCCTCAATAAGCGTGTTGATGGAAGACAGGATCGCGCCGTGATCTTCAACGAGAGTCTGAATCTCGTCGCGCCGGTCATCGGCGCGTTCACCCAGCGCCTCGTAGAAGCCATCGGGGAGCTGCTCACGGGCGAAGTGCACAATCAGGAGCGTACGCAGCTGGTCGAGGAGCGAAATCAGGTCGCTGCTGGTGTCGAGCGCCCGAAGGCGGTCGACCAGCTTCATGACCCGGTGGTGCTCGTTCTGGAGATCCTTGTAGATGATTTCCAGATGGGGAGAATCGCTCATGTTCAAAGTTCCTCGAGGTCGTCACTTTAGTCTAGTCAGGACGTGGATGTCGACGCCATCGCGCCTTCCCTGCGGCGACGCTCCATCAAACGGTCGAGCCAGCTCGGATCCATCTCGGGAACCGATGACAGCAGAAGATCGGTGTATTCGTGGTGCGGCGGCGTGAACATGTCCTCGGTCGGTCCCCGCTCGACGATCCGACCCTGCAGCATGACCACGACCTCGTCGGCGATGGCGCGCACGGTGGCGAGATCGTGGGTTATGAACATGTAGGCGAGGTCGAGCTCGCGCTGAATGCGGTCGAGCAGCTTGAGAATCCCCTCGGCGACGATCTGATCGAGCGCCGACGTCACCTCGTCGCAGATGATGAACTCGGGCTCCGCGGCCAGCGCCCGGGCGATGCAGATGCGCTGCTTCTGACCGCCGGACAGCTCACCCGGATAACGGTCGATGAACCGATCCGGGTCGAGCTCGATCATATCTAGCAGCTCGCGCACACGTTCCTCGCGGCGGCTCCCTGTCATGTCGAGATAGAAGGACAACGGGCGGCCGATGACGTCACGGATGCGCTGGCGCGGGTTGAGCGCCGTGTCCGGCATCTGATAGATCATCTGCGCGTGACGCAGCTGATCTTTACTGCGTTTTCTATAGTCACCCGGAAGCGGCTCACCGTTGACCAGAATCTGCCCGCGCCTCGGTAGCAGCAGTCCGGTGATGACGCGTGCGGCGGTGCTTTTGCCACTGCCGGATTCCCCAACCACGGCGACGGTCTGGCCGCGGTGAATCTCGAAGGAGACATCGTGAAGCACGGTCAACGGACCATAGGCTGCCGTCACGCGGTCGACTTTGATGAGCGGC
>JABAOG010018073.1_pt1 | contig 10413 bp, 10 predicted proteins | sample 7062131 | NCBI WGS metagenome assembly JABAOG01 (sample SAMN14538629, study PRJNA623070) | marine sediment metagenome | biome: marine biome [ENVO:00000428]; feature: marine pelagic biome [ENVO:01000023]; material: deep marine sediment [ENVO:00002113] | place: India: Arabian Sea | collected... | reverse complement strand
GCGACCTTGCGAAGCGCCGAGTTCGGCTTCTTCGGGGTGGTGGTGTACACGCGGGTGCAGACGCCACGCTTCTGCGGGCATCCCTGAAGGGCGGGAGAGTCCGTCTTCTCGCGGATCTTCTTGCGGCCCTTTCGGATGAGCTGGTTGATGGTCGGCATTTCGCTGCAGAGTCCTTGGTTGGCGATTCCCCAGGTGTCGTGAGTTTGACCGTGTTTTTGCGGGCTTTTCGCGCCCTACACGCACGACGGAATCGCACCCCCGGCTTCGGGGGAGGCGAAAGATACCGGTGAAGCCCCCTCTGTCAAGCTGACATGGGTCGATTTTTCGAGCTTTTCCGATCCCTTGGCGCGTTCGAAGGATGCGCAGCGTCAGATCCGCCGTGATCCCGAGCGCTTCGAGGATGGGTGAGTCAGCTCAGAAGTCGAGGCGAAAACGGAGCGAGCCGGCGCCGAGGCCCAGGGTGGCCGTGGGCCCCCGCTCGGGGAGGGGCTCGTTCAGGTCCTCGGGGAGCTCCCGCTCGCGGACCTCGCGCTGGATGGGCACGAAGCGCACGTGGGCGTCGATGATCCCGATGACCACCAGGGCTCCCGCCAACCCGAAGAAGGCGTAGTTCAGCCCGCGCATCGCCGTCCCGATGCGCTCGAGCCGGGCCTGGGTGGCGGCGACCTTCCCCTCCACGTTGTTGGCCGCCCATTGGTGGACCCCCCAGGTGGCGAAGGTGCCGGCGACGAGCGTCGCCTGACCGATGGCGAAGAAGCGGCCCAAGGTCAGGTGACCATTCTGGAATTGGCCGACCCCGAAGGGGACCGTGGCCACCAGCCGGCTGTTCTCCTCCTCGACCACCTCCTGGCGAGCGAGCTCTTCGAGGCGAGCGATCCGCTCCTGCTGAGCCAGATCCCGCTCGAGCGCCTCGCGACGGAGCCGTTCGTCGGCCTCGCGACGCTGGCGCTCGGCCTCGGCGAGCTCCTCGGCGAGCTCCTCCTTCACCTCGGAGAAGAGGCTGATCACCGCGTCGGGGAAGGCGTAGGGATCGAGCTCGTAGGCCGAATCCGCCCGTAGGAGCGCCGCGAACTGCTCCTTGGCGTCCTCCCGGCGATCGACGAAGAGGTACGCCGCCGCCAAGTATTTCCGGGCCTCGAGGATGAGGATCGGGTTGCGAATGCGCGGGCTGGCTCCGCCGACCATGGACTCGAAGAGACCTACCGCCTCCTCGAATTCCTGGTTCTCGTAGGCCTGTCGGGCCTCCTCGAAGTCCTCGATCTCGTCGGCCCGCGCGGACGACGGCGTCAGTCCCCCGATGAGGAGGCACGCGAGCGCCAAGGGCAACGAAATCCAGCGGTTCATGGGGGGATGGGCGCCGGCGCTCGGAGGGCTTCAGTCGGGTCCACCCCCCTGAGGCGCATCGATCTGCGCCCTCACCTGGGTCGGGCGGCCGGCATGGAGACGGACACTCTCTGTATAGACTCCCCCGCCTTCCCCTGTCACGGTCAAGCGACGGACCTCTTCGGGGCCACCGAGGCGCACCTCCAGCAACGTGCCCGCCCGACCGCGGGCCGCGGGGGCGTCCCCCTTGGCCGCCACGTCGACCACCGCCGGCATCACGTTCGAGCGGACCATCAGCAGCGCCGGCCGGAACTGCAGCTGCCGCGTCAGGTAGTGGGGGTCGCGACCCGGGCGGATGTAGATGCGCTGATCGAGCTCCTCGCAGCAGGATCCGCGGAAGCGGAAGCGATGGGCGCCCGGGAGCAGCTCCACCTCACGGAAATCGGGGCCGTAGGCCCGGAAGGGGCCGTCGTCGACGGCGATCTGCACGTTCTGCGGCGTGGGCCGAAAGACCACCGTCCGCTTGACCCCGCGGGGGGCCGTCACCGCCATGCTCGTCAGCGGCCGGGGGGTGCGGCGACCGGCGTCGACCATCGCGTCGGCCATCTCGGCCCCCGCGTCGACTTCGATGCCGAGGTCCTCGGGGACGAGGGTCGCCCCGTCCATGCCGGCGTCCGATACCTCGACCAACGGATCGCCCTGGGCGCCGGGGGCGGGGCGGGTCGCGGCGTAGGCGACCACCCCACCGAGCACCAAGACCGCGGCGGCGAGGACGACGAGCTTGGGCGCTCGGCTCTCCTTCCCCAGCGACTCCACCAGGGCCAGGGCCGCCTCGTTGCCGTCGTCGAGGGCCAGGATCCGGTTGCAGTGGCGGAGCGCCTCCGGCCGGTCCTTCCGGCGGGCCGCTTCCTGAGCCAACGCGGTGAGCTTCTCGATGCTCTGCGCCTTCAGGGTCTCGCTCGCCTTCTCGGGATCCTTCAGGAATTCGGCGAGGGTGGCCTCCGGCTCGTCGATGCCGACCTCGGCGAGGAACCCCTCGAGGGCCTCCTGCACCTCACCGGCGGTGGCGAAGCGCTCGTCCGGTTCCTTGGCCATCGCGCGGTCGATGATTCCGGCGAAGCGGTTGCCGATCCTCGGGTCCATGCGGAGCGGATCGGCGTACTCGCCGTCGGCGATGCGCTTGAGCACCTGGTGCGGGTTGCGACCGGTGAAGGGCAACCGCCGCAAGGCCATGAAGTAGAGCACCGTGCCCAGGGAGAAGACGTCGGTCCGGGGGCCGATGTCCCCGCCCTGGATCTGCTCGGGGGCCATGTGCCCCGGCGAGCCGAGGATCTGGCCGGTGGCGGTGAAGGACTGGGCGTCGACCATCTGGGCGATGCCGAAGTCGGTGAGCTTGGCCGTGCGGTCCTCGTGGAGGAGCACGTTCTCCGGCTTCACGTCCCGGTGGACGATTCCCTTCTCGTGGGCCGCCGCGAGCGCCTTGGCGATGAGGATCCCGAAGCAGGCGGCGATCTCCGCCGGCATCGCCGGGCCCTTCTCCACGAAGTCCTTGAGGGTGGGCCCGGTCAGCAGCTCGGCGCTGATGTAGGCCTCTTCCTCGTCCTCGCCGCCGTAGTCGTAGATCTCGAGGACGTTCGGGTGCCGCAGCTTGGCGACGCTCCGCGCCTCCCGGGTGAAGCGCGCCCGCGCCTCCGGGGTCTTGCGCAGGTGCGGATGCATCACCTTCACCGCGACCTCGCGATCGAGATTCACGTCGCGCGCCCGATAGACGGTCGCCATCCCGCCGTGGCCGATCTCCTCGAGGAGCTCGTATTTGCCGAGCTTGCGCAGCATCCGTGGTCGGGGGCGTCCCATCCGAGCGATGGGACCCCGCGCGGCACTATCGTTTTGGGCCGACGAGAAATCAACGACCGTGACGCGCCGAGATTCGCCCTGGATGCGACGCTACTCGCGAGCTCGGCGAGCGAGGCCAACGTCGCGAGCCGGGACCTGAACGGCCACCGGCTGTCTCTGCGGGCCATGGAAGCCGTCTCGGGTGGGCGGGCCGCCGCGACCGCGCGGCCCACCCTTGCTCACTCGAGGGGGGTGAGCTCGACGGGGAAGCAGAGCTCCCCATCGAGGTGCGGCCCCTCGTCGTCACGGCCGCCATGGACGAAGACCACGCCGGACTCGAGGCGCGCGATGCCAGCCGAGCGGCGCTCGCGGGCCAGGTCGGCGAGCGGCTCGAGGCGCCAGCCACCCGCTTCGACCGCGGTGAAGACGGTCGCGCCGTCGGTGATCGTGGTGCCTTCGGCGCTCGGTGCCGGGCCGAGGTCCACCTCGGGGCCCGGCGCGAGGGCGCAGGCACCGGGGCAGCCGCTGAGCACCCAGCTGGTGGTGATCGGCGCGCCGGTCTCGTCGGTGCCGCCGACGATCCAGTGGCTGCTCTCGCCGGCGATGACCAGGGGCTCGTTGCGCACGGGCTCGGCGGCGGGGTCGTCCACGGTGGTGCTGGTCAGCGTGGCCATGTCGACCCACTCGACGAAGGGGGCGGCGCCCGCGCGGGTGCCACCGACCACGACGACGTCCGACTCACCGGCCGCCGCCGCGCCGGCGAAGGCCCGCGCGCCGACCAGTTCGCCGAGCTCGACGGGGCCGTCGGCGGCGACGCGGGCCAGCTCGCGGCTGGGGGTGGTCGCATCGCCACCACCGGCGACGAGGACCGCCCCGGGCACGCTCCGGGCGAGGGCGGAGGCGATCGACGCGGTGGGGTGAAGGGTGAAGGGGCGCCCCCGGTCCTCCTCCACCTGCGAGCCGTCGAGCTCATAGCGCCAGGGGCCGCTCGCCTCCGCGACCACCACCGCCTCCGAGGCGCCGAAGATGGCGGCCTTCGCGCGACCGACCGGCTCGGGGACCGCGGAGAGGGGCGTGCCCGCCTGCATGTAGTAGAGGTCGGAGAAGCTCACCGAGGAGCTCGGGCCGCTGGCGGCCTCGCCGCCGAGCTGGATCACGAAGCCCTGCCAGCGCACGTAGGCGCTGCCGGCCCGGGCGGGCTCCGGCGCCTCGAGCCGCGAGACGCGCGCGCAGGTGCCCGGCTCGCCGGTGACCACCCAGAGGAAACCGCCGCTATCGATGGGAGAGAAGATGGGTGGCGCCCCGTGGAGCGGACCCGAGGGACCGAGGAGCTCCACCCTCGCCCGGGCGGTGGCGATCGGGTCGAGGTCGAAGGGGACCTCGAAGCTGTCTCCGTCGAGCGGCACCTCCCGGGTCACGGTCTCGAAGCCGTTCTGCGCCCAGGTGATGCGGAGCGTGTCGAAGTCGCCGACGCTGAGCGGGTTCGCGCCGTCGGCGGTGATGATCCGCGCGTCCAGCACCTGGGTGCTTTCCTCGGAGCCACACGCGACGAGCGTGAGGGCGAGCAACGCGAGCATCGGGCGAGCCATGGCTACTCCCTGCCTCACCACCGCAGGGGGAGCAAGCGCGGTAACGGCGAGGGGGTCCGCTCGTACGGATACCGTGTGGGCCGCTGGCTGGCCCCCGGGAAGGTCCGACGATGCGTACCGTGAGCCGCCTGCAGATGGTGACCCCCTTCGATGCGGAGATCGCCGATCTGGAGAAGAAGGAGCAGTTGCTCATGCTCCAGGGCTGCGCCCTCTGCCGCATCACCCGCCGCCTCGACGAGGGGAGCACCCGCTCCAAGGAGGAGTGGAAAAGCTGCAAGGCCGAGCTCGGGGTGCCGGTGGAGGTCTTCACCGAGGACGTGGCGCCCCGATCACTGCTGGAAGCGATCGGCCACGCGGCGCCGGCGGTCGCCGCCGTGACCAGCGACGGGGAGACCATCGCGCTGATGGACGAGGCCGCCCTCGCGCGCTGCAAGGGGAGCGTGGCCGATCTGCGTGGGCGGCTGAAGTACCGCATGGCCGCCCTCGAGCTCGCCATCCCGGCGTGACCTTGCGGCCGAGCCGCGGGCTCGCCATGAACTCGCGGTGCTGATGAGCGCCGAGGGCAGCCCGGTGAGTCAGATCCTCGAGGGGGTCTGGGACGAGCGCCGGATCGAGGACGCGGCGCTTCGGCTCCGGACCCATGGCGGCCTCGCCTGGCTCGACGCCGACGGTGCCAGCGCCGCGGGCCGGCGCCTCTTCCTGGGCGCGGCGCCGGTGGAGACGCTGCGCATTCCCTGGGGCGAGGACGCGCTCACGGCGCTCGAGCGGATCGGCCGAGGCCATGACGGGCACCCGCGGTGGATCGGCTACGTCGCCTACGACGCCTTCTGGGCGCGTTCGAAGGGCGAGCCGCGGATGGCTCGCGACGCGCGCTGGCCGGTGCTCCTGCTCCACCGCTACGACGCGCTCTTCGAGGTGGACCTGCCGCTCGCGCGCGCCCGCCTACTGGCCGACGACCGCGCCGCGGCGGACCGCGCGCTCGAGCGCCTGGACAGCCCCCCGGCGCCGGTGGGCTCGGTGCAGGTGGACCAGCTCCGGGTCACCCCGCGGGCGGCGCACGCCGCCGCGGTCCAGCGGGCCCGGGAGCACATCGCCGCCGGCGACGTCTATCAGGTGAACCTGGCGCGAGCGTGGCGCGGTCCCTTCGAAGGGGACCCGCTCGCGCTCTGGCTCGCGATGCGGGAGGCGAGTCCGGTCCCCCTCGGGCTCTACGTCGACGGCGGCGACCACCAGGTGCTCGCGCGGACCATGGAGCGCTTCCTCGAGTGGCAACCGGACGACGAAGGGCGCGGCCCGATCGCGACCCGACCGATCAAGGGGACCATTGCTCGCGCCGGCGCCGACGAGCGGGAGGCAGCCGCGCTCCGCGCCGACCCCAAGGAGCACGCGGAGCACGCGATGATCGTGGATCTGGTCCGCAACGACCTGGGGCGGGTCACCGAGATCGGGAGCGTCGAGGTGCAGGCCCCCTTCGCCGTCGAGCCCTACGCGAAGCTCTCACATCTGGTGAGCACCGTGAGCGGCACCACCCGCGAAGGCACCACGCTTGCCGACGTGATCGAGGCGACCTTCCCGCCCGGCTCGGTCACCGGTGCGCCGAAGTCATCGGCGCTGCGGATCATCGAAGCGCTCGAGCCGGTGCCCCGCGGCGCTTACTGCGGCGCGGTCGGCTTCGTGGACGGAAGCGGTGGCCTCTCGCTGGCCGTCGCGATCCGTACCGCCTTCGTCGGTGGCGGGGAGGTCCGCTACCACGCCGGCGGCGGCCTGGTCTGGGACAGCGATCCGGACAGAGAGGTCGCCGAGACCGAGCTGAAGGCCCGGGTCTTCCTCGACGCGCTGGCCCAGCTGCGCGGCGGCGAGCCGGTGCCCGTGCGCGAAGAAGCCGATTGATTCACGCGCCGGACGACAATTCTTTTTGAGAGAAAACGGACTCTCGGTCTTGACGCCGGTCTGAAGCACGGCTACTGCTGTCCGCGTCATGTTGAACCGAGCACAGATGCGGCATCGACCCGCCGGCTCCCCGCGCCATCACGCGCGGCCCGGTTGGGGTGCGCTCGTGCTGCGCTCGAAGGGCTTCGGCCCCCATGGCGACAGCTACGAATGCGATGCGGCCTTCATCCAGACGGGTGGGGTCTGCTCGGACCTTCCGAACGATCTGGAGGTCCGCGCCTAGGCGTTTTCGATTCGCAAAGACACTGCAAATGCAGCGTTTCGCGTGATTTGGAGCCGCCCAGGGAGACCTCGGCGGCTTTTTCGTGTTCGGCGCCCGCGGTGACGCGAGCGAGCGAGAGGAGGAAGGGGCTTCGGCCCGCCCCCAGTGGACGATGAAGAGCTGACACGGCGAAGGACGAGACGGGCGGCGACCAGGGTCGCCATGGGCCCGAGAGCTCGGTGGGGGAGGCCCCGCCGGGGACGCGGGAGAGGTGCGCCTTCGAGGCGGAAGCTCAATCGTATTGATTGCGATTACCTCAGCCTCTTCAACACAGATTCTCTCCGCCTCAGCGCGGAGTCTCCCCTCGGTCGCGAGGGGATTGGTTCGTTGACAATCCGGGAGATCTCGGCGGGTGCAGCCACACCCGCCACGAGGGCCGCGCGCCACCGAGCGCGTGGTCCATTCGGTGGGCGTGCATGGGTATGCCGGCTCGGCTGTGACCCGGGCTCGAAAGGGTTCGACTCCCCCGCTCACCCCCAACGCTCGGCGTCCGACCTCGGTCGCGCTGCCAGAGAGCGTTCGTTGTCGTTAGCGAGTCCGGCCGGGGCGCCGGTCGGGCTCCTTTCCGTGTGTGGCCCAGGCTGGCAGGGCGCCCCGTTCGGGTCGGGGAGGTCGGCGGTTCGAATCCGTCCACACGGACCATGCCACGTGGTGCGTCTGGTGACGCAGCTTCGCTGTCTCCGAGGTGTGACGGGTTCGACTCCCGTACGTGGCGCCGGGACCTCGGTCCCGATGTCTTTCAACCGCAGCTTCGGCTGCCCCAACCGACCGCGCGCGCTCCTCGTGAGCGCTCGCTCAGAAACGAGGAGGTGCATCATGCGCACGTTGGTCTTGGACCAGGGTTACCAACCACGTCACGTCATCCCGTGGCAGAAGGCCGTGTCCATGCTCTACGTCGGTAAGGCCGACGTGGTCGAGGAGTACGGCGAGGTCGTCCGTTCGCCGCGGGTGGCCCTGAAGATGCCGGCGGTCGTCCGTCTGCGTCGTCGCAGCCCGTGGCGGCCGCCGAAGGTCCGCTTCTGCCGCGTGAACGTCATGCTCCGCGACGAGATGACGTGTCAGTACTGCGGCGAGGAGCTCCCCATCGGTGAGCTCACGTACGACCACGTCGTGCCGCGCTGCCAGGGTGGGCGCACGTCGTGGGAGAACATCGTGACCGCCTGCCGTCCCTGCAACGAGCGGAAGGGCGGCCGGACTCCGAAGCAGGCGGACATGCCGCTCCTTCGGGAGCCGAAGCGTCCCTGGACGCTTCCCACCGTGGCCCCGGGCACCGAGGTGCGCCGGGTGCCCGAGCTCTGGCGTGCGTGGCTCGGCCGCGCGGCCTGAGCGCTCGCAACGCCCCACCGGTGCTCGCGCCGGTGGGGCGCGGCGGGACCCCGGCGACGATCATCTAGCGGAAGGATTCTGGATTCTCGATCCAGCCACGCGGGTTCGAATCCCGCTCGTCGCTCCGGTTGGCGATCCCACGTTCTTGCAGCGAACGAGGACGCTTTTCTCTGTCATCCACGAGATTTGGCAAGTCGTCTCCTACACGACGTCCTGCACATCGGCCGTGTGTCGACCGCCAGCCTGCCTGTCCGGGCGCGCATCCGTGCGCCCTCAACCAACAACCACCAAGGAGGTGTGCCATGGAGCACGTCGTCCCCCAGTCGCACGTCGGCCTTCTCTACGAGGACGGCGTGTTCATCCGTCGGCTCGACCCGGGTCGATACCACTACAAGGCCCCGTTCTTCGGGCGGGGCGTCCTGCGACGCATCGAGACCGTCGACCTGCGTGAGCGTTCGCTGATCCTCAAGGGCCAGGAGATCCTCACGAAGGACAAGGTCGCCGTGCGCGTGTCCGTGCTCGTCTACTTCCGGGTCACCGATCCGGAGGCCGCGCTGCACGCCGTCGCGTCCTACCAGGACCGCATCTACGAGGACGCGCAGCTCGCTGCGCGACGCTTCCTCGCTTCGCGGGAGCTCGACGCCATCCTCTCCGACCGCAACGAGATCTCGGACGCGGTCCGGGAGGCCGTCCGCGAGCCGGCTCAGCGCTACGGCGTGGAGATCCTGCGCGCGGACGTGAAGGACCTGGTCTTCCCGGGGAACCTCCGGGCGATCATGAACCAGGTGCTCGAGACCGAGCGTCGCGCCGAGGCCAAGCTCATCGATGCCCGCAAGGACATCGAGACCCGCGAGCTGCGGGCGCGAGCGGCCGAGGCGGAGACCAAGGCTCGCCTCGAGGCGGAGCGTGAGCAGCTGGCTCTGAAGCTCGAGGCGCAGCGTGCGAAGCAGGCCGCGGAGCTCGAGCAGCTCCGAGGCCAGCTGGTCGCGCAGGTCGAGGTCGCCAAGGCGGTCGCGGCCAACCCGGAGCTGCTTCGACTGAAGGAGCTCGAGGCCCTCGAGGCCATGGCCTCCTCGGGTGGTCGCTTCGTCCTGGGCGAGGGCGGTGTCCCGCGGCTGGTGACCCATGAGGCCTGAGATCGATTCACCGGGCACCGCCCGTCCGAGACGCTGAACGGCGCGTGGCTCGCACGAGCTCCGACGTGCGAGGCCGCTCGGGCGGGGGTGCCGGGGAGTCGCCCTCATTCACCCATCGCACGGCGGCCGCTGGATGGCCTATGCTCCCGGCCATGTCGGTGAAGACCCTCGAGATCCCCGAACCGGTGAAGCGCCGCCTGCTCCACCTCCGCATCCTCTCCGGGACGGAGACCGAGCCAGTGCTCGACGGGAGCGAGGTCAAGAACCTCATGCGCGTGCTCGACATGCCCCTCGGCGACATCGTCTGGGCGGTGCTGGCCAACGGCGACAACCGCACGCTGCGCCTCGACCCGCGGCTCTCGATGATCCCCGACTACACCAAGGAAGCGCACGACGCCGGCATGCCCCGCGGGCTGATCTGCCTCGGCAAAGTGCCCGGCCACTACTACTTCGGCATGCCCCCCTCCGGCGCCTCGGTGCTCCTGTATCCGATGGACGACGAAGAGGAGCGCCAGCTGCCGCTGACCGAGTGGCTCGACGAGCAGATCGCCCACGTCACCGAGGTGCTCCACGAGTCCGACGACGACGAGAAGAAGGGCCGCGTCTTCCAGTCGATCACCGACGAGGACCTGGAGAAGTTCAAGCCCGGCGTCGAGATGGACACCGGCGGCGACAAGACGGTCACCCACAAGAAGTTCGGCAAGGGCGAGATCCTCCGCGAGCTCGAGGGTGGCGAGAAGCTCGAGATCCGCTTCGAAGACGGCCAGGTGAAGACCCTTCTCGCCCGCTTCGTCGAGCGCCCCGGCCAAAGCTGACGCGGACCCCTTTCCAGGGTTCGCGCGAGCCCGGCACGCGTGTTAAGCCGTGCTCGTACCTTCCGGTGTCGTCCAATGGCAGGACAGCGGACTTTGAATCCGCGAATCATGGTTCGAATCCATGCGCCGGAACCAAGAGCCGCGCGGAGCGAAGCGCCGCGCGGCACGCGTTTGCCGGC
>JABAOG010016638.1_pt1 | contig 10417 bp, 10 predicted proteins | sample 7062131 | NCBI WGS metagenome assembly JABAOG01 (sample SAMN14538629, study PRJNA623070) | marine sediment metagenome | biome: marine biome [ENVO:00000428]; feature: marine pelagic biome [ENVO:01000023]; material: deep marine sediment [ENVO:00002113] | place: India: Arabian Sea | collected... | reverse complement strand
CGGGGGCGTCGGGCACCCGCTCCGGCGCGCCGGCACCCGTGGCCCCGACCGGCCCGTCCGCCGCCGTGCGCCCGGCACCCCCACCACCCTCCGCGTCACGCTGGCGCGCGACACCACGCGCCGCGCCGGCCGGGCTCGCGACCCGGCGACCCGACGAGCCCGCGCCACGTTCCATCGGTTCGAGCGCCCCGACCCGCGGGCCGCCCGCCCCCGCGGGAGCCCGATCGGCCGGTTCCGGTCCGGCGCCGGTGCCCGCCGGGTCGCGCTCCCGGAGCGGCCTCGCCCCCGCCGGATGCGCGCCCGCCGGCGCGAAGAAGGGCGCGCCGGCGTCCTCGCGCCCGACGTCGAGCCCGGCTCGGCCACCCGTGAACGCGCCCGGCGGCGGCGGCACGGCAGCCGGCATCACGGACCAGGGCTCCGGATGCCGTGCGCGCTCGTACACGAAGCCCGGCGGCGGCAGCGGCGGCGCTACGTCGAACGCGGACTCGAGCGGCGGCCCGGCACCGAGCAGCCGGTACACACCGGCCCGGTGGCGGAACGGCCGGGCACCCGCGCCCAGCAACCCGAAGAGGTACGGGTCCGCCACGCCGTCACGCTCCGAGCGCATCGTTCATGGCCTCGATCTCGTCGGCGAGGATCTCGATGTACGCCAGCCGCTTGTCTCTCGGCATGTCCAGGATCTCGCGCTCGCTCCAGTGGTAGTGGTAGGCCAGGTAGTGGACCTGCCTGTACAGCAGGTCGCGGCTGGTCCGTAGCTCGCCGAAGAAGAAGTCCTGCACGTCCAGCGGCGCGGTGAACCCGCGGCCGCACTCCGGACAGCCCAGCTCCATGTCGAGGTCGACGCGCGGCGCCCGTTCCTCGATCGCCCGCTCGAGCTCCTGACGGGCCGCCGGCGCCAGCGCCGCCACCAGCCCCGCGGCGTCGGGGACCTCGGCGCCGTCGGGCCCGACGAGGCAGCGCTCGAGCAGGCCGGCCAGCGCGCGGGCGGGGTTCGCGACCAGTACCGGCGCGAGCGCCTCCTGGTCGGCGCCGTTCGGGAGGCGGAACGCGATCGTCCGCGGCGCCGGCTCCCCGTCGGCCGCGTCCGCGGTGAGCGCGACCTCGTAGCTCGCACGGACCTCCGGCGCCGCCCGCACGGGCACGTCGCCGATCGCGAAGTCCACGTCGACGCGGGCACCGCACTCCGGCCACGGGCACTGGAGCGTCCCCTCGACCCGGTCGCCGAAGGTCAGCTCCCTCAGCTTGAGGAGCAGGTACTGCCGGTCGGCCACCAGCAGCCGCCGCGCGACCTCCGCGGTCACGGGCGCGATCGACCCGACGCGTCGGACGCAGCGGCAGAGGACCTCCGTGACCAGCTCGGCCGCGCCCCGTTCCGCCCGCGCGGCGAGCAGCTCCTCCTCGCGCCCGCTGAGCGGCTCCAGCTCGGCCTCGCGGTGAAGCGAGCCGTCCGCGTCCAGGTAGCCGCCCGGCAGCGTGCAGGCGTACGCGTCTCGTCCCGCGTTCATGCTCGGCCGCCAGCCGTCAGGTCTCGCCGGTCTCCTTCACGTTCGGATCCCGCTCCCATCCCTCGTTCTCGAGCTTGATCGTGCGGATCATCACCGCGTTCCCGCTCGCGTCCAGCTCGGGCAGCGCCTGGTACTCCGAAACCCAGCAGCGGAAGACGTTGAACGCCATGACCGCGACGCCCTGGAGGTTGTGGACCTCGATCGTGACGTTCTTGCGGAAGTCCTTGAGCGACATCGCCGCGTCGCCCTGGAAGTTGTTCGCCAGGTTCGCCCAGTCCTCGAAGGTGGTGTCGAACGTGACGCCCTGCTCCAGCGTGATCGCGTCGTACGACGTCTTCCCCATCAGCTTCCGGCTGTGCGTCGGGTCGCCGCCCTCCCGCCACTCGACCATCTCCGTCGTCTTCTTCAGCGCGCTGCACTTGTTCAGGCCGGCGACGTAATCGTTGTCGATCTTGATCCGGAACTTGAAGCCCCGGTACGGATCGAACCGGTGGGTGTTGACGTTGAACTGTGCCATGGATCCCGTCCGTTCGTTTCACGTTGACTGCCCGTCCCGCTCGCCACTCCGGCGGCGGCGGCCGCATCAGGCGGTCTGGCCCGCCAACTGGCTGATCTTGACCACGACGAACTCCGCCGGCTTCAACGGCGCGAAGCCGACCAGCACGTTGACGATGCCCAGGTCGATGTCCGCCTGGGGGGTCGTCTCGGCGTCGCATTTCACGAAGTACGCCTGGTCCGGCGTCGCGCCCTGGAACGCGCCCCGCCGGAACAGCGTGTTCATGAACGTGCCGATGTTGAGGCGGAGCGCCGCCCACAGCGGCTCGTCGTTCGGCTCGAAGACCGCCCACTGGATGCCGTTGTAGATGCTGACGCGCAGCATGATCGCCGTGCGACGGACGGCGATGTAGCCGTACGACGGGTCCGAGCTGACCGTCCGGCCGCCCCACGCCACGATCCCCGTGGTCGGGAACCGCCGGATCACGCAGACGCTCTTCGGGTGGTTGTTCAGGTCCCCGTGCTGCACGTCCGTGAGGTGCGTGACCAGCCCCGTCGCACCCGCCACGATCGCCTCGGTGCCCGCCGGCGTCTTCCACACGCCGCGCCGCCCGTCGATCCGGCTGTACAGCCCGGCGATGAAGCCGGACGGCGGCGCCGCGATCGGCTCCTCGGACCGCCCCGTCGGGTCCAGCATGTAGATCCACGGGAAGTAGACCGCGCCGTACGAGTTCGGGTTGTTCAGCGTGTCGCGGAACGTGACCGCCTCCGTGTACGTGTCGGTCGCGATGTCCATGTCGCCGATGAAGAAGCAGTCGCTCAGCGGACGGTTCACGCAGTAGTTCATCGCGGCGTCCACCACCGGCTCGGAGCCGATCCCCGGCATCGCGATCAGGCTCACGTCCCGGATCGTGTCGAGCAGGTTGAGCGCGGCGATGTAGTCCACGTCCTGCGGCGTGCTGCCGTCCGTGCCGGGGACCACGTCGCTGACCGCGCCCGCCACGGTGTCGTCGCCCAGGAAATAGAAATCGGTCGCCGGCGTGTCCTGCGGCCGCATCGCCGACGAGCCGTAGACCTCCGTGCCGCCGTTCCGGGGACCCAGGCTGAGCGCGCCGGCCGCGTTCGTCAGCGGGTCCGGCCCGTCCTGGACCAGCACGCTCGATGCCGCGGATGCCGCGCCGCCCACGGTAATCCGGAACACTCCGTCCGGCGCCGTCGTCTCCGTGAAGCTCACGGTCGCGCCGGTGTAGACGTTCGCGCCCGTCGACTCGCGCAGCGGCGTGAGCCCCTGGATCACCGCCTCGATCGTCGCCGCGACCTCGAGCGGGTCCGCGAGGTCCGGCGTGTCCGCGTCGATCTGCGCGGTCAGGTCCACGGTGCGGAAACCGTCCCCGTTCAGGTTGATCCGGAACTGTCGCTGGTTGGTGCCGAGCAGCGCGGCCCCGTCGACGATGACCTCGCCGCTCTCGCTGTAACCGTTGATCTGGTTCGTGTTCTCCGTGTTCACCGCCGCCCGCACGTACGTGGACAGGCTGTTGACCACGGACTCCACGTAGCGCGGATCGGCGGGGTCCATGCTCAGGTCGACGTAGCTCTCGAGCTCCTCCGGATCCTCGCCCGGCTCGGGGTTGTCCCGGTACACCGTCACGTTGAACCGGTTGTCCGGGTCCGTGGCACCGGCGCTGCTCACCACGACCATGACCCCGTTCCCCCACGTGCCCGGCGAGGAGGCCCGGAACGTGAGGCTGTCCTGCGCCGGCGCGCCCCGGTCCTGCACGGTCACGGTCGCCGTCTCCGCGCCCGGCGCGACCCGCCCGATGTAGCACACCGAGCCGCCGTTGTTGAAGAACTGGTACACCCCGTGCGCCAGGTAGCGGCCGCCGTCCAGGAAATCGCCGTACAGGGTCTGGAACTCCGTGAAGTTGAAGACCTTGACCACCTCGCCGATCGGCCCGCGCTCCGCTTCGCCGAAGAACGCTGCGGTGGACGTCCCCGCCGCCGCGATCGGGCGTACGCCGCTGGGCGTCTCTTCCACGTAGACGCCCGGTGCCGTCAGTGTCGCCATGCTGTCGCCCTCCGCATGTGGATCGATGGGTCACATCGCCGCGCCTCGCCGCACGCGCCCCCGTGGACGCGCGCCCGGCCGCGGCGCCGGACGAGCGTCCGGCTCAGCCCTCCTCCTCCCGCTTTCTCTCCAGCTCGCGCAGCACCGTCACGCGGCGCTCGCCCGGGGACAGAAAGTCCTCCAGCTCCGCCAGCGGCGTGGACCGGATGTGCTCGGCCGCATCCTCCGCCGTCATGTCCGCCGAACGCTTCGCCTTCCGCGCCTCGGCGCCCTGCACTGCGATCAGGCGAAGNNGCACCGCGATCAGGCGCAGTGCCTCCAGCCGCTTGATCCGCGCGTTGCCCTTCACCTCCACGGACTCCACCCCCTCCAGCGACTGACCCGCGTCCAACCGCCGCGTCAGTCCGCTGTTGAAGCGCAGCAGCACCTGCACCTTACTCCTGTTGACGATGGTGATCGGCATCACGGCCCTCCATGTGCGGGATCGGCGGATCGTCGCTGCGCTGGCGGCGCGGCGTGGGTGTTCCGGTACGGTTCGTTCAGATCGGGTCGCGGGCGCGGCCGTGCTCACGCGCTTCGCCCGCGCGGGACGGCCCGTGGCCTCGTCCCCATGCGGAGCGGGCGCTCACCCGCACGCGTGACCTCCAAAAGGCCTCTCCAACCACGTTGCGACGGGAACGGCTCCGGACTCGGAGGGAACCGGCGCGCCACATGATCGAGCACTCCTACCGCGCGCAGGTCGGTCGAACGCTTCGGTCGGTGGGTCGCTACCGCGATTTCAGACCCCGCCGGCGTCGCCGAGGCCCCTCGAGCGACGCCGGGAGAGCAACGTCGCGAGAAGCATCAGCAAGATGGGGCGCGCGGCGGCGCGGCTCAATGTACGGAGCGGCGGGTTGCCGCCGCATCCTACATCACACCTCGTCCCGCCGCATGCACCACCAGCGCTCGAGCAGCCACTCCCAGCCGAGGATGTCGCGCACGCGCGTGGGCACGACGCGGAACAGCGACCGGAAGGCGTGGCTCAACGCCGCCTGGTCCGTGTAGCCGATCGCGAGGGCGGTGCGCAGCAGCGACGTCTGTCGGGAGCGCTGGATCTCGACGGCGGCGTGCAGGGCGCGGCCGAGGGCGAGCCAGCGGCCGGGCGAGGGGAGCCCGGCCCTGGCGAAGCGGTCGCGCCAGGTGCGCTCCGCCGCGTCGCGTCGCGGCGACACGTCGCAGAGCCTTCGCCCTTCGCCGCCGCGGCGGATCAGGAGCTCGACGCGGCCGCCGGTGTCGCCGGCCGGGACGTAGCCGCGCCGGATCAGCCAGCGGACGGCGTCCTCGGCCAACCATTCCCGGCGGGTGAGCTCGCGTCGGAGGTCGGCGGCGAGCCCGTCGCCGCCGCGGAACACGGCCGGGACCCCCAGCCGGCCGGCCTCCTCGCCGGACTTCACGAGCTGCGCCCGGTCCTCGCCGCACAGGAGCACCACGACCGGGGTCGTGGGCAGAGCGTCGCGGAGTCTGGCGACGCCGGCCCGGAGCGCGTCCGACGAGGCGCCGGCCTGTGACGACTCCAGCAGGGCGACGTCGCCATCGCCCCAGCCCCGGGGTCCCGGAGGCCACCGGACCTCCTCCGACCGGTCGTACGGTGGCGGCACCCGGAACGCCTTCACGGGCATGCACCCCCACGGCCGGCGAGGACGTCGAGGTCATCGGCGGGAACGGCGACGTCGCGGAATGCTGGGGATGTCGGGTCCGGCGCCCACCGGTGCGGGACTGCCGGGTGTGCGGGGTGTCCCATGGAATCGGACGCGAGTGTCCGGCGGGCCGGCCGGAGCGGTCGGGCCACCGTGCTCCGGGCTCCACCGGAGCGTGACCCGTCACAAGTTGGGGGCGGACCGCGTGGCGGGCAAGGTGGCCGATCGTCCGGCGTGCAACCCGGCGGGTGCTACGCGATGCGCCGACGGATTCCGTGTGAGGTCGAGCCGCCGGGCCCTGCGCGGGGCACTCTGCTACCCGGTGGGCTCCGGGGGTTGCATGCCGCCCACCACCCGCGCACGCCCCGGGTCGGCACCGCGTCCGGACTCCGCCGGCGCCGGTATCGAGCCACCCGCCCGCGGCGCGGCGATGAGGTTCTCGGCGAACTCGAGGCGTCGCTCCAGGAGCGTCACGCGCTGCACGACGTCCTCGAGGGTCTCCTGCATCGGCCCGGGCGGCTCAAGGCGCTGCGTCGCGCGCTTCTCCTGGATGACGACCTCCAGGAACTCGCCGACGCGTCGTGCGATCGGCCGAAGCAGGATCACCGCGCCGGTCGTGAGGAAGAACGTGACGGAGATGACGACGCCGGCCCACTCTCCGTTCATGATGAGGTCCTCCGAGGATTGCATCGGCGTCCGCCCGGGACCGCCGGGCCTGCAGATCCGCTCGCGTCACGCCCGCTCATAGAACGTCAGCAGGTTCCGCTCGAGGTCGAGCGTCGGGAACTCGCGTGTGCCCCAGGGCCGGGCCTCGATCACGGTGTCTGGACCGTAGAGGACCCCGCGGTCCCTGTACTCCGTGTAGAGTTCGTCGATTCCACCCACCTCGATGCGGCAACTGGCCGTGCCCGCCAGGAAGCTCTCGGCGCCGCTGACGACGGGCCGTGAAGCGATCGACCCGCGGGTCTTCCAGGTCTCGTCGCAGGCGGCCCAGAGGTGGAGCTCGACGTCATCGCGGGTGACGATCGCGAAGCCGTCGTCGTGGTGACCGACGGCGAACCCCAGTCGATCGCGGTAGAACGCGACGGCCGTTCCGATATCCCGGACCGGTAACGCCGGAATCGTCCGGGTGAGCTTCATGCCAACCTCCATGCGTGTGGCGACGGCGATCGTGTGAAGCCGCCACCCGGACCTGCGCGTGGTACCCGGCCGGGCTGGCAGCCCGCGTGTCGCCCACGTCCGGCTCGAACGCGAACAGTACGTGACCCTGCTCCCGTGCACACGTATACGTGTGCCCGAATCACTCCGCAACCCCGTCGAGCGCACCTTACGGTTACCCGGCACGTTCATCCGGTCCACGACGCTTCCGTATCCCGCATGGTTGCGGAACCGTGACCGCATCCAACATCATGTGAGGTGACCTTCCCGACAGCGTCGGGTTCGACCGAATCGGAGCGCGGAGGGTGCCCGATGACCGTCCATGACCTCCGACTTTCCTTCGACTACGGCTACTGGGCGAACGAGAAGCTGTTCCGCGTGGTTTCCCAGCTCACGCCGGAGGAGTTCACACGATCCGTAGCCGGGAGCTACGGGTCCGTCAGGAACACGCTGGTCCACGCCCTGAGCACGGAGTGGGGCTGGCTCGACCGGTGCGGCGGTCCCGAGCGCGGACCGCGCCTCGAACCCGATGCCTACCCGACGCCGGAATCGCTCATCTCGGACTGCCGCCGGGTAGAATCGTACATGCGCGAGCACCTGGCCGGACTCGAGGATGAGGACCTGGCCCGCGATGTCGAATACGAGGGGGCCGGAGGTGCGAAGCGTTCGCTGGCGCTGGGCGAGTTGCTGCACCACGCGGCCAACCACGGGACCCACTACCGGGGTCAGCTCGCGCTGCTGCTGAGGGAGCTCGGCCATGTCCCGGGCAACGTCGACCTCCTGTTCTACTACGCCGACAAGCACGGCGTCCCGGCATGGTGAGCGGCGTCCTGCACCGCCACCTCACCCGCGCGATCGGCGGCCAGGCCGGCCGGAAACCGATTTCGGCTCCCGCGCGTCGCCTTACGCCGCGCCGGTGAGGCCAGAGCCCGAGATCCACTCGTCGCGAGAGGCCGCCTCGGTCGAGAGTCGATCCGGTTATCGTGGCGCTTCACCGGCCACTCCACTCCGGTACCATCCCTTCGAGGAACGCCTGCGTTCCCTTCCGGAAGTCATCGGTGGCCGCGACCTGCCCGAACAGGTCGGCACCCAGCAAGGCCGACTCCTCCAGCGGGAGACTCAGTCCCCGGTGCAGCGCCTCCCACGTGAGCCGTACCGCGGCCGGGGATCGGGCGAGGACGACGCGGGCGAGACGCTCTGCTTCGGAATGCACCTCCTCCGGGTTCACCACCCGATTCACCAACCCGATCCGCCGCGCTTCTTCCGCATCGATCATCTCTCCCGTGAGCAGCATCTCCGCGGCGCGTCCCCGGCCCACGAGGCGGGGCAGTCTGGTCGTGCCTCCCCAACCCGCCACGGCTCCGATCCGTACCTCCGGGTGCCCCAACCGGGCGGTGCGGGCGGCAACCCGCAGCATGCACGCCTCCGCGATCTCGAGCCCCCCGCCTAGTGCATACCCGTTGATGGCCGCGACGACCACCTTGCCGAGCGTCTCGATCCGATGCGTCACCCTCACCGCCGTTCGGGCCAGATCCCGCACGGCGAGCGGGTCGGCGGCGTTCAGGAAGGCAATGTCGGCGCCCGCGGAGAATGCTTTCTCACCCGCACCCACGAGGATCACGGCCTTCACCGCGGGATCTTCCTTCGTTCGGTCGAGTGCGGAGAGGAGTTCCGTGAGCATGTCCGGGCCGAGGGCGTTCAATGCCTCGGGCCGGTTCAGCGTGAGCCAGACCAGGCCATCTTCTTCGGCGTACAGCACCAGGTCGTCGGTCATGTCGGCCTCCGTGTGTAGGTGCGTCTGCGGCGATGTCCGTGCCAGGAAGCCGCCGTCCACGCCTCGCGACGGTCCACTGGAGCACGCCTCGGTGGCGGCCGTGCCGACGGCCGAAGCGGGCACCTGGCATTGAAGCGATTGGCCTCGACGTGCTCGTGCGGCGCGTCCCGATCGGGGGTACGATGGAACCGTCCGCTCCCGGTCTCAGCCCTCGGGCTCCGACGGCGGCAGAAGCAGGCAGGTCGTCGTCGCGTGCGCGTAGAGCCGGCCCGCATCGTCCACCACGCGCGACTCCGCGGTCGCCACGCGCGAGCCGACGTGGACGGCCCGACCCTCGCCCAGCACCCGGCCCATCCCGGCCAGCAGCGGACGGACGAAGTTCACCTTCAGTTCCAGCGTCGTGCAGGCCACCCCCGCCGGCAGGAGCGAGAACACCGCGCACGTCATGGCGGTGTCCACGAGCGCGGCGGCGAGGCCGCCGTGGGCCACGCCCAGCGCGTTGTAGTGATACTCCTGCGGCTCGGCGGCGAAGACGACGCGCCCCTCCTCGGCCTCCACGGCCTCGATCCCGAGCGTACGCATCATCGGCGGCGCAGGCAGCTCGCCGCGGCCGATCGCACGCAGGAATTCGAGGCCGCTCGTCGATGCCGCCTCCCGCCCGTAGGTGCTGGGGTCCTCCCAGACGATCGTGCGCCGTCGCGTGGTCTCCATCCGGCCTCCTCACTCCCTTTCGATGAGGGTCGCGATCCCCTGCCCGCCCGCGATGCACCGGCGTTTCGTCCCACACGCACCGTCCGCCGACTCGCCCGTACGCGATCGCCCGAATCCGTGGACCCGACGACCCACCCGCTAGAGACCGATCGGTCTCTAGCGGGAGAAAAAAGAGAGGGCGACGCCGGCTCAGACCCGGATTCGCTCCTCGATCCAGCGCTCCAAGTGCTCGGCCGCGCGCTTCGCGTGAACCGGGTCGTCGTAGAGCCTGCTCATCACCACCCCACCCTCGATCGTCGCGATCAGTACCGTGGCGAGCGCGTCCGAATCCGTGTCGGCGCGAAGTTCGCCCCGCGCAACTCCGCTCTCGGCCGTCTTCCTGACCATTTCGCGAAGCCGGTCCATGGCCGTACGGGCCCGCGCCCGAAGCAGCGGGTTGCCATCGTCCGCGTCGATCACCGTGTTCACGACCGGACAACCACCCGGGACCGGGGGGTCGGTCGCGACGCTCTGGAATACGCCGATGATGGCCCGCAGACGATCCGGTGCAGCCGTGTGCGCCCGGATGGCGGACGTGAACCGCTCAGCCATGATCGCGACCGCATGGTCCAGGGCCTCGAGCGCGAGAGCTTCCTTGCTCTCGAAATGGCGGTAGATCCCGCCCTTCTTGAGCCCGGTCGCCGCCATGATGTCGGAGACGGATGCGCCCGCGTAGCCGTGCCGATTGAAGAGCCCCGCCGCCTGCTCGATGATGCGCGAGCGGGTCGCTTCGCCTCGATCCATTCTGCCCCCCGGAAAGAGACCGATCGGTCTCATGAATACGGGATCGAGGCCGGGCCCGCAAGGCGGCAGGTCGGGACAGGGCCCACGAGACCTCGGGCATGCCATCGATCGGCATGCGCTCGCGCGCCGGTCCGGGGGACGAGCGGGGAGATGAGACGAAATCCGCGTGAACGCGGCTCCGTGCCCGAACTCGATGGCCACGAGGCCCGGTTCGACGCGCGTCAGCTCCGCGCCCAGCGTGGCCATGAAG
>JABAOG010002581.1_pt1 | contig 10418 bp, 12 predicted proteins | sample 7062131 | NCBI WGS metagenome assembly JABAOG01 (sample SAMN14538629, study PRJNA623070) | marine sediment metagenome | biome: marine biome [ENVO:00000428]; feature: marine pelagic biome [ENVO:01000023]; material: deep marine sediment [ENVO:00002113] | place: India: Arabian Sea | collected... | reverse complement strand
TACTTCCGGGTGAACCAGGAGCGGATGGGCCAGTTCGAGCGGACGCTGATCATCGTGGAGGAGGGCGCGCACGCCCACTACATCGAGGGCTGCACGGCGCCGGTCTACTCCACCGAGTCGTTCCACTCCGGCGTGATCGAGATCGTCGTGAAGAAGAACGCCCGGTTCCGGTACACGACGATCCAGAACTGGTCGAACAACATGTACAACCTGGTCACCCAGCGGGCGCTGGTGGACCGGAGCGGCCACATGGAGTGGCTCGACGGGAACCTGGGCTCGAAGGTGACGATGAAGTACCCGTCGTGCTACCTGATGGGCGAGGGGGCGCACGGCTCGATCCTGTCCATCGCGTACGCGGGCGACGGCCAGCACCAGGACACCGGCGGCAAGGTCGTCCACGCGGCGCCGAACACGACCTCGCAGATCATCTCGAAGTCCATCAGCGTGGGCACCGGACGGTCGACGTACCGGGGGCTGGCGAAGGTGTACGAGGGAGCGGAGCACGCGAAGAGCAACGTGGAGTGCGACGCGCTGCTGTTGAACGAGACGAGCCGGACGGACACGTTCCCGTACATCGAGATCGAGGAGAACACGGCGAGCATCGGCCACGAGGCGACCGTCTCGAAGATCGGCGAGGAGCAGCTCTTCTACCTGATGAGCCGGGGCCTCGCCGAGGAGGAGGCGGCGGCGATGATCGTGCGCGGCTTCATCGAGCCGATCAGCAAGGAGCTGCCGCTGGAGTACGCGGTGGAGCTGAACCGACTGATCGAGCTGGAGATGGAGGGCTCCGTTGGCTGAGGTGGCAACGGCCCCGAACCCGACCGAGGGCCTGATGAGCATAGACCGAGAGGACGATGTCGCCGGCTCCCACGCGCAGCCGGGCTGGCTGCGCGAGCTGCGGGACCGGGCGTGGGCGGCGTACGAGGAGCTGCCCCTGCCCACCCGGAAGCTGGAGGAGTGGAGGTACACCGACGTCGCGCAGCTGAAGCTCGACGACGTGCGGCGAGCCGCGCCGCATGCGGACGAGGTCCCGGCACCGGCCCGGGCCCTGCTGGACGGCAAGGAGGCGGCCGCGAAGGTGCTGCTCATCGGGCCGACGGTGGCGAGCATCGAGGTGGACCCGGCACTGGCGGAGCGCGGCGTCGTGGTCACGGACCTGGCGACCGCGGCCGTGGAGCATCCCGAGCTGGTCCGGAAGCACCTGGGCACGGCCGTGCCGGTGGACAGGGACAAGCTGGCCGCGCTGAACGGGGCCCTCTGGGCGGGCGGCGTCTTCGTACACGTGCCGGCGGGGGTGGAGCTCGANNTCGCGGACCGCCACAGCCACCTGGCGTACGTGGACGAGTTCGCGAGCCCGGACTTCGACGAGCCGGCGCTCTCGCTGGGCGCGGTCGAGGTGATCGCGGGCGAGGGAGCGGACGTGCAGTACGTGGCGATGCAGCAGTGGGGCGAGGGGGTACGCCACCTGTCGCTCCAGCGCACCATCGCGCAGCGCGACGCGAACCTGGACACGCTGGTGGTGAACCTGGGCGGCAGCGTGGCGCGGGTCGACCTGAACGCGCGACTCGAGGGGCCGGGCGCCCGCAGCGACATGCTGGGGCTCTACTTCGCCCGGGGCGACCAGCACTTCGACCACAACACCCGCCAGGACCACGTGAGCGAGCAGGCCAACAGCGACCTGCTCTACAAGGGCGCGCTGTACGACCGGGCGAAGACGGTGTTCCGGGGCGTGATCCGGGTGTTCCCGGGCGCCCAGCGGACGGACGCCTACCAGACGAACCGCAACCTCCTGCTCAGCGGGGATGCCGAGGCGGTCTCGCTGCCGAACCTGGAGATCGAGGCCGACGACGTGAAGTGCTCCCACGGCGCGACGGTGGGCCAGCTCGACGAGGAGGAGCTGTTCTACCTGATGAGCCGCGGGCTCGACCGGCGGGCGGCGGAGCGGCTGGTGATCTTCGGATTCTTCGGCGAGGTCCTGGACCGGCTCCCGCTGCCGGGCGTGGTGGAGGAGCTGAAGGCGGCCATCGAGGCCAAGATCCGCTGATGGCCGGGTGGGTCAGGGTCGCCGCCGTCGGCGAGCTCCCGGAGCGGGGGCTGACGAGGGTGGAGGCCGAGGGCCACGAGATCGTCCTCGTGGCCACGGGGGAGGGCGCGTACTACGCCCTGAAGGACCGGTGCTCCCACGCCGACTATCCGCTCTCCGACGGGGAGCTCCTCGACGACGGGCGGCTGGAGTGCCAGTATCACGGGGCCAAGTTCGAGGTCGAGAGCGGCCGCGCCGTGGCGCTGCCGGCCATCCGCCCGGTGAAGACGTACGACGTCCGGGTGGACGGTGACGCGATCCTCGTGGATCTGGGGTGACATGAGCAACACCGAGGTCGACCAGGGGCCGGGGGCGGCGGAAGGGACCACCGTCGCGGCGGAGGCCGGCGATCGTGGCCCTTCGCCGCTCGACGCCGCCCGGGTGCGTCGTCGATTCGACGTGCTGCGGGAGGACGCCGACGGCGAGCGCCTGGTCTACCTGGACAGTGCGGCCACCGCGCAGCGGCCGGACGTGGTCCTCGAGGCCATCGCCAAGTTCTACCGGACCGACAACGCCAACGTCCACCGCGGGATCTACGACCTCTCGCGGCGCGCCACGGAGCGGTTCGAGGGAGCGCGGGCGGCCGTGGCCCGGTTCGTGGGCGCGCCGGACGCCGCGGAGGTGGTGTTCACGCGCGGAACGACGGAGGCCATCAACCTGGTGGCATCGAGCTGGGGCCCGGCGCACGTGGCCCCGGGCGACGAGATCCTGCTCACCAGGCTGGAGCACCACTCGAACATCGTCCCCTGGCAGCTGCTGGCCCAGCGCGTGGGGGCGAGGATCCGGTACGTGGACATCGACGAGGAGGGCCGGCTCCGCCTCGACGAGTACGACGAGCTGCTCGGCGAGCGCACCCGCCTCGTCGCGCTGAACCACATCTCGAACGCCCTGGGCACCATCAACCCCGTGAAGGAGATCGTGGCCCGGGCGAAGGCCGTCGGGGCAACGGTGCTGGTGGACGGCGCGCAGGGCGCTCCGCACCTGCCCGTCGACGTGCAGGACCTGGGCTGCGACTTCTACGCCCTCTCCGGTCACAAGATGGGGGGACCGATGGGCATCGGCGCCCTGTGGGCCCGTCGCGAGCTGCTGGAGGCCATGCCGCCCTACCAGGGGGGCGGCGAGATGATCGACACGGTCGGTGAGGCCGAGTCCACCTGGGCCGAGGTGCCCCACAAGTTCGAGGCGGGCACCCCCAACGTCGCCGGCGCGGTGGGGATGGCCGCGGCCATCGCCTTCATCGAGTCCCTCGGCAGGGAGGCGATCCAGGCCCACGAGAGCGGGCTGGTCGCCTACGGGCTGGAGCGGCTGGCGGCGATCGATGGGCTGCGTGTCTTCGGCCCGCGGGACCCGTCGGAGCGGATCGCCGTGTTCTCCTTCGCCATGAGGGGCGTGCACCCCCACGATGTCGCGACCATCCTCGACGCCGAGTCGATCGCGGTGCGCGCGGGTCACCACTGCGCCCAGCCCCTCATGCGGAGGCTCCGGGTCCCGGCCACCACCCGGGCCTCCTGCTGGGTCTACAACACCGAGGAAGACCTCGACCGGCTCGTCGACGGGCTCCGCAAGGCCGCCGACATCTTCGGCTGAGGCATCATGCAGAGACTCCTTCCCGCGCCGACCCGTACCCCGACCCCGAACCCGCACCCCGCATCGCCGTGATCGATCGCTCCACGCCCGCCCTCGGCGACCTCTTCCAGGACATCATCCTGGAGCACTACAAGCGCCCGCGGAACAAGGGCACGCTGGAGGACGCCACGGTCGACGTGCACATGAACAACCCGACGTGTGGCGACGAGATCCACCTCTTCCTCCGGGTCGAGGACGGGATCGTCCGGGACGTTGCGTTCGAGGGCGAGGGCTGCTCGATCTCCCAGGCGTCCGTCTCCATGATGACGCAGATCCTGAAGGACCAGCCCGTGGACGACGGCCTCCGCCTGGCGGAGCGGTTCAAGGAGATGATGCGCGGCGACGAGCAGGCCGCCAACGACCGGGAGCTTCGGGACGCCCGGGCCCTGGCCGGCGTCAGCCGCTTCCCCACCCGCGTGAAGTGCGCCCTGCTGGGCTGGAACGCGTTCGAGGAGGCGGCGAAAGCCCGGTAGCGGCGAGGCCCGGCGGTCTCCCGGGCGTGGCGGAGACCGCCCTTCAGAACTCGTCCAGGAGCCAGAACTCCTCGCGGGTGGCGAACACCCGGTCCAGCCCGGTGCCGTTCGATGCCCGCGCCCGGTCGACCCGGACGGCGTCCGTCACGCTGATCTCGCCGGCGAAGATCCTGGCGAACGTGGACGCGTCGGTCTGGAGGCTCGCGTCGGCAGCCTTCGACGTCCCCTCGGTGACCTCGTTTCCGCCGTCCTCGTCCACCCTCACGGTCCACGGCCCGGCGTTGGCCGGCCGCTGGTCGTCGGCGATCGTCAGGGTGAAGGTGATCGGCTCGGGGCCGCCGGCGTCGAAGAGAGGCCGGGCCCGGAGCGCGGCCGGCACGTCGAGGACGCGCAGCATGGGGCCCCTCACGACGCGCGCGGTGGGGAAGTAGAGGGAGCGGGCGCCCCGGAACCCCGGCGGGCGAGGTTCGCGGAGCCGGTCGCCGAAGCGCTCGCCCGGCCGGGCGTAGTGGCGGGCCAGCGGCCACTGGTCGTGCTGGCCGGCGATGTAGCCCAGGAGCCCCCGGTAGGCGCGCTCGTCCTCGGCCATCAGCTCCCGGACGTGGAGGGTGTGCTGCTCCGGGGAGGCCTTCTGTACGTAGCGCAGCAGCGCGTAGCCGGAGACCCGGTCGTCGTCGAACACGATGGCCCGGAGTTTCGGGTCCGCCCGGGCCGTCCAGACCGCCTCGGCGTCCAGCGGTCGAACCCCGAGCTCCTCGCCGTACAGCCGGTAGGCCCACACCTGCCGATCCCGCCGGATCGGCCCGTTGGAGCACGCCGCCACGCGCCCGTAGCAGGCAGCGAGCGGCGCCGCGTCCTGATCGATGGCGGCGCGGCGGACGTAGCGCACCTCCTCCGTCGGGCCCAGCGCGGAGGTCCGGAACCGGTACTCGTGGAGCGAGCCCACCAGCCCCCACCCCAGACGCTCGTAGTAATCGGGCCGGAAGGGATACAGCACGCTCACCACCTCGCCCCGGTCCACGGCCGTGTGGATGGCGGCCGTGCAGATGCGGGCGCCGAGCCCCCGGCGCCGGTGCGAGGGGGCCACGGCCACGGCGGCCAGGCCCAGCATCGGCATGGCGGCGCCGGCGATGTATTCCTCGAGGCGGTAGTTCTTGCACGCGGCCACCAGATAGCCGGCCGGGTCCCGGGCGACCAGGACGGTCTCGAGCCCGCCGTAGCGGCCGCCCGCCTCCAGCATCCGGATCCGCTCCCCCACGGTCCGGTCGCCGGGGAAGGCATCGGACCAGAGCTGGGCGATGTCGCGGGTGTCGTCCTCGGTCGCCGGTCGGATGCGGAACCCTCGGGTATCGCCGGCCTGTTCGTCCATGGGTGGGGTGGCCTCTCTGGAGGTGACGGCCCGCGCCTGCGTCCCACGTTAGGCCGGGCGGCGGGGCCCGGTCAACCGCGTCGCTTGCAGACGTCCGTTGACGGCGACAGCTTCACCCTGGCGCGGGGGTTGCCCCGTGTCTGCACCAGGCAGATCCGTGACTGGAGAAATAGACATGGTCGAGGAACGCGAAGACAGGGCGGAGCCGGGTTCGACGGGACCGGAGCGGAGCGGGGAGGCGCCCCGGGTCGGAGGGGCCGGCCGGATCGGGCGGCGCGTGGCCGTCATGGACGGGTGCCGGACCCCGTTCGCCCGCTCCAACACGGTCTTCCAGGAGATGACCGCCATCGACCTGGGCACGCTGGCGGTGCGGGAGCTGCTGAACCGTGCGGAGGTCGAGGGGAGCGACATCGACGAGGTCGTCTACGGGACCGTGGTCCACTCCGTCCAGGCACCGAACATCGCCCGGGAGGTGTCCCTCAAGGCCGGCATCCCGCCCACGGTGCCGTCGTTCACGGTGAGCCGGGCCTGCGCCAGCTCGAACCAGGCCATCACCTCCGCCGCCGAGAAGATCGCGCTGGGGCAGGGCGATGTGGTGATCGCGGGTGGCGCGGAGTCCCTCACGGACATCCCCATCATGGTGTCCCGGTCCATGCGGGACCGTCTGGTCGCCGCGTCCCGCGCCCGCTCCCTGGGCGAGCGCATCAAGGCCTTCTCCGGGTTCCGGCCCGGGGAGCTCGCGCCCATGACGCCGGCCATCGCCGAGCCGTCCACGGGCGAGACCATGGGCGAGAGCGCCGAGCGGATGGCCAAGGAGAACGGGATCAGCCGGGAGGCGCAGGACCGCTGGGCGCTCGGCTCCCACCGGAAAGCGGCCGAGGGGACCGAGGACGGGCGGCTGACCGCCGAGATCGCGCCGGTCTACCTCCCTCCGGACTACGACGAGGTGGTGACGACCGACAACGGGATCCGCACCGACACGAGCCTGGAGAAGCTCGCGTCGCTGAAGCCGGTCTTCGATCGACGGTACGGCAGCGTGACGGCGGGCAACGCCTCGCCTCTGACCGACGGCGGGTCGGCGGTGCTGGTCATGAGCGAGGAGCGGGCGAAGGCCGACGGCCGCGAGCCCCTGGGCTACATCCGGAGCTGGGCGTACGCGGCACTGGCCCCATCGGACCAGCTGCTCCAGGGGCCCGCGTTCGCCGTTCCGGAGGCCCTCGACCGCGCCGGGCTGACCATGGACGACATCGACCTCTGGGAGATGCACGAGGCCTTCGCCGCGCAGGTCCTGAGCAACCTCCAGTGGCTCGACAGCGACCGCTTCGCCCGCGAGAGGCTCGGCCGCTCCGGGAAGGTCGGGATCCTGCCCGAGGACCGGATCAACGTCATGGGCGGCAGCATCGCCATCGGCCACCCGTTCGGGGCCACGGGCGGCCGGCTGACCGTCACGCTGCTGAACGAGATGAAGCGACGGGACGCCCGGTTCGGCCTGATCAGCGTGTGCGCCGCCGGTGCCCTGGGCTTCGCGATGGTGCTCGAGCGGGACTGAGAGGCGGCCCGGGCTCGCGCGTCCGCTCCGACACGGGCCGGCCCGGGAAGACGCGTCAGCCCACCGCGTCGGGGTCCACCCGCCGAAGGGTGCGGACCGCGATCAGGGCGCGACGGGCCGCGTGATCGCGGCCCCACGAGCCGTCCCTCTTCTGGGTCGACATCAGCAGCCGGGCCCCGTGCCAGAGCGCGGTCTGCGACCGCTCGGGCGCGACCCCCGCCCCGGCGGCGCGGCCGAAGACCTCGAGGGCGTGGAAGGGGTCCAGGTCGACCCAGCTCCCATCCCCGCGCTGTCGGCCGGCCACCGTCTGGAGCCCCTGGTCGGCGGCCGCCCGGTCCTCGTCCACGGGGGAGTGGAGGAGCGCGTGGACGGCCTCCATCAGGGCGGTGCCGCTGAGCCGCACCATCGGCGCCTCGGACCACTGGAGGACGACCCGGCGCAGCCCGGTGAGGTGCAGCCGCGCGTCGCCGGTGGTCTTCTCCCACCCCAGCAGACAGCGGAGCGCGGCGGCCGACGCGACGAACCGTACCTCGGCGTCGCCGGACACGCCGACTCCCGGGTGGAGCCAGGCCTCCTCGAGGGGCACCTCGGGCGGGCCCGGCGAGAAGAACCCCCCGGCGAAGTGATGACAGAGACCCCGGTGGTGGCGCTCCTCCGAGCAGCCGTCCGTCCAGGCGCCGGGAACACCCCGGCGGGCGCGGACCCAATCCAGAGCCCGACCGATCCCCGGGGCCTGCTCCCGAATCGACGCCGCCGCGCGCAGCTCCCGCAACGTGTCCAGCGCCCGGGTGGTCGCCAGCAGGTCCCCGCCCCACGCACCCGCGTCATCCTGGTCGTCCAGGAGTCGGCGGATCCAGCGCCGCGCGGATTCGTCGTCCTCGGCCAACCCCGCCTCGTGAGCCACGATGGCCGCTTCGGGAACGTCCTCGCCTCGCAGCCACTCCACCGCGGCCGCCGTCGCCCGCTCCACGCTGGCAGATGTCACGAAAGGAACTCCTGGATGAACGTTCCGAGGACCCGGTGCGCCACCTCGATCTCCTCCACCGCGACCGACTCGTCCGGCGAGTGGGCGTCCTCGATCCGGCCCGGGCCGAAGCAGACCGCCGGCGTGCCCGACCCGTTGAGGATGCCCGCCTCGACCCACGCGGACATGCCGTCCACCCGCGCCGCCAGCCCGGCCCCCTCCACCGCCCGGGAGAGGGTTCCGACCAGCGCGTGGTCCACGGCCACTTCCGTGCCGTCCCGGTGCAGCGCCACGTCCACGTTCGCCCGCAGCCCGGGCACCTCGATGCGCAGCCCCTCGAGCAGCTCCTCCACCTCCGACCTCACGGCCCCGGCGGTCTCGCCGGGCAGCGTGCGACGCTCGAGCACCAGCCGCGCGGACGCCGGATAGACCGAGGGGGCCGTACCGCCCCGGATGGTCCCGGCGTGGATCGACCCGTGGCCCAGCAGGGGGTGCGGCTCCCGCCCGGCCAGGCGGGCGTCCAGCTCGTCGAGGCGGGCCAGGAACAGCCCGGCATGCCGGATGGCGTCCACACCACGCTCCGGCCGGGAGCCGTGGGCGGCCCGTCCGTGGAAGTCCAGGGCGATCCACGTGAACCCCTTGTGGGCCGGCATGAGGGCGAGCCCCGTGGGCTCACACACCACCGCGGCGTCCCCGCTCAGCCCCTCGGCCACGAGACGATGGGCGCCGATCGCGGCCGCCTCCTCGTCCGCCGTGAGGGCGACGACCAGGGTGCCCGCGAAATCGCCCGCCGCCGCGTCCCTCGCCGCCGCCAGCGCCGCCGCCACCCCGCCCTTCATGTCCGCCGCGCCGCGGCCCCGGAGCCGGCCGTCGCGGACGTCGGCGGCGAACGGATCCCCGTCCATCCCGGCCACGCCCACCGTGTCCAGGTGACCGTTCAGGATCAGCGTGCGGCCCGGGCCCCGCTCGAGGCGCGCCAGCACGCTGGGCCGCCCCGGCTCCGCGTCCACCACCCGCACGTCGAAGCCCCAGCCGCGCAGCCATCCCGCCGTCAGCCCGGCGATGGCGGCCTCTCCCTCGCCGGCGGGGTCCAGGGAGGGGTTCACCGAGGGGGTGGCGACCAGGGCGCGGGCCAGCCTCGCGGCGTCCGCCGAGACGGCGTTCCGTGACCCGACCGTGACGGGATCACCCATGGCGGCCCCGGGGGGCGGGCATTATTCTTGACATGGTCATGTACCTACCCGGTCACCTCAACCGCGGAGGAACGATCCGTACCATCAGTGTCAGCCTGCTGGCCATTGCCGCCATCGCGGCGAGCCTGCTCTTCAGCCGCAGCCGCGAGCCCCAGACGGTAGAGCACATCAAGGTCGACGAAGGAGTGGAGGGAGGCGCCGTCGAGCTCGACGCGCTCCGCCGCGCCGGCTTCTAGCCCGCTTCGTCGCTGGACGAGTGGTCGTGGACGATCTTCCAGCCGGACGCCGTCCACGCCAGCGTGAGTGAGAAGACGCCGCTCGCGGTCGTCTCTCCTGTCGCCCTGTCGTAGAGAAAGTAGCGCCCTACCGCCACCGCGGTGGCCGGTCCCACCGAGCGGATGTCCAGCAGCCCGAACCGCAGGCCGTCCCGGGGCATCCCGGTGCTCCAGTAGCCCTCCACGTACCGCTGTCGGATCTGGTCCACGCCGCGAGTCAACCCGGCGGCGCCGACGAAGGTGGCATCCTCCGCGTAGTCGTCGAGGAACCCTTCCAGATCGCCTCGAGTCCAGGCCTCGGCCGAGGCCTGGAGCATCGTCTCGATCCGGTCGACGTTCTCGGGACTGGGGTCGGCGGGGGCGGGAGTGGCGCAGGCGGCGACGAGGAGGAGAGGGACCGGGAGCGCCGATCGCCTAGTCGAAGTACTCTGCGTTCTTCTCAATATAGCTGGTCCACTCCGGAGGGACGTCGGTGTCGGGGAAGATCGCCGTGACGGGGCACTCGGGCTCGCAGGCGCCGCAGTCGATGCACTCGTCGGGGTGGATGTAGTACTGATCGTCGCCCTCGTAGATGCAGTCGACCGGGCACACCTCGACGCAGCTCGCGTCCTTGGTCTCGATGCAGGGCTCGGTGATGATGTAGGTCATGGCGTTCGTCGAATACTCGGGGAGTCGGACAACGCCCAAGAAGCTGTACACATGAGTGGGGCGGGGCAATGGGGCGGACGCGGAGTCGCCGCCCGAAGGGCCGCCCCCCTCCGGACGGTCTGCGACCCCGCCGGCCCGACCCCGAACCGGATCGCCGGCCGCGGCGCATCTGCACCGGATCGGCGGCCCTGGCGTACGTGTACCGGACCGGCGGCCCTGGCGTACGTGTGCCGGATCG
>JABAOG010001274.1_pt3 | contig 10418 bp, 7 predicted proteins | sample 7062131 | NCBI WGS metagenome assembly JABAOG01 (sample SAMN14538629, study PRJNA623070) | marine sediment metagenome | biome: marine biome [ENVO:00000428]; feature: marine pelagic biome [ENVO:01000023]; material: deep marine sediment [ENVO:00002113] | place: India: Arabian Sea | collected... | reverse complement strand
GCTGGCCGCCGGGCGCTCTTGGCGCACCCGGGGCGCAGGGGACCGGAGCGCCGTTCGCGAGCGCTACCATGACACCGGCCCTTGGCCGGCAAGCCTCGGGCGTTCGCGAGGGCCGAAGCAATGCTTTGGCTTTTTCTTCACTCGACCCTCCGGGTGCGCCAGGATTTATCCGGCTCCATCCTGCGCATTTGCAGGCACACTTTCAAAGGTGTAGGTTCCTCGGTGAACTCCAGGCCACATCGAGGGCTCTCCCCGCGGAGGTGTGATATGTCCGAAAATGGCTCCACCCAACGCCGCAAAAAACTCGTCGGCGCCATCGCCGCTGCGTTAGCAGTAGCCGTGCTCGTCGTCGCTGGCTTCGTTTCGTCGCAAACCTCGTCCGCGATCCCTGCGATCAACGTTGACTCAGAGCAACTAGCGATACATGGTTACGACACGGTCGCCTACTTTACGGATAACAAGGCGATGCAGGGCAGCAAGGAACACAGCGCTGATTGGGAGGACGCGACCTGGCATTTCGCCAGCGCGGGCAACCGCGACCTCTTCGAGGCAAACCCCGAGCGGTACGCGCCACAATTCGGCGGTTACTGCGCACTCGGCCTTGCGGCCGGCGAGTTTGCAGATATCGATCCCAAGGCCTTCACAATCGTCGACGGGAAACTGTACTTCAACAAGACGAAGCAGTTTCGCGAAGCGTGGCGCAAGGCACCTGACGCCTACCTGGTAACCGCCAATTACAACTGGAGCGAGAATCGGAAGAATCTTCGGGATAACCGCTAGATCCTGCTGACGCCACCTATCCGGGATTCGCCGGGTTCACTATAGCCCTGCTTTTCTGAAACCATCTGCAAAATGGGCGGCACTGGCGGGCTCGGTGAACAGCCTGCCGAACTGCTCGAGCTGAGCAAAAGGATCGAGACGGCGTACCGCAGCGGTGGATTGTTGCGCGTCTTCGGTGCGCCCGAGTTGACCATACGTCGCCGCCAGCACGAGGTGGATGAAGACGTTGTCCGGATTCCGGGCAACGGCGCGTTTCAACGGGGCCAGGGCGTCCTCGTAACGATTTTGCAGGTAGTACGCCATCCCCAGATGCATCAAGCCCTCTGCAGTCATGTTCGGGTCATTTCGTAAGGCGGTCTCGAGGGATCGAACCGCGGCATCGATTCTGTTCGAATAAACGAACACCACTCCCTGTTCGGCATGGCTGGCTGCATCATTGGGATTGATAGCGATTGCGCGTTCAAGCTCCAGGATGGCGAGATCGTGATTGAATTGGCTCAAATGCACCCTCGCCAGCAACCGATGGCCATCGACACAGTTCTGGTCCAACGATATCGCCTTTCGCGCATGGGCCTCTGCCTTGGTCAGTGCGGCACGAGGGGTTTGTAGCCACCCCCACAGAATTGCATTCATGTAGGTCCAGCCGAGACCCGCATGCGCCGTTGAGTAGCTCGGGTCGATGGCGATAGCTTCTCTGAACAACTGTCGGGCCTTGAAGTTCTCTGCTCGAGTCAGCTGGCGAAGCAGTGAGAGCGCTTGCAGGACAAGATCGTAGGCGCTGAAATCGGACTCGGGGTGAGACAGGGCGCGACGCTGCTCCAGCTCGGTTACCCTGATGGCGCCAGCGCTGACTATGCGTCTTGTGATTTCGTCTTGGAGATCGAACACGTTGGTGACCAGCTCGTCGAACCGGTCCACCCAGAGTTGCCTCCCTGAATTCGCATCGACGAACTGCACGTTTATGCGTACCCGATCGTTTGCACGTTGCACGCTTCCCTCCAGCACGTAGCGAACCCCCAGCTCCCGCGCCACGTTCTGGACTTTCGTAGGCTTCCCCTTGAACGCGAACACGGAGTTTTGTGCGATGACGGTCAGATTCGAGAACCGGGAGAGGGCATTGATGATGTCGTTGGTGATTCCATCGCTGAAGTATTCCTGGCCGGGGTCCGCGCTCAGGTTCTGAAACGGCAGAACCGCGATGGATGGTTTGTCGAATCCAGACATCGATTCGCGGGCCGGTGAGAGGTTGTCGGGCTCTAAGACAATCCATGACACCGCGAGGCCAGCCGCCACGAGCACCGAGACGGCCGCGGCCGCAAGCGGCCGTCGCCGCCTTCTGAGCCGCTCGGTCAGCGTGGGCGCGACAAAGTCCGGCGCCGGAACCACTGCGCCGTTTCGAAGGCTTGCTGCGTACACACGCAGCGGCTCCGTGAATCCCTTGAGCTCCTTCTCACCAAGGTTTTTGAAGTCAATGGGGAATCGATTCGGAATTGTCTCGAAAACAGCGCCTTGGACGCAGATTCCCCCGCCTTCGGCGAGCTGCTCGACCCGCTGGGCGACAACGACCCCGGCACCAGTGACAGTATTGTCGCTGGTGACGACCTCTCCCATGCCAAGACCAACCCGGCACTCAGCTAGTAACCCATCGCCGATCCCCCGGTTGTGCTCGGCGTTAGCGCTTTGGAAGGCGATGGCGGCCAGTATCGCGTCCGAAGCTCTCGTGAACTCGGCTACGAGCGCGTCTCCGCGCACTTCGTGCACAATGCCCCCGTAACGTCTGATGACGGAGGCAAATCGGCTGAATGTGCCCGTGATACGCTCGTGGGCGAGCGTCTCGTCCTTTTGCACCAGGTCCGTCGAGCCCACCACGTCCGCGTGGAGAACCACGGCGAGCTTTCTCTGTGCCTTCGACGCCACGACGCATTTCCAGAGAGTATGTACTCCGCGAAAGTATATACGTCGATTAACCCGCCTCCGAACCGGGGTGGGAAGAATTAATCAACCTGCCCCCCCCCGAGCTGAGAGTCTGTCCCTACCCATGGATTGACGCGCCGCACCATCACAGGGAGTTGCAGAGAATCCTGCCCGGTCCCATCAAGATTGGCGAAATCCAGAACATTGACAGGCGCAATCAATCTCCGCCAACAGACACAAGCGCTTGAGTGGGCGAGGCGAGTCGAGCGCGAAACGAGGCTTTGTCAAAACCGCCTCCCAACACGTCTCGAAATGGTATGAGACAACCGCCGGACGCGTAACTGACCAGCCCCCTGAGACGAGTCCAGAAGTCAATTGATAGATTGCCTAACTGGACGGATGAGGAGTGTGCGGATAGGAGATCCAACGGCCCTGCCGGTTACTCGGGGGTGTTTTCGGGTGCTCGGCCAGCACCAAAACTGAAAGGGTCGACGACGCTGCACCCGGTGCGGCGAGTGACAGTCGCCCNNTCTTGGCGCACCCGACCCCGCAGGCGCCCCACTCCCTTTGCGGCGGCTCGTCTACCTGAACCGGTAGCACGCGGCGATAGTCAGGCTCCCCAGGGCTTGATGGCTTTCTTGAGCTGCTCGTAGCCCTGCAGGAAGCCGGGGCGCTCCCCCGAGTAGACCTGGTCGAACTTCGCCAGCGCGTCGTCCAGCCAGGCGCGCAGCGCCTCGTTGTCCGGGTTGGCATCGAGATAAGCGTCGCGGATCAGGACGAAGTGGATGCGAGGGTCATAAGGCTTCTTCGTGCCGCCCACCCATTCGTCGCCGTCGAGGAGTCGGAGCAGCATGGCATCCGCGGATCCGAGCGTTTGCTCGTGGATCGGTGGCCCGGACATGCGGTACATGACCGAGGTCATATCCCGCCCGTTGCCGGTCGTGTAGCCCATGTCGTACCACATCTCGTTCATGTTCTTCTTGACCCCGACGTGGTCGAGAACCCGCTGTCCGTAATTGCGCAGCGGATCGGAGACGTCGGCGAGGAGATCCGTAAGACGATCGCCGTCGAGATCGGTGGCCAGCACGATGGCATCGCGCTGCTCGATGAGATCCCACAGAAGCAGCCCGTAGTTCGTATCCGAGATGTGCTGCTCGATGCGCCCGCCCCAGCTCTCCATGCCGTCCTTGAAGTCCGGGGGCAGCAGCGAGATGATGCGATCCACGTTCTCCCGATGCTCCACGTATCCGTCCACCGCGTACTTGCGGCCCACCTCGAACTTGGTGCCCTGAAGCAGCCACGAGTGCAGGCCGGCGTTGATGCCGTCCTCCATGGCCTGGGTCGGCTTCATGGCCACCCGGCCGAGCTTGCCGGTCTCGTGGACCATGCGCAGGAACTGGCGGTTGGCATAGGCCATCTGAACGCCCGGGGTATTCATCTCCGAGTGGATGAGCCCCTTGTCCGGAGTGACGGTGAAAGCCTGGCGATCCTGGGAGTAAGGTAGACAGGGCATGCAGCGCACGACCGTTATCGTGCCGTAAGGGCGCACGTTGCAGTAGACGCCCGCCTGGGTGCGCAGGGGCGCGTTGCCGGACTTGCCCATGACCACGACCTTCTTTCCGCTTGCGTCGTTCACATAGGCATCCCCGGCCGTCGACCACTTGATGGAGATGCAGGGCATGTTTCCGAACCACGCGAGCGGCTCGAGCTTCTTGTCGTGGCGATACTGGGCCCACATGGGCACCGCGTAGAAGGGCAGACCGAGAATATCGAGGGCGGCGACGGTGCCGAGGAGCGCGTAGGCGTCCGTGAGCGAGTGGGCCACCGGATTCACCTTTGCGTCGTGGTTGCCACCCTCCCAGATCACCGCATTCGGGTAACCTTGCGGGCGCACATCGGTGGACCGGTAAAGCCCTTCGAGCAGCGTGAACAGGTCGCCCCCGTCCGCCTCGGTTCGGGCAATCTTCATCAGATCGAGCATTTCGAACCTCTCCGCATGGATCGTCGTGTCGTCGTCCGGGGTCACCCCGACACCCCGGAATTCACCCCGCGAAGAATGATGTCCAACCGGCCATCTGTAAAGGGCGAGCCACGCGTTTGGCTGATCGGGCTCAACAACGGCCCGGCCAATACGCGCCAATCCCGCGCCGGCGGCCGGCACTGCAGGCCGCCGACCCGCGGCTCGGCAACTCCAACTGAATCGGCCGACACCGGTGCGGTGAGTGACAGTCACGCCGGCTGGAGCGTCCACGCTGGTGGCCGGGCGCTCTTCGCGCAGCGGAGCACAGCGGGCTGGAGCGCCGGTCGCGAGCCCTGCCACAAACAAACGACATGACGGATCTGGGCGCGTCGAATCGCGTCGCGTTACCCAACGTGCGGTTGAGTCTGCCATCCGCCCAAATCTCGGTTGGCGCCACTCAGATGTGCCAGAATTCAGTCAAGACCTTTCAGTCCTGCTCGAAAGAACCGGATATGTCGCGGGTTCACCAGATTCAACTCAAGTACGATGCCCGAGAGGATCGCACTCTCCTTCGCATCAGCACCTTGGACAAATGCGAGTATCAGTTCTGGATGACTCGCAGATTCACTAAACTGCTATGGCCGGCACTCATTCGTATGCTCGAGTCAACGGGAAAGGTGGCCCAGCAGCGGGACCAGGCTGCCAAATCGGCAATACTGGCCTTCGAGCATGAGAAAGCCACGTCAAACAGCGACTTCGCCACCAAGTATCAGGAAGACGCCACCCGGACCCCCTTGGGCACATCACCAGTATTACTCGCCAAGGTTGAAGTGAAGTCCGATTCGGGAAAAGTCCCGCGGCTCGGTTTGCATCCATTGGAGGGGCGTGGTTTGGAAATCGCCGTGGACGACAAGTTGATTCACTCGTTCTGCTCCATGCTCGCTAAGGCGGCACAGAGCGCCGACTGGCGTCTGGATCTCTCCATAGGTGAAGAATCGGCAGCCGCGGGGGACAATCCTCGGCGGCTGAACTGAGGCCGCCGATGCCAGACGCGGGGGAGCACGGCGTCTGCTCTGCCCCCTCGAGGCGAAGCCAGACCTAGAGCTGGCGTTCAGTCAGGTGATCGCTGTGCCCGCGCTTTCTTTGCATCTCGGACTGCTTTGCCGAGTGGCAGCGCCGGATCACCTCGATACTCTGACCCAGGTCGACAGTCATGCCCAACCCATCGAGCCGGGACGGCCGGTTCACGCCTTTCGCGTAATCGAGTAAAATCCGCCGCGCCGGGCACGGTGCCGCCTACAGGAATATGTCAGTGAGAACGAGTCAGTTCGATTGGGCTTCCTTCATCATGCGACTCGTCGCGGCGCTCGCCCTCGTCTTTCTCACCTACAATCCAAGCGGTTACTCCTACGTTCACTGGTTCAAGGATGCTCTGGCCGGTGGAACGGCAGGGGCCGAGCACTATTTCGTAGGCGTGGTCCTGCTCATTGGCTGGGTGGTCTTCCTGCGTGCAACGCTCATGTCGCTCGGTGGAATCGGGATCCTGCTCGCCGCCGCCTTTCTCGGNNCGGCGCATATCCGGACAGTACGACGTGGACGAGCTGGCGGAGGGTTGACGGAATTTCGAATCCGGGGATTTTCCGGAGAGCGCGCCCACGGGTGTTCGAGGCGGCGGCACTCCCGCGGGAGCGGGACAGCGAAGAAGACCTCCTCCAATGGTCTTTTGTACTTCGTGCTCACGGCGACCAACGGACAGACCATCGGCAAGAGCCGGATGTAGACGCCCGAGAGCGGCCGTAACAACGGCATCGCGTAGGTGTGCAATTAGGCGCCGGGCCGAGCGCTCGCTCGGGAAGCTCGAATGGCTTGCCAGTCCATTGTCGATTTGGCCACCTGGCCCAGCGCGGACTCACCACACTCCCTCCTGTCTGAGCAAGCCGACCATGGTCGGAATACCCGCAGTGGACCTCAATTGGTCCAGTGTGCGCAGGCCGTGAGGGTGGATTGGCCTCCCGCACAAGTCAATTCAGCCATCTCTACTTGACTATCTCCGACCTGGAAAAGTAGTTTTAGCGTGCTGTAAACACTCGAAAAAACGATGACGCCCCGTGGGCTTTAAGGGCGCACCGCGGCCTGACAAGTCATCCGTTCAACAGGCGGCGATTTGGCCTGACCCTCAGACAGGCACTCATCATTCTCGACCGATTAGAACAAGACGGAGGAGGACATGAAAATATTTTCTTCGACACCTACCAGGACACTGCTCGCGGCATCTTTTATCAGCCTCGTTTCGCTCTCTGGGGCATCAAAAGCAGCTGATAGCAGCCAACCGATCGTCATTCCAATCCACAACTGGTCAAGCCAGGTGGTCATGGCGTATGTAATCGGCGGCATTTTCGAATCCATGGGCAATAACGTTGAATACGTTCCCGCCGATACCCAGGCCGTTTACGAGTCTATTCGTAATGGCGACGTAACGATCTCCCACGAGGTCTGGCAATCCACGTTTGGAAAGTCCTTTTACAACGCGATGGCAAAAGGCGGTGTCATTGACGCCGGCACCCATGACGCCGTGACGCTGGAGGAAATGGGCGTTCCGAACTGGGTCATCGAGAAGGGACTCTGCCCGGGTCTTCCCGACTGGAAAGCCTTGGCAAACTGCCATAAAAACTTCGCCACGCCGGATTCCGGAGGCAAGGGTCGTTGGCTCGAAGGTCCGCAAAACTGGCACGGCGATTTAATGCCCGAGCGTCTCGAAGCTCTTGGACTGGCTGACAAATGGACCGTCAAATTTGCCGGCGGCGCTGATGCGCTGTGGGCCGAGCTCGCCGCTGCCAAGAAGGAAGGCCGAGGTACCGTGATATTCAACTGGACGCCCAACTTCACGGACGCCGAGGGCTTTACCTTCATCGAATTTCCAGCATACAAAGACGGTTGCAGGAAAGCCGATGGTGGCGATGGTAAGTGCGGTTCCCCGAAGGGCTGGCTCAAGAAAGCGGCCAATTACAAGTTCCCGAAGACACATCCACGCGCGTACATGACGTTTTCGAGAATAAACTTCACCACACCGCAGATCGGTGCCATGGCCGCGCTGGTGGACATCGACAAAATGGACCACAAAGACGCCGCCAAAAAGTGGTTGGCGGATAACGAGGCCGTGTGGAAGCCCTGGACCAAACCAGGTATGTGACAACACCTTACTCGTGCCAAGCCCCCCTAGTTCTGACTAGGGGGGTTTTTTATTTATTAAAAGCCGTTTGGTTACCACAACATCGTGATATCTTTATTCGCTGACCAACGGTGAGCAAGTAAGTCATGTCGCCTCGACTCGAAACACCGGAAAATCAGCAACCGGTCATCCGGTGCGACTCCGTCTACAAGATATTCGGCGAGAACGCCGAGAGAATGCTGGAAGCTTCAGGCGGCAATGTCGATGCCAGAGCCTTCCAGGACGCCGGCTGCGTGGTCGGTGTGAACAATGCTTCTTTTCAAGTCCAGAAAGGCGAGCTATTGGTTGTAATGGGCTTGTCGGGATCGGGCAAGTCGACATTGCTTCGCTGCATATCACGGCTCACCGATGCCACAGCGGGCCGTATTTTTATCGACGGCGAAGATTTGCTGGCGATGTCAAATAGACAGCTGATTGAACTTCGCCGCAGCAAGATGGGGATGGTATTTCAAAGCTTTGCTCTTTTACCCCACAAAACCGTGCTTGAAAATATCGCCTTCCCTTTGCAGATAAAGGGAAAGAGCACGCAAGAAAGCGTCAAAAGAGCGAAAGACATGGTCGATCTTGTCGGACTTGACGGGAGAGAAAATTATTTTCCAAGACACCTGTCGGGCGGCCAGCAGCAACGTGTCGGCATAGCCCGCTCGCTCGCAGTCGAGCCCGACATCTGGTTTCTAGACGAGCCGTTTTCGGCCCTGGACCCCTTGATTCGTAAAGAGATGCAAGACGAGTTCCTGCGATTGCAAGGCGTCTTGAACAAAACCATATTGTTCGTCACGCATGACTTTGACGAGGCTCTTCGGCTGGCCGATCGTATTGCCATCATGAAAGACGGTGTCATCGAACAGTTGGATACGCCGGCGAACATCATCCTCAAGCCGGCTACCGAATACGTGCGAAAATTTACCGAGGACGTACCAAGAGAAAAAGTCCTCAAGATAGAATCCGTCATGGAGCCCGTGGACAGCTCTGAAGAGCTGAGTGACCTGAATGTCTCCAAAGATGCCATTATCGAGACCGTCGCAGAAGCAGTCTTGACCGAGAGGAAGCCGGTCGCGGTGTTGGATGAAAATGAGAAAATTGTCGGTGTGTTGCATTCGTCCAACGTGATCAGCGTGCTGTTTGGGAGTAGTGCCAAAAAGCCAGACTCGGAATGACTTCCCTATGAATGCTGTCACGAAACATCCCAAGCTGATGCAATTCGGTGTTTTGTTGGCCGTGTTTTTCCTGCTCTGTTTCGCCATCTCGCCATCGGACACGAACTTCTTGTGGCGCTTGCCGCCACTCATCAAAAACCTTCCCGTGCTGATTAATGACAGCGTCGATTATTTGATGTTCGACTGGATGCCGGTGCAGGTGTACGACCCCGAAATCGATGACTACGAGCAGAAAGCACTGTTGACAGCGCTGACGAGGGCGATCTCGGGAAGCGTTCTTTTCTTGATTGACTTGGTGCGGGAAATTCTCCTCGGTGGCATCAAGACCATTGTAACTTTCACGGATTGGGATTTTGTCAGTCAGAATAAGTGGGCTCGCTGGCCGGCTCTTCCCTGGACCGTGGTCGCCGCTGGGGGGATTATTCTAGGCTACTCACTCCAGGGTAAAGGCCTTGCCTTGCTCGTGGGGTTCTCCAGCATTTATATCGCCGCGTTCGGTCAGTGGGAGCCGTCGATGGAGACACTATCGTTTGTCCTCATCGCGGCTCCTGTGTCGTTTCTCCTGGGCTTGGTGTTTGGAATTTGGGCGTACAAAAGTAAGGCAGTCGAAGCCGCTCTGAATCCTCTGCTCAATGTGGCGCAAACCATGCCGCATTTCTCGTATCTGGTGCCCGTCATGGTCTTCTTCGGTATCGGCGACCATGCAGGTGCCATTGCAACCATTATTTTTGCTACGCCACCGATGGTTCGTTTGACCTTGCTCGGGCTCAAACAGGTACCGCCCGAAGTTGTCGAGGCGGGTCTCATGAGCGGCTGCAGCAATTTGCAGCTTCTTTTCCGGGTGCTCATTCCAACGGCGCGGCGAGATATCCTGGTCGGCGTCAATCAGGTCATCATGCAATGCCTGGCGATGGCGGTCATCGCGTCATTTATCGGCGCGAAGGGACTCGGACACAATCTGCTGCTCGCGCTCAATCAGCTGAGGATCGGGCAAGCGCTCGAATTAGGTATCTGCATCGTTCTGATCGCTGTCGTCCTCGACAGGCTGTCGCTCGCGTGGGCCAACAAGCAGAGGGATTATTTCGCGGACCTCAGCTTCTATGGCCGACATAAATATTCCTTGTTATTTCTTGCTGTTTTGCTCGTCGGTATTGTTCTCGCCTTTATTGGCTCGTTCATTTTCAAAGGAGGTCCCAACTACCTTTATCTCATTCCACACAACAAAGGCATCACGACGGAGCAGTTCTGGCAGGCGGGAGTCGACTGGATATGGGATACGTTCTTCTATACGTTGAAAGGTTTCAATGAATGGCTGATTGTCGAGGTGCTGTTTCCGATGAAGACCGCGTACCTGAGCATGCCAGTAGTGGCAACTTTC
>JABAOG010005040.1_pt2 | contig 10421 bp, 11 predicted proteins | sample 7062131 | NCBI WGS metagenome assembly JABAOG01 (sample SAMN14538629, study PRJNA623070) | marine sediment metagenome | biome: marine biome [ENVO:00000428]; feature: marine pelagic biome [ENVO:01000023]; material: deep marine sediment [ENVO:00002113] | place: India: Arabian Sea | collected... | reverse complement strand
GCCTGCGGTACGGATTGCGGTCACCCAGTTACCGTCGATCACCGCCAGGGGAATGCCTGTTTCGCTGTCGAGCTCCAGGCGCTCCTCGGTGCTCCGTCCGCTCCCGGGGTCGAGCTTCTGGCCGAGGTAGAGGGATCCCGCAGTCGCCCCCAAGGGCCTACTGCCCGGGAATGCGGAGCACCTGCCCCGGATAGATCAGGTCCGGGTCCTTCAGCATGGGCCGGTTGGCCTCGAAGATCTCCGGGTACCGCTTGGCGGAGCCGAGGTGCTCCTTGGCGATGGCGCCCAGCGTGTCGCCCTTCTTCACGGTGTAGAAGGTGGCCTCGGGCGCCGGCTCCCTCACCTCCATGCGGTCGTCGACCTTCTCCACGCCCGCGCAGTTTCCGATGGCGAGGATGACGTTCTCCCTCACCCTCTGAGTCGGAGCCGTTCCGAAGACCGTGGCGACTCCGTCGTCGTACCCGACCTTGGGGTTCTCGACCCCCAGATCCATCTGCATGACGAATCGGAGGAGCTTGTTGCCTTCTCTCAGCTCGGCGAGCTCCTCGTCTTTGGCGGCTTCCGCCGCCGCTTCGGAGGGGGATTCGCCCAGGCCGACCTTGGCGCCGGCCTCGCGCACGAAGTTGAAGATGCCCATGGGATTCTCCTGCTCGATGGGATTCCGGGGAACATGAACGTTACACTGCCGGGGACGCCTCCGTAGGTCGGTCCTCCCGACGAGCCCCTTCGACCGCCTTGGCCACGTCGGGAAAGAAGTGCTCGGGCCCGATGCGGTCGACGACGCCTCCGGCCAGGAGCTTGTCGTGGAGGGGGCCCTTCACGCCCGCCATCAGGATCCTCCCCCGCTCTCGCTGGATCTCGCCCACGATCTCGTGGAACACGTGCAGGCCGGTGGAATCCGTCCGGTTCATGGGGTAGCAGTCGACGATGAGCGTCCTGCGTCCGCCGTCGGACGTCCCGGTCCCGGCGAAGCAGCGTCGGGCCGCGTCGCGGAACGCCTCGGCGTTGCCGTAGAAGAGCGAGGCGTCCATACGCAGGATGGCGATGTCGGGATCCACCACCGCCTCGGGATTGCGCTCCAGGTTGCGGTAGAGGCTGGTACCGGGCAGCCGGCCGAGCCTGGCGATGTGCGGCCGGGTGATCTGGTCGAGGACCACCGTCATCGACAGGGCGGCGCCGACGAGGATCCCCTCCTCGATCCCGAGGGCCAGGGTGGCGAGGAAGGTGGCGCCCATGAGGGCGAAGTCCTTTCGGTCCACGCGCCAGAGCCCTCTTGCCCCCCGCACGTCCACCAACCCCGCAACCGCCACCACGATGATCGCGGCCAGGATCGCCTTGGGCAGATGGTAGAACAGCGGAGTCAGGAAGAGGAGGGTCACGCCGATGACCGCGACGCTCACCAGGGACGAGAGCTGCGAGCGCGCCCCCGCCTGGGCGTTCACCGCGGTCCGGGAGAAGCCGCCCGTAACGGGGAAAGCCTGGAAGAGCGATCCGGCGATATTGGCCAACCCCAGGGCCTTGAGCTCCTGGTCGGCGTCNNAGGAGGGTCACGGCGATGACCGTCACGCTCACCAGCGACGAGAGCTGGGATCGGGCGCCGGCCTGGGCGTTGACCGCCGTGCGCGAGAACCCGCCGGTCACCGGAAACGCCTGGAAGAGCGCACCGGCGAGATTCGCGAGACCGAGCGCCCTGAGCTCCTGGTCGGCGTCGACGTCGTAGCGGTTCCTCGAGGCGTAGACCTTCGCCACCGCGATGGACTCCATGAACCCCACGAGGGCGATGGCCAGCGCGATGGGCAGCAGCGCGGCGAGGTCCGCGGCCGCGAACCCGGCGAGGGCGTTCTCACCGCTGCCCGGGAGACCGGGGAGGGGGAGCCCCGAGGGCACGTCCCCGACGATCTGCACACCCCGCGCCCCCAGGGACGCGCTCCACGAGACCAGGGTTCCGACGACCACGACCAGCATGGGTGCGGGAAGGCGGGGCAGCCAGCGCCGCAGCGCGACCCCGGCGACGATGGCCGAGAGCCCGATGATCAGGGTGGCCGGGTGGATCTCCCGCCAGGCGGCTCCCGCCTCGAGGAGCATCTCGTGAACCGGCCCCTTCGCGATCGAGAGCCCCGTCAGCCCTCCGAGCTGGCTCATGCCGATGATGATGGCGGCGGCCGAGGTGAAGCCCGCCAGGACCGGGTGGGACAGGAGGTTCACGAGGAAGCCCGCCCGCAGGAGGCCCATGGAGAGCTGGATGGCGCCTACCAGCGCCGAGAGGAGCAGCGCCAGCGTCACGTAGCGCGCCGCGTCGCCCGCCGCCAGCGGCGCGACGCCGCTGGCGACCAGGAGGGCGACCATGGCGACGGGACCCACGGCCAGCTCCCGGGACGTGCCCAGGAGCGCGTACACGGCCAGGGGGGCGAGGGCCGCGTACAGCCCGTAGACGGGAGGGAGACCCGCGATCATGGCGTAGGCCATGCCCTGGGGTATGAGCATGACCCCGACCGTGGCACCGGCGGCGAGGTCGGAGGCGAAGTCTTCGCGATCGTGCGAACCGAGGGTACGGATCAGCGGCAGGTTGCTCATCAGCCTTCGCAGCCCTCCGGCCACCCCCTCGCGCGACGAGCTCATGCGCGCCCCTCTCCTCGGTCCACCGGCGTCATCGGTCGGTCTCCGTAGGTGCTCAGGCCACGCCCGCCGACGCCTTGGACTCCTTCTGGGTGTGTCCCTTCCACGAGTCGATGAGGCCGTCGACGAGGGTGACGTCGTAGCCCTCCTTCGCCAGGAGCGCGGCAGCGGCCGCGGCGCGGTTGCCCGACCGGCAGTAGGTCATGACCGGCTTGTCCCGCGGCACCTCGTCGAGGCGCTCGGCCAGCCGCGTGTGAGCGATGTTGAGGGCCCCGGGGACGTGGCCGGCGGCGTACTCGGCCGCGCCCCGCACGTCGAGAACGGTGTAGGCTTCGGTGTCGACCTCGGCGGGGAGATCGTGGAAGTCGACGCGCTGGACGATCTCCTCGGAGAGGCCCCGCTCGACCAGGGTCGAGGGCGGCGCGTAGCCGGCGATGTTGTCGTACCCGATCCGCACGAGCGTGCGGACCGCCTCCTCGAGCTCCGCGTGGTCCACCAGGAGGTAGATCTTCGTCTCCGGATCGACGTACGAGCCGACGATCATGGGAAAGTTGATGCCCAGGGGCGAATGGATGGAGCCCGGGATGTGGCCCGCCATGAAGCCCTTCCGGTCCAGCCGCGTATCGACGATGACCGCGTCGTCGGCGGATCCACGCTCGGTGATCTCCTCGATGCTGCACAGCTTCGGAATGGGGAGGTCACCCAGGATCGGCACGCCGTTCTTGTTCAGGCTCTTCATGCGAGCGAAGTAGATGGGCGGCTCGGGCTGGCCCTCCAGGATGGCGTCGACGAAGCTCTGCTCGTCACCGAAGGAGAGGCCGGCGTTGAAGCGCCTCTCGTACCCCACGGTCGACTGCGGGATGGAGCCGAGGGCCTTTCCGCAGGCGCTTCCGGCGCCGTGGCCCGGCCACACCTGCACGTGGTCGTGGAGCTCCAGGAAGCGCTTGGTCGAGTCGAAGAGACGCCGGGCCGACGGCTCCCGGGCCCCGGCGACGCCCGCGGCGGTCTCCAGGAGGTCGGGGCGGCCCAGGTCGCCGACGAAGACGAAGTCACCCGACGCGATGCCCATCGGCTCGCTGGCGCCTCCGCCCTCGTCGGTGACGAGGAAGCTGAGGTGCTCCGGCGTATGGCCGGGCGTGTGCACGGCCTGGACGCGGATGTTGCCCACGCGGAAGACGTCCTTGTCTTCGAGGAGCTGGACGTCGTAGTCGCTGTCCTTCGCCCACGCGTACTTCCAGTTCTCGTCGCCCTCGTCGGAGAGGTAGAGCTTGACGCCGTGCTGCTCGGCGAACTCNNTCGCGCTCGGGGTCGATGACCAGGGCCTCGCCCGTGGCCTGACAGCCGATGATGTAGGCGTACTGGGCGAGCTCGGGGTCGAAGATTTGTCGGAAGAACATCTCTGGAATCTCCGTGCGTGGTCGTGTCGTGTGTGGTCGTGTGCGGGTTCGGTCAGCTATGAGGCAGACGATGGCGGACGGCTCCGTAGGTCCAGACGCCGACCAATGCGCTCAGGAACGCGACGACCATGACCGTCACCCCGTTTCCGATGAGCACATAGATGGGGCCCGGACAGGCTCCGAGCAGCCCCCAGCCCAGCCCGAAGGCCGTCCCGCCCAGCCAGTACTGCCAGCCGGGGGGTTGGAAGCGCTCCGTCGGGATCTCCATGGGCCGGTTGGTGACCGACCGGACCCCGAGCTTCTTGATGAGCCACACGCCCAGGGCACCGGTGGCCACCGCGGAGCCGATGATCCCGTACATGTGGAAGGACTGGAACCGGAACATCTCCTGGATGCGGAACCAGGAGACGACCTCCGAGCGGGTGAAGACGATGCCGAGGACGATGCCCAGAGCGAGGTACGGCCAGAGGCGCTCGGGCTTGGTCGCCATCGAGGGCGCGTCGGAGGCCGGGACGGTCTGTTCGATGCGGGTGGCCATCAGAACCCACCTCCGAGGACCAGGGGCAGGAGCAGATGGGTGGCGATGAGGCCGCCGGCGAAGAAGCCCAGGACGGCCACGAACGAGGTCACGCGCAGGGCGGCGAGCCCGGAGATGGCGTGGCCCGAGGTGCAGCCGTTGGCGTAGCGCGTGCCGAAGCCCACCAGGAAGCCGCCGAGGACGATCAACACCATGCCGGCCGGTGTTCCCAGGCCGCTCCACGAGAAGATCTCCGAGGGCACGAGCCCCGAGAAGTCGGTGATGCCCAGGGCGCCGAGATCGGCTCGCGTGGCGGCCGAGATGCCGACCATGGCCGGGCCCGTGAGCCCCGCGACGAGGCCGCCCAGGACGAGGCCGATGGCCATGGTGAGGCGCCACGCGCCGATGCGTCGCCAGGAGTACTGGAAGTAATCCAGGTTCCGGGGAAAGGTCGCCGCGCACACGTCACGGAAGGTGGACGAGACCCCCCACTTCCGTCCCGCGTACAGGTAGACCAGGGGCACGGTGAGGCCGATGATCGGCCCGGCCACGTACCAGGGCCAGGGTCGCATGAGTAGCTCCATGAATCAGCTTCCTGTGGCGAGGATGGCGCTCTGCTCTTCGGCCTGCTCCTCGAGTCGGCCGCACATGATGTCGCACAGCTCGCTCACCGACGGGTCGGTGGCGCTGTAGAAGGCGTACAGCCCCTCCTTGCGGCGCTCGACGAAGTCGGTGGACCTGAGGATGCCGAGGTGCTTGGAGACGTTGGCCTGGTTCAGCCCCGTCTCCTCGACGAGCTCGGAAACCGTGCGCTCGCCATCCAGGAGCACGTTGAGGAGCAGGAGGCGCGTCGGCTCCGCGAGGATCCGGAAGCGCTCCGCGACGAGCTCCAGGACTTCGGGGGAAAGGCGTTCGGGCATGGTGGTCCCTGTGAAGTGGTCCTGCAGAATATATGAACAGATAGTAATTTAGTGATTTAGTTCGTCAAGGGGAGGTCGACGAACGGATGGGGCGATGCGTGACCGTGGGCCCCCGGCGCCGACAGCCCGTGCCGTCGAGCATCGGGTCTTCCGATGCAGCCGGGTGTCGGGTGACGCCCGCAACACCGCCGCGGCTCCGCGTGTCCCCGGAGGGGCGAGGCGCCCCGGCACGACGCGCCGACGCCCTCCGGGCCCTCGCGCCTGGGAGGATCCCCGAAACGGAACACCATGAGACCCGACCCGCTCCGATTTCTCGCCGTCGTCGCCCTTTCCCTGGGCCTCGTGGCCCTTTCCCTGGCCCTCGCCTCACCCCTCGTGGGACAGCAGTCCTGGGATCGCTATCGGGTGAGCGCCGTCGCGACGGAGACGCCCCCCACGCTGGACGGCGTCCTCGACGAGGGCGTCTGGGAGCGGGCCGGCCGGCTCGACGNNGCCTGGGACGCGTCGGGCCGGGGGGTCACCGCCACGGAGATGCGACGGGACTCCGAGCGCATCCTCGAGGAGGACAACGTCCAGATCATCCTGGACACGTTCAAGGATTCCCGCTCGGGCTACATGTTCGTGACGAATCCGCTGGGCGCCCAGCTCGACCAGCAGGTGTTCAACGAGGGAGAGGGGGCCCGTCCCGGGTTGCCGACGTCGAACATCAACCGGGACTGGGACGGGGTCTGGCACGTCACCGCCCGCCTCCTCGACGACGGGTGGGTGGCCGAGATCGCCATCCCCATGGTCACGCTGCGCTTTCCCGACCGGCGCCGCCAGAGCTGGGGGCTGAACGTCATGCGCAACATCGCCGGCCGGAACGAGCAGTCGTTCTGGGCTCCCATCTCCAAGGAGTTCACCATCGCCCGGGTGAGCATGGCGGGCAGCCTGGAGGGCCTCGAGGAGCTGGATCGTGGGCTCGATCTCCGCGTCACGCCCTTCGTCACGGGCGGGGTGGGCCGGGAGCTCGAGGCCCAGGTCGAGCGTGATTCCTTCGACCGCGACNNACCGCGACGTGGGCCTGGACCTCAAGTACGGGATCACCGCCGGGCTCAACCTCGACCTGACGGTCAACACCGACTTCGCCCAGGCCGAGGTCGACGACGAGCAGGTGAACCTCACGCGCTTCCCCCTCTTCTTTCCCGAGAAGCGGGACTTCTTCCTGGAGAACTCGGGGCAGTTCAACGTGGGCTCGGCTCTCGCCTTCAACCGTTACGCGGATCTCTTCTTCAGCCGCAGGATCGGGCTGTCGGCGGACGGGGCCGTGCCCATTGTCGGCGGGGCGCGTCTCTCGGGGAAGGTCGGCCGCAACGACATCGCCGTCCTCGACGTGCAGACGGACGAGGCCTTCGGCCGGTCCGGCGAGAACTTCCTGGTGGCCAAGTATAGCCGGAGCTTCTGGTCTCGATCGCGGGTCGGGGGGCTCTTCATCAACAAGGCCGAGACCGACGGGAGCCATTACAACCGCACCTGGGCCGTGGACGCCTCTGTGGCGCCTCATCCGAACTTCACCGTCCTCGGCTTCCTCGCGAAGACCGAGACGCCGACCGCCGCGCCGCCGCCTCCGGGCTCGGAGGGCTTCGGGGAGATGGGGGCGTACGTCAACGCCACCTGGCTGGACAGGGACTGGCGCGTCTACGCGGAGTACGTGGATCTGGAGAACGACTTCAACCCCGAGGTGGGGTTCCTGCCCCGGGCGGGGATCCGGACCACCAAGCTCCACCTGGAGCGCAATCCCCGGCCCGAGCGGTGGGGTATCCGCATGCTCTCGCCCATGGTCAACTGGACCTACACCACAGACCAGACGGGACGGCGGGTCGCCCAACGATGGCACTACATGATCGGGACGCGCTTCGACAACGGGGCGTACCTGAACGTCTGGTACAACGACCACTTCGACCGGGTCGACGACCCCTTCGCCCTCAACGACGTGACGGTCCCCGCGGGCGACTACTCCTTCGGCGAGTGGCGCGTCTCCTTCGACAGCAACCCCGCTCGCCGCATCTACTACGGGCTGATGTGGTCGCCGCAGGACTTCTACGGTGGGACCCGGCGCGACGTCCAGGTCAAGGTGGGAGCCCGGCTCACCGACCGCTTCTCCAGCGAGGCCCAGTACACGCGGAACTCGGTCGAGCTGCCCGGCGGCTCCTTCGACGTCGACCTCGCGGCCCTCCGGGTGGACCTGGCCATCGCGCCCACCATCACCATCCGCTCGGTGACGCAGTACAACTCCCTCACCGACCAGCTCGGCACCAGCGCGCGCTTCCGCTGGACCTACAGCCCCGGCAGCGACCTCTTTCTCGTATACGACGAAGTCCGCCGCGATCCCGACACCCTGCTCGAGTACCGGGACCGCCGCCTCATCCTCAAGGCGACCTATCTGCTGACCTGGTGAGGCCTCACGACCCTCCCAGGTCGCGCCGCAAGCCGGGGTAGGCGGCGGTGAGGGCCAGCGCCCTCGCGACCACGTAGGCCACGAAGGCGATCCACAGGCCGAGGTTGGCCCAGCGGGGGGTGAGCAGGAGGGAGAGGCCCACGAAGACGGCGAAGGAGACGATGCTGGCGTTCCGCATGGCCCGGGTCGCGGTCGCGCCGATGAAGACGCCGTCGAGCTGGAACGCCGCGAAGGAGAGGGCGACGTACAGGGCGGCCCAGGGCAAGTGGAGGAGCGCCTGTCCGTGCACCGCGGGCAGGTCGGTGAGGAGCTCCACCGCGAGGGGGCCGGCGAGGGCGACCAGCGCGGCGAGGGCGAGGGCGCTGGCGGCGGCCAGCTCGGTGGCCGCGCGCACGGCCTGATCGAAGGCGGCCAGCCGGCCTCCGCCCACCGCCCTGCCCACGTGGATCTCGGTGGCGTGGGCATAGCCGTCCAGGAGGTAGGCGCTCAGGCTGACGAGCTGGAGGAGGACGTGGTTGGCGGCCAGGATCTCGTCGCCGAACAGCGCTCCCTGGTTCGTGAACCAGGCGAAGCCCAGGAGCAGGAAGAGCGTCCGGACCATGATGTCGCGGTTGGCACCCAGGGTCCGTATGGCCTTGGCCCGGTCCATGATGCGCTTCCACGGGAGGAACGGCTCGTCGTCGCCGGATCGGGACCGGAGCATGGGAACCGCCAGGGCCAGCGCGAACAGGAGCGTCGTCCACTCGGCCATGGCGGTGCCCATGGCGATCCCCTCGACGCCCCAGCCCAGGACGCCGGCGAAGACGACGTCGAGGACGATGTTGAGGCCGTTGAGCACCAGCTGCGTCACCAGGAGGTGTCGGGTCCTCCCCAGTCCGACGAACGTCCCCAGGATGGCGAAGATGCAGAGGCTGGCGGGGGCGCCCCAGATGCGCAGGTCGTAATAGCCGCGGGTCAGCCTCTCGACCTCCGGTGTCGCGCCGAGGATCTCGAGGGCGGCCCGCGCGATNNTGCCCAGGGCGAGGAACAGGGCCCGGGCGAGGGTGGCCCGCACCTCCGCGTAGTCGCCGGCCCCGGAGGCCTGGGCGGTGAAGCCCGTGGTCCCCATGCGGAGGAAGCCGAAGCTCCAGTACACGAAGTTGAAGATCAGGGCGCCCAGGGCGATGGCGCCGAGCTCCTCCACCGACCCGGTGTTGCCGATGACCGCGGTGTCGACGAGACCCAGCAGCGGCACCGCGGCGTTGGCGGCCACGATGGGCCAGGCCAGATGCATGATGTCGCTCCGGCCGACGGCCTGGGCCGAGCCGCCGCCCGACGTGGTCACCGGGAGTCTTCCGCCCGAGGGGTGATCGGAGGAGCTACGAGGCCTCGGGCAGGAGCGCGAAGGGGTCGTCGGCCCGTCGGGCCCTGGCGCTCAGATCCCGGACCGCGGTGACGAGATCGCCGTCGTAGAGGGCGAGGAGAGCGTCGAAGTCGGCGAGGCGATGGTAATAGCGGTACACGGAGAGGAGGCTCGCGTTGTCGAGGGGCGTCTCGCGGAAGCCGGAGAACGTCAGGGACTCCAGCGACGGAGCCAGCTCGCCGTCGAAGCGCGCCAGGGCGCGGGAGAAGACCTCCTCCCTCCGCTCGAGCTTGCCGGCGTAGTCCAGCGTCCGGTCGTAGTAGACGACCTGGAGCCCTTCGACGAGGTCGTCGACCCACACGCCGAAGCGCTGGACGTCGCGCCAGCGCTCCTGGGCGCGACGGCACTTCACCGTGTCCGGTCCTCCGCCCTGACGGGTGCAGAAGAAGCGGATGGCGGCGACGCGGCCCACGAAGGTGGCGAAGCTCTCGTTGAAGGTCACCTGGCCGGGCACGAAGAGCTGTCTGTGGGCCAGCTCGTGAAACGTCGTCGTCACCACCTCGACGTCGTCCGAGCGCAGGCTCGTCGACAGCACCGGATCGTTGAACCAGCCCAGGGTGCTGAAAGCGGGGGTGGGCCGGACGTAGGCGTCGAAGCCGTCGGACCGCAGCTCGTCCGCCTCCTCCAGCGCGCCGTCGACGGAGAAGTGCCCCTTGTAGGGCACGCGACCGACGACGGGGAACCACCATGTCTTGGGAACGAGCCGGTCGCGGTACGCGGCCGACACCACCAGGGCCAGCGTGTCCCGCTCCAGCTCGGTGTACTGGGTGTACGCCTTTCCGACGTCGAATGCCAGCTCGCGTCCGGCGAAGCGCCGGGCGTCCATGATCCACGCCAGCTTGGCTCGCGTGTCGGCGTCCACGGTGGTGTCGGCGAGGACGGCCGGAATGGGGCGCCGGGCCCGGAGGATCCCGACCTCGGCGATCCCGGCTTTCACGACGTAGACGGGCGAGCAGGCCGTCGCCGGCAGCAGGAGGGCGGCGAGCGCGAGGAGCGTCAGGGGGCCCCCGCGAGGGCGGGGGCGACGGATGGGGCTCGGGATCGCCACGGGCGCGCTCCGGCTCAGCGTCCGCCGCCGACCTGCCGCATGAGCGGGACTCCACCCTCCGTCGGCACGTAGACCACGGATCCG
>JABAOG010000487.1_pt1 | contig 10421 bp, 11 predicted proteins | sample 7062131 | NCBI WGS metagenome assembly JABAOG01 (sample SAMN14538629, study PRJNA623070) | marine sediment metagenome | biome: marine biome [ENVO:00000428]; feature: marine pelagic biome [ENVO:01000023]; material: deep marine sediment [ENVO:00002113] | place: India: Arabian Sea | collected... | reverse complement strand
CACTACTCCGAGTGTCAGGTTGTTGCGGACCGTGTCGTTAAACATAGCCGGATGCTGCAGGACGGTGGCAACGTTATCACGTACCACTTCCAGTCCGATGCGTGTTACCGGGACATCATCGAAGTAAAGCATGCCCGAATCGGGCGGATAAATACCGAGAATCACCTGCACCAGGGTTGACTTGCCGCCGCCGCTGGNNNNGAAAGGGGTTTTCATGGTGGGGATAACGCGGCTCGAGACGCAGATCAAGTAAATTGTTAATCCGGCCGAGCGCCGCCTTGGCAGCATAGAAGGCGTATTGGAGATTCAACAACTCCTGTACCGGTGTCATCATGAACCACAGGTAGCCGAATACCGCCATCATCTGGCCGATGGTGAGATCGGAGAAGACCACCATCAGCATGCTGATGGCGCGGAAGCTGTCGAAGCCGACCAGAAACACGCCGAAGGAGAGGCGGCTCGCGGCGTCCGATTTCCAGGAAAACTCGCCGGAGTGCTGTTTGATGTTGCGCGCCGAATCGATCACCCGGCCCAGGTAATGGCGTTCGCGGTTACTGGCGCGGATCTGGCGAATGGCATCCAGGGTTTCCACCAGTGCTTCCTGGAACAGCTCGAAGGCCTTGTTCTCCCGCTTTTTCAGGTTTTTGACTTTTTTGCCCAGAATGACAGTGAAGTAAATTACCAGCGGATTGAGGAACAGAATAAACAGCGCGAGTTGCCAGTGCAACCACAGCAACACCACGGTGACACCAAGCAGTGACAGACCGGCAATCAGGGTTTTGCTGACCGACTGGCCGATAAACTCATCGATGGCATTAAGGTCGGTGACAAAATGTGAAGTGACCGTACCACTGCCCAGGGTTTCGTATTCCGCCATCGAAATTCGCTGCAGACGATGGAGCAGGGTACGGCGAATACGAAAAACGATGTCCTTGGCTACCAGGGTAAATTGCCGGGTCTGCCAGACGGTCAGCATCATGGCCGACAGACGCAATATCACGGTTGCCAGCAGGATGAACAGGATATACAGCACCGGACCGTGCCAGCCTGGTGGGAACAGTTGCTGCATGAAATGCACCAGGGGTCCGGGCTGCTCCAGCAGTACCTCGTCCACCAGTAGTGGCATCATCAGCGGGATGGGTACACCGGCCGCCACTGCGATCAGGGCAATAATGTTGGCTTTCATCAGTTCCTGTTTATGACGCAGGACCTCGGTCAGAATATACCGCCAGCTGTAACCTTCTGTCGGGGACAAGGTACCGGACTCATCGATAATCTGAGAGGTGGACAGTGTGTCAGGGTGTATGGCCATAACGATACTGAACGGTGGGCGATTATTGTGGTGACAAACGGTTCAGTTCATCCAGAATATTCAGCACCAGATGTTCACCGCTGGGGCCCATGCCCTTGCATAATACGTCGGGATCCCGTTCGCCATTGAGTAATTTATTGATGATACCACCCAGTTGACGCATGTCGCCGGGTACCCGGATCATGTATTCCGCCATGTGAGACAGTGCCTGCAGGGCCTGCGGGTCACCCTGTTCAGCAGCATGGATCATCTGTGCCAGTCCGGGCGCGGCCACGGTTGGATCTGCCTGAGTATTGGGATGCGGCAGAGTTTCGGGATTTTGCAGGCCCTGCAAGATGGACTGAATGATGATCGTGTCCTCTTCATCGAGGTTCAGTGTCAGGGATTCCTCGCGCTGACCCTTTAAAATCAGCTGGATACGGTTGACCAGGTTATCCCAGCCCTGTTCACGTGCCATCTGCAGCATCGGTTCAAGTTTGTCGCGCTCTTCGGAATTGAGACAGGCTTTGACGACCTGATTGATAAGCGGGGCATGGGTTTGTCGAATCTGTTGTTCACGCTCTGGTATACTCATCGGGCACCTCTCAAAATATAGCAGAGTGCATTGTTTACAATATGATAGGAAGAATCAAATCGGTGGGCCATGCGGCTTGACCGACAACAGAGAAAGGAAAACAGTATGGCGCGTGAGATTACCTGGGCCGGCATAGGAGTTCGATTTCTGGCCGCCCTGATCCTGGTATTGAGTACGTATAATCCGGAAGGATATTCCTATGTCCATTGGGTATTCATGTCCGACGGCGGTTCTCTGCCGCTGAAAATATTCACCGGTATCGTGTTGTTGATCGGCTGGACCGTCTTTATCCGTGCCACACTTGGCTCTCTCGGCGGTTTCGGCATGTTGCTGGTCGTCGGCCTGTTTGCTTCGCTGTTGTGGCTGCTCAGAGATATGGGTGTCATCCCCAAAGGCTCCTACGACGTTGTCGCTTATATGGTGTTGTTCATTATCAGTGCCTTGCTGGCTGTCGGTATGACCTGGTCGCATATTCGTCGCCGTCTTAGCGGGCAATTCGATATCGATGAAATCGAAGAACATTAAGTGGATATCCAATGAGTAACAACGCACGAAAATCGCGACGTGATCCGGCAGATGCTGCAAGCGGATGCCGGAACGGCGGGTACAAAGCGCCATGATTACCATTTACGATCCGGCCATACCCGGTATCGATCTGTTCAACATGGGAATGATCTGTTCGGTCGAAACCAATGATAACGATACGGTCCATACCGACATGGTATTCTCCGGTTTGGTCACCTGGTAACCTCGGTTTGCCGCAACAGGTGTTAGAGACGGTTAAGGCGCTGGAAAGTGTCAATGATTACCGGGTCAGTGTCATTGCCGAGCCTAAATGGACCCTGGATCGCGTATTCGAATATGGGCGTAGTAACACGTCGATAGTCGGCGATCAACAGTGATTAGTCTAATGGTTAACAGTTTTAATATATGCAGCCTGGTGCGGCCATTTCGGCCACATGAACTCCTGTCCTCGTTATGTTAGGATGAAAATGTAACCAGGAGGAGATATGTGGCAACGTAATATCGTGGTAGTTTTCCTGTCTTTATTGTTTTCGACAACCTCTCTATTGGCTGCCGAGCAGCCCGGCAAGCAAAATGAAAATCCGGCAGTAGCTCACCCGATTATCCAGNNCCAGCGATATGTGCTGGACGAACTCAGAAACCTGCGTGCGGAGATGGAACAACAGCGCGTCGAGCTGATCGAGAAAGTCGCCAACAAGGAGCTGACATTGGCGGACCGCTCGATGACCTATGCAACCGATACCGTCACTTATTTCTTTTATATTATTGCCGCGGCGGCCTCCGTGCTGGCATTGATCGGCTGGCACTCCTTCCGCGATCTCAAGCAGAACCTGCATGGTTTTGCCGAAAAAGAGCTGCTGCGCCTGACCAACGTTTATGAAGAGCGACTGATGAATATCGAGCACGACCTGCGCAAGAAGACCCGCATCCTGGAGCACAATCATGATGAGATTGAGAAGACCAATGAAATTCACTCATTGTGGTTGAAAGCGAGCAAGGAAAGTAACCCGCAAAACAAGATTCTTGAATATGACAAGATACTGGAGTTACGCCCCTACGACGAGGAGGCGCTGATCTACAAGGCCGATGCCGTGTTGATGCTCAACGAGCGGCAATGGGCCCTTAACCTGTGTAATCTGGTACTGGATCGGAATCCGGAGAACGGCCATGCCTATTATCAGCGGGCCTGTGCCTATGCCGGGCTGGGCGAGATAAAACCCGCACTGGAGGATCTGGAAAAAGCCATCCAAATATCCGATGCTTTCAGGGAAGACGCCGAGCATGAAAGTGATTTTGATAGCTTGCGAGATAATGAAGAGTTCCAGGGACTGATACATCCCGGTGATGACGAGGATCTTGCGCGACAAGCCTCCGTGACCTAGGACACAAATGGCCAGACAACCGGAGATTTACGTGAGTGTGGATATCGAGGCAGACGGCCCGATTCCCGGCCCCCATTCGATGTTGAGCATCGGGGCTGTTGCTTATAACGAAGCAGGTGAAGAGGTTGCCGAATACAGCGCCAACCTGGATACACTGAAAGGCGCCGCTGCTCATCCCCGGATGGAGGCCTGGTGGCAGCAATTTCCCGACGCCTGGGCTGCCTGCCGCGAGAATACCCGCCCGCCGCAGGAAGTGATGCACGAGTTTGCCGACTGGGTGGAAAATCTGCCGGGTAATCCGATCTTTACCGCCTGGCCCGCGACCTGGGATTTCATGTGGATCTACTGGTACCTGATGCGTTTCACCGACCGACGTGCGTTTGGTGAACACGGTATCGACATGCGTTCCTATGCCATGGGCATGCGCAAGCGCCCGTTTCGCGAATGCGGTAAGCCCTATCTGCCTGATCGCTGGTTTCCCGAACAGGAACACAACCATATCGCGCTGGATGATGCCCGGGAGCAGGGTGAACTGTTTATTAATATGATGCAGGAAAACCTCAACAGCAAGATTTCCGGCAACAGCGAGTGAACATGGAACAATCGATCCGTCTCGGTGTTAGCAGCTGCCTGCTCGGACAGGAAGTACGCTACGACGGTGGCCACAAGCGCAACGCCTATGTGTTGTATGATCTCGGTCGATATTTTGAGTTCGTGTCATTTTGTCCCGAAGTGGCAATTGGCATGGGTGTGCCGCGCCCGCCGATCCGCCTGGTCAAGACTGCGGATGGTATTCATGCCGTTGGTATCGAGGATCCGACGGTGGACAAAACCGGGGCCCTGCGCGATTACGCCTTCGAAGTGGCCGGGCAGTTGCAGGGTATTGCCGGTTATATATTAAAGAAGGACTCGCCCAGCTGCGGCATGGAGCGGGTGCGGGTGTTCGACAAGAACAATGTGCCTGCCAAGACCGGTACCGGCATCTACGCCGCCGCCTTGATGGAATGCCATCCGAATCTGCCTTTCGAGGAAGAGGGCCGATTGATGGATCCGGTATTGCGCGAGAATTTCATCGAACGGGTATTCATCTATTACCGTTGGCAACAGATGCTGCAAATCGGATTGACGTCCCAGGCGTTGATTGAATTTCATGCCCGGCACAAGTTCAACCTGCTGGCCCATGATGAACAGGCCTATCGCCGTCTGGGACGGCTGGTGGCCGATGCCGGCAAGGAGCAATTACATTCGCTGGCTAACAGCTATATCGATATCCTGATGCAGGCATTGAAAAAACCACCCACGCGCAAGCGCCACACCAATGTGTTGATGCACGTCATGGGTTATCTGAAAAATTATCTCGACGGTGACGACAAACAGGAACTGCTCGAAGTTCTGGAAAAATACCGTCAGGGGCAGGTGCCGTTGATTGTCCCGATCACCTTGTTAAAACACTATCTGCGCAAACATCCCCAACCCTATATTGATCGGCAGTATTACATGAACCCCTATCCCGAGGAGCTGATGCTGCGCAACAGTTTGTAATAACAATAGCAGGGATAGTTCTATTGTTCGATGCCGCCGGTTTCCGCTTTGCTATAGTTCAGTCAGGAAACACGGAACAGGTGTCAGAAGTTGTATAACGGTCAGGGTAGAATGTCGCTTATTTAACAATGGGTTCCCTCTCCCCTCCGGGGAGAAAACAGGGAGGGATTTAAGTAAGTAGCATTCGGGGCAAGGTTTATTTGAAGGACGATGCACTAATCCTGTTATACCGTTGATCTTTTTACTAACATCATATTTTGACGTACACAGGAGGTGGGTCATGTCAATGAAATCATTATTCTTTGGACTGGTCTCTACGCTGTTGCTTGTAAATGGTGCTGTTGCCCGCACGCCATCGCCTGAAGGAGCAGAGGCTTATATCATTTCACCCGCCGATGGCGAAGTGGTAAGCAGTCCGGTGAAGGTCGTATTCGGTCTGCGGGGCATGGGCGTTTCGCCTGCCGGAATTGACAAGGCAAATACCGGGCATCATCATTTGCTTGTCAATGTGGCGGAACGCCCGGCACTGGATAAGCCGCTGCCGTCTGACGATAGTCACAGGCACTTTGGTGGTGGGCAGACGGAAACCACGCTAGAGTTACCACCCGGCAAACATACATTGCAGCTCATTATGGGTGACACAAATCATATTCCGCACAACCCACCGGTAATGTCGGAGGTAATCACTGTTATTGTCAGATAACCGGATCAATTTATGCCGGTTAACAGGGGTATTTCTGTATGAATCGCAGGTAGATGATGATGTAATGCACCACCCCTGAGTCTGCATCAGGTATTGTGTGAAAATGGCGACAAAACCGAAGGCCGCAAAGTGCTCACGCTGGTCACAAAAGGTGACCGAACAGAGCGCCGCACTGGATCTGGAAGAGGGGGTATTCACCTGGAAAGATCCGAAGAAGATTGCGCTGTTACTCAGGGACTCGGCCGAAGCCAGTACCCGGCGCAAGGCCGAGCCGTTTCGCTCCGCCATGTCGATGCTGGTGTTCTACATCAACCGGGCCGGCAAGAATCTGGATAAGAAGCAGTTGCAGATACTGGAACAGGCCAAGGATGAATTGCGCGAATTGTACGGTAAACAGAAAAAGAACCAGGACTTGTGCAGTCCAGTAAATTATTCGCTGTGGTGATAGTGGAAGTCTCAAAGATAAATATCGCTTGCTTAAGCACTTCTCCCTGTTGCAAACAGGTGCTAGAGACAGACGAAATATAATGATTACGCTGGAGTGGTCACCGTTGGCCGGATCCAGTTCAGCCCTGCGCATCTATTCTGAGCAAAAATGTCGAGATTCGGTATCCTGAGTGACAAACACAGATGGGGACGCTACAGTTAATGAAACACAAAATATGAAAGTATTTTCGGATCTGCCGATTTTTCAAATCACGCAAAACAATAATAAGCTATTGACATGCAAAGGTTTTGTCCATGTGTGCAGAAAAATCAGGCAGACCATGTTTCCTGAAATATCTGTTGGATAAAGAACGACATGAAAACAATTCTGACACCTGTATTCCTGTTCATGCTGTTTCCGGTCTTGTGTCGTGCCACGACATGGGATGAACCCTGGATGGACACGGTCATCAAGAATGCTGATGTCTTTGTCAAGGCGGACATTACCGAGAAGACACCGGATGGCATCAAGGCAAGACTGTTAAAGCATTTGGCTGGAGAAAAAATTCCGGAGAAATTCGATATTACGGGCTTTTCCCTCCTTAATTTCGGCAGCTATTCAGTCGAGGATGATTTTTTTCAGCTCGAACCCGATATGGATTACTACCTATTCATTAAGCGAGGAAAGCGGAAAGGACAATATCTCATTGCAACCCCCACGACCGGCTGGGCAATTATCAGACCGGAGGGGGTGGCGGCGACATACCGCCATAGTTACCACCAGGCTCTGGTGCCTGAGATGATCTATGAAAAAAGCATGTCAGCTATTTTCAATAAGCTTCATGGAAAAAAAGTAAAAAGTGATTTCATTCACGCATATATGAAAAAGCATCTGTCCAGGNNAAGCCGGTAAAAATGAAGAGATTACCAGGGAGTTTTTTCTTCAGCACGTCGCTCTTGAACTTTTTCGCTACTTTGGCGCAGCGGATGACGTCCGTTTAATTGACCCGTTTCTGTCTGCAGACGATTACCATGTGCAGATTTCAGCAGTAAGAGCAATCGACCAAATCAACAGTAATGAAGCAAAGAAGCGGTTAATCAAATTCATCGAGGAAGATCGTACAGGTTTTGCAAAAGTCATGGCTGTGTGGGGTCTCGAACACCTTGGCGCAGTGGAGTACAAGAGACGACTGGAAGCATTCATGAAAAATGGCAAAGATGAGAAGACCGGGTTTTCCGGCAATATAATGGATCCCCGGGTTGGAACTCAATTCCCGACATCGGTGAAAGCTTCGATCTCAGCCATCCTGAATAACTGGAAAGATGAATTACATAACAGACCGGATACAACCGGTGGCAAATAACCGCTCTGAATCGAAACATTGACCTGCAGAGAATAATCAATGCGCTGGACAGTCCTTACATTGCTGTTGTTGTCGATACCCGGCGTCGCACAGGAGAGCCGCGACGTGAACGAGGTTGTGAGTGTGCGTACCGGCGATCCGGCCATGGAAGCCGCTATCCGCAAAGCCCGGAACACACTCGACGATTTCCTGAAACTGGCTGCAGTTNNCCGGAACACGCTCGATGATTTCCTGAAACTGGCCGCCGATCCGCCTGCTGAAACGTCTGATTACAAGCTCAAGGTGATGATTAAGGACGGGGAAGCCATCGAACATTTCTGGGTGATTCCCTTCCGACAAATTGACAAGAGTTTTGAGGGTGTGTTGGCAAATGCTCCGCGCGTGGTGGACAACGTGAGGGCAGGTCAACTTGTCCGCTTTTCCAGATCTCAGATTACTGACTGGGGATATGTGCGTTCCGGTCGTCAGGTCGGAAGCTTTACAGTATGTGTGCTGTTCTCCAAAATGCCGGAAGAACAAGCAAACTACTATCGGAATAACCATGGTTTTGATTGCTAAGTAAGCGCCGTTCTTCTCCTCTAACATTATTCCTTGCGACAGGCTATGTGTTACAGATGATCAGGAAGTTAATTTCATATGTTTTTGCCGGAATAATTGGGTTGATCGCATACGTCCTGGTGATCAGTCGACCCGCATCCCTTCCATTGGCAGACAAGGTATCGCCGGATCATCTACGGATNNGATTCTGATATTCTGGTGATACTTGAGTGGCAAGGCCGAAACCTGGCGTTGGACAGTTTCCGAGAACGTGGCTATTCGGTTTCGCTGAACCATCCGCAATCCGGCACACATGGAGTGTGCATAATTTCAAAAAAGGGCCTGAAAATACAGGCGCAGCTTGTTGATTCACCTATTAAGGGGCCCTGCCGCATGCCAATTGCGACAGCCAGATTTCAATATAATTCAAGGCAGGTTGCTCTTTTGGGTGTGCATGTCCCACCGCCGATTGATTCTTGTCAGGATACCACCCTGCCGACAATCAAAGCGATCCATCGAAGAGTTGTAGAAGGAAAGCTGGCGGCACCATTTGGGGCCGGTAAATCAGGTGATGATGTAATTGCTGCAGGTGATTTCAATCTTTACTCGTTTCATAAGGAAATTGGCGAATTCACTGCATCGGGTCTTATAGATACCTATGCAGCAGCGAATTTTGCATACGGGCCGACCTGGTCACCCCTGTACTGGCTCCCGTCTTTAATCAGAATAGATTATATTTTTACCTCACAGCAGACGGAAGTAATATCATCAAATACCATAAAGTTATCCGGTTCAGACCATCGAGGCATTGTTAGTGATCTCAGGATATAAAAAACCGGCGAAAATTTCCTCTAATAGTGGTGAAGATGGTTCTTTGATATAATTCTGATTCTGAGTACCGGAGACAGGTACAGCTCTCAAAAACAGGGTCAGAGCCTGGTCGTTCCCCACAAATTTGAATAAAAAATCAATAAGTTATCATCTTTCTAAATTTGCTGTATAACATATTGTCCACCATATGCATAAATAAAGGCATTTGGTACCGTGAAATAAAGGAGTATGAACTCATGTGAGCAGCAGACATATTGCTCATAAAGAGTTATTCAATGTATTCGTTCGTTAAGTTATTGATTTAGATCGAAATTATGTGGGGATAGATCAGGGTTAGAGCACAGTTTTCTCTAGTCGAAAATATTGAGCTCTGAACCCGATATTCTGTCTCCGGCTATTTTGGAACAGCCTAGCGTCGCCAGAATGCGGGAATGAACAAGATCAATAATGTGGTGATTTCCAGGCGACCCAGTAGCATGCATAAAACAAGTATCAGTTTTTCCCAGTCGGGAATATGCTGAAAATTACTCGAGATGGTGCCCAGGCCGGGACCAAGATTATTCAGCGTGGCGGCTACTGCAGAGAAGGCAGTGATCTGGTCGATGCCGCCCATCATCAGTATCAGCATGACGATAGAGAATATTGCCACATATAATGCGAAGTACCCCAAATGCCGTCAATGATTCTGTCCGGAATAACCCGGCCGCTTATCTTGATGGGTGTCACGATACGGGGGTGTATCAAATATGAAATCTGTCGCTGTAGCTGTTTAAATAATAATACAAAGCGGATTACCTTCATGCCTCCCGCTGTAGAGCCTGAACAACCGCCAATAAAGCTGATAAAAATTAACAAAATAGGTAGAAATACCGGCCAGACGGAGAAATTTTCCGTCGTGTAGCCGGTGCTGGTAATGATGGATATAGTCTGGAACGTGGCGTGCCTTAACGAGTATAGAAAGTCGGGATAGGTGTGATGCTGCATCAATATCAGCGTGGTCAAAAGGATAATCAGCACGGTGATCAAGGTGAAAACCTGTATCTCCGGATTTTTCAGGTAGAGTAAAGGATCGCGCTTTTTCAGGGCGATGAAGTGTATACTGAAATTCAATGCCCCCAGGTACATAAACAATTCCGTAATAATTTCGATCGGCAGATTGGTATAGTGCGCTATACTGGCATCATGAGTTGAAAAACCGCCAGTGGATACAGTTGACAAGCTGTGT
>JABAOG010007017.1_pt1 | contig 10428 bp, 10 predicted proteins | sample 7062131 | NCBI WGS metagenome assembly JABAOG01 (sample SAMN14538629, study PRJNA623070) | marine sediment metagenome | biome: marine biome [ENVO:00000428]; feature: marine pelagic biome [ENVO:01000023]; material: deep marine sediment [ENVO:00002113] | place: India: Arabian Sea | collected... | reverse complement strand
TGGATGAGTGCTGGTCTGTTCAACGACCCGATCGACGTCGAACAGGTCACCGCTCCCCGGACAGCGAGCCATGGCACATTCGTGGCGGGACTGCTCCGCCAGATAGCCCCGACCCATTCGGTGTCAATGGCAAGGGCAGGTGGATTCGCCGAGGATCAGGACCTCGATGACCTCGGATCGGAGACGCATCCCGAGCCGCAACCAACGACGGAGTTGCACGTCGCCGATGCGATCCATCGATTGATCGAGCGGCACGCGGGAGAAGTTGGTCAGGTGGCAGCCCTCAACCTGTCAGTCGGAGGCACCAGTCTCGGCAATCTGGTGATGGCGACGATGAGAAGCGCGGTGGATCGGTGGCGGCAGGTGTTCCCTGGTGCACCAGTGTTCGCCGCCGCCGGCAACACGACGAGCCCACGTCAGGTGTACCCGGCCGCGCTGGCAGCCGTGCGCGGGGTCGCCGCGGCTAACCGGGACGGTGACCAGATCGTCTGGGATGCGGGCAACGAAACCGATCCAGTGCCGGCCAAGCGGGAATGGGTCAGCGACGTAGCCCCGGGATCCGGCCTGCTGGGGTTGAGTGGCGTTCCCCAGACTCCCGCGATCAAGTGGAGTGGCTCGTCGTTCGCTACGGCCATCGCCAGCGCTTGCTACGTCAATGGCGGGCCACTCGAAGTTTTCGATGGGCTCAACTACTGGCCCGACCGGGCCATGACCTACGCAAACGTGCCTCGACTTCAGTTCGCCTGACCACCACGACGACGAAGAGACGCCCCCGGCTGAGCCGGGGGCGTTCTCCGTTGCCTGCAAGCGTGCGGTCGCTGTCACACGCCCGCGGGAGGTCTCTCCCGTCGCCAGATAGAGGGCCGGGCACCTCGGCTGATACGTATACGTGTTCCTAGATATTGAGGATCAGCGTCGAGCACGACGCCTCGGTAACCATGCGCTCCACCCGGGGCCCCAGGAACAGACGTCTCGTGCCGGCACGCAGGTTGGTGCCTACGACCATCAGGTCCACCGACTGGCTGGCTCGTCTGACGACGTTGGTCGTCGTCGATCCTCCCATCACCACCTCGGTGGCGATCCGAACGCCTTGCCGCTCGCCTTCCTGACGAAGGTCGCTCAGGATGTCATGGGCAATGTCCATGCGAACGGCAGCCGACGACTGGCGGCCCACTCCCATCTCCGGTGCGGTCTCCGGGTCGATCACATGGAAGAGCACCACCGAGGTCTCGTCGCCGGCGATGCGAAACGCCACCCGGGCGGCTCCGGCTGCTGCAGCACCTCCCCCGGTGGGGACCAGGATGGTGCGGGGTGGCCAGGCGCCGTCCCGAGCGGTGAAAACGAGCGACGGGCAGGGAGCGAGCCTGACCAGCTCGTCGACCATCGGTCCGAAGAGGAACTCTCGATCGGGGGAGGGCTCGGGGGACCCGAGAGCGAGAAGGTCGAATCCACGTGATGCCAGCTCGAGAATCACGTCCCTCGGATCTCCCTTGATGACTCGACGTCTGACCGAGAGGGAATCAGGAAGGAGCGCCGACACATCCTCCACGTATCGTTCGGCCGCGGTCGGGCCCTCCGCCCCGATCACCGACAAGACCGTGACGCCGGATCCCGGTTCGCAGACGCGGCCGAGCACCGCCGCTTCCAGGGACCGAACCTCCTGACCACGCTCGTCCCTGACCCGTACCGGCAGGAGCGCCCGGGTGAACACCCGCTGCCCCGGCCGGGCGTCTTCCTCCTCGGTCCGGCTCCCGAACACCCAGCGGAGCCCGACGGGAGCGAGCACCGAGGTCAACACCGAGGTCACCACGACCATCGAGTAGACCTCGACCCCGAAGATGCCCATGGACAACCCGATGGTGGCGACGATCACACCGAGCACTCCCCTGGCGTTGAGGGCAACGCCATATCCGAGAGCGTCGCGCACCGAGGTGCCGGCGAAGAAGCGCCCGCCGATGAAACCGCCTCCCAGTTTCCCGACTGCGGCCACGAGGAAGAGAGCCAGCGTCCAGATGGCCAGATCGGGCTCCGCCAGGACGTCGAGTCTCAGCCGGAGCCCTGCCGTGGCGAGAAAGATCGGAGCGAAGACACTGTTGGTGATGCTCTNNGGGCAGCTGGCGGATCTGCCCGAACAGAACCCCGATGGCAAATGCCCCGAGTATCGGCTCGAGATGTAGCCATTGTGAGAAGGCGCCCCACCCGAAGGCGAAGACCACGACCAGGGTCAGGACCATGTCACGCGAGGTGAATCGCTCCGCCACCATCGACAGGCTCCAACGCACCGCGGGTCGCGCCACCAGCACCGTCGCCGCGAGGAAGGCGACGATCGCACCCAGCGTGACAAGACTGGCGGACCAAGTGAGCGTCCCCGAGGAGGCGAGAGAGATCACCATCCCCAGGAGGCCCCAGCCGCAGATGTCGTCGATCATGCCGGCTGCGAGCGCCGTCTGCCCGAACTCGCGACGCAACAGACCGAGGTCCGAGAGGATCTTGGCGAGCACCGGGATGGCGGAGAGGGCGAGGGCGACGGCGAGGAACAGCCCGAAAACCGTCGCTCCTCCTTCGCCGATCAGTGAGGCCGGGATGAACGAAGACATGGCGAAGCCCAGGCCAAAGGGCACCACGAGACCACCGAAGCCCACTCCGGCGGACACCTTCCAACGATTCCGGATCAATCCGAGATCGGTCTCCAGCCCGACCACGACCATCAGGAACAGGATCCCGATCAGGGCGACTCCATCGAGAAGCTGTGCCTGGATGTCGGTCTGTGGGATGAGCAGCGACTCGAGCCCGGGGACCAGGCCCGAGAGCATGGAGGGCCCGAGGATCACCCCGGCGAGGATCTCGCCGACGACCGGTGGCTGACCGAGGCGCCTGGCCACCTCTCCCAACAGCCGCGCTGTCCCGAGCAACACGGCGATGGAGAAGACGAGCTTGAGCAGGTCTCCGTGAGATAGGCCCGGTAAAGCGTCCACCACACATCCTTCCTCTTGGCCTACGGGGTTAGCTGACGGGCTCGAGCTGGAAGGTGCTCTACGCGGCCGGAGTCGCGATACGCCCCTGTGATTCGGGTCCCCCGCCCCGGTCGTCCCTACCGGGCTCGGCGTCGCGCGGCAGAGTACACCCGGTTTCGACATGCCGGTGCGTGCTCTAGCCGGGAGGCCCCAGCGGCTGATAAGTTGTATAGACATTCTGATCTGAGGAGGAAATCGTGAAGTCCCACAACGTCGCCATGCTGGGCACCGGGCTCATCGGCGACTTCTACACCCAGACGCTCCAAGGACAACGGAACCGCGACCGGGTGAGCATCGTCTACTCCCGTTCCGAGGAGCGAGGCGAGGCCTTCAGCAGGCGATGGGACGTCCCCCAGCACACGACCTCCTACGAGGAGGCCATCAACCACCCGGATGTCGACACGGTGGTCGTGGGGCTTCCCAACTTCCTGCACGAGGAGGTGATCGGGGCAGTCGCCGAAGCCGGGAAAGCGGTTCTTTGCACAAAGCCCCTGGCTCGCAACGCCGATGAGGGGAAGCGCATCCTCGACAAGGTCGAGTCGGCAGGGGTCTTCGCCGGTTACCTGGAGGACCTGTGCTACACCCCCAAGACCCTCAAAGCCCTCGATGCGGTGCGCGGCGGCTCCATCGGAGACGTGACCTGGGTTCGGTCCCGGGAGACCCATCCCGGCCCGCACAGTGCATGGTTCTGGGACAAGAACCAGGCAGGGGGTGGCGCCATCGTCGACCTGGGATGTCATTGCATCGAGATCATCCGCAACTTCGTCGGCAAGGGAAACCGGCCGATCGAGGTGATGGCATGGACCGACACCCTGGTCCACCCCATCGAGGCCGAGGACAATGCGGTGGCCCTCATCAAGTTCGAGTCCGGCGCCCTCGGCCAGTTCGAGGTTTCGTGGACGTTCCGAGGCGGCATGGACCTGCGTGACGAGGTCGCCGGGACGGAAGGCACCATCTGGACCGACCACTTCCTGCGAACCGGGTTCGAGATGTACACGTCAGGCGGCGGCGATGCCTACGTCGCCGAGAAGCTGGAATCGACCGAGGGCTGGCTGTTCCCCGTTGGCGACGAGGTGTCCGAGCTCGGCTACGTGGACATGTTCACCGACATGTTCGACTCGATGGACGAGGGCCGCCAGCCGCAGGAGACGTTCTACGACGGGTACGTGGTCAACGGGATCATGGACGCCGCCTACAAATCCGCGGAGTCCGGGCAGTGGGAGCCTGTCGACGTCGAATGGCGGGGAGGTTCCACACCCCGTATCGAGAAGCACGCCGCCACGCACGACGGCCACGCCATCGTCAAGGAGGAGATCCTCCCCGACGGCCGCAAGAAGCTCATGCTCTCCCACAAGGAGACCGGCGCGGTGTTCGACCTTGTGGTCGGAGGGTGACTGCCACAGTCGAGACGATCGCAGACGAGCGGTGGGCGGCCACAGTGGCCGCCTACTTTCGCGATCGGGCGCGTCCCGGCGCTCGCCTCTGCATGCCTTCCGGCGACACACCAACCCCGTTCTACGAGCAGGCGGGCGACATGACGTCCCTCGATGGGATCGAGCTCTTCCTCCTCGACGAGTTCGGCGGGTTGGCAAAGGGAGACCCGGGCCGTTGCCTGTCGATGATCACAAGGGGTCTCCTGTCCCGGGTGACGGGTGACCTTGTGGTCCACTCTCCCGACGTCGACGCCGCCGATGCTGGGGCCGCCGCCGCCCAATACGGACAGCTCATCGCCGAGGGGGGTCTCGACCTGGCCGTGGTCGGCCTGGGCGCCAACGGGCACGTAGGCATGAACGAGCCGGGATCCACGATGGACATGAGGACGAGAGTCGTCGACCTGGATCCGATGACCACGGCCAACGCGGTTCACTATGGCGCCATGGCCCCGCCGACCTGGGGAATCACCGTCGGCCTGGCCGAGCTCATGGCCGCCCGGGAGGTCTGGGTCCTGGTTACCGGCAGCCACAAGACGGACATACTGAACGCGACAATCCACGGCATGGTCAACGAGGACGTGCCGGCGAGTTTCCTCACCACACACTCGAATTGCGTCTTCTTGGTCGATGAGTCCGCAGGGCTCGGCGTCCCGGCATCGTGATCGTTGGGCCGCTTTGGCACCCAGCTCAGCGGTCCAGGCTGAGGAATCGTCCCGGGTTGGCGACGAAGATCCTCTCCGTGGTCGCNNAAGGCCCGGGCTTCCGCCCAGCGTCGCCCATAGTGATCTCCGGGCACCGTCGGTCCCGAGCAGGATCCGATCGCCGAACCCGGACTCGATCATGTCGGAAACCAACGCGATCGTGGTGTCGCCGTCCCGCAGAGCCTTGGTCGTAGCAGAGGAACACCCCCGCCTCCAGCATCGCCAGGTGATAGCCGGCGTCGGCGATCTTGTCAGTGTGCGACAGGGCGACCCGCCCCGGAGAGACACCCATGCCCACCAGAGCCTCGATCTGGTTCATACCCCCTTTGCCGCCCTCAGTGTGGGTGAGGATGGGCACCCCGGTCGCCGCATGTGTGATCGCGGCGGCCTCGAAGAGACGGCGGTCGCGGTCAGAGAGCTCCTCGATGAGCGAAGCCACCTTGACGATCCCCGCCCTGGCCTCGGCGCGCTCGATCTCTTCACCCCGATAGTCGTGGATGTCGATTCCCTCCTCGACGTCAGCGATGAACCGGGTGGCCAGCTCCTCTGGCGTCTCCTCCCGCGTCCACGCCACGTCCCTGTAGTACTTCTCGGTGTGGAGGCCGGTGGTCGCCACCACCCGCATGCCGGTGACGATGCTGACCCGGGTGAGGCGCACCGGGTCGCGTCCCGATGCGGCCGGCATCGCGTCGACCATCATCCGCCCCCCGGCGGCGACGCAAGCCCTCACCTCCGCGGCCGCCTCGTCCACGGAGGGCAGGTGGATGTGCTCCATCTTCTCGGCTATCAGCGGTGTGTCGATGATGAGGTGCTCGTGGACGTAGGTGGGGCCTGCCAGCTCTGCGGGGAGGTCCCCGCCGATGGTGCGGATGAGCCCGGTCATGACTCCAGCTCGAGCGTCGCTCTGTCCGCGACCAGGCGGTCGCGCAGGACATGGAACNNCAGGCCGGCCTCCTCTGCGGCGAGGGCGGCCAGCGTGCCGGCAGCCTGACCCATCGCCATGCATTGCGCCATGGACCGAATCGACGCCTGGGCATCGTGAGTCGCCGAGAAGCATCGGCCGGGGGTGAGCACGTTCACCCCGTCTCGGGGGATCAACGAACGCAGAGGAATGCCGACGGCGGTCCCATCGGGCAGATACTCCCACTTGGTGCCGGCGCCGGGCACGTGGTCCTCGATCGGAGCGCCACACAGCCCGATCTGGTCCTCGAACTGGCGCGCCGCGAGGACATCGTCCCTGNNAACGAGGCGTGCTCATATCCCGGGACCTTGTCGACGAGGAACCGGGCGTACTCGAGAGCTTGGCGTCGGCCCGCCATCTCGACCTGGCTCAGGACTTCGGGATCGGTGGCGTTGATCACCCTGCCACTCTCATCCCGGCTCACGTGCTCGAGCCGGGTCATCACCGTGGCGGTCATCCCGTCGACCGGTGTGATGTGGTCGCTCCCTTCATGGCGGGGCAGCTCATAGTCACCTGACCCCGCGGCTTCGGCCATCAGCACGTGGACCTGCTCGAGACGGTCCGGCGCCGCTCGTGATCGACATTGGCCATGCGAAACGTGGTGGTGAGTGTCTGCGCCGGTTCGATCTCCCCGGCGAGCTCGTAGGCGAATCCCGCATGATGGGAGACGTCGGCGTCTCCGGTGGCATCTATCACCACCGTGGCGTCGACCGTCCGGAGCCCTGCCTTGGTGGCGAGGAGCAGTCTCGTGACTCTCCCGTCGGCGTTGTCGACGTCCTGGACGAAGGAGTGGAGCAACACCTTCACGCCGGCGTCGGTCGTCAGAGCCTCCCAGGTCACCTTGAGATGCTCGGCCAGGTAGGTGACGCCGGTGCCCGCACCGTAGGTGTTGGGTCGCTCGATCACTCTCCCCAGCCGGCGCAGGCCCTCGACCACGTCGTCGCCGATTCCGGCGACGACCTTCCGGGGCCGCTCGCCGGGCGTGTAGAAGCCGTAGAAGGTGTCGAGCACCGCCGTCGAGTTNNATAGAAGGTGTCGAGCACCGCGGTCGAGTTGCCGCCCAGAAATGGCAACTTCTCTATGAGCAGAGCCCGGGCACCGGCTCGGGCGGCCGCGATGGCCGCCGTCGACCCGGCGGCACCTGACCCCACGACGACCACGTCGAACGAGCCGATGCTCTCCCGTGCCACGTCAGCGGTCTGGCCGGCGCGAGACCACTAGTGGACGTACGGCTGGAGCACGTCGCGTGCGATGAGGAAGCCCCGTTTGACCAGCTCGTCGGTCTCCTCGAAGTCGCGGTCCTCGTGCTCGATGATGATCGGGCCGTCGTACCCCACCCTCCACAACGCGGAGAAGAGTGTGGCCCAGTCGACGTGGCCGAGACCCGGGAGACGTGGGACCTGCCAGCCGATTCCCGACGAAAGGGTCCCGTTCTCGTAGAGCCCCTCGTAGTCGATCATCACGTCCTTGGCCTGGAAGTGATAGAAGCGCTCACCGAACTCGTAGATGGCGCTCTCGATGTCGATCATCAGCCAGACGAGGTGCGACGGGTCGAAGTTGAGCCCGATGGTCTCACCGAACTCTTCGAACATCCGCCGCCAGATCTTGGGGTTGTAGGCGACGTTGTGACCCGACGGCCATTCGTCGTTGGAGAAGATCATCGGGCAGTTCTCGATGGCCACCTTGACACCGGCGTCCTCGGCGGCCGCGATGATCTCCGGCCAGACCTTCGTGGCCTTTTCCCAATTGTCATCCTGGGACAGTGAGCGATCGGCGCCAATGAAGGTGTTGACCACCGGAACCCCCATCTTCCCGGCGGCGCCTATGACCTTCTTCAGATGGTCGATGACCATGCGGGCGTGCTCGTCGTCCGGGTGTAATGGGTTGGGGTAGTAGCCAAGCCCGGANNCCATGCTGTCCACGATCTCTGATGCCCGGTCATCGGAAATGCCGTCGACGTCGATATGGCTGGTGCCGGCGTACCTGCGGGTGTCCCCACTCGCAGCCGGCCAGCAGGCTATCTCTATCGTGGTGAAGCCGCTGTCAGCGGTCCAGTCGGCGACCTCCTCGAGCGGGGTCTCCGGAAACGGTGCGGTCAGAAGCCCTAGCTTCATGCTCTCGTCCTCCTATCTCGCAACGGTCGTCCATTGCTGGTGTTGGTGGCTCTCGGCTATGGCCTCGGTCACGAGAACCACATCGTGACCGTCAGCAAAGGTCGGATAGGCGGGCTGGCTGGAAGGCCCTCCCCGTTCGACATCGGCATACACCTGAGAGAACAAGGCCCGGAAGGTNNGGCGGCCTCCGGCGCATAGAGACCCGGATCACGGCTCAGGATCTCATTGGCCCTGCCCCTGTGACCTATGAAGAGGTCTTCCGGCTCACCCGAGAACCAGCGAAGCGCCGACTCGCTCCCGGCCACCTCGTATCTGACCGAGTTCTTCTGTCCCGCTGAGACCTGGGAAATGGTCACCGCTCCCCTGGCACCATCCTCGAAGCGGAGCAATATGCCGGCGGCGTCGTCACTGGTCATCGTCTCATCGACCAACTCATCGCCCGCCTCCGCCGCAGCGAACGTCTCGACCGGCCCCTCAGGGTGCCGTCTCACCGGGACCAGTGTGTGGAGATCGGCCATCACTTCGGTGATCCTCTTCCCTGAGATGAAGCTGGTCAGGTCGAGCCAGTGTGACCCGATGTCGGCCACCGCCCTCAGCTGTCCCGCCTCCTCGGGCTGCAGACGCCAATTCCAGTCCGTCTCGAGCAGCAGCCAATCCTGGTGGTAGGAACCGGTGATCAGCCTCGGCTCACCGATCTTCCCGGAGGCGACCATGGCCCGGGCCTGATGGTTCGCCGGGTAGAAGCGGATGTTGAAACAGACGGCGTTCACCAACCCGGATCGCCCGGCGCGCGCCACCAGGTCGGCGGTGTCTTGGGAGGTCAAGGCCAGAGGCTTTTCACACACCACGTGTTTCCCGGCCTCGAGGACCGTTCGCACCTGGTCGGCATGGGCGTAGTTGGGGCTGGCGATGTGGACCACGTCGATGTCGCTGTCGTCGGCCAGAGCCTGGACACTGTCATAGACCCGGGGAAGCCCTGCCGCCTCCGCCTTCGCCCGCGCCCTCTCCGGAGACGAGCCGACCACACCGATCACGTCCACGCCCAAACGCCGCAGTGCTTCGACGTGGGCCACTCCGATGAACCCGATCCCGACGACGCCGGCTTTGATCTCGTTGAGGGCCATGAATCTCCAATCCAGTCACGTGGGGCCGGAAGGATAAGCAGTCGACCGACCCGATGGCCACGGCGGAATGTCCCTCCGGGACCAGAGGGCTGACCCTACCCACAAATTGCATCGATACGCCCGAAGGCAGGTACTTATGCGCTTGACACCTACAAAAGCCTCTGCCATGGTGCACAAACGGTGACGGGCATCCCCACTACCTCACAGCAGGAATCCGACTCTCCTGGTGAGCTCTTGCACCTGATCCGCAGCGGTCGCGCTCGAACCCGGGGTGAGCTGGGACAGGTCACCGGACTGGCCCGCTCGNNTCGACGCCCTCATGACCGCGGGGCTGATAGTCGAGCTCGAGGAAGCCGCCCCATCCACCGGAGGAAGGCCACCATCGCTCCTCGGCTTCAACGCCGATGCGGGGATCGTTCTCGCCGCCGACCTCGGCGCCACCCACTCCCGGGTGTCGGTCAGCAACCTGCTCGCCGAGCCGATGGCGGACGCCACGGCCGAGATCGACATCAATGTGGGGCCCGTCGAGGTGCTCGACTGGCTGGACGGTGCATTCAGGGGCCTTCTCTCCCAGGTCGGCCGTCCGCTGAGCGACGTGCGCGGTGTCGGCATCGGGCTTCCGGGCCCGGTCGATTTCGCGCGCGGGATCGCGGTGAACCCACCGATCATGGCCGGCTGGCACCTCTTCCCCGTCGCCGATCACTGCCGGGCGCTCTACGAAGTCCCGGTGCTGGTCGACAACGACGTCAACATCATGGCCCTCGGCGAGTACTGGGTCATGGAGCCCAAGGTCGCCGACTTCATCTTCATCAAGGTGGGCACCGGGATCGGCTCCGGGATCATCCTCGGGGGCAGCCTGCACCGCGGGGCGAAGGGCGCCGCCGGCGACATCGGCCACGTCCGCGCGACATCAGATGAAGCGTTGTGCCGATGCGGGAACAACGGATGCCTGGAGGCAACCGCCGGCGGTGGCGCGATCGCAGCTCGACTTCGAGAGTCCGGTCACGATGTGGCGAACACGAGGGACGTGGTGAGGCTCGTGGGCGAGGGCAACCCGGAAGCGATACGGTCCGTGCGGGCT
>JABAOG010015027.1_pt1 | contig 10431 bp, 13 predicted proteins | sample 7062131 | NCBI WGS metagenome assembly JABAOG01 (sample SAMN14538629, study PRJNA623070) | marine sediment metagenome | biome: marine biome [ENVO:00000428]; feature: marine pelagic biome [ENVO:01000023]; material: deep marine sediment [ENVO:00002113] | place: India: Arabian Sea | collected... | reverse complement strand
AGCAGCGCCAGCGGCGCCCACCAGATCTGGCTGATCTCGATCAACATGTCGACGATGCGTTCCTCGTCCAGGTAGTCGCCCAGCGGGGTCCACCGCGCGAGCGCGAAGCCGGCACCGACGATCACCGCCAGCAGCGCGGCGCGCAGCCAGATCGCCGTCCAGCGACCGCTCGGGTTGGGTGATACCGCATTCATCGCGTGGATAGTCGCGTCGCTGCGACGGAACGCTGATCCGTGCGGAACCAGTCGACCGCGTCGCGGACCGCGTGCTCGGCGGGTCGCGGCGTGTAGCCCAGCTCCGTCCGCGCACGTTCCGACGAGAAGTACATCTTATGACCCGACATGCGGACGGCATCGACCGTGACCTGCGGGACGCGCGCGGACAGCTTCGACCAGGCCTCGGCGATGTGCGCGACGCCCAGGGCGAACCAGTGCGGCAGGCAGACGGTCGGAGGCCGACGCCCGACCATGCCCGCGATCAACGTGAGTAATTCACGCAGCGACAGGTTATCGCCGCCGAGGATGTAACGCTCGCCCGGTTTGCCCCGCTCGAATGCTAGCAGGTGCCCGTCGGCGACGTCGTCCACGTGGACGATATTCAGGCCCGTGTCGACGTAGGCGGGCATCCGCCCGTGCACCGCGTCATCGATCATGCGCCCGGTCGGCGTCGGCTTGATGTCGCGCGGGCCGATCGGCGTCGACGGGTTGACGATCACGACCGGGCACCCCTCGCCCGTCGCCATCCGCCGCGCGAGTTCCTCGGCGAGGAACTTTGAGCGCTTGTAAGGCCCGATCATGTCGTGGAGGCTGACCGGGGTCCGCTCGTCGCCCGCCGTGCCGTCGCCGGGGATGCCGATGGTGCTGACGCTGCTCGTATAGACGATCCGCTCGACACCCGCGTCCATCGCGGCTCGCAACACTCGACGGGTCCCGTCGACGTTAATGTCGTGCATGACCTCTGGGTCGGGCACCCAGAGCCGGTAGTCCGCGGCGACGTGGAAGACGAACGCGCAGTCCCGCACGGCAGCGGCGACGTCGTCCGACGAGCGCAGGTCGCCGCGGACGAGTTCGAGGTCGAGGCCGTCGAGATTGCTGCAGTCGCTGCCGTCGCGCACCATCGCCCGGACCCGTGCGCCACGGCCGCGCAGCGCGCGCACGATGGCCGCGCCCACGAATCCGCTGGCCCCGGTGACGAGCGAGGTTCCGGCAGTCAGTGGCGTCATTGGTGTCTGGCGTCCGGCATGGCGACCGGCCATTTTATCGCGAAAAGCACCCTGCAAAGTCCACCGACGGTTCGTCCCGGGCAGACTACTTGAACCAGCGGGAATCGGGATAGCGGCGGGCGAGCAGCCGGTCGATGCCGAGCCAGCGCCCGGACGGCCAGCACAGGAAGACGATGTTCAGGATAAAAAAGGGAATCAATGACGCGTCGTAGTAACCGCCGATCGCCAGGTTGACCAGGATGAACAGGCTCATCGCGGCCGCCCAGCGCGTCGTCAGCCCGAGCAGCAGCCCGATCGCCGCGTACAGTTCGCCGAACGTCACGACCCAGGCGATCAGTTTGTAGAGCGGGATCCCGAACGACTGCAGGTACAACACGGCGAAGCTGTCCGGAGGCATTTCCGTCAGCCGGTCGAGGAAGATCTGCTCCAGGATGTCGGTCGTGAGCCAGTCCTTGCGGATCTTGTTGACCCCCGCCGCCAGCCAGAAGATGCCAAACAGGGTTCGCAGCAACAGGTGCACGCAGATGCCGAATGCCCGCACGGGGTGCTGCCTGATCCAGCGCCACGTCCAGACTGACGCATACTCGGCGGCCGCCAGCGTCATGTGGCCGGATCCGCGGCTGCGCGGCGTTCGATGATCTCCAGCGACTCCCACAGCGGCAGGCGCTGGCAATAGCCGACCCCCGTGGCGTCCGGGCCGCGGAGCCAGCGGCGCTCGACGCGGTCGATCGAATACTCTCCGACCACGATCGAAGGGGGCTCGAGCGAAACCTGCGCGGCGACGGTGCGCGGCCCCGACCATTCGCCGTCGACGATCGAATACGCGTCGACCGGCCGCGAGTGCCCGGCCGCGAGCGATTCCGCATCGAAGTTGGCGATGAACCATTCCCAGATCGTCGCGATCTGCGACCAGAAAGTCCGCGTCTGCACATGATAGACAGCGTAGGTGCCGGCCGCCGGGNNATAGTCCGCGTACTCCGGCCTGTTCACCTGGGCCGTGGCCGACGACGCGAAGGACAGCACGGCGGCGACGGCGATTGCCCGCGCGGCGTCCCTGCGGACGTTACCTGCAGACTTGCCTGATCGCTTCATGATAGGGATGTTAACGGGCCGCGTGGTACAGTGCAGTTCGAAGATGAATAGTCGCCTGTATCTTCTCGCATGCGCGCTCGCGATCGGCCTGACGACGGCCGTTGGGTCCGGCGCGCAGCCGGCCGACTCGGCCGGCGGCCTGCCGGTGCTGATCGTCGGCGCGACCCGCCACACGGGGCTTGAAACCGCGCGTCTGCTGGTGGGCAAGGGCATACCGGTCGTCGCAGTCGCGCGAGCGACGTCGGATCTGAGCGGCCTGCGCGCGCTCGATGTCGATATCATCACCGGCGATGCGATGGTGCCGGCCGACATGGAGGCGGCCATCGCGCGCGGGCCCTGGCGTGCGGTGATTACGACCCTCGGTTGCTACAAATGTGACGACCCGCCGGACTACGAGGGCAATCGCAACCTGTTCGATGCGATGGTCGGGTCNNGGTCGGGTCGGCCAGTCGACGCGTGATCCTGATCTCGTCCATCGGCGTCGGTGACAGCGCCGCGGCGACGCCCTGGATCGTCGAATGGATCCTGAGTGATGTACTCGAGCTGAAGGCCCAGGCCGAGGCGCATCTGCTCGCGACGGATCTGGATTACACGATCATTCGTCCGGGTGGACTGACGGAGGCGAGCCCGACCGGCGACGGCATCCTGACCGAGGACCCGACGCGCATGGGCATGATCTCCCGGCCGGACCTGGCGGAACTGATCGTCGCGGTCGTCGAAGACGACGCCACGATCGGGAAGATCTACACGGCGATCGACGCCAAGAAGCACTGGCTCTGGGATATGTACGGCGATTAGCCGCCGCATAGGGCGGCCAGCGCCGCGACGTCGGCCCGCGAGTGCGCCGCGGAGAGGAACCCGACTTCGTACGGACTCGGCGGCAGGTAGATCCCGTTTTCCAGGGCGCGCCCGAACATCCCGATATAGCCATCGCCCGCGTCGGCGGGGATCCGGGTCTTCGAGCGAACGATACCCGCCCGATCAGGGCTGGTCGCCAGCAGCCAGAACAGCGATCCACGGCGTTGCAGCCACACGCCAGGAGCTTGCGCCAGCGCCGCTTCCAGGTCGCGCCCGAGTGTCTCCAGGCGCCGGTAGACCGCGCCGTCCTCGAGCGCGCGCAGCGTCGCGAGTCCGGCGGTCACTGCGACCGGGTTGGCGCTCAGAGTGCCGGCCTGGTAGACCGGGCCAGCGGGCGCGAACAGGTCCATCAACGCACGGCGGCCCGCGATCGCGCCAACCGGAAATCCGCCGCCGATCACCTTGCCCCACGTCACGAGGTCGGGAACCAGGCCCGACACCTCGGCGAATCCACCGAACGCGAGGCGGAAGCCGGTGATGACCTCGTCGAAGATCAGCAGCGCGCCGTGGCGACGACACAGCTTCGCGACATGCTCGAGGAACTCACGCCGCTGTGGCAGCAGGCCGCAGTTCGCCGGCACCGGTTCGATGATCGCCGCCGCAAGGTCGGCGCCCCGTTCGGTGAAGACCTGCGCCACCAGCTCGTCGTCGTCCAGCGGCGCGACCAGCGTGTCACCGGCGACGCCGGCCGGGACGCCGGCGCTGTCCGCGACCGCGCCCTCCGCGAGCCCCGAGCCGGCGCGGATCAGCATCGCGTCGGCGTGTCCGTGATAACAGCCGTCGAATTTCAGGATCAGCGTCCGCCCGGTGGCGGCCCTCGCGAGACGCAGCGCGGACATCACCGCCTCGGTACCCGAGTTGACGAAGCGCACGGATTCGGCCCACCCGATCCGACCGGTGATCAGCTCGGCCAGCTCGAGCGATGCGGTCTCCGCCGCGCCGTAACTCCAGCCCCTCCCCAGCGCCTCGAGCACGGCTTCGCGGACAGCAGGGTGCCCGTGGCCGAGGATCAGCGGACCGAACGCCATGCAGAAGTCGACGTAGCGGTTGCCGTCGACATCGGTGATCGTCGCGCCGTCGGCACGCTCGATGAACAACGGCGTGCGGCCAACGCCGCGCAATGAGCGCACGGGCGAATGGACGCCGCCCGGAGTCACGCGGCGGGCGCGCTCGAACAATTCCTCGGAGCGGGTCACCGCGGCAGCACGTCGGCGGCGCGGCGCGCGGCGTAGCTGATGATGATGGACGCGCCCGCCCGGCGGAAGGCGAGCCAGGTCTCCAGCTGCGCGGCGTCCCGCCGCATCAGTCCATGCTCGGACAATACGTCGATCGAGGCCTGTTCGCCGCTGGTCTGGTACACGGCCCACGGCCTCGGAATGCGTCGCGCAAGTTCGCCCAGCACGTCCAGGTAGGGAAGCCCGGGTTTGACCATGAGAATATCGGCACCCTCGGCATGATCGCGCTCGGCGCTCAGCACCGCGTCGGCCGGCCGCGCCGGGTCGATCTGATACGTCGCGCGATCCTGCAGCACGTTCTCCCCGGCGGGGGCGGAGTCGGCGGCCTGGCGAAACGGCCCGTAGAAGCTCGAGTGAAACTTCGCCGCGTAACTCATCACGACGGTCCGATCGAGGCCCGCCTCGGTCAGCGTCCGGCGAATCGCGGCGACGCGACCGTCCATCATGTCGCTGGGTGCAACGCAGTCGGCGCCGGCTCTCGCGTAGCTGAGTGCCGCGGCGGCCAGTTCTTCGACGGTCGCATCGTTGAGAACGTGGTCGCGCCGTTCGTTCAGAATTCCACAATGCCCATGCGTCGTGTGCGAGCAGAGGCACACGTCGACGGCGAGGAATACGTCGTCGCCATAAAGATCCTTGATCGCAGCGATCTGTGCGCCCGTGAATCGGTGTTCGAACGCCGCGCCGTGTTTCTCGGCGGGCACGCCGAACAGCAGGAACTTGTCGATCCCGGCATCGAGGTCGGAGCGGATCTGCTCGAGCAGTGTCGCGGGCGTGTCGCGATAGACGTCCGCCAGGCCGGCGACCGGCTCGCGACCGTCGATGCCATCGACGACGAACAGCGGCTGGATCAACTGCTCGCGGTCCAGCCGCACCTCGCGCGTCAGTCCGCGCAGCGCCGGGCTCTGCCGGGTCCGGCGCAGGCTCAGCGGAGCCATGCCCGCCACTCCCCGCGGCTCGGAAACACCAGCGGCGACCCGACGCCGGCTTCGCGCAGTGCGCGCGCGGTCTTGCCGGCGCCGCACGCGTGGCGGGCCACCGGCGGCAGGTACGCCTCGACGAATCGGTACTGTTCGATGCTGCCCCAGAAGAAGTCCGTAGCCCGCCCGACCGTCTCGCGCAGTTCCCGGAAATCGTCGGGTGTCGGATCGCACACCTCGTAGGTGCCGACGACCCGCGAAATCCCTGAGCTGCGCCAGCCGGCCTCGGCGCCACGGCGCGTCAACGCCGTCCAGCGACCGAGCTCCGGCAGCTGCAGCACTTCGCAAGCAAGAGTCGAGGCGAGCTCGTCGAAGCCCAGGTTGTCCGCACAGCCTTCGACCCACAGTCCGCGCGCGGCGAGTTTGCGCCAGCTCTTGACGCCGCTCGTCCAGATCCTGGTGTCAGCGCTCCGACACAATGCATCGGAAGCCGCGTGCCAGTGCGCGACGAAGACGGCGGCCCGGTCTGATAGCGCCAGGTCGTGCGGCACGGCGCGGCGCACGCGGCGGTCGTGCAGGTCTCCCGCGTCCCAGGGCAGTATGTCCTGCGGTCGCTCGGGCTTGTCGGGCCGGTCCCACCCGAGGGGGTATGTTTTCGCCGCCCCGCCGCGGCGATATAGCAATGGGCCGAGGACCGAGTGCTCGATCGCGGTCACGCCGACCTGCGCCTGCGTGCACGCGGGCAGGGAGCGCAGTGCATCCACTTCGCTCTGCACGAGCATCGCCGTCGCCGCGTCGTGCAGGTTGGCCAGGAGCTTCCGCGTGGCTCGATCGTCCGCCCGGCACTCGACGGCGAGGGCGCCCTGCGCCGGCGCGGCCGGGCATTCCGACAGCGGCAGGACCATCCAGCGTGCCTTCGCCAGGTGCGGCTCGATGGTCCGGCGACCGTCCGGATCACGCCACAGTCTCGCCAGGCCGGCCAGCGCCAGCACGACCCCGTCGAGGTGGCCGTCGCGGACCTTGCCCATGCGGGTGACGATGTTGCCGNNACGACCCCGTCGAGGGCATCGGCGTCCCCCGCGTCTCCCGAGATACGGGCTACGCGTCGATCGACTGCGCCGCGCAACGGCGAGAACGTCAGCTTCGGCGGGAGGCCGGTCACCGGCAGGCAGTCGCGCAGGAACGGCCCGGTATTCAGTCGCCTTCGCTCCGAGGACGAGCCGATGCGGATCTCGGTTCCGGCGCGCAGCCGATCGACAATGTCGCTCCTGAACAGAACGACGTCGCCGGGATTCTCGCGCGCCGGGACCGCCGCCCGGCAGATGCCGTCGGGCCTCGTTTCCGCCAGGTCCTTCATCGAATGCACGGTGAAATCGACGCGTCCGTCGAGCAGCGCGCGGTCGAGTTCCGCAGAGAAGAAGTCCGGGTCCGCGACCCGATCGAGCGGCGTACCGGTATCGCGATCGCCCCGCGTTTCGATGGTCTCGATCTCTATGTCGACGTCCGGATCTCGGGCCCGCAACGCCGATGCGACGAGCCGGCTCTGCGCCAGAGCGAGGACGGAGCCACGTGAGCCGAGTCTGATTCTGCGCGCCACGTTGCGATCCTCAGGCGTGCGTGAGTCGGGCTTGATGCGCGCGCTCCCGCTCGGTGACCAAGCCGCGGGCGGCTTCGCGGCAGGCGATACGCGCGCTTTCCAGTCGATCAGACCGGATTCGCGCCTGTCTGCTCCGCAGTTCGAAGACGTCGTCCAGGTCGAAGGCCCGGCGACACCCGGCCCAGGTATGCAGGCCGCCGCGGCGATGCCCGAGGTGAACCAGCGTGTCGATTCCGGCGGCGGCGACGTGCAACCGCCAGCGCACGTCGTGCGCCCGATCCGGCGGCGTCGTGAAGACGACGTGATCGGCCCACGCGGCGGCCTCGCACGCTCGGCCCGGCGCGAAATTTGTCAGGTCGCTGGCATCCGCGACCTCCACCCGGCGATGATTCCATACGCCGACATCGAAGTCGGCGAAGACGGGCCACATCGATCGCGAGAGATCGCCTGCGCCGACGAACAGCAGCCGCTCGCCGCGGCGCGGAGAAACCAGTCGCCGCACCAGCGTGCCGTACGATGAGCCCCCGATGCCCTGCAGATGATCGCGGCGGATGCACCTGACATCGATGATCAGCCGACGCACGAACGGCGCGATGCGCGCGACGTCATCGGGCTTCCCTTCGTGCCGGTACCGGTCCCAAGCCTGCCGGAACTGCCCGAACACGTTCGTCTCGCCCGGCACGGCGCTGCGCAGGCCGGTCGCGACTTCCAGGGCGTACCGATACGCGCCGACGCCGCGGCGTACCTCCAGTCCCGGGAGCAGCTGCGCTTGGCCTCCGGACTTGGGAACATCGGACGCCAGGCCGATGCAGAGTTGCCGGAGGCAGGTGTCGACCAGCAGCGTCGGTCGCCCGAAGTATTCGCGCAGGTCCGGCTGTCGCGCGTCGCCGCGCTGGCCCCTGGGCAAATTGGCGATCCAGAGCCTGTCGATATGCGCGAAGCTGGTCATGGAGGGGATTGTACCGGCTAATCCGGTCCGTGCCTGTCGGAAGGCGTACGGTATACCCGACTCAAGACGTTGAAAAATATTATATTTTTCTGCGCATATTCCGCGCCGCTATATCCGCCGCTCCGATCCCGTGCCCGCTCCGGATTCGCGCAGCGCGACGATCGCCGCGCGGACCTGGTCCAGTATTTCCTGGGTGTCGTCCGGCCCGAGTCGCTCGACGGCGCGAACCTCCAGCGGGAACAAGGCCATCAGGTGCGTCCGGATCTTGCGGAACGCCTCCGGATTATCGCGGCCGCACACGCTGGCGTCGTTCTTGAGAATGCGCTCGGCGAGGCCGGGCCGGAACAACTCGATGTCGCACGCGATCGCCAGTTTCGACAATTCGTGCGCCAGCGCGTCTATCTGTTCGCTCCAATGCCTGTGCCGTGATTTCGCCATGTTCTTCTCCGCGCCGATCCCTGATGTTCGACGATCACGGCCGCCGGCCGCAAGTCTGCCCGTCAACGCTTCTGGACAAACTCGCGGCTGAGCGCGATCGCCTCGGTGCATCCGATCAACCCGAGGCCGCGCACGATCTCGGCGCGAAAGATGTCGAGCACCCGCCGGACGCCCGCCTCGCCGGCGGTCGTGAGGCCGTACAGGTAAGGTCGGCCGATCATGCAGGCCCGGGCGCCCAGCGCCAGCGCCTTGATGACGTCGGTGCCGCGGCGGATGCCCCCGTCGATGATGACTTCCGTCTCGTCGCCGACTTCGTCGACGATCGCCTCCAGGCAGTCGGCCGTCGCCGGCACCGTGTCGAGCTGACGACCGCCATGGTTCGATACGATTACCGCGCTCGCGCCGATCGAGGCGGCTAGCCGCGCGTCCGCCGGCGACAGGATTCCCTTAATCGCGAACGGGCCGCCCCACTCGGCGATCATCCGCGCCGCGTCGTCCCACGTCACCGACGCGTCGAACTGGCTGAACATGAACTCCACGCCGCCGGCGACCCCGCGGCCCGTGGCGTCGATCCGATGGCTGACATTCGGCAGGTCGAAGCCGGGACCCATCAGCTGGCCGATCGACCAGCGCGGGTGGGTCGCGAAGCTGAGCTTGCTGCGCCAGCCGAAAGTCGGCGGGAAGACCATCCCGGTCCTGAGGTCCCGCTCGCGATTACCGCCGATCGGCACGTCCACCGTCAGGCACAGCGCATCGTACCCGGCCGCCTTGCAGCGCTGAATGAATTCGGAATTCAGGCCGGGGTCGCGCAGGACATACACCTGGAACATCTTCGGTCCCGGACAAGCGGCGGCGACGGATTCGATCGTCTCCGTCGCGACGGTCGACAGGCAATACATCGTGCCGCTCGCGGCGGCGGCCCGCGCCACCGCGAGTTCCGCCTCGGCGTGAAACAACCGCGACATGCCGGTCGGGGAGAGGAGCAACGGGTAGTCGACGTCGACNNCTGGCTGACGTCGACCAGGTAGCGCGGAACCAGCTCGTACTCGCGCCAGGCCGAGACGTTTCTGTCGAGCGTGTACTCGTCGTCCGCACCGCCTTCCAGGTAGCCGAGGACCGGGGCCGGCAGCGCGGAACGAGCCCGTTCGCGCAAGTCGCGGACGTTGATGCAGCGGTCGAGCGTGCGCGTTCGCACCGCTAATCATTGACCTCGTCGACGTCGAACTGACCGGTCAGGCGTCGCCAGATATGCGACCAGGAGAGGCCGATTGTCAGCAGCGCCGCGAGAGAGAGCAGCGATATCCATGTGATCGCCGTCGCGGAATCCGCGCCGAGCACTCCGAAGTCGACGAGCAGCCACACGAAAGTGCCGATCGCGATCGCCGCGAGGACGACGCCGAGTGTGCTCAGCGCGCGGAACGTCGCGACGATCAGAATGACCCAGCCGATCACGAGGAGGGTCCCGACGAAGAAGTGCTCGGGCCCCAGTGCGCCTTCCGCGACAGCCGTACGTACCCAGTTGAACATGGAATAATCGGTCGGGTTATAGGTCGCGAGTACCAGTACCAGGGCAAAAACGAAGCGCCACACGAAACTGAGCGCACTGAATTCTCTTGAAGTCGAGCGCTTACCTCTGGAACCATTGCCCATGCCTGTCTCCTCGATCGGCTTATCGCGCCAATCGTACTATGGCAGGCACAGGGNNGGCTGACCGCGCCAATCGTACTATGGCAGGCGCAGCGCACGGAAAAGCACGGATGAATAACTACCTGATCTGGTCATTGGTGCAGCCGAGCCAATGGCTCGTCTGGGCCGCCCTGTTAGGAATTCTGCTGCACCGTCGCCCGCTGGGCCGCTTGCTGCTGGCCGGTGTCGGGGTGGCTATCCTGGCCTGCGCGATTCTGCCGCTCGGGGCGCTGCTGAGCCTGCCGCTCGAATCGCGTTTCCCACCGCCTACGATAGACGGCGCCCCGGACGGGATCGTCGTGCTCGCGGGGGGCGAGCTGGCGGCGTTGTCGGCGGACCACGCGGACACTCAGCTCAACTCGGCCGGTGATCGGCTCACGACGTTCCTCCGCCTGGCGCATCGCTATCCGGGTGCCCGGCTGGTGCATGCGGGCGGC
>JABAOG010016958.1_pt1 | contig 10438 bp, 13 predicted proteins | sample 7062131 | NCBI WGS metagenome assembly JABAOG01 (sample SAMN14538629, study PRJNA623070) | marine sediment metagenome | biome: marine biome [ENVO:00000428]; feature: marine pelagic biome [ENVO:01000023]; material: deep marine sediment [ENVO:00002113] | place: India: Arabian Sea | collected... | reverse complement strand
GGCACGCACCATGTGCGCGAGGCGTTCGCCGACGGTGGCGATCATGTCGTCCGAGGGATCGACGCCCACCATCGGAGCGGTCACCACCCGGGCGGCCTTCTCGAAGCTGGCGCCGCCGCCGAAGCCCAGATCCAGGTAGCGGTCGTCGGGCTGGAGCTCCAACGCGGTGAGGGTGGACGAGATGAGCTCGTCGTTGCCGCGGTTGAGCAGGCGCGACATCACCAGCCGACCGAAGGGACCGCTCGGGTCCCCCAGCTGCTTGGCGATGAAGCGGGTGATCACGTTGGGCCTGGACACCCCGTGAGCGTTTTGGTGCCCGGCGCCCATCAGGAGGGGCAGCCGTACATGCCCGCGGGTAGGGCGGAGCAGTCCACGCAGNNTCGTTGAGGGTGTCCGAGTAGTACTCACCCAAGGGGATGCAGCCGTGGTCCGCGCCCGGCCCCTCCGGGTCGTCACAGGCGGGGCCACCGCTGCCGCTCGCGTCGCAGAAGTAGGCGCAGGCCAGGCCGTCCCCGGTGTCGTTGATGACCGCACAGCCGGTGCCGGGGACGCAGTCGTTCGCGAAGTTGCAGTCTTCCCCTTCGGCCGCGGGATCGGGGGTGGGAGCGGCGCAGAACGAGGTGCCCTCTGCGGAGACGCTCAGGAAGCAGGCGTCGCCCGCCTCCGGGCAGTCCTGGGCGGCCGGATCGCACATGAGCTGGCAGAGGCCGACGTTCTCTCGGTCGACGAAGAGGCCGAAGGAGCCGATGCAGCTATCGCCTTCGGCGCAGCTGCTCCCGTCGGTCTGGTCACAGATGGTCAGGCAGATGCCGTCGCTGCAGAAGCTGCCGGCCTCGCAGTCGTCGCCGCCGGACTCGCGGACGCAGTCGCCGCCGGCCGCGACGGACCCATCGGCGACACAGCGCGTCTCTCCGTCGGTGACGCCACTCTCGTCCACGATGAACGTGCACTTCTCGCTCGCACCGCAGCCGGTACCCGCGACCGGATCGCACGCCACCGGGCCGCCGTCGACCTCGAGGCCGCCGTCCGAAGTCTCGCCGGCGTCATCCTCCGTCCCCCCGTCGCTCGTCGGAGCGCCGGCGTCTCCGCCGCTGCCCATGTCGATGGTGCCGAAGTCCGGGGGCCGGCAATCACAGGTGTCGAAGCCGCTGCCGTCGGGGAGGCAGACCTGGCCGCCGCTGCAGCCGCCTGGGCCGACGCAGGCGACGGACTCGCCGGGGACACACGCCGTGGAGGCGTCGTCGTCTCCGCAGCCGGTGAAGACGATCGCGGCCGTGACCACGAAGGAGGAGCGCAAGAGCCATCGCGACATACCCCCCAGAGGTAGCGTGCCGAGGGGGGAGGACCAAAGGGTGGCGTGAGGATGCTTGCGGTCTCGGGGTGGTTGACCGGCCGGCCCGGGCCGCCAATGCTCGGCGCGTGATTCTCGACTACCCGTACACGCTCGACGAAGAGGACGCGCTCGCCCGGCTGAAGGCGCTCGCCGACTACTGGCAGAAGAAGCACGGCGTGAAGGCCACCTGGGAGGGGACCGACGTCCACTTCGACGGGAAGGTCAAGGGCGTGCGCTTCGACGGGAAGGTCACCATCGGTGGCGGCCGGGTCTACGCGGACGTGAAGACCGGCTTCCTCGCCGAGAAGCTCGGCGGCAAGGCGTACGTGAAGCGCAAGCTCGCGGACTACCTGGACCCGGCGAACTCCATCGAGGAGCTTCGCAGCCGAATCCCCGCCTGACGCGGACGCTTTCAGCGGTCGGCGAGGCGGCGGGCGCGGCGCGCGTGGGCGGCTTCGGCGCGGGCGCGGTCCTCGTCCGTCGCGGCCACCAATTCGGGGATCGTCATCGGCTTCCCCTGGTCGTCCACGTTCACGAAGGTCAGCAGCGCGTCGACGCAGAGCACGCGCTCGCCGGTGGCCGTGTCCTCGCGCTCGACCGTGCACTCGACCTCCATCGAGCTGCCGAAGGCGGCGTTCATCCAGGACTGGAGCACGGCGACGTCGCCGACTCGGAGCGGGGCGCGGAAGTGGAGCGCGTCGATGCTGGCGGTGACCGCGATGCGTCCACAGTGGCGCTGGGCGGTGACCGCGGCGCAGACGTCCACCCAGCTCATCACCGTGCCGCCGAAGGCGGTGCCCAGCGCGTTGGCGTGCTGCGGGAGCACGATCTCGGTCTTCTCGACCCGCGAGTGGTCGACGGTCTTCTGGGGCCGCTCACTCACCGGACCGCTCACTCGCAGAAATGGGTGCCATCGGAGCGACAGTAGCTCACGGTCACCCCGGGGCGACAGCCCATCACCTGGCAGCGCTCGACGACGTCCGGCGTCTCGTTGACGGTGTCCTCGACGGCCGGGATCACCCACTCGGCGCGGGTCCGCTCGAGCGAATAGAAGGGCTCCTCCACGATCAGGCGTCGCTCTCCGGCGTTGTCGTCGCCCAGGCCGTCGCAGCGGGGCGTGGAGCAGAAGCGAGCTCGCACCAGCAGGTCGGAGCCGAAGTCCTCCGGCTGGGCCACCACGCTGATCTGCTCGGTGCGGCTCGAGCCCTCGAGGGGGAAGCCGTCCAGCTCGCCGGCGGCCCAGGCCACGTCGAAGCTGGACTCGGCCGCGCTCCGCATCGAGATGACCGCGTACTCGGTCTCGGCGCTCGTGCTGGCCGGCAGCTGCACGGTGAGCTCGAGGATGCCGTTCTCGGCGCAGCCGAGCCCAGCCAGGGCCAGGGTGGCAGTCAGCAGCGCGCGCCTCACAGCTCCACCACCAATCCGCTCTCCGGTTGCAGGCCGTCCTCGGCCAGCAGCAGCCCGGTGGTCACGGCGGCGCCGACGACCACCAGGCCCAGGACGGTGATGAGGATCGCCTTGCCGGCGGTGGACATGCCGCTCTGAGCCGGGGTGTCGGTGGTCGTGGGGATCAGCTCGACCTCCACCACCTGGGTGTCGCCCTCGGCGACCGAGCCCTCCCAGAGGAAGGGCTCGTGCCGGGGCTGAGTCAGCCGAACGGTGTGCCGGCCGCCCTCGGTCTCGAGACGCACCGGCCGCTCGGTGGGGACCTCGGTCCGTCGGCCGTCCAAACGCAGGCTCAGCTCTCCGTCCGCAGGCACGCCGCGGAGCTCGAGGGCCGCGACCCGGGCGGCGACCTCGTCGCGCAGCTCGGTGACGGTGGCCTTCATGTCGTCCGTGAGCTCGGGGTGCTCCCGGAGGAGCTGCGCGAAGGCGTCGCGGGCGTCGACGTAGCGGCCGAGCGAGCGGTAGGTCGTGCCGACGTTGTAGAGGGCGGCGGAGATGCCCGAGAGCTCGTAGGCCTGCCGGAAGGCGCTCAACGCGTCGGACCAGCGGCCGGATTCGGCAGCCTCGGTGCCGGCGGCGAAGCGCTCGCGGGCGGTGGTCAGGTCGTCCGGGCTGGGGTCGCCGAGAGGCGGCGGGACCACGATCCGTTGGGCCGAGGCGGATCCGGCGATGGCGGTGAAGGCGAGGAAGATCGACAGAGCGATCGAGGTGCGCATCGCTCAGCTCTCGTCGGCGCCGTCGCCCTTCGAGGGCTTCGCGGCGCTGCCCTGCTGGCTCCCGTCGAGCATGCGCAGGTACATCTTCGCCGCCTTGTGCTCGGCGTCGACCTCGAGGGCCGTCTCCCACTGCTTGCGGGCTTCGTCCTTCTTGCCGAGGCCGAGGAGCACGACGCCGAGCGCCACGCGGGCGGGCACGTACTTCGGCCGGTGACTCAGCCCTTCCTTGAGCTCGTACTTGGCGGCGTCCAGGTCGCCCTGCTGCCGGTAGAGGTTGGCGAGCTTCAGCCGCAGGTCGGCGAAGTGCGGGCAGAGGATCACCGCCTTGCGGTACTCGTGCATCGCCTCGCTGATGAGCCCCGCGTCCGCGTAGGCGGTGGCGGTCTCGGCGTGGAGGTTGGCGATCTTCCCCTTCACGAAGGGGTCCATCTTGCCCGGGGCCTCTTCGCCAGCGGCGATGGCACCCTGGTAGATCTTCTTGGCCTCGTCGTAGCGGCCGAGGTCGTTGTAGGTGACCGCCAGGTTCAGGGCGGCCTCGGTGTAGCGGGGGTTGATCGACAGCGCGCGCTCGAATTTGGCCTGGGCCTCTTCGAACTGGCCGCGGTCGTGAAAGATGACCCCCAGCATGTTGTAGACGTCGGCGAAGCCGGTCGTTCCCCGGTCCACCACCTGCAGCAGGTAGTGCTCGGCCTTGTCGAACTCGCGCTTCTCGTAGTGTTCGCGCCCGAGGGCCAGCAACTGCTTGGTGCGGTCGTCCATCCGCCGGGAGGATATCGCCCGGGCGGTGGACGTAGCAAAATTACCTCGATCGCGGGTGGGGGGCTCAGCCCCCGAGCTCGCCGAGCTGGTCTCGGGCGTCCTCGGCTTCGTCGGCGTCGGGATAGCGGTCGACCAGCTCCTGGAAGGCCCGGCGGGCCTGCTCGCGGTCGCGCATCTCGAGGTAGGTCTCGCCCAGGAGCAGCAGCGCTTCGGCCTCCAGGCCGCTGCCGTCGTAGCTGGTGAGCATGGTCCGCAGACGGTTCACCACGGCGGGGTAGGCGTCCCGGCGCAGGTAGAAGCGAGCGACGTAGAGCTCGTGGGCGGCGAGGATCTTCAGCGCCTTCTCGATGAGCTCCTGGGCTTCGGCGACCCGCTGGTCCTCGGGGAAGTCGAGGACGAAGCGGCGCAGCTGGCGGAGGGCCTCCTGCGTCGACTGCTGGTCGCGCTCATGGGCCGGCGGCGAGAGCAGCCACTCGCTCGGGATCTGCTCGAAGTGCGCCTGGGCGATGCGGAAGCGGGCGTAGGGGATCTGCGAGTGGCTCGGCCGAAAGCGCACGAACTGCCGGTAGGCGGTGACCGCCTCGGCCCACTCGTCCTGCTTCATCTTGCAGTCGGCGACCCGCAGCTCCGCCAGCGCGGCGAAGCGGCTGTAGGGGTACTTGCGGCGGACGGCTCGGAAGGCCGGCTCCGCCTCGATGCAGTTGTCGCGACGGAACGCGAGCAGCGCCCGCTCGTAGTCGGCCTGCGCGTTCTCGCCGTAGGCCATGCCGGAGCCCGAGCCGCTGCCGCCGCTCGTGGCGCAGGCGCCGAGCAGGAGGACCGGGAGCAGTGATCGGAGGAGGGTACGCATCAGTAGGGGTCCACCACTCGGAGCTCGAGCATCTCGGTGTCCTTGGCCAGCTTCAGCTGGCAGCAGAGCCGCACCGGGCCCTCGTCGCCGAAGATCTCGAGCACGTCGAGCTCGTCCTCGTCGGGCGGGACGAGCGCCTCGGCGCCGCTGACGACCTCGACGCGACAGGTCCCGCAGCTCGCGGAGCGGCAGCTGTAGGGGACGTCGGCCTCGGGGTGCTCGTCGGTGACGTCGATCAGCTCCACCGGAGCGTCGATCTCGGTCTCGAAACCCGAGGGTTCGAAGCGGACGCGCGTGCTCATTCGCGCGGAAGGTGCAATCAGAGGCGGTCGTTGTCCAGCAGACAGCTGTTGTCGGGGCAGGTGTCGCGGATCAAGCCGTCCGGCTGGCTGAACTCGTCGATTTGGTCGAGAACCTCGGGCTGGTAGCGCAGGTGGCCGTGGGCGTTGTTGTCGCCCTGCACGTCGATGGTGCCCTTCGGCAGGGGCTCGACCTCGCTCAGGTGGTAGATGACGTAGGCGTTCTCGGCCGTCTCTTCGGTGATCAGATCGACGTTCCACGGCTCGTAGACGCTGGAGTCGAACGCGCCGATGCCCATGGTCCGGGCGGCGATGTCCGAGGCCACGTTGGGCACCTCGGTGTCGAAGCGGCTGGTCTGATAGAGGATGCGGCGCCCCGAGTTGTCCACGCCGGGCAGCGCCTCTCCGAGGATGTGCGGAGCGAAGGCGGCCGGCTCGGCGAGCGACCAGGTGTTCTGGGTGGAGACCACCAGCCAGTCCCGGTCGATCTTGTCCGGGTACCAGATGTTCATGATGCCCTCGTAGACGCCGAAGTCCTTGCTGCGCCGAACCATCGTCGAGTAGCTGATGGCGCCGACCTGGAGGATGTAGCGGTCGATGGTGTCGCTGAGCGCGGCGAGGGTGCCGCCCATGATGCCGCCCTGGCTGATGCCGTAGTAGTAGAGCTCCTCGGCGTTCATGGTCGGACGCATCTCGCCGTCGACGTCGATCATCATCTCCTCGAGCCCGGCGCAGGAGCCGCCGGGGGCGAAGGTCTTCATGAGGATCAGCGAGTTGAGCGTGCCCTGCATGAGTCGCTCGCCGAGCTGATCGAAGTTGCCGAAGTTCGGCATGATCTCGGTGACGATCGCACTCAGATCGCTCTCGCTGAGACCCCAGTAGTCGGTGCCGAAGCCGACCATCTCGGCGTAGTCGAGGAGCACGCGGACGCCGCCGCTGGAGGTCTGGTTCGCGGCGCCGAGCAGCCCGTGGCCGTGCATCATGCCGCGCCCGGGACCCTCGCCGGCCATCACCCGGTCACGGACGCTCGGGGGAATGGCGATCTCGAAGGGCGCCTCGACCGCGCCGTTGTAGGCGACGTTGCCCTCGGCGTCGCGGTTCGCGAGCACGCCGCCGCCCACTCCGGTCATGTAGTTCGGCACCGTGTAGGTGCCGCGGATGCGCTTCCAGAGCGTGTCGTTGACGTCCATCTCGACGCTCTCGACGGTGCAGGTGCCGATGCCGTCGGTGCCCGCCTCCCACTTGGCCTTCGCGTCGTCCCACATGGTGAGCATGTCGCCGCGGATCGAGTCGCCGGAGGCGGTGTGGAAGTCCCAGGCGAGGAGCAGCTCGGAGCGGTCGACGCCGAGGTCCTCGACGAAGCCGAAGATCTCCTCCATCGCCGGGCGGCGCGCCTCGACGGCGGGCTCGTCCATGCCGGTGCCGTCGCGGAGCGCGCGGAAGAACTCGCTCGGCTCCACCGGCGAGCCGTCCTCGAGGCTGAGGCCGGTCTTGATGGCGGCGACGTAGCGGTGGTTCTCCTGCAGCCGGGTCGCCGGGCGCATGTAGAGGCTGGTCGTGCGGTCGTCGTCGTTGCGCCACTTGTCCACCTCGGCGAAGTGGGCGACGAGCTCACCGGTCTCGGCGTCGATGAGGAGGGTCTGCGACGAGGTCTCGAGCGTCTCGGGGATGTGGTCCTCGTCCGAGAGGGGGGTGTCGTCGACCTTCCCCCAGAAGCCGGCGAGCAGCGAGCCGGACGGGCTGAAGCCATCGAAGTTCTCCCAGGGCTCCGCCCGATCGATGATCTCGCCGTACTGGTTCAGCGGCAGCCCTTCGTCGGGCACGTCGACGCGGAAGCCGGTCTCGGAGCTCGGGTCCTCGGCGAGGAAGACGCTCGAAGGCCAGGGGAGGAAGCAGCGGAGCGTCTGGCTGTTGTCGCAGCCCTCCTGGACGATGATGCCCTCCGGGCCCCCATCGGGGTCCGGTGTGGACATGTCCATGCCGGGGTCGTCGGTCGTGCCGTCGTCGTCGCCACAGGCGACGAGCGCGAGGCTCAGGGTGCAAGCGAAGAGAACGCGGCCAATCATGCCTGCAGCATGCCTCAGCGCAGGCGGGCGATCACCTTACGGCTGGCGCACGGCTGACGCGCTGGCCTTGTCGAAGCGGTGCCAGCGGCCGTGGATGCGCCGCTGATGGGGCCGGAAGCGCGCCTTGTAGGCCATCGGGGCGCAGTCCTCGATGTAGAGGCCCAGGTAGAGGTAGCGGTGGCCACGCTCCTGGGCGATCTGGATCTGCTTGAGGATCGAGTAGGTGCCGATGCCGACGACCGTCACGTCCGGGTCGTAGAAGCAGTAGACGGCGGAGAGGGCCTCGTCGCCGCGGTCGGTGACGGCGACGCCGACCAGCTTCCCGTCCATCGTGAAGCGGACCTCGAAGGCGTCGCAGAAGCGATCGACGAGGAAGCGCTGATAGGACTGGCTGTCCATCGGTCGCGTGTCCGGCTTGGCCAGCCCTCGGTCGAAGCGGTGCTTGTCGTAGAGAGCGACCCGGTCGCTGTCCACGATGGGAGTGCCGATGGTGACCTTCAGGTGCGCGTCGCCCTTGCGCAGCGTCCGTCGATGCGACTTGGTGAACTTCCAATCGTTCACGTCGATGCGGATCGCCTGACAGGCTTCGCAGCCGTCGCAGCTCGGTCGATAGAAGAGGGCGCCGTGGCGACGGTCGCCGGCCGCGAGGCGCGCGTCGAGCTCTTCGTGGGTGAGCGCCCGCACCGGCAGCCTCAAGGGCATGCGCGCCACTCGCCCCGGCAGGTAGGGACAGGGCTCCGCCTCGTCGTGGACGAGCAGCTCCGCCGGCCGACGGTCGGCGAGCAGCGGTACGGGGTCGAGGCGGTTCACGCTTCGAGCAGTGTGCAGGTGATCGGGACCGGTGGGTAGGGCGGCCCCCGAGAAAGATCAGGGAGTGATCGTCTCGTCGGCGATGACGTCACCGCTTCCGTCGATGAAGCGGACGCGAATCTCCGCGGCGCTCGGGTCGAATCGGAGCTCGGTGTAGTTGTTCGTGCCGCCGGCGTGCGGCCAGCGCGCGCCGGTGAGGGTGGTGTGCAGCGGATTGGCGGTCTGCGCGCCCGGACCGACGAGCACCTCCCACTGGTTTTCGCCGCGGTCACCGCTGGCGCCGACGCGACCGAGGCTGGCGAAGTGGAAGTCGCCGGCGATCCAGAAGACGCCCCCGATGCCGGCGTCGTCGATGAAGTCGAGGATGTCTTCGCGTTGGGCGGCGTATCCCTCCCAGCGGTCGTCGGCACCCAGATCGAGGAGGAAGGGGAAGTCGCTGATGCCCACCGAGTTGAGGATCACCTTGAAGACCGCGGTGCTGCTCGAGAGACCCGCCTTCAGCCAGTCCATTTGCTCGGTCGAGATGTATCTCGCGTCGGCGTCGTTGCGCGTCGAGGGCTCGCGCTCGCTGCGGCAGTCGAGGACGAAGACCTCGAGGGTCCGGCCCCAGGTGCGCTTGCGCCACACGCGCGCCGGATCCTCCGCGAGCCGCTCGAGGGGCAGGTGCTCGAAGAAGGCCTGGCGCCCGGCGTCCACCGTCGGCGTGGCCGTGTTCTCCGGGTCCCAGTTGTTGTCGATCTCGTGGTCGTCCCAGGTGGCCAGGAGACTCGTGGCGGCGCGGGTGGCGATGTAGCCCTCGGTGGCGAAGTTCTCCGCCCACTTGCCGCGGAACCCTTCCACGGTCGACTCGCCATCGTTGTAGGTGGTGTCCCCGAGGAGCAGGAAGCCGTCGAGGTCCTCGCGCTCGCCGGCGCGCACCAGGGTGTCGAAGCTGCGGCCGTTGCTGGTGCAGCTCACCGCGCCGAAGATCAGCGGCTCCATCGCGTCCGCGGCGATGGCCGCGCGGAAGCGCCCGATGGTGCTCCGCGCCGTCTCGTCCTCCACGAAGGCGTAGCCGTAGCGCTGGCCCGCGCTGACCGCGATGGTCTGGTGCACGAAGCCCGCGTCGTCCGGCGTGACCGTCATGTCGAGCACCCGCGCGCCGTCGGCTCCGTCGGCGAGCAGCTCCCACACCGCGAGAGCAACGACGCCGCTGCCGTCATAGCGGGTCCAGAGCACCACCGTCTCGTCGGTCGCGTCACCGCTGGCGACTCCGAGCGGGAACATGTCCGAGGCCGGCAGCGAACGGACGTCGTCCATCCCGCCGTCGGGCAGCGGTCGCATGTCCGGCTCGTCGGGCCCGGCGTCCGTTCCCGGCGGCCCTCCGTCCGTGCCCGGCATGGTCCCGCCGTCGGTGCCGCTCATGTCGGCGGTGGGCATCACGCCCCCGTCCGGATCGACCCCGCCGTCGTCGCCGCAGCCGACCAGCACCGCCGCGACGCCGATGCTCGTCCGCTCGAGCATCTCCCGCCGACTCAGCGTCGTCGGGTCCTCAGCCTCGGCCCCATCCTTCTCGGGATCGTCCGCCATCACACACCTCCAAGCGAGCGCAGCCTAAAGGATCCCGAGCCCCGGCAGAAGGGACCGTGACCGACAAGTCACGGATCAGCGGCGGGCAGGGCGCTCGATGTGCTTCTCCTTGGTGCCCACGAATGCGTCGAAGAGGGCGGCGTGGGCTCGGCGGCCGGTGGGGCCCTCGGAGTCGGGGTAGGTGGCGATGAAGGCGAGGAGGTTCGGGAGGAAGGCGTCCTGCGCCTCCGCGGAGGGCCACTTGTGCGGCTCCCAGGGGCGGGCCTTCGCGTTGGCGATGCAGTCGTCGACCGAGAGGTCGAGCCAGATGAAGTGGTCGCCTTCGGTGGCGAGTGCCTGGACCAGATCGGCGTAGCAACCCTCGATCACCGCGGTGGCGAGCGCCATGGCCAGCGTGCTCTTGCCCGCGCCGGAGTTACCGACGACGAAGATGCGCGCGCGGTCTTCGAGGGTCACGGCTGCCAGTCGTCGTGGACTGGCGTCTCGGGATCGGTCACGCGGCGGAAGGTGTGGTGGCCGAAGCGGTCGCGCTGGGCCTGGATGACGCGGGCCGTGCCGACTTCGGTGGTGAGCTGCTCCCACCAGGTGAG
>JABAOG010017177.1_pt1 | contig 10443 bp, 10 predicted proteins | sample 7062131 | NCBI WGS metagenome assembly JABAOG01 (sample SAMN14538629, study PRJNA623070) | marine sediment metagenome | biome: marine biome [ENVO:00000428]; feature: marine pelagic biome [ENVO:01000023]; material: deep marine sediment [ENVO:00002113] | place: India: Arabian Sea | collected... | reverse complement strand
GGGGTGGCTGACTTTTTGCCGCTCTTATTGGATGCGCTGCACCTGGCTGGCTTTACGACTACCACTTATCAAGCCTGGTATAAAGGCCTGCTGGATAATCGCCCGATCCTGAAACCCGTCATTCTCAGTATTGATGATCTAACATTGGTGCAAAATGGGCCGGCGGCTTTTTCTACCTTTGTGCAAATGAAGGATTGGATTAAGGCTGCCGGGGGAACGGCCGTTTATGGCGCTATTACCACCCCGGTCGTCGGTGGACAGGCGCAGCGAATGCAGGATGAAGCGCGGTGGGATATGATGCAGGTATGGGTGGAGGAGGGCTTTGAATTGGCATCCCATACTGCCTACCATTCAAATTTTAACGCCCAGGATACCGGGCCTCGACCGGATTTTTCGACCGTTGATTACGAAGCTGAAATTGTGGATTCGGCCCGGTTAATTGAGATAAAGTTAGCTGAAAGGGATTTAGATTATCGGGTGGAAACGTTAATATTACCTTATGGCAGCGGCTACAGTTATGCGTTACCGGAACCGGCCATTCATCCTGGCATTGTGAATGCGTGCCGCCAAACAAATATCAAATTTGTGGTTGGGATTCCTCATGGAAGGGGTCCACTTCAGCGAGAAAGTTTTAATAATGAGGAGAACATGCTTTATCTTGGCCGTATTCCCCCGGCGTACGTGACCGATCTAAACGGCCGTCGCACGCCTCAGGCTGCTCAAACCATTTCCTGGCTCCAAAGCTGGTGATAATTTTNNTAAATCCCTGAGGCGTTGGGCGGCTTGTTCGGCCGTTAAATCTCGTTGGGCTTCGGCTAACAACTCGTAGCCAACCATGAATTTTTTGACGGTCGCGGAGCGCAGGAGTGGGGGGTAGAAGTGAGCGTGAAGCTGCCAGTGCTCTTCGGAACCATTTCGGCCGAAAGGCGCCCCATGCCAGCCCATCGAATAGGGAAAAGAGGTATCAAAAAGGTTGTCGTAACGGATCAACAGCCGTTTTAAGATGTCGGCCAGTCCGTCTCTTTCAACGGGAGTTAAATCGGGCAGGTGCAGGACATGGCGGCGGGACAGCAATAGTATTTCAAAGGGCCATACAGCCCAATAAGGCACAACGGCCAGCCAGTGGTCATTTATTACGACGAGTCTGTCGCCTGTTTCCATTTCAAGGTGGGCATAGTCGGTTAGGAGGGGACGGCCGTGTTCGGTGAAATATTGTCGCTGGTTAATATCTTCTTTTTGAGCTTCATTGGGTAGGATATTTTCAGCCCAGATCTGGCCGTGGGGGTGGGCGTTGGAGCTGCCCATCATGGCGCCTTTGTTTTCAAAGATCTGCACCCATTGGTATTGCTGACCAAGTTCGATTGTCTGGTCGGCCCAGAGATCGATGACCCGTCTGATGTCTGCCAGGGCCATCTCCGGCAGAGTCAGGTCGTGGCGAGGGGAGAAGCAGATAACGCGGCAGGTGCCAGAAACGTTTTCTGTTTGCAGCAGCGGATCGCTTTCCTGAACCGGCCGTGTTTCCGTTAGGAGGGCGGCAAAATCATTGGTAAAAACGTATGTCTGGTCGTATTTGGGGTTGCGAACCCCACCGGCTCGTTCATTTCCAGGACACAAGTAGCATTTGGGATCGTAAGCCGGTCTATTATCCGGCGTTGCTTTTTCTACCTGGCCTTGCCACGGTCGTTTTGTGCGATGAGGTGATACCAACACCCAATCCCCTGTTAGCGGATTGTAGCGACGATGAGGATGCTCCTTCGGGTCAAAATTCATAATGCTATTGTCCTTAATCCAGGTTAAATTGCCAGATTGTGATAGGTGCTGGTACTCCCCCAGGCGACAGTCACTTAACCGACTATTTCGTTTCAGTTTACCCCACAAGTGAAGTGACTGTCACCATTTGTATTTAACTGAACTGCAAAAAGGTTTCTAATTCCCGCCCGCATTCAATTCCAGAATAAAGGCAAGTACATCATCAAGCGCTTCCTGGCGGATTAGTTGGTTGCCCTGGCCTTCCGGCGTTTCCAAATTATGGCCGGACCCATCATAAACAATGACAGTGATGTTCGGTTTATTCAAGGAATTTAGCAGGTACTCACTTTTTTCAGCCTGGACATTCGTATCCTCCCTGCCATACAGAACAAGGGCCTCTACTTCAAGTTCCTGCCAATAGGGTAGAGGGTCAAAATCGCCTATCGCGTCCCATAGTTCTTTCTGTCGAATCTCCCGAATGGACCAGGCCGAAGGTATCGCAATCAGATCGGAAATACCGGGCAGCAGCCCCATTTCCCTTAAGTTATTATTTTCTTCATAGAGAAGCTGTTTGCGGATTGGCATGGCCGTTCCTGACAGATCGATTATAAATGAAATATCCCCCGACATATTGGCCACCATTGGTGAAAAATGACCACCCTGACTGGCGCCAATAATTCCAATTTCAGATATTGGTAAATCGTTCCGTTCCTGCAAATAATGAACGGCCGCAATAGCATCCGTCGCCAGGTCTTCGAAGCTGGCAGTTTGCCCGTCACCTTCAGATTTCCCAGCCCCTCTTTTATCTGGAATAAAGACAATCACCCCATTTTCAGTCAGGTGCTTGGCCCATGTTAATGGGAAGCGATTCTCTCTAAAGCTCGGTGCAGAGCCGTGTATAAAAACAACCGCTGGAAGTGATCCAGTTATAGACTGATCTACATCTTCAGGCATAAATAACATTCCTGCCAGATTCAAATCCTGTTCCGGGTTGTGAAAACTGACTTCTTCATACGTTACCTCGTCCAATGTGACCCCGGACCATTCTCTTGGTTCATCCTTTGTTGTCTGGGCCACTACGACCGGGACAACCAGCAGCATCAAAACAAATGCTAATACAATTAAACTTATTTTCTTTTTCATTTTCAATCTCCTTATGTTGTACCTGACATCTTTTGCAACTGAAAAATTAGTTTGTGTCAACTTCGATATATGTGGCGATTCCCTTCTAGTCTGACAGAAATCGCCTCAAAACACATCCGTAAAGCCAAGGAAATGGGCCTCCTTAAAATTACCAGGTGAAAATCCATAATTTTTAGGATGACCGGCAGGGCAGTCTCTTCTATAATGTCTTTGTTATGAAGAAAAAGTGGGTAGAACGACCGGGTGGCATCCTCTTCCTCATCATCAGCTATTGCATATGGGGCGCGGTCTCCCTCCGCTGGATTACCGAATTTATGGAAGAACAGCACCCTCTGACCTGGGCAATTAGCGCCATTTTATTTTTGGTTGGCTTACTTATTGGAATTGAACCGCTGCTTACGGCCGACTCCCCCCTTTTCAAAAATGGATATTTAATCTTTCAAACCGGGATAATTTTCCTGGCCTCCCTCTTCTATTTTGAACTCGATTTTTTTGCCCTGCTCTACATCGTTGTCTGTGGACAGGCTATGTTCCTGTTTCCAAAAAGAGGCCAGGTCTGGTTAGTCATATTAATCATTATTACAGCTGTCGGCCAAACTATTCAATTCGGATTACCAATCGCCATTTCATTCATCCTGCTCTATTCGGCCGCTTTGGTCTTCGTTGCCGTTTTTGTCAGAATGGTCCTGAGGGCCGATGATGCTCGCCAACAAAGCGAGCAATTACTGGCCGAATTACAAGAAGCCCATTCCCAACTCCAGGACTATGCGGGTCAGGCCGAGGAGCTAGCCATCGCTAAAGAACGCACTCGCCTGGCCCGGGATTTACATGACTCCGTCGCCCAAACTCTTTACGGCCTGACCCTACAGGCTGAAGCTGCCAGCCGGAAATTAACAGCCGGAAAATCGGAAGAAGTCAAGCGGTACCTGAATGAAATTCAATCAGATGCCCAACAAACATTACAGGAGACCCGTCTCCTCATTTTTGAACTGCGTCCCCCGATTTTAGAAAGGAGTGGTTTGGCGGCTGCCCTAAAAGCACGGCTGGAAACGGTCGAGGCCCGCAGCGGTCTCGAAATGCACTTAGATGTGGAAGAAATCACCGGCCTAATACCTGAAGTTGAAACCGGACTTTACCGGATCGCTCAAGAAGCTCTCAATAACGCCGCCAGGTATGCCAACGCTGATCAATTAAATGTTTTCCTGGCCCAGAAAAATGGGGTTGTCATCCTGGAAATTGCCGACAATGGCATTGGCTTTGATATATCGGCCGTTCCCGCTGGCAGCGTTGGCCTGCAAGGTATGGCGGAGCGAGTGGAACAGATGAACGGCCGTTTAACCATTGAAACTTCCCCCAACCAGGGTACAAAAATCCACGTCGAGGTTCCCCAATGACGCTTGAAACCAAACCAATCCGAATTTTTATCGCCGACGACCACCATATCGTCCGTCGTGGTGTCCGTGATTTACTCGAAACAGAACCAGACTTTACAGTCATCGGCGAGGCCGCGAATGGTCAAGAGGCTGTCGAAGCCGTTGAAGAACTAAAACCCGACGTTATCCTGATGGATCTGGTTATGCCCGTTTTGGATGGTATTGAAGCTACAAGGCAAATAAAAGCCCAACAAAAAACGGTCAAAATATTGGTTCTGACCAGCTTTGCCACGGACGACAAGGTCTTTCCGGCCATTAAAGCCGGGGCGCTCGGTTACCTCATTAAGGATACCGGCCCCGAAGAACTTATACGTGCCATACGACAGGTCCACCGAGGGGAAGCATCCCTGCATCCGACAATCGCACAGAAATTATTGGCTGAAGTTGCCCAACCAGCCGCCCAACCAGAAACGGCCGACCCTCTAACCGAACGTGAAGTGGAGGTCCTCAAATTAATCGCCCGCGGCTTGAGCAACCAGGAGATTTCAGAAATATTGGTTATTGGTGTTACTACCGTTTATTCCCATGTTTCCAATATTCTCTCCAAGCTCCATCTAGCAACCCGTACCCAGGCTGCCCTCTACGCCCTCCGGGAAGGTTACGTCCCCCTTTACGAATCGCAAGAAACCTCCTGATTTGTAAGATGTTCGCTGATTCGCCTGATTAAAACCCTTGTATTAGACTAGGAAGTGATTATTTTAAGGTAGAATATTTTATCTCACAATAATCAGAGCAGAATTTGGTCAGGATGGAGGAAAAAGATGTCGGAGACGGGACACTTTCAATACGCTCAGATAGTAGGGATGCAAAATGATATTAAGCCAAATGAATATACTTTACGAGACGACGTTTGTACACTTGGCCGTTCTTCAATGTGTCACGTGATGGTGAATCGGCCGATAGTCTCCCGCTTGCATGCCAAAATCGAGCGGGACGGTCCCCGCTATGTCCTTCATGATGCCGGCAGCGCCAATGGCACCTACGTCAATTCCCGACGCATTTACGAACCACACTTGCTCAAAGACCGCGATATGATTGGTCTTGGTGGACCAACAGCCTTGATTCGTTTTCGGGACCCGGATCCGACGCTGGTGCCCACTTTTCGGCTAACTTTCTCAGAGCCGACAATGACATTCTTTTTGAAGCAAATGCCCATTGATCTTACCCCGGCACAGTTTCGGTTACTCCATCACCTATACCAACATGCGGGAGAAGTCTGTACGCGAGAAAGCTGCGCCCAGGCTATTTGGGGAAGAGACTATGATCCCGGCTTGGATGCGGACGCCCTTGATAGAGCGATGAGTAACCTGCGGGGCCAATTACGGCAGGTAGATTCGGACGCGGATTTGATTGAAACCAGACGGGGGTTGGGGTATGTGTTACATCCATAATTCGCATAGCCATTGACACCTAATCTCAAAATAAACACCACAACCAAATTCAAGCTTCCACCTTCCGGAAAAGGTGGAAGCTTTTTCGTTCAATATAGTAGATATTTTGGCTTTTACCGGCTTATATTGAACGGGAACAAATAACCTCTAGATATCGTCAGATAAATAGGAGGTGACTTACCTGTACCTATAGACATCTTTCTTTTAGACTAAAATCAGTAAATGATCAGACTTTTATTAGAGAAAAGTCAAGCGAATTCTTTACCAGCATGATACACATTAGGAAAAGTGAAAGCACGAGTCCTTTCATTCTCAAAAATACCGGGCGCAGTAAAAGTATAACACCTCTGGGGAAAAGTGCCCGGTTACGAATTTTATGGCGAGTCGTTGCCTAAACGGGCGAGAAGTGTTGATGAAACGTTGAGCAGTTTTTAACGATAAGCGGTACCTTATTTTTAGGGATAGCATGGAGGTGCGCGATGAAAGCAAGAGTTTTCATTTATCTGGTAGTAGCAATTGGTCTAATGATTACAACCCTCGATATAGAAACACCCACCCCTGGAGAAAGTGCTGCCCCTCCGCCAACGTTTAATCGCCAGATTTATGAGGTTACAATTGAAGGGACGGTTGGAAACTTACCATTTAGCCGGGAAGGGTCGTTGTTTATAGATAATACGAAGACGGCCGATACACCTGAAGGCTTGAACAGGATCAATCTCTGGCTCGTATCTGGAGACCCAACCCGTCGGGGCGAACAAGGAGCAATCACGCTGGCAACGAGCAACCGATTCTATGTGAATGGTTCAAAAATTGATTTTGCTGCAACAAGCGCTTTGAATTTTGCGATTAACGCCTTCTTTGGCGAAGAAGTTGAAATAAACAAGAACGCTTTCAGCTTTAATGGGGTGAATTTTGAAACCTTGTCGAAAATTGTAATTGGCCAAATGCACGTCGAACTGCTCCAGGGTGGGGAGGTTGCAGGAACAGTGATTTTGACGGGTTCAAGTCTGGAAACAGGCCAAGTTTTAGGATATACAGCAGATTTTCATGGCCATTACCTGGCCTCTCAATAATCAATAAAACCTTACCTCCTTGGTAATTCTAAATACCGAACGGCAGCCGGCAAGGTTGCCGTTCGGTGCTCACGCATGCTAAACTTTCCCAATGGACGACATTTTTGATATTCGCTACTATATCCAGGCACTTATGGCCCGCTGGCGCATTCTGGTTGGTGGCACCTTCCTGGCGGCCGTATTAGCAATTGTTATCAGTTTTTTTTTACCACCGACTTACCAGGCCGAAGCGTTAGTCCTGATTGTGGACCCCAACCAGCTTCTTCAATTTGATCCACGATTTGAAACGGTGGATGAAACGCGCCCCAGGCAAGCTTACCCAACATTGGCAACAACCGATAATTTGTTACAAATGCTGTTAGAAGAGATCGGATTGGAGGTTGATGAGCCAGATACGCTTAAAGAATTAAGGGAAATCGTTTCAGTATCGACCAGCAGCGACCCAAGTCTCCTAGAATTGAGAGTCGAGCACCATGATCCGATCACAGCGGCTAATATCGCCAATAAATGGGCAAATCTTTTCATATTCCAAGCCAATCAGGTTGTTGGTGATCAAAGTCAGGCACAGCTTGATTTTTACCGTGCCCAAAGAGATGAAGCCCGGACAACGTTAGATAACGCTCAGCAGCAACTGGTTGAATTTCAAGCCCAGAACAGGATCCGGTTTATTCGGGCTGAATTAACCAATCTGGAAACGGTACTGAGTGAATCCCTTGAAGAACAGAAACAAATTGTCCGGTTACAACAAGATATTAGCGTATTGCAATCTCAATTAGAGGCACAAAATGGCCCCTTGATAACGGCCGATCAGTACGCCTTGCTTTTATTATACGGCCGAGTATTCAGCGATGAACAAACCGCACTTCCTATTGAACTACAATTGTCAACCGATACAGCGACAACAACTGATCAGTCACAGGTGTTAACTATTTTGGACAATCTCCAAACAACCTTGACCGATCAATGGGAAACTCTGGATGAACAAATCAATGACCTGGAGCCGGATATCTTGAGCTTACAAGAATCGCTTCAAGTTGTAGCTGCTGAGGAAGAAGAGATAGTACAGGAAGTGACGCTGGCCTCCGAAACCTATACCGCGTTAGCCCGTCAGCTTGCTGAAGAGGAAATCACCTCTCAGGATACGAGCCGGGGACTAAGATTGGCTGGTACGGCCGTTGCTCCTGAAGAACCAGTTGCCCCCCAAAAATTGCTCAATGGTCTCCTGGCGGCTGTCGTTGCCTTTGCCAGTCTTGTGGTAGTTATTGTTTTCCGTCATTGGTACACCCACAATGCAGGCCCGTAAGGCTGTTACGATTACTGGCTCAATCATTCTCGTCTTGTCTCTTTTACTGTTAGGGGGGCCAATATGGGGTGCGATTCAGAGCAATAGGGCGTTTGTTAGTTTAAATCATAAGCCTTCGGTGCTCTCTGGTAACTTTGAGGAGCCTTATTTGGCAACCATTGAAGCCCAACTAAGTGACGCCAAAGTCTCAGACCAGTTGATGTTAGCGTCAATCCGGCAAGCCCGTGGTTCTGANNCACTGAACAAGAGCCAGAATTGGGAGATGGATGGTATCACTTAGGTCTTGTCTACGCTGCCCAGAATAGGAGCACAGAGGCGGATAACGCCTTTCAAAGGGCATCTGCATCGCCAGAGTGGCAGCTAAATGGCCCCAGCGATGTTTACCTGGCCCTGGGTAATTTAAATTTTGAAAATGAACCAGACAAAGCTCGCAACTATTACGAACAGGCATTAAGCGTTGATCAATTTGGTGAAACAGCCGCCCAGGCCCAAACTCACTACCAGTTAGGCGAACTGCTGCTTTTTAGCGAATCAAACCCCGTAGCCGCCATTCATCACTATCAGACCGTTTTAACCCTTACCCCGGATGACCACTGGGCGCGCCTTCGTCTTGGTTATGCCCTCTATTGGGGAAACGGCCAACTTTCGGAGGCGGAAGAAATGATCCAGGCGGCTATTGCTGGCTGGCCGGATGAAAAATATTTGCAGTGGCCTTATTTTTACCTGGGCGAAATTTACCAGGATGCCGGCCTGATGGTTGAAGCGATTGCCGCATATGAGCAGGTTCTGGCACTTGATCCGGCCGAAACCCGGGCACAGGAGCGGCTTGAAGAGCTGCAGGGTCAATAGTCATGTCGTTACGAATCCTTCGAGCGTCTGCCATTGTTACCATCCTATCCCTAGTAGGTATGGGCGCGAACTTTTTGCTCCAGGTATTCCTGGCGACACAGTTTGGGGCTGGCCAGGCAACCGATGCATATATCGCGGCCGCAACCATTCCAACGTTAATGAATACTGTCTTTCTGACGGCGATGAACATTACCTTTATTCCGGTCTTTATTGAATATGAAAATAAGGCCAGTGATGAGGAAGCCTGGCAGGTTGTCAACAGCTTTATTGTCATTGTGCTGATAGTTTTAACAGTTGTCGCTCTGGTTGGCAGCTTTTTCTCAGAAAATCTTATTTTGCTCATCGCGCCCGGTCTCGGCCGTAATCAGGCGACGTTGTCGCTGGCGGCCGAATTACAACGCATTCAATTGCCAACGATGATTTTTATGGCCTGGGGTGGTTTGTTAGCGGGTCTGTTTTATGCCCGCCAATCCTTTGTCGTTGCCACCCTGGGACCGGTTGTTACCAATGGTGTTGCCTTGATCGTGGCGTGGCTGCTGGTCGAACCGGCTGGCATTCATGGCATCGCTTACGGCGTTTTAATTGGTAACATAGTCCAGGTAATCTTTTTAGGCGTCTCCTTGCAGGCTAGATTCCAGGTGCGGCTGCGCTTTAATTTTGCCCATCCCGGCGTCCGCCAGATTGGCCTATTAATGGTTCCCTGGCTACTGGGCGCGATCATCTATAAGGCCAACCCGGTCGTAGACCGCCTGATTGCGTCCCAGTTTCCAGCGGGAGCGATTTCGATTTTGGGCTATGCCTATGTTTTGCTGCAGCTGTCGGTCTTTGCCGGTTCTAAGGGTGCTTCTCTGGCTGTTTTCCCCATGATGTCTCGCCTGGCCAATACCGGCAAGAAGAATCAGCTTCCGGCCGTTATTGATGACGGACTGCGGTTGGTCATCAGCGCCGTCATACCATTGCTGATTGTGCTCTTGCTCCTGGGGGACAAAGTGGTCGTGGCCTTGCTGCAACGGGGAGCTTTTTCGGCCGAAGATGCCCATCTTACCACATTAGCCCTCCTTGGCTACAGCGGCGCCATCATCGGTCTCTCAATGGGTAACATTATCAACTACGTTTACTATGCCCTTCAGGATACCAAGNNGGCGTTATCGGCATGACCTTAAACCTGACATTAGCCTTACTCGGCCGTAATCTCTTCGGCTTCTTTTCCCCCGCTATTTCCTTCTCGATAATGTGCCTTTTTAACCTGTTACTGCTTTGCATTATTCTGCGCCGTCGCCTGGGCAGCCTTGTCGAAGCCGGCTTTCTGACTTTTTGCGGCCAGATAGTCATATTGGCCGGCTTCATAGCCGGGATTGTCTGGCTCCTGCGCCAAATCCCCTTCCTGGCCAATTGGCCGGCAATCTTACAATTGGTAGTGCAGGCTGGACTGGGTCTGGGCTTTTATTTGTTGGGCTGGACGCTTTTGAATCGCACCTTGGTCGAACAGGCCTGGCAGCGGA
>JABAOG010004893.1_pt1 | contig 10446 bp, 13 predicted proteins | sample 7062131 | NCBI WGS metagenome assembly JABAOG01 (sample SAMN14538629, study PRJNA623070) | marine sediment metagenome | biome: marine biome [ENVO:00000428]; feature: marine pelagic biome [ENVO:01000023]; material: deep marine sediment [ENVO:00002113] | place: India: Arabian Sea | collected... | reverse complement strand
GGGCGACCGCGAGGCTACCGGCGTGAAGCTGGAAGCGGGTGAAGAGCTCCACGCAGATGCTTACATCGCTGCGACAGGTGTGAAGCCCAACATCGAGTGGCTAGAGGGATCGGGCGTCGAGACGAGCTGGGGCGTCATCGTCGATGATCTTCTGCGCACGAACATCCCCGACATCTATGCCGCAGGCGATGTGGCGGAAACCAAAGACCGGATGACCGGCGAGCGTTTTGTCCATGCCATTTTCCCCAACGCCGTGGCTCAAGCACGAGTTGTGGCCAACGGCCTGCTCGGCTTCGACGTGCCCTACGAGGGCGCCGAATCGATGAACAGCCTCAAGCACCTCGGCGTCGAGGTCATGGCGGTAGGATCACAGAGCGGGCAGGAAGAGCTGCGTTCGCGCCAAAATGGGACGCTACGCAAGGTGTTCTTGAGTGACGGCCGCATCGTGGGCTTCCGCTTGGTTGGAGACATCCGCGGGGCCGGCGTCCTGCGGTCGCTGATGCTGCGCGGGGTGGACGTCCGACCGTTTCGCGATCGCCTGCTGGATGCCCGGCCGGGCGCTGCATGGTTCGGCAGTGCCGTGCCGCTGCACGCAGGCTAGCTTTGAAATCTGCAAAAGCTACGACCGCCCACCTCGGTCGAATCCTTGTTTCGGTGTACGCTTCGCCCCCATGTGGCTGCGCGATTATCTGACGCCTCTCGATGTCGGGGCGGTGCTCGGCCAATTGGCAGGCCTGGCGCGCATGATGGGATGGCTCTTGGTGCTACCGGCAGGGCTTGGGTGGGTGTCGAGCGAGTTCCTCGTAGCAGGGTTGCTCTCCGGGCTCAGCATCGTGGCTTTGGGGCTCGGTTATTGGGGGCGCGCGCTGCTGCCGAAGGACCTACATCTTCGCGAGGCGTTCGTCGTGACTGCGCTCGCCTACCCCTTGTTCGCCCTTGCAGGGGCGATCGCATTCCTTCCCGTGGCGCCGTTCATCGACGGGTTCTTCGAGAGCATGTCGGGCTTCACCACGACCGGGCTCACGGTCGTCGATGTGCGGGGCTTGCCCAGGTCGCTGCGTTTCTTTCGAGCTTACATGCAGTGGATCGGAGGTGCGGGCATCGTCATCCTGTCCGTCGCCGTATGGAACGCGACGCGCCCCGCAGGGTTTCGGTTTCGCATCTACAGTTCGGCGATCGAGAGCGAACGTGTCGCCGGAAGCGTGCATGCGAGCGCTCGCCAATTGGTGGCGATTTACGGGGTTCTCACCGGGATCGTGTGCGCGGCTTTTCTGGTCATCGGAATGCCGGTTGAGGACGCCGTGATACACGGGCTTGCCACTATTTCCACCGGTGGTTTTTCGCCGCATGTCGAGAACATCGGGCACTACGCATCCAATCCTGCAGTCCTCACCGTGACCATGGTCGGCATGCTGCTTGGCGCCACCAGTTTCACCAACTATCAGAGGCTCACGCGTCGTTCGCAGGGCGACGAACACCACCGTGATCCGCAAGTGTATGCTCTCGCCGCCGTCATANNGGAAGCTCTTCACCACGCTCTGGATGATGATCGGGGGATCGTCGGGCTCGACCGCGGGCGGTTTGAAGCTCATGCGGCTCATCGTGCTTTTCAAGCTCGCGCAGTGGACCTTTCGGCGCTCGCTATTGCCTCCGGAGGCTCAGGTGCCACTCAAGTACGCCGGGACGGTTATCGACACCGAACCACTGCGACATTTGCTTGGTTTCATGGTTGCGTATCTCCTGTTGTTGCTCGCGGGAGGGTCCGCTTTGGTCGTGGCCGGATTCGCGCCCCAGGATGCCCTCTTCGAAAGCGCGTCCGCCATCGGCACGGTGGGCCTTTCGACCGGTATTGCCGATGCGAGCCTCCCGACCTGGATCAAGCTGGTTCTCAGTTTCGAGATGTGGGCCGGGCGACTCGAAGTTCTGCCCGTGCTAGTGCTGATTTATCCGGGAACCTGGAAGCTGCACAGGAGGTCGCGATGAGGGTCATCATCGTGGGTATCGGCGACATCGGCTACGAGCTTGCGAGGGATCTAACCCGGAGCGGGTCACATGAGCTCGTGCTCATCGACAATGACGAAGCGCGCTGCGAAGACCTTAGCCAAGAGTTCGATGCATTTGTACTCGAAGGCGACGGGACCCATCCGGAGCTCCTGCAAAAAGCGTTGATCGAAGAGAGCGACGCGCTGGTCGCGAGCACCAACTCAGACGCACTCAACACTGTGATCGCGATGTTGGCCAAACGCTTTGGCGTCCCAACGATCATCGTGAAGCTCAAAGATCTGGGCCTCCGAGCTGCCTGTCAAGAGATGGGCGTGGCCCGCATCATCGCACCCAGCATCTCAGCAGCCGCCGAGATTTTCGGCGCCCTCCATGGGTTTGGTCGGCCCGATTTGTCGCTGGTCACGCGAGGAGGCCTTCGTTTCGTAGAGCTCGAAGTGCAAGGCATCGACGGGACATCGCTGGCTGAGCTCGACGTCCCACACGGCGTTTTGGTCCTCACCGTCGTTCGCGGCGAGGAGGTGCTGCTCGCGCGGGGCAAGACGCGGCTCCAGCAAGGCGACTTGTTGTTGCTACTCGTTGAAAACGAGCACGCGTTCGCGAGGATGAAGGGGCTTGTGAACCGCGGCTAGGATTTCGCGTTGCGGGGTCTTCCGTGTTCGAATGGTTACGGAGGGGGCAAAGGAATGATCCCCGACGATACGAGCGCCTCTGCGTGATCGCGAGCCGCTCGAATCTTCTTCGTGGCTTCATCGAGGAGTGATTCGCGTGTCCGGCTGCTTTCAGTGAGCGCCTCGTCTTGCGCCGCCAAGGCCGTCGCAGTGGCGATGCGTGGATAGACCTGCCACTCCTCCATGGTCGGTAGAATCGCGTCTTCGCGTAGCCCTCGCTCCCGCGCAAACGCAGCCAGCTCGTGCGCTGCGGCGATCGCCATGCGGTCGTTGATCTTGCGCGCCCGGACATCGAGCGCCCCGCGAAAGATCCCCGGGAATGCAAGCGAATTGTTGACCTGATTGGGCAAGTCGCAACGGCCGCTTGCGACGATGCGCGCCCCCGCTTCCCGCGCCTCGTTTGGCCAGATCTCCGGGACCGGATTGGCGCAGGCAAACACGATTGCGTCGGCCGCCATCTCCTTGACCCACTCCGGACGTACGATACCTGGCCCCGGCGTCGACAACGCGATGCAAACGTCTGCGCCCCGGAGCGCCTCAGCAATCCCGCCCACGACGCCGTCGGCATTGGAGTCGCAGCAGATGCGCCATTTGTCGGTGAGCTCCTCTTTTCGCTGCTCGAGATCCTGGCGACCCCGATGCAACGTGCCGCCCGTGTCACAGGCCACTATGCTGGCGGGATCGATGCCGCAGGAGGTCAAGAGCCGATAGACGGCCACGTTGGCAGCCCCCACGCCGACCAGCGCGATGCGGACCGCATCGAATCGCTTTCCTACGATCCGAAGTGCGTTCGTGAGTGCCGCGAGCAACACGGTTGCCGTTCCTTGCTGATCGTCGTGCCACACCGGAATATTCATTCGTTCGCGCAATGCATCGAGCACCCGAAAGCAGCGCGGTGATGCGATGTCTTCGAGGTTCACGCCGCCAAAGGAGGGCTCGAGGATCTCGACCGTTCGGATGAGCTCGTCTTCATCGCGCACGCGCACACAAAGCGGCGTCGCGTCCACGCCACCGAGCACCTTGAACAAGAGCGACTTGCCCTCCATCACGGGAAGCCCTGCCTCTGGCCCGATATTGCCCAGACCGAGCACGCGGCTTGCGTCGGAGACGATCGCGATCGCATTGCCCCGGTTGGTCTGCTCCCACACACGTTCGGGCTCCGCGACGATAGCGCGGCACGACGACGCCACCCCCGGTGTATACCAAAGCGAGAAGTCGCGCAGATCACGCACCGGACAGCGGGGCGCGATTTGCACCTTTCCTCGATAGTACGCGTGCAGACGTACCGCTTCCTTGGCAAGCGCATCAGCCCCCGATTTCGGATCGCCTCGATTCGTAGCCATCGAACCGACGCTAGCACGGTTTCAGGTCGATGGTTCCGACGCTAAGCCGAGCTACAGGTTGTAGTTGACGCACGTGCAGCTGCAGACGCCGTCCGTGTTGCACTCTGCGAACTGAGCCACTTCTTCCGGGAGGCAGATGCTCAGGCATTCCTCCTCGCAGACGTGAGACGCAGGCTATTTCTTTAGCGCCAGCGCGNNCCAGCCGTTGGCGAGTCTCTTTGGCCACCGCGTCCCAAGCAGCTTGGTTGGCCGAGAGATCGATCTCGTCGATCCCCCGCTCGAGCATCGCTCGGTATCCCTTGGCATCATCCCGAACGACGAGCTTGTCGTTGGCTTTCGCCCCGCGTACGGCCGTTTCCTTGAGAATCCTCTGGTCCACGTCGGTCAACTGGCCGTACTTCTTTGCGTCGATGATCGACCCGCCCACCAGGATGTTGAGGTGCTGCTTAGCCACGTACTTGAGCTTCGTGTGCCACTGGAAGGCAATCGCGGTGATGGCGGAGGCGGGCACGATGTCGATCATCCGAGTCTGAAGCCCCGGGTACACCTCCGGCGCGCCGACGCGCACCGGGTTGGCACCGATCGTCGCCAAGTACCCGCTGAAAACCGGATCGTCTTTCCAACCCCACGGACGCATTTTCTTGAGGTCGTCGGGCTTCGCAAAGGGGGCAACCGAGAACAGCCGGTTGTAACCCCCGTCTCCCCATGCGAGGAGCTCGAACCCGGCTTCTCGGAACAGCTTCTCGAACCGTTCACGGAGCAATTCACGGACTCGATAGAGGTCTTCGTATTCGGTCAGTAGCCCGGGTGCCGTCAACACGAGGATCGGACGAACCAGCATGCCTAGGCCGGTGGTTGTGACCCCAGCCGCGTCGAGCTGGCCCGCTCGCACCTTTCGGATGAAGTCACGTTCGTCGCCTTGGCTGCCGCCGGCGTAGAAGCGAATCTCGACCCGCCCCTCGGTCTCCTTTTTGACCGAACGGCCCCACGCCTTGAGGACCTTGCCGAAAGAGGATCCGCCCGGCGCAAGAGAGGCGTAGCGGATCACGATCGGGCCGTCCGCAGTTGCCGTCGATACCGTCGCGCTGCCCGGAAGGAACAGAGCCCCGACCGCGAGCGCGGCCACCAAAGTTTGCTTCCAAGGTGCCACGGGCGATCCTTGTACTACAAACCCAGTGTGGGTACCATCAGCTCTCGAGGCGGAACACCTCGTTTGCGTTCTCGAACAAGAATAGCCTTCGGCCCTCGTCCGAGAGGCCAAGCATGTCGAGCTGGGCCATGCACCTTGCGGGCTGGATCATCGGGAAGTTGCTGCNNCCGGGTCCCTTCATGAATCGGACGAGCGCCTCGGGATAGCGTTCCGGGGTGTACGCGGACGTGTCGATATAGACGTTCTCATACTTGGTAGCGAGCGAGATCATTTCATCCGTCCAAGGGTAGCCGATGTGCCCACCGACGATGCGTAGCTCGGGAAACTCACTGGCGACTTCGTCCAAGTAGGGGATGGGGCGTCCTGGGTCGCTCGGTCGAAGCGGGCCCGCGTGTCCGACCTGAAGACAAAACGGAATTTCGAGCTCCACGCACTCGGCATAGATCGGGTAGTAGCGGCGATCGTTCGGAGGCAGCCCCCAAAGCCACGGTAGCTGGCGCATACCGACGAAGCCGAGCTCCTTGACACAACGCCGAAGCTCACGAACCGCATCCATGGGGCGATGCAGATCCACGGAGCCCACACCAGCGAACCGATCAGGATGTGCACTCACGGTCTTGGCGACTTCGTCGTTGGAAAGGAGCGGCCCGTTGGGACCCCACCAGGCCGACGTCAGCGCTTTTGTCACGCCCGCGTCATCCAATGCGGCCAGAGTCAGCTCGATTGGGATTTCGGCGGGTATCACCTCGAGCTTCATCCAACGTCGCAGGGACGCAAACATGTCGTGACCAAGGAACGACCCGGTAGGATGCTGAATCCACGCATCGATGATCTGCTCAGACATGTGGTTGCTTCAGATACTGACGTGGACCTCGTGACCTTCGTAGGCTGCGATGCCTTCATCGACCTTTTTCCCGAGCTCACGAGCCAGCAGCAGCAAAGCGCGCGCCGCGGCGAGCTCGTCGCCGATTTTGGGCAAATCGGGGTCGTCGGGATTACGGCGAGCGATACCACTGGCNNTCGACGACATCGAGGTCCACCTTGAAGGCCTTTTCAGTTGACATTGAGCACCTCCTCAAGCGAGGGACAGCATAAGAAATCCCGGCCCTTTGGTCTACGCCCTGCTGCCGCGTACGCTAACGGCGAGCCGCGACCACAGTAGATGTGCTTGGGACCTCAACCGAAAAGGAACACCAAATGGACAAGAAGACTCTAGGCATACTGGGATTCGCGGGGGCAGCTCTGGTGGCTGCCACGGTATCGGCGGCAGCCCCCAAGTGGGCGGCAAAGGGCTCCACGATCGAGAAATGCGCTGGCATCGCGGCCAAGGGCAAGAACGATTGTGGCGCGAATGACCACAGCTGCGCGGGTAATGCCAAGCGCGACAACGACCCCAACGAGTGGGTTTACGTGCCGGCAGGCGTTTGCGAGAAGATCGCCAACGGCCGCGTCTGGAAGACCAAGAAGGTCGAGTAGGCAAAGGCATGACCGCCCGCATGGGCATCAGCCTCCGGCAGGAATGGGTCGACCCAATATTGGCGACTCGGCCGCAGCTACCGTGGCTGGAGGTCATCTTCGAGCAGTGGGTTTTCGCTTCGGAGTGGGAGCTCCACCGGCTCGAACGACTTCGCGAGCGGCACCCACTGCTGCTGCACTGTCTCAGCATGAATATCGGGTCGAGCGATCCCCTGGACCGAGACTATTTCGAGCGCGTTCGTGCCTTTGCGGATCGGTTTTCCGTGAGCGCGGTCTCCGACCACTTGAGCTGGCGAAGCATTCACGGTGTGTGGTCACTGTCGCTACTCCCGCTGCCGCGAACGGAAGAAGCGCTCGCCCATGTGGCCGATCGAGTGAACGAAGCGCAGACGTTTCTTGGGCGGACGATAGCGCTCGAGAACATATCGCAGTACTTGCCGGTCCCCGGGGATATCCCGCTCGTACAGATGTTCAACCAACTAAGCCAACGCTGCGGCAGCGCAATTCATCTCGACCTCAATAACTTGCTGGTGAGTGAGCGATGGCTCGGAGAGACCCCGAGCGCCTTCCTCGACGGGCTCACAGCGGACATCGCTTGGGTGCACGTTGCCGGTCACGATGACGTGGAGTTGCCGGTCGATGACCACAGCCGCAAGCCAAGCGCGGCGTGCATGGAGTTGCTCGCGCGAGTACCTTCCGCACCCATCATCTTGGAGTGGGACCGGCACCGCCCAGCGCTTCGAGAGTTGTTGCCCATCATCTCAGCAGAACAGGTGCAACGTGTCTGAATCACGGTTGGCCGCATGGCAGGCGCAGTTCTTCTCGGCACGGGTGTGCACCCCGTCCTCCGGGCCCGGCGGCGTGTATTTCCGCGAACAGGTGTTCGGCGCGCTCGATGTCTTGTCCGAAGCGTTGCCAGACCTGCAAACGGCTCTCGGAGAGCAAAACTTTCGTTTTTTTGTCCGCGAGTTTTTGAACAACGCTCAGCCGCGAGACGCGTTGGGCACGACTCTGATCGAGCCTTTTGTCGAGTTTCTACGGACCCGTCCCGAGCTATCGACGCGCCCCGACCTGCTGGCGCTCGTCCGGGGTTGAGCAAGCTGCCGCATGAAGCTCGCGAAACTGGGCGCCGATGCCCTCGACCACGTTGTGGACGTCGGGTAGCGCGTCCCAGTCAGAGTTGAAGCCCCAAAACACCCTGCCGTTGTAGCTGAGCACCGCGACCGACAGCGCCTGATTCGGGAAGAGCGGCATCATCGGATAGATCGCGTGCATCTGGGAGCCGAGGAAGTAAAGCGGCATCGATGGCCCGGGGACGTTGGTGACGGCCACGTTGAAAGGTCGGTTTCGGGTCGCCGACCGGCTCAGCTCGACGAAGAAGCGGCTGCCGATGCGATCGGCGAAACCTTCGAGCCAAGAGACTCCGAGCGCCTGCTTGGAGCGCTTGAGCTTCTGCATCGTCTCGATGACGCGCTGCAGGCGCACTTGCGGGTCGCGCTCGCCGACCGGGAGCTCTGCCATGATCATCGCGACGCGATTGCCAAGGTCCTTCTCCTCATCCGTACGGACGTTCACCGGAATCAGTGCGCGGAAATCGATGTCGTCCGTGGCGGTACGATGTTCGCGAAGGAAATGCCCGAACGCGCCGGCGGCCGTAGTCAGCACGACGTCGTTGATCGTTCCGCCCAACCGCTTCCTGACCTCTTTGATCTCGCCCATGGAAATGCTTGTCCAGTCGAAGCGACGGTGCGGCCCGATGTCTTCTGGGTTGAACGGCGTCTTTGACGCGGGTCGCCACCCCAAGCTCGATGCCTCGATGAGGCCCTGCACGACGTCGCGCGCGGCCCGAAATGCCTCGCCGGGTCGCCGTAGCGGCGCGAGCAGCTCGAGCGGGGCCCGAATGCGCCGTGCGACCTCGGCTCGAACGAGCTCCGTACGGCGGGGCGTGGCGCGGGGCGTCCATGCCGGAGGCGCGCCGTGTCGCTCGAAAGGCTTCCGGCTGAGAAGCGTCTGGACGATGCTCATGCCCGAGATCCCGTCGGCCATGCAGTGGTGCATCTTGGCGACCAGCGCGAACCTGTCGTTCTCGAGGCCATCGACGAACCAGACTTCCCAAGGTGGCTTGTCCATGTCGAGCGGCAGCTCCAGCAAGTAGCCGCACACGCGCTTCAGGACGCGTTCGTCGGCGGGCTGCGGCAAGGCGATCTGCCGGACGTGATATCGAACGTTGAAAGCGGGGTCGTCGACCCACACTGGATGATCGAAGAGCGGGATTTTCGCCAGTCGCTGGCGGTAGCGCGGTACGGCCTCGAAGGACCACTCGTAGTTGTTGAGCACCTTGTCGAAGTCGAGGCCACCGTCTTTGGTTCGCAGTGGCCCTGCGTCGAACACCAAGACGGCTGCCTCGTGCCAATGGGCGTTTCGCTGCTCGAAACCGAGAAACGAAGCATCCAGCGCGGAGAGGCGTTCGTAGTAGGTGTGCGACATGTGCGGAGTCCGTTCTTTCGTCTCTCTTCGTGGGTACCACGGGTCGCTGTGGAATTTCAATCGAGAGCACGGTCGATTGGCGCGGTGCTCGCATCGATGGCTAATTGCGGAGTCATGGAGCCCCCTCTGCGGATGACGCTACGTCTCTTTGGATTGGTGATTACCTCGTGCCTGACCGGCATGGGGTGTGGCGGAGACGGCTGCGGCTCGGCCGGATGCAGCGGGGTCGGCGGACCCACCGACATCCGTCTCGAGGTCGAGGATTTCATTTTGGGTCTCGACAAGCCATGGGACATCGCCTGGTTGCCGAACGGGACCGTGTTGGTAACCGAAAGGCCGGGGCGGCTCAACGCGTACGTCGTTGGCACGGATGCAGAACCGGTGGTCATGCCGATCTCCGACGTGGTGGCTCGCGGCGAAGGCGGCGTGATGGGGCTCGAGGTCGACCCGGACTTCGCAAGCAATGGTTACGTGTACGTCTGTACGACCTCGAACGCCGGAGGCGCAAGCGACGTGCGGTTGGTACGGCTTACGCTTCGCACGCCCAACGGCGACGCGATCGTCGACCGTCGCGACATCGTGACCGGAATGCCATACAGCACGGGACGACACAGCGGATGCCGGCCCCGCTTTGGGCCCGACGGCTTCTTGTGGGTGGGCACCGGAGATGCAGCCATTGGAACGACACCCCAGAACGACGATTCGCTCGGCGGCAAGGTCTTGCGGATCGATCGGGACGGCAACGCGGCATCCGACAACCTCGGGGGATTTCGCTGGTACTCGAAAGGGCACCGCAATATTCAAGGCATGGCGTTCCGCTCCGATGGGCTCGGCATGTCGGCCGAGCACGGCCCATCCGTCGACGATGAAGTCAACCTGCTCGTCCCGGGCAACTTTGGCTGGGACCCGGTTCCTGGTTACACCGAGTCGGTACCGATGACCGATTTCGACAAGTTCCCCGATGCGGTAGGGGCGGTGTGGTCGAGCGGGTCGCCCACGCTGGCCCTGGCTGGGGCGACTTTCGTCGAGGGGAATGCGTGGGGCGACTGGAATGGGGTTCTCGTTGTAGCGACTCTCAAGGCGGAGCACTTGCACATCTACTTCGTCGACTCGGAAGGAACTGTGACGGGCGAGGCGCGAGCGATCGACGACGAGGGACGACTCCGCACGCCAAGACAAGGTCCGGACGGGCTTCTGTACGTCACCACCGACGGTGGTGGCGGTAGCGGCAAGGTGCTGCGTGTCACTCCAGTTCCGGCGCGATCGAGCACGCTCTAGCCCGTTTGCTCTCAAAGACTGAGACGAACAGGGGCAGGCT
>JABAOG010028663.1_pt1 | contig 10451 bp, 6 predicted proteins | sample 7062131 | NCBI WGS metagenome assembly JABAOG01 (sample SAMN14538629, study PRJNA623070) | marine sediment metagenome | biome: marine biome [ENVO:00000428]; feature: marine pelagic biome [ENVO:01000023]; material: deep marine sediment [ENVO:00002113] | place: India: Arabian Sea | collected... | reverse complement strand
GCTCGAGTACGACGCGAGGCTCGTCTTCGGCGAGGTGTACTCGCTGTCGCTCCAGGGCACGGCCAGCTTCACGCGCGGCGGCGACCGGACGGAGTCCGCGCCGACTGGCGCGTCGGCTTCAACCGCGCGGGCCGGCGCTTCGGCATGGACTACGGCGTCTCGGCCGTCTCGCCCGAATTCATCGCCGGGAGCGGCTTCATCGGCCGGACCGGCGTTGCGAACGTCAACCTCACGCACCGGCGGACGGTGTTCGGCCGCCCGGGCGCGCGGCTCGAGAGCTGGAGCGGCGCGGTCGCGTTGCTCGGCACCTGGGACTACGACCGCTTCGTGAACGGCCTCTCGTCGACCGACCGCAAGCTGCACTTCAACAACGCGTTCGCGCTGCGCGGCGGCTGGCGCCTCGGCGCCTCCGTGCTGCTCGAGTCGTTCGGCTACCCGCCGGAGCTGTATGCCGACTACGCCGTCGAGCGCGACCTCGGCGGCGGCGCCACGGACACGGTCCCGTTCACCGGCACGCCCCGCATCGGCAACCTGGACCTCGTGCTCAGCGAGAGCACGCCGGAGTACGAGCGCTTCGGCGGGAGCGTGTTCGCCGTCGTCGGGCGGGACGAGAACTTCTACGAGTGGGCGCCCGCGTACATCGTGATCGGCACGCTGAGCGCGAACTGGCGCCCGACCGACCGGGTCCGCGTCACGTTCACGTACGACCGCCAGCACTACATCCGGCCGGACGACCTGAGCACCGTCGCCATGCGCGACATCCCGCGCCTGAAGCTCGAGTACCAGCTCACGCGCGCCATCTTCCTGCGCTTCGTTTCGTGGGGCAGTACGACGCCCGGCGCACGGACGACCTGCGCGACGACACGCGCACGGGCGACCCGATCTTGATCCGCGATCCCGGGACCGGCGACGGGTTCTTCGTGAAGTTGAGTTATCTGTTGAGGATGTGAGAGAAAGGGAAAGGGAGTGGGAGAGGGTAGGTTATGCGGTGCTCCGTTGGGGGCGACCCTCATCGCGCCCGCCGCTCTCCCTCGATCCCAGCCTTTCCCATTCCCATTCCCGTTCCCTCTCCCTCTCCCCTTCCCGTTCCCCTTCCCTCTCCTTCTCCGGCAGCCGCGTACGCGGGGGTCGGCGCGTCCGCTTCGACCCGCCGGATCGGCCCGAGCCACAGGATACGCCGCACGCGGAACGCCATGAGCACGGCGACGACGGCGAGCGAGAGCGCGAGGCCGGCCCAGATCCCGCGCGGGCCCATGACCGTGTGGAAGCCGAGCGCGTACGCGGTCGGCAGGCCGATGGCCCAGTAGCCGAGCGCGGCGAGCACGGTCGGGACCTTCGTGTCCGCGGCGCCGCGCAGCACGAAGATCCCGGCCACCTGGCCGCCGTCGAAGAGCTGGAACGCGGCGGCGAAGGCGAGCAGCGCCGCGCCCAGCTCGATCAGCGCCGGATCCGATGTGTAGAGTCCGATCAGCCCCGCCGGCACGGCCAGGAAGAGCAGCGCGCACAGCCCCATGAAGCCGACGGCGAGGACGTAGGCGCCGATCACCGCACGGTGCACGCCGCGGCGGCTGCCTGCGCCGATGTGGTGGCCGACGCGGATCGAGCCGGCGATGCTGACGCCGAGCGCGACCATGAACGTGGTCGCCGCGAGGTTGATCGTGACCTGGTGCGCGGCCAGCTCGACGGGGCCGAACCAGCCCATCATCACGGCGGCGAAGGCGAAGAGGCCGACCTCGAGCCCGAGCTGGGCGCCGATCGGCGTGCCGATGCGGGCGATGCGGTCGAGCAGCCGCGGGTCCGGGCGCCAGCGCACGCCGGCGAACGGGCGGATGCGCGGGTGCCACGCCAGGTAGCCGAGCGTGGCGGCGAGCATCCCCCAGCGCACGACCGTCGTCGCCCAGCCGCTGCCGACCACGCCCATCGCCGGGATCACGCCGTCGACGCCGTAGATCAGCAGCCAGTTGGCCAGCGCGTTCAGCCCGAGCCCGAACAGCGTGATCACCATCGGCGCGCGGGTCGAGCCCATCCCCTCGAGGTACTGGCGGAACGCGGTGAAGAGCAGCATCGGCAGCGCGCCGAACGCGATCGCCCACAGGTAGCCGCCGGTCAGCACGGCCACGCCCTCGTCCTGCCCAGCGNNTCAGCACGGCCACGCCCTCGTCCTGCCCCAGCGCCCGCGCGATCGCCTCGCCCTCGAGCGTGATCCACGTCAGCGGCACGCTCAGCGCGAGCGCCAGCCAGAGCCCCTGGAGCAGCACCTGCCGGCAGCGCCGCCGGTCGCCGGCGCCGAACGCCTGGCTGACCAGCGGGCTCATCCCCATGACCACGCCCGAGCAGATCCAGAGCGTGGTGTGGTGCACCGCGCCGGAGAACGCCGTGGCTGCCAGCGGCGTCGCGCCGAGCGGGCCGACCATCAGCGTGTCGACCGTGTTCATCCCGACCGCGCCGAGCTGGCTGACCACGATCGGCCCGGCCACGCGCAGCAGCCGCTCCGACTCGTGCAGGAACAGCCGCAGCCGCCGCGTCCTGCCGGGTGCGCGCGTGCGGGAGGAGCGGCCCGCGGGCCGCTGCGTCCGGGGCGCGGGTTGCGTGGCCATGGGAAGCATCTGCGGAAAACACCGGATCCGGCTGCACCGCCCGGAAGAGCCGCAGTGCTACCCTCGATCGCGGCCGAGGTGCCGGGGAGCACCGTGCTGGTCGTGGGCTGCGGGCCGATCGNNACGTGCGTTCCATGGGAGGCGAGGAGCGCTGGTCGCCGCCCGCTCCTCATGCCCGAACCAACGGACTTCAGCGCGGTTCGCGCGAACGTGTCCGCAAGCCGGCCCGTTCCGCCGCGGAGCACGAAGGCCCGATCAGCCGCTCCGGTCCCCGCACTCGACGCGGCCCCGCACGGACCCTTATCTTCACGCGATCCAGCGCCGTCGACGACCGCCGAGCGCGGACGCGGACCCATACCGGCTCCGCCGCGCCGCCGGACACCACGACCCCGCACGCCGAAGGTTCCCCATGCGCCGATCGCCCACGCTCCCGACGCAACCCGCGCGCGCCTCGACCCCGGCCGCTCCCATCCCGCCGACCCGCCCGCCCGCCCCGTTCCTCGCCCTTTCCCTTTCCCTCTCCCTCTCCCTGGCGGCCGCCCCAGCGGCCGCCCAGGAGAAGGCCGCCGCTGGCGGGAACGAAACGGCCGCCTGGAGCGTCACCGAGCCCCACGGCCCGGCCGAGACGATCGAGTTCGAGACCGACGAGGGCACGTGGATGTCCGTGGACGTGAGCCCCGACGGCCGCACGATCGTCTTCGACCTGCTCGGCGACCTCTACACGCTGCCGATCGAGGGCGGCCGGGCGACGCTGCTGCTGGGTGGCGCCGCGTACGAGACGCAGCCGCGCTGGAGCCCGGACGGCACGAGGATCAGCTTCACCAGCGACCGCGACGGGCTCGAGAACATATGGGTGGTGAACGCCGACGGCTCGGACCCGCGCCAGATCACGAAGGAGAAGGAGCGGCAGGTGATGGACGCGGTCTGGACGCCCGACGGGCAGTACCTGGTCGCGCGCAAGCACTATCGCGACACGCGTTCGCTGGGCGCCGGCGAGATGTGGCTCTGGCACGTCGGCGGCGGCAGCGGGCTCCAGCTCACGAAGCGCCGCAACTGGGAACAGAACGCCGGCGAGCCGGAGCTCTCGCCGGACGGGCGCTGGCTGTACTACAGCGAGGACGTGACCGGCGGCGGCGGGTTCCAGTACAACCGCAACCCGCACGCGGGGATCTACGCCATCCGGCGGCTGGACCGGCGCACGGGCGAGGTCGAGACGATCATCCGCGGCCCGGGCGGCGCCGTCCGGCCGCGCCTCTCCCCGGATGGAGCGACGCTGGCCTACGTGAAGCGCGTCGGCCCGAAGTCCGTGCTCGTGCTGCACGACCTCGAGAGCGGCAGGGAACGCCGCCTCCACGACGGTCTGGACCACGACCAGCAGGAGGCGTGGGCCATCTTCGGCGCCTACCCCGGCTACGACTGGACGCCGGACGGCAAGGGCATCGTCGTCTGGGCAGGCGGGAAGCTCAACCGGGTCGACGCCGCGTCGGGCGCCGCGCAGGTGATCCCGTTCCGCGCCACGGTCTCCCAGCGGGTCACCGAGGCGGTCCGCTTCGCGCAGGAGGTCGCGCCGGACAGCTTCGACGTGCGCATGCTGCGCTGGGTCACGGTCGCGCCCGACGGGAGCAGCGTCGTCTACAACGCGCTGGGCAAGCTCTGGGTCAAGCGGCTGCCGGATGGAGCGCCGCGGCGGCTGACGGACGACGACGAGCGTTTCGAGCTGTACCCCTCGTGGTCGCCGGACGGGCGGAGCCTCGTCTACGCCACGTGGGACGACGAGGAGCTGGGCGCGGTGTGGACGGTCCGCGCGGACGGCGGGGGGCGGAAGAAGCTGACCACGCGCCCCGGCCACTACGTGGAGCCGGCGGTCTCGCCGGACGGCAGGCTCGTCGCTTACCGGCGCATCGGCGGCGACGGGCTGCGCGGCCGCCACCACTCGCGCGAGACGGGCGTCTACCTGGTCCCGGCGGCCGGCGGCGCGGCGACGCGGGTGACCGAGCAGGGCGGCCGGCCGCGGTTCGACCGGACGGGCGAGCGGCTCTTCCTCTTCGCGTTCGAGGACGGCAAGCGCGCGCTGGTGAGCGTGGACCTGCACGGCGGCCACCGGGCGGTGCACCTGGTCTCGGAGAACGCGACGGATCTCGTCCCGTCGCCGGACGAGCGCTACGTCGCGGTCCACGAGCGGCACCGCGTGCACGTCGCGCCGTTCCCGAGGACCGGCCAGCCGGTCACGATCGGGCCGAACGAGAACGAGTACCCGATGGCGCGGGTCTCCCGCGATGCCGGGTTCAACCTGCACTGGTCGGGCGACTCGCGGCGGCTGTACTGGTCGCTCGGCCCGGAGCTGTACCGCCGCGACCTGGCCGAGACGTTCGCGTTCTTCGACGGCGCGGACGCGGCGGCCATCAAGGCGGCGCCGGAGGCCGAGGGGCTGCCCATCGGCTTCCGTGCCCGCACCGGCCGGCCCGAGGGCGCGCTCGCGCTGGTCGGCGCGCGCGTCATCACCCTGCGCGGCGACGAGGTGGTCGAGGACGCGACCGTCGTGGTCGAGGGCAACCGGATCACGGCGGTCGGGCCGTCGTCGCAGGTGCGGGTCCCGGCGGGCGCGCAGCGGATCGACGTGGCCGGCGGGACGATCATGCCGGGGATCATCGACGTGCACGCGCACATCGGCACCGGCAGCAGCGGGATCGCGCCGCGCACGAACTGGGCGTTCGCCGCGAACCTCGCCTTCGGCGTGACCACGATGCACGACCCGTCGAACGACACGGAGATGGTCTTCTCGACCGCGGAGCTGGTCAGGGCCGGCGACGTGGTCGGGCCGCGGCTCTTCTCGACTGGCCGCATCCTCTACGGCGCGGAGNNGTTCAGCGTGAAGAGCTACAACCAGCCGCGCCGCGACGCGCGGCAGATGATCGTCGAGGCCGCGCGCGAGCTGGAGATGATGGTCGTGCCGGAGGGCGGCTCGACGTACTTCTACAACATGACGCACGTGCTCGACGGCCACACCGGCATCGAGCACAACATCCCGGTCGCGCCGCTCTACGACGACGCGCTCACGCTGCTGTCGCGCTCGAAGACCGGCTACACGCCGACGCTGGTCGTCAGCTTCGGCGGGCTCAGCGGCGAGTACTGGTGGTACCAGGAGTCGAACGTCTGGGAGCACGAGCGGCTGATGCGCTTCACGCCGCCGGGGCAGGTGGACGCCCGTGCCCGGCGCCGCGAGATGGCCGACCCGGACGACTACTTCTACAGGGAGGTCTCGCGCGCCGCGAGGGCGATCGTGGACCGGGGCGGCAGCGTCCAGCTCGGCGCGCACGGCCAGCTCGACGGCCTCGCCGCGCACTGGGAGCTGTGGATGCTGGCACAGGGCGGCATGACCCCGCTCGAGGCGCTGCGCGCCGCGACGCTGCACGGCGCCGCCTACCTCGGGCTGGACGGCGACCTGGGCTCGATCGAGCCCGGCAAGCTCGCCGACCTGGTCGTGCTGGACGCGAACCCGCTCGAGGACGTCCGCAACACCGAGACGGTCCGCTACGTGATGGTCGACGGCCGGCTGTACGACGCGTGGACCATGGACCAGGTGGCGCCGGCCGCACGGAAGCGCGCCGCGTTCTGGTGGGAGCGATGAGGTACGCGCCCCGGGCGGCGCGGGTGTGGGGCGGGTGGATTCGATTCGGGATCGTCACTCGACGGGCCGGCTGCGGTCCGGGCCGCTGCCGGCCTCGTGGGGGGCTTTGACCGGGGGACGTGCCGGGTGGTAATCTCATGCGCGCCGTGCCGCGGCGCGTCGAGCCGCGGCCGGCGGCGCGCATGCGTACCCGAATGGTTTCGATGAACGATCGACTCATCCGCGCCTTGCGGCGCGAGCCGGTGGACGCTACGCCCGTCTGGTTCATGCGCCAGGCGGGCCGCTCGCTGCCGAAGTACCGGGAGAGCCGGGCGGAGCAGGGGATGTTCGAGATCATCCGTCGGCCGGAGCGGGCGGCGGAGATCACGGCGCTGCCGCTCGAGTACTACCCGGTCGACGCGTGCGTCCTGTACAACGACCTGAGCACGCCGTTCTTCGGCGCGGGGCTGCACGTGGAGCTGGTGCCCGGCGTCGGGCCGGTGGTGGACCGTCCGATCGAGGGCGCGGACGACGTCGACCGGCTCGAGCCGTTCGACCCGCGCCAGGCGCTGCGGTACGTCATGGACCAGATCCGGCTGCTCGGGACGCGGCTCGACGTTCCGGTCATCGCGTTCGTCGGCGCGCCGTTCACGCTCTGCTCGTACCTGCTCAAGCCGGAAGGGAAGAAGAGCCGCGAGGTCGAGGGGCTGAAGGCGTTCATCTTCCGCGAGCCCGACGCGTGGGACCGCCTGGCCGGCTATTGGGCGCACCACCTGGCGGAGTTCGGCATCGCGCAGCACGAGGCCGGCGCGGCGGCCGTCCAGGTCTTCGACTCCTGGGCCGGCGCGCTCTCGCCGGGGGACTACGAGCGCTACGTGCTGCCGCACAGCCGCACGCTGCTCGAGCGGCTGAAGGCGGCCGGCGTGCCGACGATCCACTTCGCGACCGGCAACCCCGCGCTCCTCCCGCTGATCGCGGAGGCCGGCGGCGACGGCATCGGCATGGACTGGCGCCTGCCGATCGACGAGGCCTGGCGGGTCGTGGGCGAGGACCGCGCGGTCCAGGGCAACCTGGACCCGTCCGCGCTGCTGGCGGGTCGCGAGGTCGCGCTCGCGAAGACACGGGACGTCCTCGATCGCGTCGGCGGCCGGCCGGGCCACATCTTCAACGTCGGGCACGGAATCCTGCCGGGTACGGACCCGGAGGTGATCCGCGCGGTGGTGGACTGCGTCCACGGGTACGGCGGGTAGGGGCGTGGGGGTCGGTCGGGTGGTGGGGCCGGCGGCCGTGCGGGCCTGGCGGCCCGCCGCGCCGCCGCGCCTGGCCCGCCCCCGGCGGGTCGAGCCTCGCGAACGAGTACGACGAGTGAGCGGAGCCTGATGTCTTCCGGTATCCTTCTCCTGAACTTCGGCGAACCCGAACGGCCCACGCTCGATGGCGTCGTGCCGTTCCTCGAGCGGATCTTCGCGACGAACATGGCGCTGGAAGGCGATCTGCCGCCCGAGGCCGCGCGGGCGCGGGTCCGGCAGCTCGCGGAGCAGCGTGCGCCGGGGCTGATCGAGGAGTACCTCGAGATCGGCGGGTCGCCGCTGAACCGCCAGGCGCGGGAGCAGGCGGACGCGCTCGCGGCGGAGCTCGGGCGGCGCGGGCACGAGGTGCGGAGCTACGTTGCCTACCAGTTCGCGGACCCGTTGATCGCCGACGTGGTCCGCCGGGCGCGCGAGGACGACGTCGAGCGGCTGGTCGGGCTGCCGGTCTACCCGCTGTGCGGCCCGTCGACGACCGTGGCGGCGCTCGCGGACCTGCGCCGCGCGGTCGCGGACGCGGGCTGGGGCGTGCGGGTGGCCGAGGTCGGCGGCTGGCACCGGCACCCGTACTTCGCCGCGATGTGGGCCGATCGGGTGCGGGAGACCGCGGTCGGGGGCGGCATCGACCTGGCCGACCCGCGGGTCGCGCTGGTCTTCTCGGTGCACGGCACGCCGATGAAGTACATCGAGGAGGGGAGCCGCTACGTCCTCTACGCCGAGGAGGCGTGCGCGGCGGTCGCCGCGGCCGCGGGCGTCGCCGACTACCGGATCGGCTACCAGAACCACGCCAACCGGCCCGTCGCCTGGACGCAGCCGGACGTCGAGGCGGTGATCGCGGCGATCGACGCCGACCACGTCGTGGTGGCGCCGATCGCCTTCATGCACGAGCAGTCGGAGACGCTCGCGGAGCTCGACCACGAGCTGCGCCGGCACGCGGAGGCGCGGGGGCTGGGGTTCCACCGCGTGCCGGTGCCGCACGAGGACGCGCGCCTGGGCGAGTTGCTCGCCGACCTGGTCGAGCCGCTGATCGCGGCCGGCCGCGCGGGTCGAGCCGAGCTTCGGAGCTGCCGCTGCCGGCCGGGCGCGGTCTGCCTCGGTGGCGAGTCGCGCGGCTGACGGCGGCCCCACGCGCTTCGTTGGTCACGCCGCCTCGCGGGCCGCCCGCCGCCCGGCGGCCGGGAGCGCGAGGGTGAACGTCGCGCCGCGGCCCGGCTCGCTCTCGACCGTCACGTCGCCGCCCATCAGCCGGGCAAGGCTGCGGCTGATCGCGAGCCCGAGCCCCACGCCCCGTGCCCTCTCCGGCGCGAGCCGTGTGTACTCCCGGAAGATGGCTTCCCGCTTGTCCTCAGGGACCCCCGGTCCGGTGTCCGCGACGTCGATGCAGATCCGATCCGGCGCCACACAGCGGCGGGCACGGACCGTGACCCGGCCGCCCTCCGGCGTGTACTTGACCGCATTCGAGAGCAGGTTGCCCAGGATCTGGACGCAGCGGGCCCGGTCGCAGAGCGCCATCGGAAGCGATTCGTCGATGTCGAGCGTGAGCGTCAGCCTGGCCATGTCGGCCCGGGCGCGATACTCCTCGACCACGTCGCGGACCACCTGGCGGAGGTCCACCGGAGTGAGGCGGAGCCGGAGCTGCCCCGCTTCCGCCTGCGCCAGGTCGACCAGATCCTGGATCAACTTCATCGCCGAATGGATCGAGCGGCGGCTCCGCGCCACACCCTCCCGCTGCTCGGGGGCCAGCTCGCCACGGATCCCCAGTTCGAGCAGCTCCAGGTAGCCGTCGGCTGCGGCCAGCGGATTCTTCAGGTCGTGGCTGAAGCCCCGCACGAGCCGCGCCCGGCTCTCCAGCACCCGCTCCAGCTCGCGCCGCAGCGCCGTCTCCTGCCGCGCCGTGCGCGCCAGCGCCCGCGCCAACGCCCGCTGGCGCCGCTGGATCCGGATCACCGCCAGCGCCGACAGCAAGGCCAGCAGCGCCAGTCCGATGGTGAGCAGCAATTCCAACCGTTCGGACCGGTCGATCGCCTCCTGCAAGGCGTCGTCGACCCGGCCGAGCTCGTCGTCGACCGCCTCCGCCGCACGGAGCAGTCGCTCGTACTCCGGCTCGCCCGGCGGCGTCCGACGCTCGTACTCCGCCGCCGTGAGGCGCCCGGCCAGCAACTGCTCGTGGCGCGCGTGGAACCTCACGACGCGACGCTCCAGCGTGTCCAGCGTCGCGTGCACGCGCGGGTCGTCGATCCGGCGCACCAGGCGGCTCAGTGCGAGGAGGAGCCGCGACTCCTGCACCGACAGCGAGCGGTACAGCGCCGCCGATCTCGGACTGCCCTCGATCGCGTAGACCCGGACCGTCGCCGCCTGACGGGCGAACGTGAGCTCGAGCTCGTCGACCAGCTCCCGCGCCGGAGCCACGACCTCCTCGACCTCGGAACGGTACGCGTCCCGACGCCGCTCCATCACGATCGGGACCACGAGGAGCGCCATCAGCGAGNNGGAGCGCCATCAGAGAGATCAGGACGAACGCGACGGGCAACTGCGTCGTCCATCGCGCCCGCTCGAGGACCGGCGGGGCTCGGCGACCGTCGTGGCCCGGCTCGGCGGAGGTCGGATGCTCGGGCACGTCGCGACGCCTCGCGGTCTCCTGGCTACTCCCGGGGGTGGTGCGACTCCCGCGGCCGCACGTCACATGCCATGCGTCCGCCGCAAGCCGATGGGTGGGCGCGGTCGCCCATCGGCTCACCGGATCGCGCCGCCGGCGCCGGAGCGGCGCGGGTCGCCGCCGGCGCGGACGCGCCCGCCGTCGACGAGCACGGCGGCGCCGTAGCCCATGCGCAGCTCGCCGCGGAAGGTGATCGGCTGGAGCCGGTGTCCCAGCTCGCGGAGCCGCAGCGTGACCTCGGGCGAGAAGCCGTCCTCGAGCTGGATCACGATCTCGCGGCTTCC
>JABAOG010015654.1_pt1 | contig 10454 bp, 8 predicted proteins | sample 7062131 | NCBI WGS metagenome assembly JABAOG01 (sample SAMN14538629, study PRJNA623070) | marine sediment metagenome | biome: marine biome [ENVO:00000428]; feature: marine pelagic biome [ENVO:01000023]; material: deep marine sediment [ENVO:00002113] | place: India: Arabian Sea | collected... | reverse complement strand
GGGGCCATAGTAGCATTGTAAGGAGCCGTCAGCCTCACGAACGGTGAGAACCATGTTGCCCAGGCCGTCGGTCGCGGCGTTTGCCGGATCGTCTGTGTAATATTGGAATTCATCATTCCCCCAACCAGGGATGCCGTTAACCGTACCGTCCCCGATTTCATAACCCCAATTTTCAGGGTTTGGTGGAGTACCGGCCGGTTCGTTGAAATCATCACTCCAAACCAGATTCCAGCCAGCGGGGCCGGGGTCTGGGGCGCGATTGTCTTTCAGGTGAACGGTAACGTTTTCACCGGTGTTATTGCCGTAATACCAAAAGGTCAACGCTTCACCATGAGACCAGTCATTACCAATAGCAAAGNNTTAGCATAGGAGCCGCCAGCGGTGATGTATTGGCCGCCGAAGGTCTGACCGTTGAAGGGGATAACGGCCGCGTTACAGGCCAACCCTGTCTCATTTGCCCGGAAGTGGAAGACTAAGTCAATGTCACCATCGCTATCCACGTCCTCTTCATGTCGCTGTCCATGTGTTTCGGATGCGTTGCCCAGTCTAACACTGTTGTGATCTACCGTCGTAGCGTCAAAGGTGTCGGTGCTGAGGAGGTGGACGGGAATGACACCATTGACATTGTTACAGATGTTCCCCTGAATGTTTATTTCGACTGCCAGCGGCCCGTCTATTTGCAAAACACCTTCAACGGCATCTTGTCCAGGTCGTGCCAAGGGATCACTATCGGCCAGTTCCGGATTTGATAAGGTTACATTTTGACTGCTTTCCCAGAGATGGGGGAATTGTTCAAAATCATCAAGTAAATTGGGGTTATAAGGATCGTTATCGATGATGGCCCCGGCGGCCTGCATGGCGAATCCGGCAGCTACATCAACTGGATTGGTCAGACGCAGAATAACACGTTCCGTTCCCTCCCATTTCGTATCATCAAAGGTCTGCAACGGAAAGCTCAATTCGGATGGGCCACCGTTGACGAAGATGAGCGTGCCAGAATCAGGCGTATATTCCCGTCCCGGAATAGCGGAAGCTGGCTCCATAAAGTAGTCAACTGTTACCTGGGCGGGATCATCGCTTTTCATCGGTCGATTGAGTTCCACCGTGATATTTCCAGAGGTGCCTTCTTCGATGTCATAACTGCTAGAAGCAAATGTGACAGCTAATTCGGGGATTTCAGCAACGCCGTAGAGTGTCGTATCATCCACATAGAAAGTGTATTCGTCGCCACCGGTATTGAGCATACCCAAAGCCCAACCATGAACCTGGGTTAAGGTTAATCCATCATTGGGTGCCCCATTGCCGATTTCTTTGCGGACAAAGCTCGAGAAGGGGAACTCGAAATATTGCCAACCAATGAAATCATCGGTTAGGNNCATCAGTTAGGTTAACAACAAAACGCTCAGCGTCATCTGTGGTCGATCCAGGATTGCGGTTATCGAGAATATCGACAAACAGCCCCGTTCCACTGTTTTGACCGTAAAGCCAGAAGCTAATCCCCTCAAAGCTGCTCCAATCTTGGGGAACCCAGGTGTCAACAGGTTCATTTTCAAAGCTGTGGGTAAACCCGGCAAATGAAACTACATTGCCCGTGAGAGCCATGACGTTATTGCCGGCACTGGAGCCAGGAACAGGCGCTGGCGGGGCGGATGTGGTGGCGATGGATACGGGGCTGCCATCGCTAAAGGTATTGAACCCGATGGGGATACCATTTCCGTCCACGCCGCTCGGAAGACCGCTCTCGAAATCGTCTACGATTTGAGTCGGAACGACCAAGGGGCCTTCGGAAAAGACCCAGTAGTCGGTGCGGAAGGTAGCGTCAGCGCCAGAGTTGCTAATGACGGCAATAACGACATTGATCAATTGGCCGTTGCCGCCGTTCGCGGTGGCAATGGCATCGAGTACGCCGTTGCCACCGGTGAGGAAGCTGTTGTCATCAAAGAAATTGTCCAGGGGAATGGAGATTTGCTGCCAGCCACCGCCGCTTACAGCACAGGGGCCTGTCGGAGAGATGGTGCAGTTGTACTGGAACTCGTCGTCTTCAGGCGAGCTGATACCGTTGTCCCCATTATCATCTTCTTGCAGGTTGATTTCAAGCGTGTAATCCTGGCCTGGGTCGGGGTTGATCCAGAAGTTGAAGTAATCTCTGTCAGTCAGGTCAGTGGGGTTGGTACGACCGAAACCACCAAAGAAGCCAGGTACACCACCTGACCCCCAGCCGGTGCCTAATGAGAATGCGCCACCATCACTGGGCGGTAAATCTCCTCCATCCGGTCCAATGCCACCGCCCCCAACCGAGCCGCCAAAGGAAAACCAGCCATTGTTAAAGGGATCACCATGCTCCATGTCATCAAATATTGTTAAAGAGCTAACTAAGGGGCCGCCAGAGGTGAAGGATAATTGGTCAAAATCTACTTCGACGGTCGAACCGCCTGGACCCTGCACCCCAGAGATGACAATGACAACCTCATCCAGGTTGCCGTTAAAAGTGCCGTCTCCGCCCGTAAGCTGGTCAACAAAGGTGCTGACCGGGGCACTAACGAGTGTCCATTCATCATCAAAGGAAACGCCGCTGAATGTCGTGTCCAGTCGAAAAGAGTCTTCCACGCCATTTGTCCAACCATCTCCATTCAAATCCTCCCGGATGGTTATCTCCAATGTATATTGGTCAACGGTAGCGTCACTTTGGTTCAGTACCCAGACATTGAACCAGGGATCGGCTGGCGGGGTAATTTGAGAAGCGTTGTCGAAGTTTTTGAAGAAACCCCCATAAAAGACACTGCCTGATCCGGCTCCACCCCAACCAGTGCTGAGATAAAAGCTCCCTTCCTGCGGTCGATCCGAAAGCGTCCCACCGCCGCCGCCGGCAGCATTCCCACTAAAAAAGATCCAATCAGAGGCATCACCATCTTCAAAATCGTCAATGACTGCATCTGGCGTAGCTGCCATTGCCACCCGCGAATGACTTGATGAAGATGCCATTAGTCCAACAATTAATATGCAAATAAAAGACAGGATTAAAAAAATCCGGGGTTCCTTATTCATTTTAACTCTTCCTTGTTTAAATATCTTTATGAACGACCGATCAATTTCTAAAGACGCGGACNNAACGAGAAATCAACATCTAACGACGCGGACCCAATCAATTAAGATTCTTGATCGGCCGTCCTTAATTTCGTTCAAGGCCTCTTCCGAAAGACCATAATAAGGCAAGTCAATTCCATTTGTCTTGAATGGATAGACACCCCCCACAGCAAAATTGAGAATTAGAAATTTCCTGTTGTCAAACGCCCAACCACCAAAAAAGTCGATCATCGGCTTGGTTATGCGATAGACAACGACGCCATCAACTTTGAACACCAATTTGTCGGGTACCCAATCAACCGTGTAAATGTGCCAGTAGGTTGCGTCTTCGTCATTTGGAAAAAACAGTTTGTTAACCAACCCACCCTCACCGAAATAGCCTGGCCCGTGGACAGCACAGCTAACCCAATCTGGTTCCCCAACATATTCCATGATATCGATCTCCCCATTATCAGGCCATTGCCCATCTCCCATTGCCCAAAAGGCAGGCCATAAGCCCGCTCCAATCGGGAGTTTTATGCGAGCCGAGGCGGAACCGTATAAGAAATCAAATTTTTCCCCGGTATCAATCCGTCCAGAGATGAAATCAAACTGCCGACCATCGGCCGTTTTGAAACCCGGCCGAAAACGAGGATGCAGTACAAGGACTTGGTTTTCAGTGCCAGAATCATCATGAACCGTGGTGACGTATACTGTCTCAGGAGAATCGACATAGGCTTGCTGTTCATTATTGACAACTTTACCGGTAACGCGGACATTCCATTTGGAACGGTCTATCTGCCCCAAGCTAAAATCATCATAGAAAATCAGGTTAGATTCGGTTGAAACAGGTGTGAGATCAGAAGGCAACATTGGCAGCAAATCCTATATATCATTGATAAAGATTGGGTTAAAGTCTACTCTGCTGACCCTGCGACTGGTTGGTAGACACGAACATAATCAACATAAAGGAGCTGCGGAAACTCGGTGTCTAGGGCAATTGTTCCACCCAGCGTGCCGCCAATAGCCAGATTAACGATGATGAAGAAGGGTTGGTCAAACACCCATTCCCGGTTGCCAACCGCGTCCCGGCTTAGGTCATAGTACATTTCGCCATCATAAAACCAGCGGATACCATCATAATCCCATTCAATTGAAAAAGTATGGAATTCATCAGCAATCAGGTGGTCTTGCCGGTTCCACCTTGTCAATCCCCCCGCCCCAGCATAACCCGGGCCATGAACCGTCCCAATAACACGATCTGGTTCCCGGCCCACATATTCCATAATGTCAATTTCGCCGATGTTGGGCCAGTTACTCTGGATGGGGTCGGCCTCGTTCCGGCTGAAATCGCTGCCCAACATCCAGAAAGCGGGCCAGGTGCCAACGCCGTTTGGAACTTTGATACGAGCCTCGATTCGGCCGTATTGAAATTTGTGAAGGCCCTGGGTTAACAGCCGGGCAGAGGTGTAGTAGGAGTCCTCATATTTTTCCTGTCGTGCCTCAATAACCAGCAGACCATTCTCTACGCGGGCGTTCTCAGGACGATCGGTATAATATTGGGCTTCCCCATTGCCCCAACCCCAACCGCCAATATCATAAGTCCAGTTAGCTGGGTCAATGGCGTCTCCATCGAACTCATCGTGCCAAACCAGTTCCCAACCCTCTTCTTCAGATACCGGTATCGGTTCGGGGGCCGGTATTGGAGTCGCGGTAGGGATAGATGTCGGCATAGGTGTATTGGTTGGCGTTGGTTCAGTAGTTGCTGTTGGGACGGCCGCTTCTGTTGGTTCTGGTTCCGGTTCCGCCTCTGTCTGGCAGGCTACGGCAAAAATACAAACCAAAAGGAAAAATATGAAACGGCCGGTTGCAGGCATTGGCTTATGGTTGTTCATTCTTATTAACCCTTGACAGACCCTTCCGTTAGGCCGGCGATAATATAACGCTGGAGGAAAACGTATAGCACTAGCATTGGAAGCATCAGCATCAGAACGGCCGCCGCCAGCGCCGGCCAATTACTACCATAAACACCCTCGAAGACGATCAGACCGCGGGTAACGGGATAAAGATTGTCATTGGTTAGATAGATGGTTGGCAGAATCAGCTCATTCCAGATGCCGATGGCGTGTAAGACGACAACGGTTGCCACAGCCGGTCTGATAAGCGGTAGAATGATTTGAAGAATGAAGCGGATATAGCCGCAGCCATCCATAGCGGCCGATTCGTCTAACTCCTTCGGAATCGACTTGATATAGTTAACCAAAATGATGACCCCAATGGGATTAATCAAGAACAAGAAAATATAGCCCATACGGGTATTGTAAAGCCCCAGATTCAAAATTAGCTGAAACTGGGGAATCAAGGCCGGGGGTAAGAACAGGGCAATAACATATAGGGTCATAAGCACTTTACTGCCACGGCCGTATCCTCGGGCAATCGGGAAGGCTACAAAAATTGAGGTCAAGACAAAGATGGTAGTGGCGGTGACAGTATATATCGTCGAATTGAAGAGGTAAGTGGGAAAATTGGCTTTATCCCAGGCTTCGACGAAATTATCAAAATTTATGCTCTCAGCCAGCCCGGTTGCATCTCGGAAAAATTCCGGCAGAGTTTTGAATGAGGTATTGACCAGCATAAATAATGGGCCAATGTAGAGCAGGGCAAAAACCAACAGGATTAAATAAGAGACAATCTTCCCCCTGTCAATCGACGGTCGGGTCTGCGGCTCTTCTAATTCAACATTCTTAATCAAGTCTCTTTCCATTACCGTGCTCATCCCAAATACCTCCGCTCCCGCCGGGCAACTATGTATTGAGCTGCAAACCCAAGAATTAAGACTAGGAAAAATAGGACAATCGAAGCCGCAGCCGCAAATCCCTGGCGAAAGGCGAGGCTTGTCGAGCCGGATGTCTGCCCAAAGCCTTCGGCAAAGACCAGATAGCCCAGCACCTGGGTGCCATTTTTGTAGCCGATGAGGACCAAAAAAAGCTGCCAGGCCTGCAGCGACCCGATAACGTTCAACAAGAAATTGGTGTTAATGCTGGGGGTCAACAGAGGCCAGGTGACTTCGCGGAAAAGCTGCCATCTATTCGCCCCATCTATTCGAGCGGCCTCGTAAAGTTCGCTGGGTATGGTCTGCAAACCAGCCAGGAAAATTACCATGGTGATGCCCATATTGGCCCAAATCTGGACCACAATGACCCAGGCAAATGCTTCGTCAGGTTGACCTCCTAAGAACTCGGACTGGATGCCGAAAATATTGAATACTTCGGCCACAGGCCCCCCTCTCGGCAATAAAAAGAGCTTCCAGATGAGGCCCTGGATAGCCACACCGAGAATGACTGGCATGAAATATAACGTTCGGAAAAATGTCCGCCCCCTCAAATTTTGATTTAATATAAGCGCGACGAGCAGGCCAATTGTGAATTGAATGGTCGTCACGAAAAACATAAAAGTTAAGGTGCGAGTTGTGGCCTGAATGTTGTCTCGGGAAGCAACGCCGCGGAAAAGAAATTCATCGTAGTTGTCGAGACCGATCCAGTTAATGGGCGCGCCACGTATACCGGTTGCGTCGGTGAATGAATAACCGGCTGTCGCAATTGATGGTCCCAAAGCGATAATGATGTAAAGTGCTAAACCCGGTATTAATAACAGGTAAGGCAGCTTACTCATCCAGCCACCGCCAAAGAGATTGTTTCTCATGATGCCAGACCCTCTACCTTTTCAAAGGTTCTTAAAAAGGGTGTGGATATCTCTTTTAAGGAGAGAAACCCACACCCTCGAGTTTATGCGATTCGTCTGTTATTCAAGCTCGTCGAGTGCTGCCTGAAGGTCAGCCTGGGCCTGGTTGGCCAGAGCAACCGGGTCTTCCCATTCGTTGAACGGAACGAACCAGGCGGAACCCTGGGAGCCGTTAGCCCACTGTCCGGCGCCTTGGGGTTCGACCCAGAACTGCTCAAAACCAACCCGGAAGTTTTCTAGGTAAGGGGCGACGGCTTCGCCGAGCTTACCTTCCAACTGAGCGGTTGGCTGGGTTGGAATGAAACCAACGGCGTCGATGAATGCTTGGTAGTTATCTGGATCAGAGAACATAGCCAGGTAGTTCAAAGCCGCTTCCTGGTTGGGGGAATCGGCCGCAATTGCCCATCCCTGGTCGTATTTACCAAACAGGTACTGGTTATCTTCGGGGTTGTCGCTGCCGGGGAAGGGTAAGTAAGTCCACTCAAATTCTGGCGCGGCATCCACAACAGATGGGCCTTGCCAGTTGCCGGTAGGCATGAAGGCAACGTCGCCAGCGGCGAAGCGGGCCGGACCAGCATCGTGGGAAATACCGGTGACGCCTTCCTCAAGCATTTCTTGGGCGTAAATCTGATAGCGGTTCCACAATTCCAGGGCTTGGCCTTCGTTCCACTTGATGTCACCCGTCCAGAGACCTTCTACTAATGCTTCCTGGTCTGGGAACATGGCGCCGAGCAGGCCATAAGACCCGACGAAGACGGGCCAGCCATCAGCGCCACCAACGGTCATGCAGGACAAATCGGCTTCGGTGATGGTTTCGCAGGCGGCGACCAATTCACTCCAGGTTGTTGGGATTTCTACGCCATTCTCTTCCAGAAGGGTAGTGTTGACGAACATACCGCTGTAGGTTACACGGCCGAGATTGATGGAGTACACCTGGCCGTTATAAGAACCAGCATCCCGGATGGTTGCTTCATCATAATTAGAAACAAAGGGCTGGTCGGTCAGATCCATAAGCAGGCCGGCTTCAATCAGGGTCTGCCAGTTCGGCGGGGTGGCATCGCCCATATAATCTTGGACAGGGTTAGCAAAACCGAAGATGTCGATGACGTCGATGTCATTGGCGGTTAAACGCGTCTGGGTGACGGTACTCAAATCGTTGGCATTCACAACGGACATATCGACGGTGACGTTTGGATAGGCGGCTTCAAATTCGGCATTGAAAGCTTCCATAAACTCAACCATGGGCGGATTCTGGTGTATCAGGACCCGGAGGGTAACAGGTTCTGCTTCTTCAGCTGCTTCTTCAGCTGGCTCCTCGGCTGCTTCTTCAGCTGGCTCCTCGGCCGTTTCTTCTTGGACCGTTTCCTCAGTATTTGTCTCAGCAGCTGGCTCTGGTTCTTCGCTGCCGCCACATGCCACAAGAACCAGCGACAAAATGGCCAACAGGCTCAATAAAACAAACAATTTTGATTTTTTCATTTCTAATCTCCTCACTATTCTTTATATTTTTTACACGGACTTGATACGTCAATAAATAAGAACACCTTCATCTTTATTTTTTCTCCCTAAAAATCATTCACTACCTCCTATCAGATTAAAGCGACGGCCGATTAATTTCTCAAGAAAACGATTTCTCCATATCAATTAGTTACAAGCAAATATCTGAAAACGTTTTCAACATGATATCATTATAATGCGTTTTTGTCAACGATTTTCAGCATATTGATTCAAAATACACCAATGATTCCCTCTTTACATGAAAGCGTTTTCATTATACAATTCATGTGGAGGAAATGAAAATATGCAAAACGACGAGAGCAAAGTAACTATTTTGGACATTGCTGAAAAAGCGAAGGTATCAGCCAGCACTGTATCGCGCGTACTGCGCAACTCGGCTGGCGTTGCACAAAAAAAACGAGAGGCTGTCATGCAGGCCGTCGCAGAACTGGATTACCAACCAAATATCTTTGCCCAAAGTCTGGCCAGTGGGCAATCTATGACCATTGGTGTTATGACCCAAAATTTCGGCAGCCCATTTTATGATGGCATTTTGCAGGGTATTTTGTTAGGAATGGAGGACACTGATTATTGGCCTCTTTTTGCTGATGGCCGGTGGCAGCCAGCTATTGAGCAACAGGCCTTGGAACTCCTCTTAGCTCGAAGGGTTGACGGTATTATTATTGTTGGTGGTCAAATCACTGAAGAAAGATTACAAAAAATTTCTAAGGATACACCGCTGGTGGTTGTGGCCCGAAAGGTTCCATCCTTGATTGACCATTGCCTTTATGTCGATAATTATCAGGGTGCCTATCGAGCAACAAAATTTTTACTGGATATGGGTCATCGGGATATAGCGCATATTACAGCCCAAGTTGTGTACCAAGACGCGATTGATGATATCAGTGACAGATATACTGCTTATCAGCAAGCACTGCGAGATGTAGGTATTGAGCCTGATCCGGATCTGGTTGTCGAAGGGAATTTGCAGCAGCAATCAGGCGTATTGGCGGTGGAGATGTTATTGGCCCGGGGTCGGCCGTTTAGTGCGATATTTGCCGCGAACGATCAGATGGCCTTCGGAGCGCGTCTGGCTCTTTATCGTCGTGGGATTCGGGTGCCTGAAGATGTGTCCATAATAGGTTTTGACGATGAGTCATCAGCAGCATATATGGTCCCTCCCCTAACAACAGTACGTCAACCAGCTATTCATATGGGTCAGGAAGCAGCTAAGGCTATTTTAGCTTTAATTAATAATCAGTCGCTTGATCATCAACCGTTCCAGGCCGAAATGGTCATTCGGGAATCTGTAGCGCGACAGCGGTAAACACTATGAAATTCGATGCCTATTAACNNCTATGAAATTCGATGCCTTTTAACCTACAAGCTTTCTCAACGAGAGCAAAGTTCCCTATATCTATTATTGCGAGCCGCGCCATTAGCCATCCCATCCAAAAAAACTCCGGTCATTTGTAATAATACTGTAAAAATATAGCAATAATATGGTAAATACGGCCGATCCTCATTTGATTCTCGCCATTTTCATTGGATAATTAGTAATGTGCCGTTCCGGAAGGTAATTGGATCAGCCTCGGGAACCTTGACAACGTCAACAGAATCATTTTGGGAAGGAAGTGAGACGTACATGCCTATAAAAAACTATGGATTCGTCATAGACAACCGCAAGTGTATCGGCTGCCATGCCTGTTCAACAGCCTGTAAAAGCGAAAATGAAGTGCCGCTGGGGGTCTACCGGACCTGGGTCAAATATGTCGAGACCGGCGCCTTTCCCGACAACCGGCGCCACTTCCAGGTCACCCGTTGCAATCACTGCGCCAATCCACCCTGTGTCCGCATTTGCCCCACCGAAGCGATGTACCAGCGGGTTGACGGCATCGTCGAATTTGATAACAGCGTCTGCATCGGCTGTAAAGCCTGTATGCAGGCCTGCCCCTACGACGCCATTTACATCGACCCGGAGACGGACACGGCCGCCAAATGCCACTACTGCGCCCACCGGATCGACATCGGCCTGGAGCCGGCCTGCGTCGTCGTCTGTCCCGAACACGCCATCATCGCCGGAGATATGAACGATCCCACCAGCGAAATCAGCCAGATTCTGACCCGGCAGGATGTGACTGTTCGCAAGCCGG
>JABAOG010001717.1_pt2 | contig 10456 bp, 10 predicted proteins | sample 7062131 | NCBI WGS metagenome assembly JABAOG01 (sample SAMN14538629, study PRJNA623070) | marine sediment metagenome | biome: marine biome [ENVO:00000428]; feature: marine pelagic biome [ENVO:01000023]; material: deep marine sediment [ENVO:00002113] | place: India: Arabian Sea | collected... | reverse complement strand
AGGTACTGATGGGCCGGGCCGACGGCTTTGTGGCCCATCGCAAGCAGTCCCAACCGGGCGGCGCCAGCATGGGATCGATGTTTAAAAACCCGGAACATTATTACGCCGGTTATTTGATTGAAGCCGCCGGTTTAAAAGGTTATCGTAGCGGCGGCGCCAAGATTTCTGAAAAACATGCCAATTTCTTTGTCAATGACCAGGAAGCAACGGCCGAAGATATACGCAGCCTAATTGCCGAAGCCTGGAACACCGTCCGGGAGCAGTTTGGCGTCGAATTAGATCTGGAAGTAGAACTGGTCGGGGAATGGCAGTTTGAGGAATTTGGCGAGCAGTAGTTTGTAATTGGTAATTCGTGATCGGTTGATGAATAGCGACAACAAGGCAAAGCGAATACGAATCGGGGTCATTTTTGGCGGCCGTTCCGGCGAACATGAGGTTTCGCAAGAATCGGCCCGCTCCATAATGGCAGCCTTGGACCCGGAGAAGTATGAGGTCGTGATGATTGGTATCACCAAAAACGGCCGCTGGCTGACCGGCAATGTCGCCGCCGCCCTGGAAGCCGGCCAGGATGATGTCGCCCGACCGGCAGCACTGCTCCCCGATCCCCAATCGTCCGGCTTAATGGCGATTGAACAGGTAGAAGCCCGGCCAACCTCCCTTTCAGAAGTCGCCCAGCTAGATGTCGTCTTTCCCGTCCTACATGGCCCCTATGGCGAAGACGGCACCGTTCAAGGACTGTTGGAACTGGCCGGGCTGCCTTATGTCGGGGCCGGGGTTGTCGGTTCAGCCGTGGGCATGGACAAAGCAATTTTCAAGCATGTCATGTCCGCCAACGGGCTGCCGGTTCTACCCTGGCAGCTTGTCCTGCGCTCAGACTGGGTCAGTGACCCTGAAAAAATGATAGGTGCGGTTGAGGGCAATTTTCACTACCCGGTCTTTACCAAACCGGCCAATCTCGGTTCCAGTGTCGGTATTCAGAAATGCCACGATCGGGACAGCCTAGCAGCCGGATTAGAAGAAGCCTTTAACTATGACCGCCGGGTGGTTATCGAACAAGGGGCAAATGTCCGGGAGTTAGAAGTTTCGGTCCTGGGCAATGACAACCCGATTGCCAGTGTGGTGGGCGAAGTTCGGCCGCGCCGGGAATTTTATGACTATGTGGCCAAATATGTCAGCGACGATTCGGAACTGGATATTCCGGCCAATATCAGCCCGGAACAATCTGACCAAGTCCGCGAACTGGCCGTGAAAGCTTTTAAAGCCATTGACTGTGCCGGTTTAGGCCGGGTTGACTTCTTGTTAGATAAAGATGACGGCCGCTTGTACATCAACGAAATAAATACCATCCCCGGCTTTACCCGCATTTCAATGTATCCCAAGCTATGGGAAGCATCGGGGATACCCTATCCGGAATTGCTAGATAAATTAGTAGCCCTGGCGTTAGAACGCCATCAGGTGAAATCAAATTTAAAGACATCATTCGAGGTTGGGGATCGTGTTTAAATCAAAGCGCGCGTCAGACCGTCGTTCCGAGCGAACGCAACCAAAGTTCACCCGGAAATCAAGGCGGTTGCGGAAGCAGCCAAAAACGCGGCGGCGGATGGAAACTGCCAGTCCCGCCCTACTGCCGAAAGTGGTCATTCCTAAAACAGCTAAGAAACGACGCACCCGAAACAAACGCAGCATTCATTTTCCAACGGCCGCTTTCAAGCGTATCCTGACTTCTGCCCGCTGGATTAGCCTCGGATTGATGCTCCTGTGCGCCGGGGCGCTGGCCTTAATCGGGTATGACGAATCATTTTATTTAGACCTTATCCCGGTTGAAGGGGCGCTGACGATTCCGCCCTCTGAAGTTGTTCAGGCCAGCGAGTTGAGCAATGTTCATATTTTTTCGGCCGATCCAAATGAGGCTGCCGCCAAAATTCAAGAACTGCCCGGGGTTGTATCCTCAACTGTGAGGTTACAATGGCCCAACCAGGTCCAAATCCAGGTAGCCGAAGAAGCCCCCGTTGCCGTCTGGGACCAGGCCGGGCAGCAGTTTTGGATTGATGAAAACGGCCGTTTGATCCCTGCCAGGGTCAGGACGGTCGGGCTACTACTCATCCAGTCTGAGTCAAGCGAACCACTCGGTAAAGTAGATTTCATACCAGAAGATGTTCTGAAAGGCGCGATGCAGCTCAAAGAACTTCGGCCGAACATCGAGCAGCTTTATTACCGGCCTGCCGGTGGTTTGAGCTATAACGATGACCGGGGCTGGCGGGTCTATTTCGGCATTGGCATCGATATGGCTCAGAAGCTGATGGTGTATGAACGGGTTGTGGAAGATCTGCTGGCCCGTGGACTGACACCGGAATATGTCAGCGTCAGTAACCAGGAACAACCATTTTATAAGTCTGTGGATAGTCCATCATAGCAACCAGTAGGATTTTTAAATTATGGAAGGGGTAATTTTCGGATTAGACATTGGTACCACAAAAGTCTGCGCCCTGGTTGGCGAAATTCGCCAGGGGCAGATGCAGGTCATCGGCCTGGGACACGAACCGGCCAAAGGCATGAGAAAGGGCATGATTGTTGATGTGGCGGATGCGACAGTTTCAATTGCCCGGGCGGTCGAAAAAGCAGAACAAACCTCCGGCTATAGTTTGTCACGGGCGATCGTTAGCATGGCGGGCGAACATATCGATTCGACCAACAGCCGTGGCACAGTGGCTCTCGGCCGAAATAACAACGGCATCCTTCATGAAGATATCGAAAAGGCACTGGATATCGCCCAGGCCATTTCGCTGCCGCACAACCGGGAAATCGTTCATCTGGTACCCCGCAGCTTCAAGTTGGACGACCAGGAAGAAGTCCAAAGCCCCATTGGCATGCACGGCCACCGGCTGGAAGTGGAAGCCCATATCGTCACCGCTTCCACCCCGGCCCTAATGAACCTGAGCCAGACGATTGATAACNNTCGGCCGAATCTATTCTGGAACCGACAGAACGCGAAATGGGCGTTATTGTGGCCGACATAGGCGGCGGTACAACTGATATTGCCCTTTTCAATAAAGGCGGCGCCTGGCACACGGAAGTCATCCCTGTTGGCGGCTGGCACATTACCAACGATATTGCCATCGGTTTAAGGGTCCCATTTGAAGTGGCCGAAGAGGTCAAGATTAAATATGGCGACTGCCGCCCGGACCAGATTGACCCCGGCGTCGTCTTCACCGTCGAGCCTTTCGGCGGCGAGAAGATTCAGGTCGGCCGTCAAGACCTGGCCCATGTCATCGAAGCCCGGGCTGAGGAGATATTCCAACTGGTCTTGCAAGAAATTCGTGAATCCGGCTATCAGGGACTGCTGCCGGCCGGCATCGTCCTGACCGGCGGCGCTTCCCAGTTGCGGGGTATCACCCGCATCGCCCAAAAGGTATTGGGCGTACCGGCCCGGGTTGCCAAACCCAAAAACTTAATCGGCCTGGTAGACACTCTAAACAGCCCGGCCTTCGCGACCAGTGTAGGTCTGTTGAATTGGGCCACTAGCGGCCACAACGCCTTCCGGCCCCGCGCCCGGCAGGGCGAGTTCGGCCGTCGGATCGGCACTTTCTTCCGGGCTTTGTTGCCAGGATAGGAAAGTGAACGGTGAACAGTTGGCAGTGAACAGTAGGAAGTGAACAGTGAACAGTATCCGGCATGAGACATACTGTTTACTGGCTACTGACTACTGCCTACCGACTACTGTTTACTGACATCTGAAATGTATTGGTTTTTTTATTAAACGGAGAGAGGGTATAGATATGACTATGAGAAAAGAAAGTTATACACCAAGAGAACANNGAGAACATAGAAGCAGCACCCGGGAAAAGCCCGTTGGCGTACAGAAAATGCCCGAGGTTGAAGGACAGGCGCTCATCCGGGTGATTGGCGTCGGCGGGGGCGGCAGCAACGCGGTGAACCGGATGATTGAAGAAGGTATCGGCGGCGTGGATTTCATTGCCATGAACACCGACAGCCAGGCCCTTCTCCGCAGTCAGGCTCCGAAGCGGGTTCACTTGGGGGACAAAATCACCAGAGGATTGGGAGCCGGCGGCAATCCTGAGGTTGGCGAACGAGCAGCGGAAGAATCGACTGAGGAACTTCACACCCTGCTCCACGGCTCCGATATGGTCTTCATTACGGCCGGTATGGGCGGCGGCACCGGCACCGGCGCTACCCCGACGGTAGCCCAAATTGCCAGAGAACAAGGTGCTTTAACTATCGGTGTGGTTACCCGTCCGTTTAGCTTCGAAGGCACCCAGAAATCGCGCGTGGCTGAAGAAGGCATTGAAAAGCTCAAAGAGCATGTCGATACCTTAATTGTCATTCCCAATGATAAACTGCTGGAAACGGCCGATAAACGCCAATCCCTGATGGATTCATTCAGTATGGCCGATGATGTCTTGCGCCAGGGTATCCAGGGCATCAGTGAATTGATCACCATTCCCGGCCTCATCAACCTCGACTTCGCCGATGTCAAGTCCATCATGTCCATGGGTGGGGCGGCCTTGATGGCCATTGGGCGCGGCAGCGGCGAGGATCGAGCCAAAGAAGCGGCCGAAAAAGCGCTCTCCAGCCACCTGCTTGACGTCACCATCGACGGCGCCCGAGGCATCCTGTTCAACGTCACCGGCGGCGAAGATTTGAGCCTGTATGAAATTAACCAGGCGGCGTCAATAATCCGCGAGACCGCTCATCCCGATGTTAACCTGATCTTCGGGGCTGTCATTGATCCCTCATTGGAAGATGAGGTTCGGATTACCGTCATTGCCACCGGTTTTGACCATACAATGCCCCATTTGCGACCCTTAAGCCAGCAGATTGAACCGGCCAGATCAATTTCACAATCACTTGGACAGCCAGTTCGGGAACGGCCGAGCTACCGCTCAACCAGCAATCCTGGCAGCAGCCGCCCTTCCCAATCGCGTCCTAATTCGGAATCAACCCAATCTGAACGGCCGAATTACAACAAGCTAGACAACCTGGATATTCCCGCCTTCCTGCGGAAAAAAAGAGATTAATTTCTCTCTCAATTAAACTATAGCCACCCTGGGAAAAATTTCCTGTTTACATATAATGTACATCGGTATCAAATAGCACCGATGTACCGAGCAAAAACAAAATGAGTATAACACCGCAAACTTTTAGCTATCGAGTTAACGATTGATTAAGTACAGTTTAACAAATTGCTAAATTTTTAAGGTAAATTCACGGCTCATTCGCTTGGCAGCTTTCCATCTGTATGTTATAATGCCGTCTTCTTAAGTGCCAGATGTGGGACAAGGCACAAGCCACACCCCCATATATGGGGCTTACCCCCTGGGGTTCATCCTAGCAGAAAATATATATTGGGGTATTTGTATGAAGTGTCCGTACTGTCAACATGATAAAACGCGTGTGATTGATACCAGCCACGATAATCGCGGAGGGATTCGCCGTCGTCGAGTCTGCGTCAATTGCGACCAGCGCTTTAGCACCTACGAACGGCCGGTGTTGGCAACGCCCCTATTGGTAAAAGAGGACAAGACTCGTGAAGAGTTCTCGCGCGAGAAATTAGCGGCCGGCATCCGGGTTTCCTGTGCCAAACGGCCGGTTGCCGCCAATGAAATCGAGCGCCTGGTGGGGGAAATTGAGGCTGATTTGCAAAGGATGGGCAAAGCAGAAGTGCCCAGCCGCGTCGTTGGCGACAAAGTCATTAAAAGACTAAAGGAATTGGATGAAGTCGCCTATATCCGATATGCCATCGTTTATTTACGCCTCGATGATCTGGAGTCAATCCGCAGTGAGATAGATCGCTTACTGAACGAGTAAGTCGATCGCGATAATTTTTTGTGCTGGTGATCTGCCAACCCAGGCAGATTGCTAAAAATTAGTGTCGGAGGGTGATTGATTATGCTTAAAACTGTGAAAAAAGAGAATGGAAAAGAGGGTCGGCCGTCTATCGAATTGTCAGAAAACAGCCTGGCAGTCCTTAAACGACGGTATCTTCGCCGAGGGCTGGACGGCAAACCGGTCGAAACCGTAACAGAGATGTTTGACCGGGTTGCGACCCACGTTGCCGCTGCTGAAGAAGAATGGCAGGGAAACGTTGAACAGGTCGCCGATGATTTTTATGACCTGCTGACCAAATTCCGCTTCATGCCCAACAGCCCAACTTTTACGGGAGCCGGCACCCCACTAGGCCAGTTGGCTGCCTGTTTTGTCCTGCCCATCGTGGACGATATGGGCCGGGACGAATCTGGTATTTTCCAAACCCTCCGCGATGCGGCCTTGATTCAACAGACCGGCGGCGGCAACGGCTTCGCCTTTTCACGTTTACGGCCGCATGGCGCCATCGTCAAATCTTCAGCCGGACAGGCCACCGGCCCCGTCGGCTTCCTGCGCGTATATGACCAGGCCTTTGGCGAAATTGCCCAGGGCGGCACCCGTCGCGGCGCCAATATGGCCGTCCTGCGGGTAGATCACCCCGACATCCGCGAATTTATCACCTGTAAGACCGACGAAAACGCCATCACCAACTTTAATATCAGCGTCGGCGTCACCGATGCCTTTATGGACGCTGTTAAAAACGATGACACTTACGACTTAATTAACCCCCAGGACGGCGAGGTCTGGGAAACGGTCAAGGCCCGCGAGATATTTGACCTCATTGTCAAACACGCCCACCACAACGGCGAACCGGGCGTCCTTTTCCTGGATGCCGCTAATCGCCAAAATCCCGTCCCCCACCTCTATGATTTAGAAGCCACCAACCCCTGCGGCGAACAATGGCTCGGCCCTTATGAAAACTGCTGCCTCGGTTCCATTAACCTGGCCAACCATTTTGGCCCCGGTAAAAGCGTTGATTGGGAAAAATTGCAGGAGACTATCGAACAATCCACCCGATTCCTCGATGATGTCGTCACCGCCAACGCCTACGTTCCGGCCGTTCCCCAATTGAAAGAAGCCGCCTATCGCGCCCGCCGCATCGGTCTGGGCATTATGGGCCTGGCGGACCTGATGTACCACAGCGGCATCCGCTACGGGTCGCCCGCTGCCCAGGAATTTGCCGGTCAGGTCATGGAATTTGTCCGTTTCCATGCCATGAAAACCAGTGTTGAGCTGGCCGAACAGCGCGGCCCGTTTCTGGCCATTGAAGGCAGCATTTACGATCCCCAGAATTTGAAATGGCAGCCGCCCCAACCCATCACGCCCTACAGCCGCGATTTCGGCCGTCCCACCCTCGATTGGCAAGAAATTGTCGACGGCATCAAACAGCATGGCATTCGCAACGCCGCCCAGACCACCGTCGCCCCCACCGGCACCATCGCCACCGTCTCCGGCTGCGAAGGCTACGGCTGCGAACCCGTCTTCGCCCTGGCCTACGTCCGCCACGTCAACGACCACGGCAAAGATTTGGAACTGCAATACACTAGCCCCCACTTCGAAAAAGCGCTGGTTGCGGCCAATTTAGACGCGGCCGAACGTCAGCGCATCGTTGAAGAAGTGAATAAGGTTGGAACCTGCCAGCACATTAAAGATATGCCGGCCGATTTACGCAACACCTTTGTGGTGGCGGCCGATATTAGCCCTGAAGAACATGTCCGTATGCAGGCCGCCATTCAAGCCTTTGTCGACAACAGTATCTCCAAGACCTGCAATTTCCCCGAATCGGCCGTTGAAGCCGATGTCGCCCAGGCTTACCAACTGGCCTGGGAACTGGGCTGCAAAGGACTGACCGTTTATGTGACCGGCTCCCGCGAATCGGTCGTCCTGGAAACGCACGCCACCAAAGCCAGCAAAGAAGCGCCGGAAGAAAATAAGGTTGAACAACCGATGCTCTGGCCGGAAACGAAGAAACCCCGGGCTGGCGTCCTGCGAGGCGAGACGCATCGGGTGACGACCCCGCTGGGCAACACCTACGTCACCATCAATTCCAACGGCGGCAACCAGCCTTTTGAGGTCTTTATCCAAACTTCGAAGGCTGGCAGCGACACCGCCGCTGTTTCAGAGGCGATTGGGCGACTGGTCAGCTACATTCTCCGCATTTCCTCCCCCGTCCCGCCCAAAGACCGGCTGAAAGAAGTGGTTACCCAATTGGGCGGTATTGGCGGCGGACGGCCGTTAGGCTTCGGCTCCAACCGGGTGCTGTCCCTGCCGGACGGTGTAGCCCAGGCCTTGATGGATTATTTGAGCGATGTCAATATACCCGACACCCAGTCCAATGGCCATGTCCCCCAACTAAAGGGCGGCAAGAAGTTATTTGGCGATTTATGCCCGGACTGTGGCGAAGCGGCCGTTGTCAACGAAGAAGGCTGCCGCAAATGCTACAGCTGCGGCTTTAGCGAGTGCTAGTTTTTTAACGCAAAGACGCTAAGGATTATAGCTAATGGGAAAAGCCTGGTTTTTTGGTACTAAATCAAAAGCCAGGCTTTTTGGTTGAAAGACGTTTTTGTATAATTTACTTCATGCTAAAATTTGCCAAAGCCACCCCCTATATCCCCGACCCCGAACAGTCCAAGCCGCTTATCACCGAAGCCCATAAAGAAAGAGGTGCGCACAAGCCACCCTACCCCGTCCCCTATATGTGCAAGCCCTGGTCCGACGGCCAGCGCATCGGCTGGACGTTGTTCTATGGCTTTCTGACACCGATTACCATTGTCGGCTTGGGAAACGGCCGTGTCGAAATCGAAAACAAAGACCAACTCGCCCGCGAGACCAACCAGGCCCGCATCGGCGACCATTTCACCCAGGGCTATGTCGGCCTCGGCGTCGGCTACACCCTCAAAACCCCACCCGGCTTCGTCAGCCTCATCCTCCCCCCCACCCAACCGCCCCCCGGCCTCGAAACAGTCCCCTGTGTCATCGAAACCGACTGGTATCCCCGCCAGCTTTTCCTCCTCTTTCACGCCCCACCCGAAGGCGTCCGGGTCGCCTTAGACCACAAAGACGAAATAGCCCGCGTCATCGTTGTACCAAGAATGGAAGAGATAACGGCCGAACCCCTCACCCCCGAAGAACAAGCTCAAATCGAAAAACGCCGCCAGACCTATCTCCAAGAAGAAAAAACCACCCCCACCCGCTGGCAAGCCGCCACCGGCGACACCTTCACCCACCTCTACAAAGAATGGTCAAAACGCTACCGGCGGGGGAAATGAATTCAACAGCCCGGTTTACCGGGCGTCGTTTTCTGTAGCCGGGCGATTGTATCGCCCGCGGTCTAAATGTAGGCAAGATCGTTATCTTCAAGCCATTCGATGGCTATTTCTTCCAACGCTTTCGCTCTGAACGCAAACCAGTCATCCCGGATACCATAGCGAATTAGCGTATCTTTGAAACGTCTGAACGCGCCCCTGCCCCGAATGCTTGCGAAAAGGGCATCGCTAATCTTCTCATCTGAGACAGTGTAGCAGAAGTTTCTCATGATCTCATATTCGTGAATGTCGAACTGGGTAGGCAGTTCCAGATAATCATCTTTTTCGGCAACTTCATTCGCCAACGCTACCATTTCCCTTTGCCAATCGGGCAATTCTTCAAGCGACCTATTTTCTTCAATCCAGGAGACTTCTTCATCTGAGATGTGGACTATTTCACCTGTGCGCTTATTTAGGTAGGTGGAAAATTCATCGCCTACCACTTCCAGGGCATCGACGACAGTCGCCAGAGGGATAACAATTTCACTGGCAAGCGCGAACGGCCGCATCCAAAATCTCAAACGTCGCCTGCCGCGAATCAATTTTAGCCCGGCACCCAATCGGCAGCGTAAATTGCGGCGCAGTGTGACCAAAATCCATATCCGAGATAATCGGGAAGTTATATTTCTTCGTCCGGGCCAGGATGATTTCTCGCAACTGCTGCTTCTCCTGCTCGCTGTATAACATCGGCCGTCCCACCAGCATTCCCGCCAGCTTCTCCAACACCCCCATATTTTCATAATCCATCAATATCCCATCCACCGTCTCCGGCAAAGGCTTCTCCTCCGAAGTCTCAAAAAACATAACCGCCCCCTCCCAATCCGGCCAGTAAGGTGTCCCCCGCAAATGTTGCAGTGATTCAAGACATCCACCTACGAGTGGTCCTTCCCCAAAGCCCGCCTTCAGCCAGTTCCAGCCGGTAGACTCGGTTTGTTGGCGCGGCCGTTCCCGATCCTCTTGCGTATCCCAATCAAGAAACTCCTCCGTCCAATAAGCAGCCGGCTCAATTTTCCCAACCGGCTCCGCCCTGGTAACAGCCTTCAAAAAATATTGCTCCGTATAATCAAACATCTTTGGAAATTCAGCGAAGTCGGTCAGAAGGGCCGGGCCGTTGAAGGTCGTCAGGCCGGTTTGCTGCCAGATAGCGACATTGAGGACAGTGATGTCGGAGTAGCCCATAAATATCTTGGGGTTCTGGCGAATCAAGTCAAAATCCAGAAGCGGCAGCAGGTGACAGGAATGGTCGCCGCCGATAGCCGCCAGGATCA